>WLWD01005680.1_pt1 | contig 193312 bp, 138 predicted proteins | sample 6712731 | NCBI WGS metagenome assembly WLWD01 (sample SAMN12718690, study PRJNA576275) | sponge metagenome | isolation source: marine sponge | host: Mycale hentscheli | place: New Zealand: South Island, Marlborough, Capsize Point | collected 2014-11-01
ACACACACGCACATATACACAAAGTGGAGGGGACAATCCCAAGTATTTTAACATTCTATCACCTCGACCACCAGCCGCTACTACGTTGGTGACAAATTCATTGGCAAAAAAATAAATAAATGTAGTTAGTAAACAGATGTCACAACACTAAACAAGATAACAAATATTAAATAAAAGGTAGTTAGTCCGAGAGTGGCCCTGTATTGAGAACATATTAATATTTGTTGCTAGATTCACTGGGAAGAAGCACCACATTACGAAATAGACTAAACACATCTCTCTCATAGGACTACCACAGTGTGGGTACTAATAGACTAACACATCTCTCTCATAGGACTGCCACAGTGTGGGTACTAATAGACTAACACATCTCTCTCATAGGACTACCACAGTGTGGGTACTAATAGACTAACACATCTCTCTCATAGGACTACCACAGTGTGGGTATTAATAGACTAACACATCTCTCTCATAGGACTACCACAGTGTGGGTATTAATAGACTAACACATCTCTCTCATAGGACTACCACAGTGTGGGTACTAAGAGAGCACAAAATTATGCATGGTATAAATATTTCAACGAGAATATGACAAAAATGGTCAGCCAAAAGGTGGAGTCTGCACCATAACACAAACACACAAGTCTTAATTAATTGTAACTCCTGACCAATCTCCAGAAGACATGAGTGACGCCTGCAGGCTCGTGGAGGGCGGGGCAGTACAGGAGAGAAAGATGAGGTAATTCCTCCACAAGAACATCTCCACGGTGCTCATGACTGGACGTCGCCCCTTCAGGGAAGGAGGTCGGTCACCTTTCTCATGAGCCACAAACCTGTATCAAGAAGAGAAAGACAAGTGAGCCAGTGACACTCATTAACACATCACCGAAACATCCATGTGTGAGATAACTATACACTGTGTGGTGTGCATACAAGCCACTGTATTGAGAGGAAGATGAATGCATGGAACACTTCATCCATGGAACATGTTGATTTCACACTTCCTCAATTACCTCTTTTTAACTTCCCACTGTAGGTCCTAATTTCCTGTTCTAATATTAACGATTTGGTCTAGTCTGACCCCAAAACACAAATACTATAATGTAATACTATCAATTGCCAGCTAAAATAAACAATTTAGCAACAGATAGAGAACACAGGAAATTGTCCTAGTGGCTAAAAGCTAAAAATAGAATAGGTTAGATTAAAAATTATTTTGTTTGTACTTTAATAAAAATAGTCATAGAAAATTAAATTTCATCACCGCTTTAAATTTTAACCTCAGTGACTCCGCCTCTCTTACCCTGGGTCCAGTATGGCATAAGCCTTGCACATGCGGTGATACGCGAACGGCCAAGCGATGTGAATGGCAGTGGGACACACCTCTGGCAGGAGGTGTGGCTCCAACAGCCCTGCCAGACATTGAGCCCAGGCATCCCTCAGGCTGTCCCGACTTCCACCTTGCTCCAGGAAACAGGAAGTGCGGTCAGCCATCCAGTAGATGTTCAGGGATTGGTGAGTCTGACGCAGCTCTGACTGAATGCACACACACACACACACAACACATGAGTGCACACACATACTTACAATTGTAAGGTGAGTAAATATTACAGCAACCCTTTACTTCAATTTACAATTGAATATGAAATTTAGCAGGGTTTTTTTCTTCACTATTAGGCAAATATGTCTCTTAAAAACCCACAAACGGTTCTTTTATCATTGATAGAGAAGGATCCAATCATCGGCCACCACACGATCTCCCCATACAACTGCTGAGACTACAACCATGTCTGAGTTAAGTGAGAAATGTCCACACTTCTCAACAGTTAGCTGATGTACATGGCAACTGGTGAGGAGGGATAAATTTCCATCCCCTAATGGCAATACTTTATGTACATGTATGTTGCAGTCACTCACCCTTTCCTTGAAGGTGAGAGTTGCCAGGTATCTCTTCACAATATTTGGCATAGCGTTCTCCACAATGTCCATCACGGTGCATGCAGCTTGCTCACTCTGAAATACAACAACAACAACAACAAAACACAAAATGCATGGTTCGCTGATAGAAAATTCACACACACATAATTTTCTAATCACCAGGATAGTATTTGTTTGTGTCTGCACCAGTGCATGCATGTCTGTACGCACATGTGCATGCGTGTGTGTATGAGTGAGTGAAACCTTCAAGTGGATGAAACTGTTCAGTTCTCCGCCATTTGTTTTTAATATCTACTTCCTTAGCTTTCATCCTTCCTAACCTGGTCTAAAACATACAGCACACACACACACACACACACACACACACACACACAAGCACACACACCTCCACTCTAATGTCCTGAATCCCACACCAACCTCAATTTCCAGAGCCATGTGCAGCGAGCGTATCTCCTTGAGTAAGACGAGACTGAGTCTGCGAGTGACAGACCTGTAGCTGCACATGGTGACCAACGCACACGCCTCCACCCACGGCAGACAGTAGTACATTTCACCACCGTCCTCCCCTTCTGAAGTAGAGCCCCCACTTCCAGCTCCGCTTCCTTTGGCTCCTCGACTCTTGCTGTCTCCTGGAGACGCAGCAGCATTCACAGATGATGTCGAGGCATTGCTGATGGCACTGGAGACGTCTCCACCCCCGGCCTTAGGGCTGGACGTAGGAGGATCTTTCACACCTCTGGCACTCTTGCTGGGTTTCAGTGGAGAGCCTGCAGCACTGCTTGAAGGAGACTGCACATGTGCAAACACACACACATACATACCACAAAAACAATAATGTTCTACTTGTATCAATCCAGTCCTCTCACTGAAAATGGTTATTTCCCTCAAGTTTTAAAATGTCTTTTGCCCTTCTTCTACCCCCCCCCCCCAACCCCTCATTAAGCCAAAAGAAATATGAAAGAGTCACCATAGCTAAACTCTGATTGTCTGACTCACAGTGCCGTCTGACCCCAGCAGGACCTTCCAGTGGGAGACCATCTGTACCAACATCTTGAGTGCAGACTCGAGCACAAGAGGACAGCTATCTGGGATGTCCCTGAGGATGAACAGAGCAAATATCTTAGTGACGTGGTGCCGCCATCCTGGGAAGTTGGTGATGATGTTCTGGAGGGAGTTGAAGGCCGTGCGCACCAGCTCAGTGTCCAGGTGTATGGTAAGGTGAGACAACATCTCCAGGAGGTCGTCACGTGTCATGTCTGCCGGCATGATGCGGGGAATGGCCGCCACACAGGTCTTCAGAAGATCTAGCTTGGGTTTGACGGGGCTATGAAGAAGAGGAACAGGAATTAGTGGAACCAGAAGTACAATTCATAGAACACATTTATCACATATGAACACGCATACAAACACATGTACCCCCCTCCCCCTCCCCACACACACACCCTCACACACATCATACACGTTTACTACTGACATACCCCAGGACCTCCTCCTCTGGACGCGAGACATTCTGAGGATTTGTAGAAACCAATGTCTTGCCCACTTGCTGGTCCAGAGCCTTCAACATGCCATCCAGGGCACTGCGAATTCTACTCACAAAATCACAATGAAAATGACATAACCACCAATAAGAATACTGTGTGTATATATTGCTGTGTCCTATTAGGTCAACTGAATGCAGGACATGTTGTTAAGTAACCCAGTACTTTACTTTGGATAGTAGTCCTTGACTCCTATCTTCCTGGCTGTTTCATCTGTGAGGGTAGTAGACAGATATTTCCCTTTGATTCTCTGGGGACCACCAGATGGGAGGGGCCCAACATTCAGTGGCATTGGGGGGTCTCCTTCCTTCTTCTCCAAGCTGTCAGCAATTACCAAAAATGCTCGCAAGGCAATGTTCATTCTCTGGATGATAACAAATTATAATAACTATAATGACAATAAAGCAAAACAAAATATACTTTCTACCACTTTTAGTTGTGTCCCCAATCTAATTTTATAGCTGCATTAAAATGTATAATGTTTTGTGTCTTAGAATTTGAGGCACTTCACAATTCCCAATCTCTTATAGTTCTCCTCTTTCCTGGATATTATAATAGCTTATTAATATAATTAAATAATGACACTTAATTGGTTGTTGTTGTTTTTTCATGCAGTAACAGATAAGTTACTGAATTACAAACATTTGCAACATGGCTCATCTAAACTCTCTCTGACTCTACTCTATTCTTTGAACAATTCAGTTCTCACCTCTGGGTTGATGGAAATCTTTGTCCTGCCATGGTTCAGTAGGTCAAGAATCTCAGCCATGCCATACTCCAATCTCTCCTACACACGCATATACATACACGCACGCACATGTTTTGTCATAAACTGGCCTGTTGCAGATTCAGCAAGCTTTATCATGCAACAAGAAGCCTGCTATATCCTGCAATTCAGGACAAGCTGTCATAATCTGCAGTGAGGAATAGCCTGCAGCCAGTCTTAGTCTGCAAGCAAAAAGTCAGTTCTAGTTAGCAGCTTTGGGAGCACATGGGCAACAATTGCTATATAGTTTTAGCCTCAGAATGAGTATGAACCAGGAAAGAGTAGGACCATCAGCTTATACACTGGGAGGGAGGCGTGAGATATAAATCGTTGTTTTAACAAGGTTTGATCCAACTGTCCCTATATACATACCTCACATGATCCCACAAATAAACATAACAAAACCAACAGCATAACATTAGGTGTGACTGCATTCCTGTATATTCTAGCCAAGGTAATCCAGGCGTGAAAGGCCGAACTGTGTGCTAGTGTACACGCACCCTGGAAATAAAGTGAATGAGTTTGACAAAGATGTTGAGAGGCATGTCCTTGGGCTGGATACCTCGCTGGCCCTTGGGGAACAGGAGTTCTTGGATAGTCTTGAGCTTGCTGTGGGAAAGACGGAGGGAATAACTAATTATTGTTGTCACAAACATTCAATAACTTCTTTTTCTTCCCTTTCTTTTTATAAAAAAAAATGTAAGAAAGAAAACCGGAAGTAAAAGAACCAACCTCTATTACAATGGCAGTATAGCCTGCCTATAATCATAATCTCTTCTCTCACCTGACAGTGGCTATGTTGCTTTCACCCTTGATCCTCACCATGTAGACCCTGGACGGATGGACGGATGCATGCACACACACACACACACAGTGCACAGTTATACTCTACAGCGTCACAAAATTATCAGAACTTACCACACCAGGCGATTCAATGACTCCAAAGCTGTCCTCTGCACTTTGCTATCTCCTCTCTAAAACACACAGCATAACTGCCTTTAAATGTGTGTACCTAAAAAACTAATCTAGGCAGGTCAACAAACATTGCATTGGGACACCTCAGTTAGCAGAAGAGTGGGTGGGGCTGGGTGCAAGCAAACTTGCCTTGATATTGTGCATGATAATTTGCATGAGGAAGTTGCCCCAGTGAGTCAGGAAGAACTGTGTTTCACTAATGGCCAGCAACACTGTCACCAGCGGGATGTAGGCCTGCAGGCAAAATAGAGGGGGAAACAAAAAAAAAAATGACAAAAACACTTCCTAAAACACAACCCTAACAAAAAAAGCAAACGCAATAGACCACTTTCTCACACGCTAGAGCTTGTCTTCTTACAAGGCACACATCGTGTTCATTCCACCTCCCAACTCACTGTGCTGTGCTTCCCTCTCTTGGCCGACTCGAAGCATGGGTTGTACAGAGTGGTGACAAACTTCCTAGCTACAGGAAGTGACGCCTCCACCTTGATGACCGCACCCACTGGCAGAAGGATTTCCACCAGCAGAGCGCACATGGCATGCTTGATCTTCTCTCGACTGGTCTCGAGGAAAAAAGTGGCACAGTCCTAGAAAAAAAAATGCAAGATGTGTAACCAGTTACAGTGTATCACCTGCCATGAAAACTAATATAGAATGGGTAATAGTGACAATGCTTACCTGATGAATGAGACGGTAAGACTGAATGTATCACAATTCATAAGTTGGTGTTACATATAGTTTAAATACAAGGAACAGTATGTTGTGTTGTTAAAAAACAAAAAACAACAAAAAAAAAAACAACAACAACCAACAACCAACAATTCTTCAAGATCAAAACTACATACTGTGACTTCTACGAAGAAAATTGGAAAATTATTATCAGAAATACAAAAATACCAATTTAAACCATTTACTTAATTCCCTGTTTCAAAAAGTTCATCTTTTATGAAACAAACTAGAGGAACTGCCATTAAAAACTAAAATGGTAGCCAATGCAGTGCTAGTGACTTTCATTATCAACACTGAAAGACAATCCTTACCAGAAGGAAGGCAAACCATTGCTCCAACTCCTCCACAGGGAACATCTTCACCCGCATGAAGCTCATGCCCTCTATGATACTGATGGTCGTAGCAGAGTTATTTTGAGGGTCGCGGATCTCATGGAAGAACCTCTTACGCACAGAATGGAAGCGTGATCGAGAGAGGACACCAATGACCTCTGCATAAAGGTCAGCAATCTTCTTCATGCTCTGAATGTTGGGGTTTGTAGCAACTCTAAAAATAATGTAAAAATACAGTTATACTAAAATGGCCACAAGCATCAATCTCATTAAAAAAAAAAATTCACTTTAGCATTGATGCACTCATATTTCATGAATGTTTCACAATTATAAATGAATGAGTAGTAACTAAAGAGACAAAGGGTGTCTTTGCATTCCAACATTAGTTTTAAGACACAATGAATCCGTTAACAACTACTTGAATGTCCTCACTTAAAAATTTTCAACTTGACCAAACATGACTAACCTTATTTCTGGTCCATATTGAAACCAGTTATATTGTAGTTATATAATATGCACACTAACAGCAATGACTGCTCAGGATGTAACGAGGCGTGAGATAGGCCAAGTCATTGCACGAACAACTTCAGCTTGCCACGCCCATTATTTCCCCTCGACCGTCCCACCCCATCACATCCACCTGCCACTCCCCACTCCCTTCACTTGCCTGTCCTTCAGAGATTCCTGCTGCTTGAAGTGCCTGAAGGCGTAATCCTCAATAGTGTGAATGAAAGACTCCGGGACAGGGTGAACGGAGAGTTTGGTGAGGACCTCGATTAAAACCAGACAGAAGATGAAGTCAATGGCCAACTCCTGCCTCTCCACCAGGTAGTCCTTCTCCCTCTTACTCACATCCACAGGCTCACTGTGCAATCAATCACACACTAATTCCAACAGACCACCCGCACAGTTGTATTGATACCACCCTTACTTGTTAGTTTACTGTGCAAATGAAACTTGCTATGTACGTGGTTCACATTTCATGCAAAATATTATGTAAATACTGAAGTACTTAGAATTATACTGCTGGAGCTGATGGAGTCTGTTGTGTGAGTGTGCTTTTGTGTGTGCACGTGCATGGCTTGCGTACTGCTGTCTAGATCAATCAACCTCTATAGTTATGATGAACCCAATAGGATGCTTACGTAGGGTGAACCCCAAACTTTAAAATTAATAAAATTAATAAAATTAATATAAAACGGAGAAAAGGGCATCTTCTTTTTATGCTGGGAAATTCATACCCTACCACTCCTCTTCAATCACACACACACACACACACACACACATTCTTATGTACAACCTACCCAGATGGGATACTGGCCCAGGAGGTGTGGCTTCTGCACTGCTGAATCTGTAAAAGATAAGTAAATGGCTAATCCATGGTCCAGATAACATGAAATTCACATGTTACCACCAAAGAGATAAACCTGTATAACACTTACAACTGATGCATATAGAAACCGGCAGGTTGCATGTAGCTATCATAAAGGAGACTCACTCTTTAATAACACAAGATTAATTATTTAATGGGGACTAGGTTAAGGCCAGTTTTCCTCTGGCCGGTTACATATGCCTGTCATTGCTGGGTAACAGCTAACATCAGACTCTGTGAAAGTCATTGTGCAATACTGTTCCAACCAACCTCCAGGTAAAAGTATCCCCCCCCCACACACACACTCTCTCTCTCTCTCTTCATTAGTGGGTCCTGGTAGCTTTGACCACTAAACGAGTAACACTTAGCACTTGAGTGTATATTACCAACTTTCTCCCCATGATAGGATAAACAAAGAGAGAGAGAGAGAAACAAAGAGAGAATTTAAACTATAAATGTCAAATTCTGACTAGTGTTCTTCAGCAGGCTTTACCCACAGAATATTGGATAAAGAGAGAGAGAGAGAGGTGGATTAACACTAAGTTCTGTTCAGTGTTCTCCAACTGGCTCCACCTACCTGCATGTCTCTCCATTTGAAGATGGACGTGAGAATGGAGCGCAAACAGAAACTCGCCACTTCATTTAAGGAATTCAGCAGCTACAAGAGGCATGCAAGCACAGACAATAAGTACAATAAAAATAAACTGTAACTCCTGCAGAACTAAACAAGTTATGCTGATGGAAACCGTATTTAGACAACTCACCTGATCAAAGTGAGCATCTTCTCCTTTCTGCAGAGCCTTTGCCAACTGATAGTCCTGTACACAAACAACCGCAGCAAATGACAATAGATGCCAAATTTCAATGAGGGAAGGACTGCAAAGGGAATTTCAATGAGGGAAGGACTACAAAGGGAATTTCAATGAGGGAAGGACTACATAGGGAGCTGGACCAGTAGATAAGTTATTACTAACAGTCTTACATAAATATGAATATGTCTGTTTTAATCTAGTACCCACTACATACAAAAATTCTATAGCTTGAAATATTCATAGTTTAAATGTAATAGTATGCAACATTAGTTACTATAACTGATTAACCATACAGAAAAGCTGTTCCAAATAAGTACTTTTGAAATCAAATAGAAAACAACTTGCTACGCATAAATGACAGCCCCAGATCTAGCCTGGCCCTTAAGCTTCTTCACTCACAGGGGGCTGCGAAGCTATATCCTGCAGTTTTCTATCGCTGAGAGTGACAAACTCAGCAAAAAGCTTTTTCAAGACAAATTCGCCAGCCGACATGGAATTTTCTCCGTCCGCCGGAGGACTCACGCAGGAGATATCAGCACTCGCCATGTTCAACAAACTAAAAAGTCAACGTGCAGGGTGAGCTGGACGACGAAGTTCAACTGGAGGTTGCCGCTGCGCTTAGGGTAAGGCAGGCCACCACCACTAACCCAGGCATTATTTTGGTGTGGTTTACAGTAATTTTTTTTAATATTTTTTTTTCAAGAGTTGGGTGGAGCTAGTACGTAACGAACGGCGGATATACATTTTTGGCGGTGATGTGGCGATGATGGGGTTTTTGATCACCATAAAATGGGCTGGGTTTTCGCAGCTGTTTCCACTTTTCTTCCCTTCTTTTTGTACTCCTCAATCTGCGGTGAACCTTTTAGAAGCGTCTAGAGGACAACTTCTGGTCACCGTCTGTTAGATGCAAAGTTTCTTTGTGTACCGTTAATTTTTCTCGAAAAGCTATTAGCTATTTATAATCTCGAGAGAAATATCTTGAGTCTACGAAAAATGGAGTGGTGATCTGAAGATAGTTCGCGATAGACTATTTAGCTGCAAGCTCCACTCATATCTGCGCCCCGCACCCTTCCCCTCTAGTAATGGCCCCGGTACCCGTCAACTTACAACAGGACTCGACCACTTCTCCTACAACTAACCTTCAGCTCGAAAACTTGTCTCTACCCACCCAAGAAGAAGCTCAGGTTAGAAAGGAGCACTTGAGTTAGCTGGTTATCATAGGTGCTTATAATTTTGCTGTCAAGGCATGGAGTGGGTGTCTATTGTTGCAACTTATTTTCATTGCAGATTTGTGCACGAATGATGGAAACTTTACTGGAATGTCGCCTTCAGGAGGCCTTAGCTTCGGAAGCATTGGTTGCTCCTCCAATGAAAATTTACTTTGAAGAGGTAAAAATAGTGCTTCATAAGCTACCACTGTGTCCCTTCTTTTAGTCACCTTCCCTCTAAAAAGCCTTGCTTAAAATAATGTGTTGTTATGTGGGTGGATGTTGTTCAGATGGAGAAGGCATCGTCCAAGTTTGTGACCAGTTACAACAGGAACAGAATGGTCTCTTGGTTCTGCACTCTGACCCATGACTTTCATTACTGTCCAGAAGTGTTCTTCAGGGCGGCAAACATCTTGGATTCCTTCCTCAGTTTGATGAAAGTAAGCAACGGGCCTCTAGCTTCCTGACAGCTAGTGTACTTATCCCATGTTGATTTAGAGTGAAGGTGAAAGGACTGTAGGCAAGTATTTGTATTTCTAAAAAACAACAACGAATAATGATTTCTAGGAGTGCTAGGCGAGTGTAGTATGAATGGTGCATGTTGTGTCTACAGGTGTAGGGACTAGTAGTATTAGGTGCTGGCAATAGCCCAGGGACAAGGAGAGAACATCATGTGCCCTTTTGTTTTTGTCAAGACCAATAGAGTTCAAGAGAGTTCAAGATTGTTGACTCAGACCACTAGATAAGATCCTCCCACACTGAACACGCCCTCATTGTGCTACCTTGACTACCAGAGCATGGGAAGCCTGAGATTGGTGCATACTCTCTAAGTGTCATTAATACCTTATGATTAGTTTTGCTAAGCAACCTTGGTATTTTAATTGTTAAATTATCGAGAAGGATACCCAGAGTGTTGAATCTGTTGATATTAGCATCAAGTGTTGTTGTTTTTTAATTCCTCCATCTTCTTGTTGTTGACTAGTAACTTTGTTTTATCTTGATTGTTGTTAATTTACTAATTTGATCAGGTACGTCCCAAGTTCCTTCAGTGTGTGGCGGCCACCTGCTTTTTCATTGCTTCAAAGTTAGAAGAGCATCCAGAGGTGAGCCATTCATTGCTCTGTGCTCTCCGTGGGAGCCAGTGTGTCTGTTAGTTTGTTTGATTTTTACTTTCTAAAGACTACATCACTAAGAGACGCTTGTTGGTGCGACAGATTACATGTGCTTTGAGTTCTTGTCACAAAACCTTCTTCTATTAGTTAAAACAAAGCAAAAAAGATAAAAGTGGTTTCTATTTTATAACAACGAGAATTTTGAGACAGATTTTTACCATTTTCTATTTATTTATTTTCCTGTTACTCCAGTCGGTGGAGTTGATGCTGACGGCTATGCTACAGAACTACAACTGTGAGTTCTCTGCCAGAGATGTGTACAGAATGGAACTCATTGTAATGCAGAAGCTGGACTTCAAGCTCACCAACCACACTCCGTATGACTTCGTCAAGATTGTAAGCATTCTGTTTCATTGTACTAATAGCAATGCGTGTTAGCATTTTTATAGATTCTTTTGAATAGGGAAGCGTGTTTGCAGAGGCAAAGGTGTTGCATTAATTGCAGTTAGCACCTTGCATGAAATGGGTACTTGTAGCTGGTTTCTGAGATGACACTTTGCGGTTATGAAATGGTGTGAAGTGAATGTTATTAGCAATTAATGCCGTGTATTTGTTTTTAAAGGTACTCATTTTTTCTTTCGAGGATGAAGTGTGTAGTGTATACTTAGGATCAATCAATGAAGTTGTTTCAGTGATCTTTTACTTTGAGGGTTAAGGCTACTGATGGTGAGATCACAAGCGTGTTTAGACCCTTCAGTTGTCTCTAGCCACCCATGCTGTGTTTACAAACTTGCTCATAGATGTCAAGCTATACCCAACAGCCCTGACAATTCCAATTATGGGTCAGGTTCTCCGAGAACCAGGTTCAGTTGGGGCTCAAGGTATTCCCCAGTGAGACAAATAGGAGAGAGATATGATGTGACAATCCATAGTCTAGCTGTGTGTGTGTGTGTTTGCATAGTTCCATGTGGTGGGCATCACTAATGGATCACTGACCTTGCCTTGTGGCCTCTCTCCTGACCAGCATCTCTGTCACACTGCCCTCTGCATGGAGGAGCTAGTCTGTAACCACATCTTCATGAAGTTCAGGGTAAGCAATTCCTACCCCCCAGTCACTATCGTTTGACTCCGCTGAGTTACATTACCTGCCTAGCAATCATTAAACTCTTTCATTCACTGGATTTTCCTAAGTGTGCCACAATTTATCCCTTTCCCCTCTTTCTGTTTACTATTAATAGCAGCTGTTATTTAATTAATGAGCAGGAAGCTAAGAGATCACAGACCCTTGTTTCATGTTGCAGGCTCTGCAGTAGCCACATTGTCATCTTCCACTTGAGGAACACATGATTGCTGGTATTTATTATTCAACTGTTGTTTTGTTATCTGTAGCCATCACTCCTGGCACTAGCTGTCCTGGGTTGTGACCTGAAGCTCCTAGGCTGCGACTGGCTCAAGGCAGTTGTGAGTCTGCAGAACCAGGCCGCCGTGAGAGGTGGAGAGCTGTCCGTGTGTTATGAAACCGTTGCTCCTTATTACAACTCTGTGGCCATCCAGTATCCCCTCTATATCGCCTCTCCTACTCCCAATTCCAGCCCAATGCCGTCTGCACCACCTCCTCCTCCACCTCCATCATCCTCGCTGAAAGCTTCTCCCAATCTCACACCCCCGAATGAAAAGGCAGCACTGGAAACTTCGGTCAAAATGAAGAGGAATTTAGCAGATGCCGTGCAAGGAGCAGACGATACTTCAGCCAAAGACAGCAAGCGCAAGCTATCTTGAGGCACTACCCAGTTCACACTCACTTCTGTCCTATAGAATTACTTGTTTGGCTAGTCGGTCCCTAACGTTTTCGACACTGTATCTATTACTAGTGGTACATAAGAAGAGCAAAGAAAAGAAAAAAGTCACTGGTGAAAGCACACACCAATAATTTTGTTATTTTTGTTTTTTTTTACCTCAAGTCCTTGTGGTGTGTATGCAATTGAAGTGCAAGTATTTGTTGATTGTACTCATGCATGCATGATGAACTTCACTCTGCTGGTAACCTTGTTATTCTCAATTCTGACAAAAATCATTGCTTGAACAGAGCATTCACTTTTTTCTCTTGTCACTTTTGTTAAAATTTGATTGATTTCAATTTAGTGATGAAATGATACAGAAAATGATGAGATGTGAAAGTGTTGTACTTTATAAATAAATCCTTATCTCGTCCACCATTTTGGCCAGGAACATGTTTTGGTTTCCCTGCAACACATTATAGCTTAGATAAATGCCAGCAACACAACACACAGCCACTTTTTTCCAGTTAATTATCATGATCTCAGTGCTCCCTGCACATGTTGGGGGGGAATCCCTATCTTATCTAGGCCACAGTCAACTGACCTATCTTATCAATATAATGTGCTCCCAAGATCTGAAGAGCAGCAAGTCAAAATACACATACACATGTAGGCAAGAATGGAGAAAAATCTAAACTTTATGGATGCTCGAATTCCAGCCAATTAATCATAACACAGTTGGGACAACAACAAGTCCTTGTAGCCCTGCTTACCCTCAATTCCTTCTTGAGTGTCATTAGAGCTTCCCTGAGCACAGAGTCCTTGGGATTGGAGGATACGATGCTGATATCTGTAAAGAGGGCAGAGGGCCATGGGGCAGAGCTACAACTGGATCTGTTACCCCGCCATGGCGTGCCTCTGTATCCTAGGTTACTCACACTCACTATGGCACCCACAGTCAGCACATCCTCAAGACCGTAGGCCTGCACAATGTGAATAAACACATAGGTGGGGTTTACATAAGACTGGAGAACTTGTGACCTTGCACCACCAAATTCTAGTCAGATTGAAACATATCTATCTATAGGTACATAGGGTCTAGAACTGGTCACATCTTGAAAATGATTGGGTTGATAGTGGTTTGTTTAGAAAATGAACTCTGGATAAACTTGAAGGGTTTATATTCATCCACAATTAATAGCCAATTGTATGAGGAGTTGGTGCGACTAAAAGCCACATCCTTTACGGACCGTGCAGTAAAGAAAAGAGTCTGGTCACCATCCATACAACGAATGTTTCATTCTACTGGAATGCAATTAATGTATTAGGTTACTTCCTGTCAGGATGCAGCAGTTAACTTTAAAGCTAGGCTAAATTGGCTGATTCAAAAAGTTTGTTGAAAGGTGCATAAACCAGCTTCTTTGGTCATTAAAAAGTAAAGAAAGCAAGAAATCAATATGCTAGCCCTAAAAAAAAAAAAAAAAAAAAAAACTCTTGAAGGATAAAGTATAGAGCAAAGAAACTTCTCTAAGACAATTAAAAGTAAGACAAACATTCCTTTTCCTCTTTATAAAGTATATACTTCGATTACTTCATCTGTAGTTAACCCAGCAGCATCCTTTATTCATTTCCTTTAAGGCATCACACCATATGTCCCTAAACGTAGTTTCAATCATCAGCACATCACCATACGTCTCTAAACGTTCACTGATAGAGGTGGGGAGCTTGGCACCACACTAAGGAAGAGCTGATACTCGAATTTTAATAAGCGAGTGTATTTTCACATGTAGGCTCGCAACACTATTGGCTTACCTTCACACCACCGTATAGCTTCACTCCCACTATGCCAGTGGTATCTGCAAAATACACCACATCCAAGGTGCCTTCAGAATCTTCCTCTGCCACTCGCGGCGGGCACGACTCAGATGAGACGTGGACAACCATGGCAACAATATCAAACTCTCCGTATGCTGGACGAGATGAAGAGAGTGAAGACAGTGGAGACACCACTCTGGGCGTGTACTCACAGCCGGCACTGGTGGTACCCCTGCTGTCAGACATCTCCTGGATCCTGGACATGAATTCATAGCGAGTGGATCGAGATGCTGTGAGCTGTAGTCTACCAGAGTGATACCTAACATAGAGAGAGATAGAGAGAAAAGCTGTATTACAAAAAATTAATGGACACGGGGGAAACAACAACAACAACAACAACAACAACAACAATGAGGGAAACAGCAATGACAAAATGCTTGTCTGGCAACCTTCCCCATAATCCTAATACACTATTTATGCACCTTTTTTATTCAAAGTACACTCTCCACCTGCATTACTACCGGCATGAAATTAAGAGGGGGGAAACCACCTGGGAACATCCCTTTCCAGCGATTATTTCTAAGTACTTCCTTTCCTCCCAATATTCCCAGTCACTTGGAAGGCAGCTGCACTGCAGCATGTTGACAGTAACACTGTCAGAGGAACTGTGATGATGTGGACCCAACACAAATATTGGAATGTACACATGCAATTACTACAATTTACACACACTCACACATACTTTGAAGGAGTGGCTGAAATGCCAGACAGTTTCATGATGGTGCCTTCCTTTATTTCCTTCAGCTCTTCTTGAGGTCTCCACACTGACAGCTGACAGTCTAAGTCTCTCTTGCCTCTGGCTTGGCAGCCACCAACAGGAACTAACCTGAGATAATCATGTTATAACATCAGTGTGTGTACGTATGTTTGTGTGTGTGTATGTATGTATGTATGTATGCATATTGTGTGTATAGTTTACAGAGTGCTATCCACATAAAATCACTTGCACGTGCCTCAGTTTGAGCAGTGCAACCACAGTCCTCTGAGTCGGAGCTTTCTCCTCAGCGTCTTGCATGGCTGCCTGTATCTTGTGCTGGAGCTCTGCTTGCCTCTCAGCCTCAAGACTCAGCTTGTAGCTGTCCAGGTAAGCCTGCTGCTCTGCTGACAGTAGATCCTGAGCACAAAAGAGTCCGTTATAAGTGTGTGTGTATGCATATGTATAAGTTGTGATCTTTTGTCATGAGATGTATCTCCTCACTTTCACAATGCCCTACATAGGTCATCATCATTGTAAATCTGCTGCATTATTCTCCCAATGCTGATTTCAATGAATGAATGAATGAATGACAAACAGACTACTGTAACCCTCTCGTGCATGCGTGCTGAGAGTTAATAATTCAAATTACCATCAACCATGCCACTGAGTAATAAAATATGCTCTACCCCACAACCAATCAACCACATGGCTCATGAAATATCAGACCTCTCCAGTTGCATTTCTACCATGTGCATTACATCACCTTTGCACACACACACATACAGTGTAGTACAGCTCATTGACATAGGACCTCACATTTCACACCACATTGGCATATAAGTAAACAACACTCTCACTGGTTGTGACCTTGGCTATCTCATCTCCATACAGAGTCCAAGGTATGTGACCTGTGCATGCGATACAGCAAAAGCTGTGGGTCAGCTCTGGTGGACTCAACATTTGATGGCCCCCTCATACACCCTACCAACAGTGCTAGCTAAGTGTAGCAAACCAGTGTGATATACATATATATATATATGACTATCACTATGGTGTCTAGGCTCGGAATCCCTGAGTGTATACAACACCTACAGTGCACATACTGTCTACCTGGATAGCCTGAGGGTCCTCGGCATTCATCAATGCACCGTATATCTCCTGTCCATCCATCAGCTGCTTCACTTGTAAAGTGTTGAGTCGGCGAGAACGCCGAGTATTACGAGTAGGGTAATCTTTAAGACAACAAACATAATAACAAATATATTTAGAACACACATACTAACAAATCTATTTTTAGAACACCCTCACTAACCACCATACCTTGTTGAGCCACTTCCATTTCGTACTCTCTCTTGACACGGGAGCAAATGTCGTCCACCAGACGCTCCCTCTGCCGCTCCCAGCTAGCTCTCTCCCGCTCCTCCAGCCTGGCGCAACGCATGACACTCTTGGTTCCTTCTTTCTTCTCCATGTACACCATTGGATACACTCTGGCCACAACTGCCGTCACCATGCCAACCAATCCTCCGTCAGGGAACAAGGAGTCCAGGCTCACTAGGAAAGGGGTGGGGACTCGCTGGTAGCCCAGCCGAGTGTCCCAGCGAGCTCTGCGAGTTGAATTGGCTGAGAGTTTCAGACAACAGGAAGGCGGGGCATCGAGAGGATGACACGGGGAGCCCAGCCCAATTAGCTCAGCTCCGTACACCATCAGCTTAGTCCCCACTCGGATGTGACGCATCTTGATCATGTGACTCAAAGGTCCGTCTAGTAAACATGGAAGGTCGTACCAACCGTCTGACAGGTCCACAGAAGGCTGCTGCTGCTGCTCTTGCTTCTTCTCCATCAAGGTTTCATCCTCGATGGTGTTACCTTGGCCATTCCAAGATACCCCAGAGGCAGGCGTCGTCAGTCCACTATCGTTGCCACACCCCACGGGGATGTCGTACACCTTCGACACATACAGGACGACCCGACGAGAAGGAATGTCATCATGCTCGCACATCCTGTGTATGGCGGACCTCTCGGCTCTGTCTATCTCCCTGTCGTAGCGATACTTCAGCTGCAGCATCAGCCAATCAGGAGTGAGGGAGCAGTGGGAGAAGCGGAGCGGGTAGGAGCGTTCCATGGCTGCCAGTTTCACCACTAAGTGCTTGAAGTGATTGACAAACCAGTCGTGAGAGATTAGAGCCTCGTCAACACCCGGACTATTCTTGAAAGCAATCCAGAACTCCTCCAGTCCCGCCCCCCCACGGTTCAAACGGAGAAAAGCCCCGTCACCCACCAACACGGAAGAGCTGTCGTCTTGGAGCACGTTGGAACTGAAGTATTCAGAAGAGAATCTGAAATGTTCTACAGTCTCGCTTGAAATATTCCTTAATACATCACTAACGCTGTGAAGTGTGAGACCACGAAACACGGCCGAACGAGGGAGCTGACCTCTCACAGCTTCTTGGAGCGGTATTCTATCGTTAATGTGCTGACGACGAAGATCCAGTAGGAAGCCGCAACGAGGCTTGACGACACCAGAGCTGACTCCAGCTCTAGCTTGGGGCTCTCTGCACGGCACATTCGTTAGACTTTCATTTAACATAACTTGCTCAGCAGGAACTGTCAGAACTCTAGCTGGTGAACAGACTTTAGAAGATGCGTCCATTGGTGAGTCTGAAGTATTATCTTTCGAAGGCGATTCAGATTTGGTTGAGAAAGAAGTTGGGTAAAGGACAGGAGAGAGTGTCAGACTAAGTGTAGGTGGATCCAAGTCGCAGCTGGAAGAGGTGTGGCCCAAACTATCGTCGAGATCTTCCATAGCAACTTCGGCAAAGATGATATCAGTAAGGTCTTCCTCATTAGTGGCCTCCACCTGAAGTGGATCACTACTTGAAGATGAAATGTGAGGAGGAGGAGGAGATGAGACCCTGGGGCTGGGGGGGGACTTAAGAGTGGAAATCTCACAGCTTGTATATCCAGAGTCTTCAGGCACTTTGGGGGGAGGAATGGTCACTTTCAAGGGCTGGCCATTACCATCCAACTCCAACTCCTTCTGAGATTCCTCCATTTCATGAATCTGGCTCAAAGTGAGCTGGAAATGTGAGGCCTCTGAGCTGCTGCTACTTCCACTCCTGTCACTATTGCTGGGTCTGAAGCCAGAACTAACGCAGGCAGCCTTTGGCGTGGAGCTTAACCACACTGGACGAGCTCTGCGATTCTGTTGCTGCTGCTGATGACTTGGCTGGCCTTGCCGACTGCTCCACACAGAAGGACACACGGCTGGCTTCTTTGCCATGGATTTCCCCTTCACTGGAGTAATGAAATTTTCCTTACCGGCAGTAGTGTAGGTTTGGTAAGGGGGTACGGCCAGACGGGAGGAACACGTGGGAATGATTGGAGACTGGAAGGCGTTAAATGGAGGATGAGGGCGGGGAATGCTATGAGAACTGCCCCTCACATTTACCGCAGGTGTCAATTGGAGGTCTTTGAAGGCGGCATCGTTGTTGCTGTGGAATGAGGTGTGTGTGGGACGTCTACCCAGAGGAGATGAGCTACGAAAGAGGATGGTATCTTGATGGGAGATGCTGAAGTTGTGTGCAGTGCGCTTGGTGGGCGGGGTCCAGCCGGAGACTTTGTCGGGTGGCAGAGATGATTGAGGAGGGAACAACCTCTTACCAAGACACGAGTTGCGATCACACAGAGTACCTGTCACAATAACAAACAAATAAATAAACAAACAACATGTGACTCACTGCATGGAGCTATTCATGTACCAGTTTCCATAGCAACATGCACATAGATGCCGTCGATTAAAGAACTCTGCATGAACCTTACCAGCATACATATATCACACTAATGGAGGCCAATCCAAAGTCTATCACCTTGTCTCTTCCTCCCCACTTAGTTATATACACAGGAATATCCCCAGGCAATCCCTATCTGAGGGAAGCCTACAGACCTACACTAGTGAAAATTAGTAGCACATTCTGCACACTTTCATCTAAGACTAAATATTATGATAATATATTGCTGAGAGTATTAACAACACCAAGTATGGTACGTATCTAGGCCATTGCGGCCATTTCTTACACTTCTTCATGTCCATGCATACACACATGAGTTAGCTGTATTGCCTCACCCTCGGGAACTGAAGTCAGACTAGCTTTAGCCTTCTGGACTTTGGCCTGCATCTCGCGCAGTCTAGAGCTGTTGGATTTCCTGCTGGCTCCGCTGCTTTGCCCTCTCTTGAACTCGGGTATTGCTGCCGGTCTTCCAGAATGCTCCGGCACTCCAACTGAAGGACTTGCGGATTGCTTGCCACACTGCTCATTCACGCTGGACATCTGTCTGCTGCCTTTCATTGTGACCGAACCTTGAATACGGGGGAGTCCCCACTCATTGGGGGAATTCCAGGACACACCCAGTGCCAACCTTGCTGCTTGCAGGGACTGAGGGGTTATCTCTATGTGGCTACCAGCTGCAGTGTGCGGTCTGGAGTGCCTCTGAAAACCTGGGGATTTAAGAATGCCTCCTATCTTGGAACAATTGGAAGCATTGTCTGATAACTGCATAACTTTGTCGTCCATATTGACACTGGAGTCTCCCTCAACAGTAGCACGGCTCGGAGTTTCCCCCCACAGAGACTTCACAGCCAGTAGGGACTGTTTCTTCACTTTAACCTTCTTGCCGCTGGCTGTCCCCAAACCAGGGAAGCCCCGCCCCTCAGAAGTAGGTCTGCCGCTACTCGCAGCCTCTGATTGGTCTGTTGTCCGACTGCTGCCTCCTCCTGCAAGTACAGCTCTGGCAGCTTCCAGAGACTCGTGGCTGATCTCCACACTCCTACCGCTGGCAGTCTGAAGTCCATTACGAGGTGTTTTGATACTAATTAATGACTCAGCAAACTCCTGCTTCCCACTCGTCTTTGGATTGCAAGAATCATTTGATTGGTCAGATGAGTTAACTCCGTCTAACACATGTCTAGCAGCTGCAATAGATTCCTCGCTCACAGCTACCCTCTTCCCAGAGGCCGTGTGAAAACCTCTCAAATCAGAACCCTTCTTATAATTGTGTTCAGATTCCTCAATTAGAGTCGTTGATACTTTTAGAGGGTAATCAGCACTTTCATCCCGCTCTTGTCCACCTGGTATATTATCTAACCGAGCCTTAGCTGCTTCCTGACACTCTGCACTGATCTCGACATCTTTCCCATTGGCTGTGTGGAAACCTTGGAATGATGTCACTGCCCTGACTGGCCTACACACACCACCAGGCACTACACCTGTGCCACAGTCTCCACCAGGCACTACACCTGTGCCACAGTCTCCACCAGGCACTACACCTGTGCCACAGTCTCCACCAGGCACTACACCTGTGCCACAGTCTCCACCAGGCACTACACCTGTGCCACAGTCTCCACCAGGCACTACACCTGTGCCACAGTCCCGGCCTGCGTCTTCACTCATCTCCACGTCTGCCAGCTGAATGTCTTCCATCAATTCCATAACTCGTACATCGCTGCGATTGAAAACGACATCATTGGCAGTGTCCTTGTTTGCTACCTCTGCCTCCTCACTGACACTTGGTGATGTAGCGCTGGAATCCTTTTCCTGGGTACTACCCGCCGTGTGAACCTCTTCATTATCTTCACTGACAGAATCAAGCGAGGACAGAGTCACAACTCCAGCTTCATTTGATCCTTCTTGCACCAAATCCAATGATTTGGATACCTTCCCATCATTTGGAGTCTTTAAAAGTAAGTCTTGTCTTGTTGGTAGACTATCCTCTTCATCTGCTGGTAGTTGACTCTCAATTCCCTGAGCCCCGGTTCTTGCTCCACCTACCTGCTCACTATCAGCACTGTCGCCACAAGTTGGATCTTCAACAAGAGATAATATCTTGCAGTCTTCCAAAGACCCAGCAGCAGTGGGTGTGGCTGCTCCACCCCCAAGCTCAGGTTTACCTCCTCCGTGAGTGAGTTGAGATGACGGGTTAGTGAAGGAGCACGAATCTTCAAACAGTCCATTGATGGAAGACAGGTTCATGCAGCTGACGATAGCACTCTCTGACAACTTTTCACTTCCGGGTGCGTCCGGCCGCTCCGGAAGCACAAGTTGAAATGATTCTGCACCTTGCACTTTCCCTTCATCATGCTGGGTATCTAGTATGTTGGCATCATCGCCACTTTGACGGCACTGCGTGTGTCCAGGTGAAGCCAAACACCCACCGATGTTTTCATCCTCATTAGAGAGATTCATAAACTGCTTCACCACCTGTGTGTTCAGGTATGCCTGACTCGCATCAAAATCATCCATGGATTCCATACCAAACGCTCCATCAACCGGACGTTTTCCTTGCTGTGAAATTACACCTTCCTCCTCCTCCTTACTGCAGCCTGCAGCATTTTCACTGGTCTCGTTAGGAACGACTCTTTCGGAAGACGTCTTAACAGTCTCCGCACCCTTGGTTATGCCTGCACGCAAGGTCTTGTCAGTTTTCCGAGTTGTGTGAGAGCTTGGAGATAATTGTATTCTGGTGGTGCTAGCTAGACCTCCAGACTGAATCTCACACCCGGCACTTCTCGTACTGTCCAGTGACAGTATGTCAATCTGACATTTGGTATCAGTTATCACAAACTCCACATGGCCATGTCTGTTGCTATCCTCCCCACCGCCAACCACACAAGAAGCATCCATATCCTCCCCGTGTCCGCAAGTTACGTTCCACGCACTGTCCTCTGCTATGTGTGAACTCACCGTCGCCATGGTGTCGGCTGCTACAGACAGCTGCCTCCCACCGGCTGTCTTGAAGCCAGTGACGATGCTTTCTCCTGATGAAGCCTTCCTCCGGTGATCCAACAGCAATGTGTCCTGTGGTAGCTCTTCATGCAAGTCATCAGTGACCATCTCCTTCACTTTGTCCAGAGCCATAGCAGAAACTGAGATGCCTTTGCCTCCGGCTGTCTTGAAGCCAGTCGTCACAACAGGTAAACATGGAGAGGCGACTTCTGCATCCTCTGGTACAGTACTGTTATCACGCTCAGAGAGAAACTTTCCATCCTGGAGACTGTTTGCATCTTCTACTTCTCTCAGCTGAGCTCTGTTAAGAGACATGGCAGACACTCCTATACCTTTTCCTCCAGCTGTACTAAATCCTGTTGGTACGAGACCACCCGAGGAGATATCTCTGCCTGCCGTTCTTTTTCCTGCATCTGGCCATTCTTTAGATATTAGCTCCTCCGCTTGCTGCACGGACTTACTGGATACTGAAATACCTCTTCCACCTGCAGTCTGAAAGCCCACAACTGTGGCACGGTCATTCTGACAGGACCCTCTGATAGAGTTGGGAACCTCAGAACTTCTGGGCCCCTCATAGGTTCTGGGACAACTAGCGCTATCCTTGTATCTGGTAGAAAACTTACCCGACCCAAACTTCTTATCAGAACTGGAAGGAGCCACACCAAATCCCTTCAACAACCTTTGAACTGATGCCCTTTCTTCACTTTCTGAAACATCTGATGCCTTGCGAGGAAGTTTGAATCCTCTACTTTTCTGTCTTTGGATTGGTCCTTTCTTCAAAGAAGAAGTAGGAGGCTTCACGAAGCCTAGAGAGCTACCAGAAGATTGGCCAACAACTGTATCAGTCCTTTTAGAACAGACACCTTTTGAGATACTTGTCGAGCCAAGCTTACAGTCTGCAACGCCATCATTCAACTCCACACTCACTAGTTGTTTAGCTTTATCCAAGGCAGCAGCAGAGATAGTAATGGAGGACCCACTAGCTGTCTTGAAGCCAACAAAAGTACAAGTCTCTGTTGGAATGGCTTTTGTAATAACTGGAACAGGGTCACTACGGTCAAGTGCTTCATTCCCTGGAGTTCTTTTAGCCGGACCAGGATCATCACGAGATAGACTGCATGGAGATTTATTAACAGCCGTACTGAACGTGGGCTCAAACTGAACGACAGTATTGCTAATTTTCGAGGTACAAGCAGGCAAGTCAGGATTAGCCCTATCACAGTGTGCGCTAGTGGACTCTGTGCTGCTGCCAGTAGAATGGGTCACCGGGGTAGATGAGACAGTCCCCTCGTTAATATTGTCACTGATTGCCTCACTAACAGCTTCACTCAGAGAGGTTGCACCATGGTCTGTCTGTGATACCTCCTCTTCTACTTTCTTAATCTCTTCACTATCTACTGCCACACTAACTGAGGACACTCCTTCTAGCCTCTCACACTCCTCCAAACTAACTAATGACTGTCCTACATCCACAGAGACAGGCACTTCTTCCTTCAACTTCTCACACTCACTCAAACACTCTTCTACACCCTCATTCGCAGAAACGAGCATGTCTTCCTCTAATTCCTCACACTTGTCATACACTCTCCCTTGCCGTTCAAGTGAGTCATTCCCACCACAATCAATGATGTCCATCTTTACTGCGTCCAATATCTCACCTTCAGCGTACCCAGGACATGCACATGGCACTACTGACTGGCCCTCTGCCACCATGGCTTCAGTTGCCACCACACCGTTTGTTTCTGAGGAATCTGTCACTGTCTCTGAAAGTTCCACATTACCTAGTTTTAGTTTCCTGCTACATCTGGGTGACATTAGTTCCTTGGTCTCCTCTGTCTCCTCATTACCGTGATGTACGCTACAGCCCGCCTCCTCCATCACAGATAGTCTCTTCTTAACCGGAGGGGAGGCCAGTCCAGCCTGCACTTCCGTCTGACCACACCCATGAGCCACACTCATATGTTCCTCCATGCTGATCGCCAGTACTCCTAAACCACTCGCAGTGTCCGCAACAACAACTACAGAAGTTTTCGGAGAACTCTTGGCCACTTCACGTGTGCGTATTCTCGACTTCTTTACATTCAAATTTCTAGTCTTCGGGTACTTGAAAGGAATGGACCTGGGTTTCCTCGGCAAGGAAGCAACATTGGGAGCATCGTCTCTTACTGAGTCTAGGTCACCATCATCTTTATACACACTACCGTTTACAAAGTCCATGCCGGAAACTCTACCGCCTCTATTGCATGTCCCATCTTCCGCACGCCCTGCCTCCGTTTCCTCCAACCTCCACACCGTTTCATCAACACTCATAGTCACTGGATCTCCTTTACCAAGTATGGACAGCGCCTCTCTGGTACACCCATTCTGTTTCAGATTAAAGTGGGCCTCCAGCTGGCTGCTACTCATGAACAGCACGTCCAAGACGTCGTCAGTCTTGGCACAATCTTTACCAACTTTCCGAACGAGTCTGTTCACTTCATCATGGCCGTCTTCACTTTCAACATTAGTATCTATACTTCCAACATGACTGCCTTTACTTCTATCATAACCATCTTCACTTGAAACATGGCGACGAGCAGTGAATTCAACTGGTAAATGATCAACCACCTGTGAAGGGGTGCTCATCTTGTGGGCTCCCACACTGTCATGTGGGCTCGGCAGTGCTGGGGATGGTGTGGGGTGAACTTGAGAAATGTCGTCTGATTGGTGGTCCTCTGTCAGGCATATGGGAGTACTATGGACCAGAGGGTATCCGACTTGAGGAGTTCGGAGATGTAATTGTGTCGGTGACTCTACCATTTTCAGAGCCCCACCCACCCCTGGTAGTGATGAGTCTACATTAATAGGTGGACTACAGGGCACGGTACATACGGGGCTGCCAAACAGATCCTGACTGCATGCTGCGTACAGGCAATGCTCTCCTACAACTTCCTCATGCTCAGTCTTCAAAACATTTGGAGGAGATCTTCTCACGCTACTCACCAGAGGACTTGGGTTGGATTCTGTTGTGATGAGAACTTTGCCTACTCTAGCTCCTCTAACTGAAGTTCTCGCTGGAAACAGAGTCCGGACGACTGACTTCCCACTGCCATTCACTGAATCAGTGTTATGATTGAAAGGAGCTCTTCGACTGATCCTACTACTGGCCTTGTCATCACTGCCCAGTCTTCCCTCGGAGTAAAGTGCTCTCCGCAGTTCCACGATGGACTCATCTGTGGTGAAACAGTATTCCCGACCTTCATCCTCCTCTTCTTCTTCTTCTTCAGTAGTCATTGTGATAGAGGGTGAAGGTGGCGGACTTTCTTGTATTGTGTGCTTGGAAGAGGGCGTGGCCATAGCAGAGGACCATTCTGCTCCGCTGTGGTCAGAATCCAGTTCCAAAATAGTCGGACAAATGATCTAGTAACACAATGCACAGCACACATAATAAAAATGACACTAGCCAATTACAGCAATCTAATAAAGGGTTCATTTAGGAATTAATCTAAGGGGGGGCAGGGGCGGGATTGAGCTTTTGCTATCTTAAGGGGGTCACAACTTGTCATACTTAATTAAGATAAATGAGATGGGCTTCAATTACGAAGAGAATAATTGGAGTAAGCATTTGCAATTGATCACCTTTGTCATTCACTTTTTAACTTCACTCCTTATGAATTTTTAAGAATATTTCAAGGGAGGGTGAACTGACTTCAAGGGGGGGGGGGGGGGGGGGAAGTGCCCCCCTAATGAACCCCTGCTTATAATACATAGATCTCAATTAACTACATTATTTCAGTGAATACATTTCTTACTTCCATTCAAACTGACTGCCAGGAAGCAGTCTATGGAGCTCATTAGAGTGCTCGACCCACCTCAGTAAAAAATTTGACCATGCCCCTGATAGATAGGGCTAATTATGACATGCATTGAATCATGTACTCTAAGATATATGTATGCAGCTCAGTGCTGCATGGCAAACCAAGAAGGTTATGTCAGCCGATGAGTCAGTTCTCAAATGATTTAGGCATCGCCATTTTTTAAATGAGGAAGATTTCTCTGTTAGTGCAATGCTGAGTCTCAGAGCATTACAGAAGACAACTTATTCGAATAACTTCAGTTTGTTCAACCATTCAATGCTAAATTGTAGCAATCTGCTTAACTGGCTATAATTCAGACTGCTGGTGATAAGAAGGCAAGAGGTACGTACAGGGTGAGCTGGACCTTTGAAATGTTCAGTTTATTCAGAGCCAACTCGTCTTTCTACTCCAGGTCTGTCCAGTTGAAATAACTTGTGCTCTTTACTAAGTGTGCACTCTCAAATAACTAGCAATCACCCTAAGCGCTTGAAATAAATGCCATGCATAGCCTATTCATAAAAAATGTAAAATCACATCTAGCACATAACTCACTTGTCCATTCCTCCTGTATATACCTCCTGATGCTCACTTAAAATTTTACACATGGCGCCTAGAATTCTTGGCCACACCCACCAGAGGATACTAACAAGAGCTCGGGTATGAGCACTAATACCATTTAGGGAAAAACATTTAGCACCAGGCTTGTGTATTCTGTACTCACGATTCTATTTGGTAGGTTTTAGAATTCAATTAAGCATTGGCAGGTTCTTAAAGCACAATTATAAAAGTTCAAACATAATATCCCAGTGAGAAAAGTATGGTGGGCACAGCTAGATAAATAGTTAATTTTAAGTTGGCCAGAAAAAGCTGGGACATACTTCATCAGCTAAACTGGGTTGGTAAAAGGTTGTCACTTCCAGTTACTTAAAAACAAACAAACCACAGCAATGAAAGCAAGTGAGAAAGGAAAGAGAGAGTAAAAATGACAAAGATAACCTTGAAATGTATATAAAGCAGTCAAGTCTTACCAAACCATTCCAGTATATACAAACAAACACGATTACTAAGACTATATCAGTAATCTATTTACGCAACATCAAATATTTGGATCCATTTATTTAACCACAAACAGAAGGTAAAGGATCCCAATGGATATGGCTGCCTCCTAGTCAATTTCATCCTTTGACTTAACTTGCATATGCCTGAATTAACTCTCCCTTATAGCAAATCTTTATAGCAACTCACAGTATACAATGCAATGAGAACAGCAACACCTTACCAAATCAAGACTTCAAAACTCACTTTTTTCAGCCTAATTGGTGTGCAATCATTATTAAGACTTCCTTTCATCAGCACAGGATGTATATCTCCATTGCCTTCCAACATCTTCATTGGTGCCTCAGGCGTTTCTAAAAGGAAAATATAAATGACACGAGCTCAATCGCACGTCGCACTAGCGGAACAAGAACACAAAGTTTCGTCAGTGAGGAACTGCTTACCTTCTACCACTCCACGAAGATGACTACTAGGGGTCCTACCGACGAACTGGCCGGCGTACTGCATTTCTCACTTACCCTGTTTACAGCTGTCTTTGGCGCCTTTCCCGCGCCAATTTCAATAAGTGCATGCTAAAAAGAATGAAGGGGCGTGGCAGATAATTTGCCGTATGGCGGGCATTTTTGCTCCCCTTTAAAAAAATTATTCTACAGCTTTCGAGAATCGCCGATGAATTCTACTTCTTTGGAGTAGATATTTAGAGTGTGGAGGCAGTGAGTGTGGAGGCAGTGAGTGTGAAGGCTGTGTGCGGGAGGCTAGGCTCTTTGGTGATGTAAAGGGTCGAAACATTCCTGCGGTTTGCTTTGCTTGGTTACCGAAGTCCAGCTGTAAACAATATGGATCAGTATGTGAAGGTTCGCAAAATAGGAGAAGGGTCTTTTGGTAAGGCTTTGCTAGTCAAGAGGAAGGACGACGGGAAACAGTATGTTATCAAAGAGATTAACACCTCAAAGGTATGTTATTTAGTATGCTTAAGTGCCACAGGCTACTACCGGTATATGATGTATACTAGTGATGTGCTTGAGCACAAATGGCAGCGAGCCTAAAGACTATACTATTTTTATATGAATGATTTTGACTTCTAACACTGAAGCTACTGAAAATAAGGTCCAGTTTTTAAATTTTGCATACACGGTAAAGGGATTTCTAACAACTCTCTGCAACTGCTTGAATTGAAGGGAAAAAACAACAACAAAACAATACACGTTATTTAAAAGTTTTCTTTGTGATATTCTTTAGCTAAGGTAGTGGTTGTAACACACAATGCTTTGACACAACTGGACATGCACCTACACAGACTTACCTTCGCGGTAGTCTAGTCAATGTATTTTCAAGTAAATACTGTTGCGCATGGCTTATAACCATGACAAAGAGCGCATTGACTTACCACTGCCACTAACTCGAATAGAAATGGAAGTCCCATAAGTTTTCAAGTTTTAACTGCACCCGCAAAAGAATTCAAAACGGTAAACAATTCAATTTCTAGGGTGATACGGGTATTGATCGATAAACCAGATGATTCTGTTTAGTGTAATTTGGGACGGGGTCGACCACATAACTAACACAAAAACGCGAGGGTCAAAGTACAAAATGACATACGTACGTCCAAACATATATGCAAACAAATAAACAAACATCCCCGATTTTCAATTGTGTTACCCCTGTAAGTGTCTCGCTCGCTCGCCAATTAAAGCTTCCTACAGTGCCTGAATAGTTTCCAGCTATTTATAGATGCAGCAATTAGTATAAAAAAAAACTTTACTGAGTGTTGCATTTACTACAAAATGACAGCTAGTCAGAAATTGTTTTTCCACTTGGGGTTAATTTATATATTGTTTGTTGTTATGCAGATGGGACGCAAAGAGAGAGAAGACTCTAAGAAAGAGGTATCAATTGCATTCCTCAAATCTATTTATAGAACAGAATATGCATGCATGTATCTATATGTTGTAGGTTCGTGTTTTGTCTCAAATGAAGCACTCCAACATTGTGGCGTACTTGGAATCTTTTGAAGAGAAAGGGAACCTGTACATAGTCATGGATTACTGTGATGGAGGAGACCTCTACAAGAAGATCAATGAACAGAGAGGACGTTTGATTGAAGAAGACAAGGTGAGGGGAAAGACAAGGTAATAGAGCATAGCTCTGGTTTATACCTGGGGTATTGCACTGTGGTGGCTTTTATTTTTATTTTTTATTTTTTTATTACATAACTATTGGGTGAATAAATATAAATACCAGTGTATAATATATATGATGTGTATTTATGTATATGTAGCTAAGTACATATTATATATGTATTGACTTGTTTGTAGATTTTGAACTGGTTTGTCCAAATATGTCTTGGACTGAAGCATGTACATGATAGAAAGATTCTGCACAGAGACATTAAAACACAGAACATATTTCTCACAAAGTCTGGGGTCATCAAACTGGGCGATTTTGGCATTGCCAGAGTCCTCAACAGGTAGGTAAAAATATAGAAAGTAACATCAACAAGAAAAAGAGCAGCCACTCAAATATGGTTTGGCTTTTTTTTTAATTCTTTTTTTTTTCTTTCTTTTTTTTTTCTTCTTTTTTTTGCTCCCAGCACCATGGAGCTGGCAAAGACATGCATAGGAACGCCTTATTATCTGTCACCAGAGATCTGTGAGAACAGACCTTACAACAATAAAAGGTAAGCAAGTAGAGTGAGCTAATCGTAGGCATTATTGACGGTTTCTTTTGTTGTTGTTAAGTGACGTGTGGGCTCTAGGGTGTGTCCTGTACGAGCTAGCTACACTCAAACATGCGGTGAGTTGGAGACTTTATTGTTTTCTTTTTTCGTCCCATACTTTAAAAGTATGCATAAATCCCGAGTTGCCGAGTTGTTGATGCAATTATTGTTGTTTTGTTGTTTAGTTTGAGGCTGGAAACATGAGGAATTTGGTGCTTAAGATTGTCAGGTATGGCTACTGATGTGGTAGTGGTAAAATATACTGGAGAGTGAAATGAAAATATGAATGAATCTTACTGTACGTGGATGTATGCATCATATTTAGCAGTCTCATCAGATTTAATCGTACTAATATAGTCCTCCCTAATTCTTGTTGTTTACCTAATTAGAGGGTCCTACCCAGCCATCTCTACTCGTTACACAAGGAACCTGCGCAGTTTAGTAGATTCCTGCCTAAAGCACGTGCCGAGAGAAAGGCCCTCCGTCAATGCCATTCTGAGGCTACCCTTCATCCAGAAGAGAATAGAAAACTTTCTCTCCGAAACAGTAGGTTCCTTATAGCTGCCATTAAGACGCCACTTCAAGATAGAGTTCTCTCTCTGCCTCTAGGTTCGTGCTGAAGAGTTTAGTCACACAGTACTGCACCGTGAAAGGGGCCCACGGCCTGCTGCTGGGGGGAGGCAACTGGTGGGTGGAAGAGCAGTCCAGCCTTCACAACCTGTGGGTATTATTGGTCGGGCACTCCCCCCACAGCCTGCGGCAGTCCCAAAAATCAGGCCCCCTCCACTGAGACTTCGCCATCACCCAGAAGATGCCTACAAGCAAGCAGGAGGAGAGGCTAAAGAGAAGTGAGTACATTTAGGAGATGGAGAGTAGCGTATCAAATGGAAGAGTTGGATTGTATAATAGGAGAGAACATGTTGATCGAATGAGAAGTGTGTGTGTGTGTGTGTGTGTGTGTGTGTGCGCGCGCGCTACACATGTTCAATTCATTGGATGTTTTTATTTGATCTTAGGAAAAAGAATGTAGTCATTCGACCTAGGCCGAGGCCTGCTAACTCACCTGCTAAGAAGCCGGTAAGACTATTTGCTGTTTTATTAATTGCAAGTTTCCATTATATTTTACTGCGACCAGATATCAGTGGGACTCTTGGCTCGCAAGAAGGATGCAGAGGCTAAAGCCAATCGCTATCAGGCGGACATCGCACAGCAGGTAATTCCGAGTCATGCTTTTTGTCTCAGTGCATGTACATGCATGTTACATGCTCTACTGTGGTTGTAGCGTGCAGTGGAGGCGGAGTTGGAGTACCAGATGTACGCACGCAAACAGGTATGAGGAATAGCAGACTGTAATAACAACCACACACCTTGAACTGATAAATATGCCTATTTGTATCATTTTGAATGGGTCAAATGGTCATATAGAAATATAGATTAATCACTGAATACCGCAGAATATCACGAGTCTGTCGGCTAGTATTTACACGAGTGCCGTAGGCACGAGTGTAAATGCCACCGACAGACGAGTGATATACCTGCGGTATCCAACGATATCAATTTATTGTGTACTGGTCATGTGTGAATGGCATAGAAACCGAGTGGCTAATGTAATGGATACTGCCAAGAAGTCTTTCGATTTTTTTTATTCCGATGGAATCATTGAAAATCTTTTCTCTAATATTCGAGGTGGAGTAGAAAGGGAATGTGAAAGGCAAGAAGTACCGCCATCTTGTAGCATTGAGAGTGAACAGTCAGTTAGTCTTGACGATGAGGAATTATGGAAGTTTTTAGAAGGCAGAAAAACTGTAATACTCAAAATAAAACATTACCGGACTTAAGAATGTGTTACCTATTGTATGTATAAAGGGATAAATGAAAAGCGAAAAATTGAGAATATTTCACCCAAAGAATTAGACAGACTTCTCGCAAAGTGCAAGCAGTAGTCTATATGAACCAAGCACTCTCATAGCTAGTAATAGAAAGTCTCTGCATTCATATGAAGCTATTTTATTTAACCAAATTAATGTAATTGGCACAGAATGGTATTATAGAATTAGCAGACCCTCTCAGTGGAGAATAAGCATAAAAATGTAGCTTAGGTGGACACAATAACTCAACGCAATAACTCCGGACTTCCCCTTTACTGCGGAATATTGCGCGCACACGGTACTTTCCAATTCAATACATTTTCTACGTAAAGGCACTCGATAGGCTGATTCAGTACACAATAAATATTTGTTATTGACCTGCATGGCAATCTGTGTTACATGCATGTTACATGCATGTGTGTGACAGGTTATGAGGAAACAGCAAGCCAAGTACGATGCAGCCAACAGTTGGAAGTCTAGCTTGTCCAGCTCTAGTTCAGCTCCTCTCCTCAAGGAAGAGAGAGTCAGCAAGGAGGAGAAAAAGGAGAAGCCATCAGCGGCTGAAGGACGTCCGCTACCTCCGCATCCAACTAATCAGCAGCAGGCACTAAGTGTGCAACAGCAAGCGGAACAGGACAGGTGAGAGAGGAGTGGAGAAAGAAGCCTATATAGTGCACATGTTGCATGTAATTGTGAATCCTCATGTGGAAGTGTTACATAGGGGGGGAATGTGTGGTGGTTGGCTGTAGAAGGATGTGAATTCTGTGAAAGTCCCATGACTTACAAATGGGGAAAATAAACTTTTACCTTGCACAAAAAAGTTATTCAATAGTTAGTCGACGTACATCAACTATCAACAAGCTCTCTTAGTTTATAGTGTAGGTATGAGGTGAGGGAGGAGATGTGGGGAATGTGCAATGTGACTGTCATAGTGTGTGTGTGTGTGTTGATGCAGGGAGAAAGCAGCGGAGGCATCAGAGAGAGCTCGTCTAGTGAGCGAGTATCGGCAAAGGAAGAACGAGGCTGCTAGAAACAAAGCAAGAGGCGAGGTTTTGTGGGTGAAACCACTCCCACTTCCTCTGCAGCACTTGCAGCAGCAACAGCAGCAGCATCCGCCCAAGTTGGCAGAGAGACACAGCCCCAGGAAAGATAAAGACGCTGGAGGGAACAAAGCTGAGGAGGTGCGATAATAAGCTACAATTTGTATTCAGAAAGGCAGGATGAATTTGTTACATAATGAAACAAATCAAGCTGTGCAGGCAAATATTATACACAATAATTCTTCCAAAGAACCATTAGAATATTGTTATATCTATTAAGGTTAATGAGAAATAGGCTAGGTATCCCTGATGAGAGGATTAAAAGTTGGTGTTATACAACTCGTTATTGTTAAACTTCATCATTCATTGATTGTTTGATAGGAGTACCTGTCCAGACTGAAAGCAATACGCCAGCAGAACTACCAAGACAGGAGGAGGATTCAACAGAAAGTACTCGTGCATCAGAAGCCACCTCCTCCAGCGGATGGAGCCAGCAAACCTTCTGTACCACAACTTCCTCTTCCAGCTCGGGAACAACCTGCAGTGGATGCCGATGAGAGGAGAAGGAAGATTGCAGCTCTGAAGGTGAGGTCAAAACATTGGTTATGTGCAAGTTTGAATAACTTAGGTTAAAGAAAAAAGAGTTGAATATTAATGTGAAGTTGTATAATTTAGGCTAAAGTGGGAACAGTAGATACATGTGTGACAAGATCTGTTTCTGTTACAAGAAGTACGTGTGTGCCATTTATTTAAAGCATGCATGCATTAGTAGCTGGTTAAAACGGTCTCTCCATTTTCACCTACCTGTAGAAATACATCCCTCAAGAGGTATCCAATTTAGCCAGGTGACAATTTTTTTAATCACTTTATTTTGCCACGTTTCTAAACTTGTATTTCAAGTAATGTGGGTATACAATTGTATTGGTAATCCAGGCACCAAACTTAAATTCATACAACTAAAATTCCTTTTTAATTTAGCATAACTTGCTCACTTACTTGCCACACTGTTGAGCACACTGCTGTTTCGGCATTTTGTACCGTATTACAAATGTTACGTCTTTTCAATTTCCATGTGCAGGCTCAGGCAGAATTGCAGGCGGAGGCTATGAGGAAAAAACTGGAAGAGAAGCGACAAGAAAGAGTGGCTGCTGTTAAGGCACTGACTCCGCCCGCTATGAGGCGGGCTGTGCCTAGTGACGTGAGAGCCATTGGCAGAGAACAGGACCCTACCGTAGAACAGGGAGAGTCAGGAGCAGTAGCTAGTCCCAGGAAGGTGTGGGGTGTACCTGGAAGAGCAGGAGGAAACCCTCCTGTGCTGGCTAGACAGGTGGATGCCACAGGAGTCATCAGTGGAGGTGGGTGTGTCATTATTTCCGCCTATTGAATTGTCTGGCATGGCATGAAGTTGAGTAAGTGCAATATGCTGTTAGAAACTCTGGCCTCCAATATTGTCTTTGAACGTCCCTCCGAACCAAATATCAAAGAAGACGATACATCCAATGAATCTCCACGCAAAGAGTGGAACAAAGGAGAAGGCCAGCCACTGGCGGCCATATTGCAGGCCAAGACGCTGCAGACAGCCACGTATGCCATCCCTGCCAACAGTGAGTCTCATATCTGGATAGTGTGAATTTATAGTATCACTGAGTGTGTTTTGGGTGTGGTTTCAGATGGCGCTGGTGATACTAGAATTGCCTTCAGCAAGCTTCAGGGTCCAATTGAAGAGGACACAACACCTGCAGGTGATGATGCAGCATCTTCATCTAAGACAACCGGTCAGCCCGATATCTTCCCGCTTGATGTTGCTGGTGACAAGACTCCAGATAAGCATCTTCAGAGCAGAGAACAAGAAGCAAGTGCTGCCACTAGCTCTGTTACTGAATCACAGGAAACTTCAGTGAAAGTAACTACATCAGCAGTAGAGCCTAGAGGCCAAGTTCAACCAAAAGAACCCAATAAGGAACCTGAGACTCGAGTTAGTGGAAAACCTGAGACACAAGTGAGTGGTAAACCTGAGACTCAAGCTCAGCTCCAGCTTGAAGAACATAAGACTGGGACTCAAAGTCAACCTGAAGAATCCAGTGGAAAGCCAGAAACTACTCAAGTCCAACCCAATGTCACAGATATTAAAACTTCTGCTATCTCTTCCCAGCTCAAATCCACACCAGTTCCAGCAAAGAAAGAAGCTTGGGTAAAGTTTGACACTTCAGCAGAAAAAATCCAGCAGCATGAAGGTGTGAAAGACCAAGGAAACATCTTAGTCTCCAAGGCAGGCACTGATGACATGATGATAGAGGACATTGAGTTGGAAGGAAAATCTCATCAGGCTTCCTACCAAAAAGAAATTGAAGTCTCTCCTACAAAAGAAATTGAAGTCGCTCCTACAAAAGCAACAGATACCTCCAACAATGATGAGGTTAGTCCCCTACGTATTGAGTATAATGACTTGCTACAAAAATTCATGCTGTCTTACCACTTTTTAGCTTCCAAGTGGTGCTAAGAGCGATCCACTTCATCCTGAGAAAATTCCATCAAATCTCATTTCCAAGCCTCATCTCTTTCAAAATGACACAAATTTGTCGGCCTCCCTCAAAAAGGGTGCATTCGACACCAAAGCCAAGCTGCTCAGAACCTGCTCTCTGCCCAATCTAAATTCTGTGAAAGCTGCAGAGGATGAAGGGGAAAACGGCATGGGCAGCAGCTCAAGTGACGAGAGCGAAGAGGAGGAAGAAGTGGCAGCAGGAGGTGTGGCATCTAGTGAAGAGGAAGAATCTGTGGAGGTGGTGGAAACTAAGAGCAACTCTCTGGAAGCTGGAAAGATTAGTGAAGGTGACGATGAGGAAGAGGAAGATGAGGAGGAAGAAGAGGACGAGGAATGGAGCAGTGAGGATGAAGATCTCCAGCAGCTTGTTCAGACACTACAGCACTTTGTGGAGGGTGCAAGTGAGTTATTGTTACAATAATTATAGTACACAAGGTTTAATCTTTCCCTATATACATCAGAGTCTCCAGTGAACACTCCAAAAACTCCATTATCTCCTGTCATTTTGGAAAACTGGGAAGATTCAGGTCGGTGCAAGTGAATGAACATGTACTGTATACACAGAATAAGATAGTAGCACTTGTCTCCCTTGACCATACATAGATGAGGGTGGGAGTAGCAGCAGCAACAGTAGTAGTTCTCTGTGGGTCAAGCTTAGAGGAGACCAGGCTAAGAAGAAAAAGAAAGCAGATGGAAAAGGGGAAAGTGTGTTCAGTGATTTAGAAGGTATTCGAGTTGCATTGGAGGACCAGCTAGGGCTAGACACCATGCTGCAAGCATACAACTTGGTGCAGGTGTGTGTGTGTGTAATGTGTGTATGTGTGTGTATATAATACTTTGCTGATATTACTGTAGACATTTTATGAAGATGACTCTGAGTCCTCAATCCAGACCAGTGACGTGGCTGCTGCTGCCACTCCCAGTGGTGACAGCAAGAGAAAGGAGGAAGAGAATAGCAAAGAAGAACCCGTTGCCAGTGTGTTTCCAATGGAGGAGTTGACCACCATCACAGGAGATACCACTGGAGGTCAACTCTGCAAGAAGCTCATCCATCTAGTCATGGCAGACATTGCTTATGTAGAGAAAGGTCAGTCAACAAACCCAGTACAAAACAGCTAGCTAGTTATTATTGGTATGTATTGAGCAGATGATGATGGGACGGACTATTTTGAGGAAGAAATGTCAGGCATTTCTGCAAGTGCTGACCAAGAAGCTGACGAGCCAGCCAACTTGGCAGACAACTGACCGGTGTCTTTATCTGAACAATGGATGTTGTACGGCAAACTGATCACTTGTGATTCATGAAAATTTCCAATGTTTATTAATTTCACAACTTTGTTCACTACTGACTGACTAAGTGCACACTGACACACCCTCACTAATTAAATACACCAATTAGTATAATAAATATTTTAATTACAGATATACAAAACTTGCAGTAACCAGTATGTATATGTATGTATGTAATCAAAATACAATGAGTGAGAGAAAATTGTATTAAATGGACTGGTGGACAAGTTCTGCCAGTGGTTGGGGTGGGAGGGCCACCTCGGCACTGGTTGAGAGTGGGCGTGGTGTGTACGGAGTTCCAAGCAACGTATCACCAACCTAATTGAATAACATTTACACGTCATGACCACCCAAAGGTTCTCCCCTCACCCACTCACCTTGCCTGCCTCCCTGAGACCACTGAGAAGAGCTCCATGCACGGTAGCTGGATAGTTCCTCATCGTGTGCTCACCAGCGAAGAACACGCGCGGCCGAGGGACATGCGGACCATTGCGAGCAGGACTGACTGGTGCCGCCAGGAAGTCGTAATCATTGCCACTGGAACCTGCCGCCACGTACGAGTACGAGCCTCGAGCGTACTCGTCTTGACGCCAGCGAGTCACATGACTCTCCTTGGGCTAAATACAGCACACACATACACACACAGCATCAACTAGAACACACATAATCACAACCTGTCAGGGAAACGCATGCCAGGTGGTTTCGTTCCCATGTTTGGTTCCAATTATTCCCTGTTCTTGCATAAAGTATGTACATAATTATACATTCTGATCAACAGCTTTTTTTTTAACCCTACAAAAAAAATTAAGCGACTATGTCAGGATCATAACAGTAGTATTGTCCGTTTAAATCTTCATTTACAGCAATTTTACTCAATTATAATTTGCCATAACATCATGTACAAAGTGTTTTGCAAACTAGTATGTCTCCTAGACACAATTCAAATAAATACATGCAGAAATATGCTTGTGCCTTCTGCAGATGTGTTACAGTCAGGTGCAGGTGGATGCTTGTGGCATACTCCCGCAAGGTGCACGTCCTTCTTGTTGGCACTGACAATATGTTAATGAATAGTTTTAGCAGCTTACTGTAGATAACTAGTTTTCTGACTTAACACCCGTAAAAACCTCCCAGCAATAACTAACCTCAGGAACTGTTGTGTCCCCAAATATAGACCTGAGCACAGACAAAGCCTTGGCTACCACCACTTCATCTGGTAGAGACTCAAATTTTATGGCATCTTCTCCTAAAATTATAATAAACAAATAAATAAAATAGGCAAAAAAGCCGGAAAAGGGTTTCAGCTGAGCTTAATGATATTCATAAAAACCCAACGGTGTCACCAACAAGTTCAAGGAGATAAAAAGAGGTAGCCTATACCCTGGAGTTAACTCTGGTCTTCCTTCAGAGCGAATAAATCTTTCGCCTTTTACTAAAGATTTCCGTGGAGGAGGGCACTCTAATGAGTATGCTCTGAATTTGTTGAGCCCTCTATGAGGGCAACATTATTTTACTATTATACCTATGACCACTTAGTAGTAGCCTAAAAAGAGCGGCACCGCTGAGGTGTTGCTTGCCATAGTGGAAGTGGTTTTCAAGGAACATAAATTAATAACGGAATCTAATTAAAACAGTAATTAAAAAAATTAATCAGGGAACGTTTTCAAAATAGGCATTAGCCACCAATAAAAAACAAAAAAAATATTCCTATGTACCCCTGTTGTGACCACATCCATACCTTGAACGAAAACCTCATCATCTATAGTAGGCAATTTACTATCAAAAAATGAACTTTACCCACCAACACATTAACAGCTTCCTATTCCATCTACACATAACAGCTTCCTATTCCATCTACACATAACAGCTTCCTCCTATTCTATCAATTACAAAACGCTACCCCAACTTGTAGCCCCTATACGATACCATCCAATTTAACTAGTACAAAATTATAACATGGGAACATGACAATTGGTCGTGAGCTAGACACTATTAGGGGTAACACAATTGAAAATTGGGGATATTTGTTTCTATATATATGTTTAGACGTACGTATGTGCTTGCTCGTTGGTCGACCCCGTCAGAATCCTCGGGTTTATCGATCATTGTATCACCCAAGGAAATTGAATTGTTTATCGCTTTGAGTTCTTTTGCGGGTGCTATTAAAACTTACCGGAGTTCCATTATTGTAAATTAGAACATAGCTAACCCCTTTTTTGTATTGTGAAGTAGGCATTCTATCCAGCATAGTGTTGTTCAAGTGAGTGCACAGGGATACTAAATGCCAGAAGGGAGGATACTACTGATAGTATCCTCCCTTCTGGCTAATAGTATCCTCTTCTAGCATTTTATTAGTTTTTTTGGTTTATGAGTCGTGCAAGCATTAATTAAAGAATTTTTATTTTATCTATGGTGCAAGAATGTTGTTTGCACGGTTTTCCTGTCAGATGCGAAAGATAAGATGGATTCATCGTATGCCTTGCACACTAACAATATTTTTCTTAACTAATACAATCATCACCAAAATGAGAAAGTGAGAAAGAAACCAATAACATAATGAACAATAAAAAAACAGTTATATATGTTGCATATGTTATTTTAAAAGTTTTAGTACTATTCTTGTGGATGTTTATATCACTACAGTTATGAAAATTAAAGGCACCCCTCCTAGTATATTGTTTGCAATGTAAAAGCACTACATTCATGGTATTTTCGTTGTATTTTGCTTTATGTAATCAAAATCCTTCCTTATCCATCGCAAGCTGCTCATCAATGTCAGATACTATAAATACAAACTTTTTGCATGGCCTTACATCATTCAAAATTTCATCATCATGTAAAGGTTGACCAAATCTTGATTCAAAAGCTAAGCTAGACCGGAGATTGACTGTAAAGAGCAAAGCTAGAGTACTGATAGTGAGGGGCTTGACTTGAAAGTTGACGGTGAGGAGCTAGACTGGAGAGCTGACTGTGAGGAGCTAAATAAAGGAGAGATGATTGAGTTGAAGAAGGTGGAAGAGTACCTGGTTGAAAGAAGATTTAGGAGAGACAAGCCGTTTTGTAAATTTTATCTCACCAATTGAGCTGAAATGCGAAAAATAGGTAATGTAGACGGGTGGGCTGGAATGTTCTTTTTGACTAAGTTCGCTGAAAACGCAGTGATATTGATTCTCCTGACTCTAATTCCATCACTTTCGCCGGTTCACTGGAGTTGAGCGCACAACACATAAAAATATTCTATGCGCCGTGGCTCCTTAGAATTGCTGCAATTACTGGACACCTCTCCGTAATGTCTCTGCCGTCTTTGTCGTAGAGTGTCAACATAGAACGAAGGATAGAAAAAAATATTTGGTAACTAAGGCTATAGTTCTAAAACAGATAGACAACGAAATCTCGGGAACTACCGCCCGTCGAACCCCTCGGGCCGCTAGTATCGCCCTCGCTACGCTCGGGACGGTACAGCCCGCAGCCCTCAAGGTTCTGTGGGCGGTAGATCCCTCGATTTCATTGTCTATCTATTATGTAGGCATTCTATCCAGCATAGTGTTGTTCAAGTGAGTGCACAGTGATACTAAATGCTAGAAGGGAGGATACTAAATGCCAGAAGGGAGGATACTAAATGCCAGAAGGGAGGATACTAAATGCTAGAAGGGAGGGTACTAAATGCCAGAAGGGAGGATACTACTTATAGTATCCTCCCTTCTAGCATTTTATTAGTTTTTTGGTTTATGAGTCGTGCAAGCATTAATTAAAGAATTTTTATTTTATCTATGGTGCAAGAATGTTGTTTGCACGGTTTTCCTGTCAGATGCGAAAGATAAGATGGATTCATCGCATGCCTTGCACACTAACAATATTTTTTTCTAACTAATACAATCATCACCAAAATGAGAAAGTGAGAAAGAAACCAATAACATAATGAACAATAAAAAAGCAGTTATATATGTTACATATGTGACCAGCTATGAGAAAACCGACCGTTGTGACAAAATTCGTTCTTTAGCTTGGAGCATCTCCGCGGGCTATACAAACACTCAGAAAGCCACGCGGTTAGCTCCATCACAAAAATTAAACTCAAGAGAAAATCGCGTTTAAAATTTTACGAGTGATTTCTGCTCACGTACCGTTATACTATTGCGAAAGAATTACGTAATGTTAATAAGATTTCCACGGGAAAGGTCGACCTCACGCCCGAGTTTTTGTGCGTAGTTATGGCTTACTGCTCCTCCAAGACTTCGTGAAAAAAGTTGGTAAGCTTCAGCTGTTAGTCATACTCAGTAAGCTAGAGTTTTTGCTGTAAGATATTATTCCTTCAGCCATTTATTCTTTAAGCTTCCGCGGGTATTGTCATAGAAACGGCGACCCGTATTCTCCAAATGCAGCTGGGTGCAATTCGAACGATAGACCCCCATAACTAAAAACCTTTTCTTTTTTTTCCCAAAGAAGCCTTCGCCCAAATCAGCCAAAATTTTTAACCTGGGGTTGTTTGATAATAAAAATTTCAGAAAACCCCCCCCCCCCCAATTTTTTTTTGAAAAAAATTGAGGTAGATTGACTTTACCGCGCATTTACTCTATTTTAATTTATTGTCACAACGGTCGATTTTCTCATAGCCGGTCACATGTTATTTTTAAAGTTTTATCCTTCACAAGCTGTTCATCAATGTCAGATACTGTAAATACTGTGGGCTGTATCGTCCTCGCTACGCTCGGGACAGTACAGCCCACAATCCTCAAGGTTCTGTGGGCGGTAGATCCCTCAATTTCGTTGTCTATCTATTATTTAGTATATAGATTTAAAATTGTGTGATAATGCCTTAGAAATGACTGTTGTTGTTGGTTTTAAAGTGAAATAGTGGTGGCGAGTGGTTACTATGGTATTGAAACTCTTTATCATGTATACATAATATAAAAACTCGACTGTTTTAAGTAGCTGGAGTGTCAGAAGCTAAAATTAATTTATGTAACCAAACTCAGGAGGCTCACTCGCCATCTGTGCTCAAGCACACCACTAAAATAATTATGAAACAGGTACTAATACATATAAATAAATATATATATATAACCACACTCCTCAATGTGCTGCTAAGTGTATAAAAGTGATTGTGCTCAGTATCCTCCTTTACCTGCTAACAATGCAATGAGGACTGGAGCTCTGGTGAGGTGCCAGAACATGAAGAGTTCACCCCGAGACGTTGTGGAGGTGGCCACGTGACCAAACAAGTGAATATGACTGTCCCAGAACCGCTGCTCAAAACACAGGATCACCTAACAACAGAGCACAAGACACACCCACAAATATCAGCAACACACAAATGCATACTTTGGGGGGGGGGGGGGGCACATCGGAGGAGAGGAGTCACAATGTTTTATATCAGCCATGTCTTAATTAAGAAGCCAGGACACCCAGGTGATATTGTATATAGCACTAACAGCTAACACAGGACAGCTGGAGTCCAAAACATAAGGTAATTAGGGCACAAGAAAGTTGAAAGATATGGTACAAGTCAAACACTTTCAAAATACCTCTCAATTTTCCAACCCAGAGGTATTTACTCACTCTCTCACCTTGTTGAGGAGACCAAATCCAAGATTATGAATGGCCTGAGTCTTCCACTCCGGTAATGGGGGGCTGAAAGAGATGACATTGGCCTTGAGCACGCCCAGTGGAGCAGACACAATAACCGCATCAGCTCGGAAGACGTTAGTAGACGCATTCTGAGTGGATCGACAGTGTACCTCCACACCTGTCAATACCACAATATAGAACTACAATGACCACTCTGAATACAGTAGGTATCGAACACTGAAGTTGTTTTAACTGTACCAGATATGTGTGAACAGCTCTTAAGGACTACTACTTTTGAACTGAACGTTCTTAGCGCCAGGCATGGGGATGGCCTTGAGTATAACGCACTATTCTCTGAGAGCCAAGAGCCAGCAATTTCTCTTCTGTTTCAGATGCAACAAGCTTGCAGGATGCTAAGCCAAAGCCTAATGGAATGCAAATATAACTTCCTAGTCCCCCCATACAACCCAGCGACAGTCATTGATAAAAACTAAAATATTGGATGTTGCCACTCAGAAAATTGTGTGTGCAGTCTATTTACCACATACAATAATATTCAATATAAGTCTTTCTTTGTGAGGTTTTTCAAGTTTTTTTTCCTTCACCATTAATTGAAACATTCAGACTAACACACCACAATTAATCATTACAGAATTGTAAAAACCTTCAGAAAATCGAAAGTCCCTTTTTTATTTTAAGAATGGCATGTGGCAGTGGCAAAACAAGCCACTGCAACCACCTCAGGTCGTGGTCACCTGTCCTGGCATACTGTCACGGGGATGAACAGAAACCATTGGGTACAAACCAACCTAATTCACACACAATGTGGTCCCAGTCATGGTATACAAGCCACCAACAAATAAAAATATGACGCTAGAGGAATCCCCCCATACTTTATCCTATCCTAACTGCTGCCACATTCCATGGCCCAGTGTGACCATAAAATAAATTAAACCCTGTAGCACATGGTACAAGGCCTTCAGCATTCAATTACTAGAACAGAGAGTGGCCAAGTGGAGAACAATATACAACCCTTTACTATCAACTAGATCATTTACTTCACACACACACACACACACACACACACACACACAACTCCCTTGCCATCAGTGTTGTAGTGAACTGCTGTGGCCTCCGTATTGAGCCTCACGTCCAGTCCTTTCACCAGCTGCTGGGGGAGGTGGTCGTACCCGTCCGGACACGCCAAGTGAGAGCCAGTGAACTCAAACTCGTCGTCCTGGTCCCAGTGCTTCAGAGACAGCTTGGACAAAGGAGCAGCGTTGGCAAACTCCAAGTTGGCAAAATGCCAGTCCAAGATCTGCCGGTCTCTTGGAGACAGGTACACTGCCCTAGAGGATAGAACAACAGAGAGAGAAGAAGGGGGGGGAGGGGGGGGGGGGTGCTAGCAAGGCTTCAGCTGCAGTAACTCGCGCCTGTCACTCACGGTAACTGTGTGTCCTCCGCCTCGTCCAACTTGTTCTCCAGTTCCTGCCTTTGCTCACACAACTCGTCGTACACACGGAATAGCTGCACCAGCTCCACCTCCGTGGACTGCTGCACAAACTCTTGGTCTTCCATGCTGACCAGCCCCACCCACAACAAACAAGCATTATAAACATTCCCCAGGAAGATCACGCCCTGCTTACCTGGCCCCTGCATTCAACAGTCTGTCCTTCCTCTTACTGGACTGCTTGATCTTCTTCTCCACCTCAGTGATCTTCATTTGGACCTCCTTCAGCTCCTCCTGGGTGCTCACTATCGTTTTCAGGTGCTCCTTCAGCTTCTCTCTGGTGTGCTTCTCTTGAAGTCTGTATACAGTCATAACTATATATAAAGTATACTCATCACAAATCTCGAATCAGCCTCATTTCTCTCGCAACTTTGGTATGTATGGAGAGCAGTGAACTTGTCTAAATACCCCCCTCCCCCCAACAAATTTTCCACGATAGAACAATACTACTACTACTACTACTACTACAAATAATAAAGTTTCAGTAACTCGCACAACCTCCATAGAAGAGTGGGGAATAAGGAACAGAAAACAAGCCAACAAATTCAGTTTTGAGCTGCTGTGTCTGCAGGTGAAGCAACTTTCATGAGGCTACAGTGTGGTCACATGGCCCATAACAACCATCTGCTCTTACAACAAAACAGAAAAAGAAACAGCAAAACCAAAAAGAAACAAAAAACAAACAAACAAAAACCAACACTAGACTGTAACATAATTGCATTGTTATTCATTGTTTCTTCTACCGCTACAAACTCAAAACGATTTATGCAACTCAGAATGTTAACTTTCATTTAGTCCCAGCGCTTGTATTTAACATCAAATGAACAAACTACCAGATTGTTAAACAATGACTTTCAAAACAAAGCAAACCTACAAACCACACTAAGCCCTGCAATTGTTGAAAAGCATGTTATTTCCTATACTCCATTACTCTTCCACTAATACAGTAGAAACACAAGACATCCCAGAGTAAATTGATATGTATAATGCATTACTTGATGACGACTTCCAAGGCTTGTCCTAATGAAAGGGGCTTCCCTCCAAGCTGGTCGACGTCCAGGTGATGTGAGAGGTGAGACACAGAATCCAGCAGGCGATTGAATTCCAACTCGACTGTCTTGTCACACTCTCTCTTCACCATCTCACCTGATCACACACACACACACACACACATACAGTTAAAACTTCAAATTCTCCCCTTCAACTGAAAATGGCATTGCTTCCTCAAAGATCAATGCCAATTATTATTATTATTATTATTAGACAGTAGAATTAAGTTACCTAAACGAACACTTCTACCGCTACACACATAATCTAAAACTGTAGCATATGTAAACACAAAGAAATGTTTGACCATGCCCCTATCATTAGTGCTTAATAATAAATCCATTTTCTAAGTTTTATCAGTTATTTGAATACCTCCCTGTCTCAACGGCTTACTGAAAAACCTACTGCATTCAATCAAATGAAGTTACAAATTGTAGATTGGCAATGAAATAAAATCAGCACAATAATGAGGTACGCATACCTGTGGTGAAGTAGAGGGGGCACCGACGGCGTATTTTGGCCATCTTCAGATTAGTCTGCCTCCTCAGCACAGCCAGTGGGTTTCCCCCCAAACCAGTAATTACCATGGCACCCAAGTCTGCCACAAAATCACCGCTACGAAAGGTGTGGACACGCCCACCAATTCTGTCCTGCAACAAAAACAAACCAAATTGTGGTCGCCATGGCTACATTGGAACTTGCCCCGCCCTTCCCTCCTACCCTGGATTCGACGACGACGACTTCCACTCCAAAATACATGAGTTGTCTAGCAGCCACCAGCCCACTCACACCTCCTCCTACCACCACCACTCTGAACGGCATCTTACCTACATGTGACAGCAACACATGTGGAGCACATGTGACACCAGAGTATAAACATATGTGCATTAAAAACCACACACAAACTAACAAACACACACACATACCACATAATAACCAGGGCTGCATTTAAGGGGAAGTGAAGGGGGACATTTGACCCCCTCCCAGAAAAGCCTTCACCCTCCTAGAAATCCTTTAGCATTCCATACGTTTTAACTTTGCAACATGAAATCTGCATAGTGTCACACATGTTTGTAAGTATTGCAGGAGTCTCTCAACTTTGTATTTAACTCTCACATGCCTCTCCTACGTACACAGCCCTTTTCTAACAAACACACATACACACCCACACTCACCATGCATCGGGTTCACTCTGTTGATGATGCCAAAGTTAATGAATCCATAACGCTGCAAGTAGCCGTGGATCCTCATCACTAGGTTAGCCTTGCCTGGATCACACCAAAACAACAATGCATGATTCACTGAAGCTACGGCAGCTAGGAAGAGCTAGACCTAAACTTATTTATTAAGTGGAGAACAGACAGTAATAGTGAATTGTACAGCCAGGAATACATGACTCAAGAGGAAAGAGCTCAAGAAGAAAGAGAGCAGGACCAGTAAAATGATGTAACTATACCAAGTGGTAGAGAACATAAGAATGGACTTATGCTACTGCATTCCTAATGAGCAAAAGTTAAGTACATCAAGCGCCACTGTATGGTGGGGTACTTGCTAGTTTCACATAATACTCTTAGTCAGAAACTACTTCAAATAAATATGTATTATTTCACTCCAATCGCTCAATTTCACTTTAGCACAGCATAAATGAAATGAGTAGCTCTCTGTATCGCTGAACTACAAAAAAGTGATGTTTAAATTCTATTCTAGTTACAGAAGATAGTGACACATCAAACTCTTACATTTATACAGTCATGGGATAAATTACCGATAATGTTAGACGACAAAGCTAAGCATCTTGTTCCCTTTATGATCGCCAATTAATAATAGTAATAATAATAATATAAATTGTATTATACTAATACAACTACCACTCTTTCTTATTATTTACTACTACTACTACTACTACTGCTACAATAATAAATACTAATTACATATTTCATACCAGCCTGAGGCAGGACCACGGCTGCCTGAGCCTTCTCCGTGGTGAGCTCGTTATTGGGGTCAGCCAGCCAGGTGTGCAGGATCTTGTTGCGAATGAACAAGAACTCCATGATGGCAGACTGAGAGCCATGGGCAATGTCCGTGAAGATCTCTGCCTCCATTTGAGTGAGCTTGTTGGCAGGCATTCTACTGGCAAAAGCTGCCCCATCCAAACCTACACACACACACACACACACACACACACACACACACACACACACACACACAGAGGGGGGGAAAAAGCAACTCGCACACACATACACACACAGTGCAACAGACTCAACATTAACAAAGCTAAATTTCCAGTTACTGATGCTATGTGGCATGTGCTATTTAAAACTGTATTAGAATTAACTGCTAGTTGTTTTGCTGGGAAACTGTCATTACTGCATAAAAATATCTAACTTGCCGCAAGATCACATTAAACAATAATTGAAATAAAGCTATGAATGAGTAAATACGTCCTCCTTTCCAAGATCAAACCTAACTTCCGACAGTCGGCAATTGTCAAAGATAACCACTGTCTACAATTCAACAGCCAAAAGTGTCAGCACTAATGAGTTAAAGAATTCAATGCATGGTTTATGCTGCCTGATATAACACCTGGATAAATATGTTTGTATTTTTGACAGGGGAATAGTTGGCACCATACCAATCCATAAAACTCCACGACTGACGAAATTGAGTTTAAAAAAAGGTAAGGTATGATATATATACAAAGGATGATCCACAGAAAACTAACCCATTAAAAAGTTAAATGTAGTCTCTCTACACTTTCACTACTTATAAGTAAATACTGACTGACTGACAAATCGATTTTGATTTCAAGTTAGCTATACAATTACAGACCTGCTTCCACCAAAGAGACAAAGCTACAGTGCTAGTATTTACCAGCAGGCATGTCAGGTTCCCCATCTGAGTCAGAGTCAGATGACAGCTCGTCATCAGAAAGAGTGGGAATAGCTGACCTGGTAGACTGGCTATGTCCACCCAGTTCATCTGACAACTGAAATATACTCAATATTGTAATTGAATGTACAGAAATAGCTTTTACGTTAGTTACACACCCTAGGTCTTTTGTATCCAGTTATGCCACCTTCTCTTGCTGATGCTGTATCCTGAAGTAATAAGGGCTGTCCTGTTACTGCTATTAAAGGCTTGGGATTATCCATTTTATCAACAGTTAGGACTTCTTCACTTTCTAGTTTCTTTCAAACAAATTTCACTCATTAAAAAAAAGTCGAAATAATCCCCACCAAAATTGATCAATGAGATGAAAATGCGCGCGCACAGGGAGGGAAAGAGGTACTACAAGTGTACATGTAATTGATTTCCTGCCGAGTGATAATTCCCCGGCCCCCACCGCACAGAATAGCTAAATTTAGATACAACGAGATTTTTGGAAACGCCCTTCCCACGTAACCGACAGAGCAAAATCAGCAGTTTTTTTTATACCGAACGGCTGGTTATAAAGAAGTGTACCGGTGTAGAGTAGAGGTGTACTGTAGAAGAGGTTAACTCACTGAAAACTGGTTATAGATGGGTAGTACCAACGCCAAAGTATTGCAACTGCACAAAGCTGTTGTTGAGGTAAGCAGTTGGAGCTGCATTTCTGCTATTATTATAAGTAGCTAAATTTACGAGCTCACTTGTAGTGTTTTCTCACTGATTTGAAGTACGATAAGCATAGAAAGCTGCGGCTGCTAGCTTCTTTGTCTATATTCATTAGTTAACCTCTGCGAGCTAAATATACACTGAATTAAGTACGCTGTTGTCTTTGTTTCTTTCCAGGATGATGCAGACAAAGTGAGGTGAGTAAATAACAGTTTAATAGGGCATTTTTAGTTAGTACTTATAGCATATGTAGCCATATGCTGGACGTACATATATTCTTTCCTCTTTGTCTCTATATATTGTATTTAAAATTGGAAGTGCCTTTAAATATTAAGTAAGTCTATAAAACCAGGGATACAGTCACTGTTGGGATAGTTGTGTGAGTGTGAGGAATAGAGAAGTGAAGATACTTAGTGATTTACAGCATAACCACTATGTCTATTCTTCATGTTACGCCCATTTTCCACCTGTTCCACCCCACCTCTGTTCCACCCCACCTCTGTTCCACCCCACCTCTCTTCCTTCCTGTTCTCTAGTCATCCGCCTTTGAGTAGAATTCAAACCCAGACAGAAAAACAAACAAACCATATAAGGTAGCTTTTTATTCTTGGCCAATGCATAATCAGTGGGTGTGGTGAGTTTACCAATTTTCTTGTTTATTATGTTAAGTCTGCTACTGAAATTCTTCAGTTCCTTATCTCTTGTCTTTGTCAACTGGCTGCTAGGAAGTTTAGTCACTTGCTGACACTTTTGTGTTGCCAAATATTTTAAATAATTGACCCAATAAAATCTGAGAAGTCAGGTGATGTCATTCTGACCTTTGTACTCCTGGAAAAGTAAGTGGCCAGTTTGATCCGAGGTGTTGACTGTACATGTTTGTTACCATGGTAGCAGCAAACTTGTTGGCCGACTAATTAGCATCACCAATGTCAAGGCCAAGTGGATTAGGGAAATCATGAAATATAAACTCAATGGATGCTAACTTATGTATGAGTGGGTGTGGTGTGTGCATTGTGTATGAGTGGGTGTGGTGTGTGCATTACTTTATGTTGGGATGGGGAGAAGAGGGGACAATACACATTATGTTGGGATGGGGAGAAGAGGGGACAATACACATTATGTTGGGTTGTCTGCTAGATTTTTAATGGCATAATTAATTTAATAGCAACACTGTAATATATTACGTGTGTAGACAACTACTGCAAGAGGAAGAATTGGACCTCACTGCCAGAGGCAATGGAGATTTGAACACCCTACAGCTGGCCATGTGAGTTGTCTCTTTGGATGCATGTTGTTGTTCTCTTGTTTGTTTCCTATCATTGGCTATTTGGGAGTGTCTCTCACAAGCATCGAAGCTACGTCATTCACCTGCATGCATCATTCTGTCTCTCATGTACAAACACACACACATACACACATGCATAGATACGCACACACACACACACACACACACACAATTTTCTATGAGCTGATTGTTTTTCTCCCCTACTTCCTCTCCTTGCTTGGGTTTGCATAGTCTAAATTATTCACGATTGGATCTATAGAAGGTTTCCAGAATTTAATAATATTTATGACAGTCGGATATGCAGTAGGCAAGGATTTAAAAATTCACATGGAGAGGGCAAGAGCTGCAGGTAGTGAGAGAGAGAGAGAGGCTATGAATAATGCTCCAGGGCATGTGATTATCCAGCTGTTCCTTAGCAGTCCCAACTCCTGGCCTTAGCATGGAGTGTCTGGTCCTAAGAATAAGGGATAGAGAGGAGGGCTGTGTGTTGCCATGGCTACTAGCTCACACACACACACACACATGAGTGGTGGTCATGTGACTGGTGGTGACATGTCTATTTGTTGTCGCAACAGAAGCCACAAAGAGAGAGGGAGCTATAGACTCAGTTCAGGGAATGTTGAGAAGAATTTGCATGCCATTGTCTGTCAGTCTGGACTGTCTCCTTGTAAATGGCATATCCCCTCATTTATAAATCTTCCCCTCCTCCCCCATCCTCTCCCCTCCCTTTCCTTCCCTCTGAGTGAATCATAAGTTGGAATACTACAGATTTTTAAAACACAATTCAATGACTGTCAGAGGTGAGGGTTGGAGAAAAGAAGGGATATAAGTTGGAGTATCAAGTATTCTACCTATTTTACATGTGTGTTGTGTTTGTGTGCAGTTGCCATGGATCTCTAAAGAGTCTGCCTGTCATACTAGACACACAGAGTGGCAAAGCAGACCTCTACTCCCTGACCCCTGACAGGCAAACACCCCTCATCATGGCCGCCTTCAAGGCAAGTGATTTTTTTACGTTTAGAAAGGTGTGAGCTCACACACAGCTGCATCTGATTAAGGTAGTGCTGACACATGTTTTGCATAAGGTGGAAGTCCACGACACTCACATATCTGGTGTGTACTACTATATTGTATAGCTAGCAAAACAGTGCGAGGGGAAGTCTTATTACCTTGGAATTGCTTGTTTGTATTTAGATAGAGTTGATAAAGTAAAGCCCGTGTTGTTTATCGTGTGCATTTATGTAGTATACATGTAGTATGTCTTTCAACACGCAGTGACTGATACACTCTAGCGACTAGTTTGAACCATCTAACCACCACCTTGCACAGTGTTAGTTACTGAATGTCATGCCTGTGCTGATGTAATGTCTCCACTGCATTGTCACCATGTTAAGTGGATCATGGTATCCTGTCCTCCCCTGGAGTTGGTTTATAAATTAGCCCATCCTAGCCCACTGGTGGGGGTGGGATTGGGGGACACCTGCTTATCTTTCCCTTGGGCTGATGTGGCATTTTTAATCCTTCACTGATAAAATAATGGGGATGAGTTGGCATATAAACTGATGGGTTCAGCTCTGGTGGTGGTGTCACATTGTTTCTTGCAATGAGAGGGAAGTATAGTATATTCTGTATAAGCTATTTATTGACAGGCAAGCCAATGCGTCAGTGGATCTATCCAATGTTTCAGGTTTGACTGAGCGCCCAACTGACTTGTAATTCCTTGTCGTACAGTAATGTCATATTAGATATTGTAAAAAAAGGCCCTTGAGAACCCCTTTTTTATTACTTTAAAGTGGTTCTTAACACAGGAACTGTTGATTTTTGTTAATTATCGATAAGTTTTACACTGTCAGGTGAGAGTTTAACCCCCCCCCCCCCCTTCCTTGTCTTGGGTTAGCGTTGCTAACGAGGCATCAGAAGAGCGATTCTGTAGCAGCATGCACACACACACACTCAACTTCACTCTGTCTTCTTTGGTGTTATAGGGACAAGAAGATATGGCCCTCGGATTCCTCAAGAGCTTCCCCTCCAACATTCTGGTAAGTGGATCAAGTAGAAAGCGTAGTTTTTGACAAGGCTTCCAATTCTGTACAAGTGCAAACATTTAGTTGTTTCACAACAATCTCGTTATCTCCCGTGGTCACTTTTGATTTCTTCACTTGGGCTCTGTGTGTGTGTGTGGTGAAGATATATTATTTAATTTAATGTGTTTTATCGTAATGTTGTATTTGTGTATATTTAGAGGTTGGAGTTCAGTGATGCTAGTGAGCATCAGGCATTGCACTATGCGTGCATGCGAGGGCATACACAACTGGTCACAGAACTGCTGCAGGCTGGCGTACCGGTGGACTCCGTTGGCGGGAAGCTCAAACACACGCCTCTCATGCTTGGTGAGTCTTCTCTTCTGTTGTTTAGTTAGGCATGGAATCATGTACTTTTGCAGTGAAATGGTTGGGAGAACATTAATGATTAATGGCTCTATCCTAGGCATAGACACACAGGCATCTAGTTAGATCTCCTCTCTCTCTCTCTTTCCCCTTCCCCCCCTCTCCTGAAGTAAATATTAATATTTGGTTACAAGTTAGCCAGTATGTTCAGTATCATCCTAGTACTAATGAAGTGAGTGGAGCAGATGGATGTGTGTTGCAGACACAGCCTGAGCGTATATGATGTGGTAAATCCTATCCCCCCCCCCCTTCACAATTGAAGAGTGGATTTGCTGCACTGTCATCATAACCTCGACTCAGAGAGTGCAAGTCAACACTTGCAGAGACTGTGGCAAATACCACAATTAGACCTAGCCCCTGGCAACAAGTGGGCCTGCTGTGTTGGTCTTTTTTTTTTTTTTTTTTTTTTTTTTTTTGCCAACTAGATTTGCATGTCTTACACGTGTTACCTGGACCGTAATTGGCCTAGAGCTCAAGATCAGTATCTAATGTTTAATGTAGACAACGTTTCCCCTGCACTAAGTAAGTTTGTCCTGTCCGTTCTCTTTACTTGCAGCCGTGCACCACGGACACATAGAAGTGGCGAGAACCCTGCTGAATTCAGGGGCACACGTGTGCGCCATAGACCTGGCCAAGATGACACCACTCCACCATGCGTGCATGCAAGGCAGCGAGGATTGCGCCCACCTGCTGCTGGAGCAGGAGAACAGCAGAGACTGGGTGGACTCCAAGGATATCAGCGGCTGCACGCCGCTCCTCTACTGCCTCAACGCCAAGAACAAGCCCATAGAGAAGGCAAGTAGAGTGTCAGCCTTGTGTGACGTAGCCAGTTGTTTCAGCCTCTTCAGAACTAGTGGTGAACGAAATAAGCTGCTGCAGATAATGCTTCTGTGGCTGCCGTCAAATTTATTGTTGATATTTGGTGGACAAAATGAGCTTCTATTGTAGTTTTTAGAATAAGATGATGCTCACTGGCGTATATTTTATTTGTACTTTCCCCCCTTTCCCTTTAGTTGTTGGTGTCCAAGGGAGCATCCCTGACGGAAGCACTGGACGGAGGCTTTTCTGAGTATTGCTACCACACCTCCCAGAGCAACAGTTAGCCCCACCTACATCCGTGCAAACTATCAGGTAACGGTCATACCCGCCTCCCCTGAAGGGCGGGCAACTCTTTTGGTCACCTACATTCACTCTGAATCAAACAAAGTCTCCTGTCATTATTAACCATTGTGCTGTTCCTTCTATCACTAATAATACACTGCTGTGTTGGAATAAATGTTTAAATACTACAATACAGTTCTTATGAATTATGTATGTGTAACTAGTTGCATGGATGGAAGAAGGAATGTTTCCCATAGGAACACTTTGCAGCACAAGTGGTACAGCTTTCTATGAACTTTACCAGTTTCACAATCTCAACTACGTAATACACAACAAATGATAGCATTACAAGAAAAAGAAATATTGTAAACAAAGCACAGAAAAACAAACAATTGGAGGGAGACACAATAATTTGATTCGGCTAACAATAGGAAAATGTCGCTAGTTGTCCAGACTGTTTGGTCCTCATTGTATTGCCCAGATGGGGAATTATTTGCGGTCGACGTAATGCCATATGTCCACTACAGAACAAAAATAATTTTCACTTATAAATATACAAATAAGACATATAGCAGTGGTAAGCACACACACACACACACACCAAGTCACTATACAATACGTACCTTTGGATGGAATGGCGTTAGGAGGACCAGGTTGAGGGGCGTGGCTGACGACCTCCTCTGCTTCTGCAGCAGACATTAATCCTGGAGTACCTTCCAAACAACAGTTATTGCTGACACACACACACACACACACACAATAACAATCTAGACTCCTCCCACTTTCCTAGCTTCACTTACACACAGATGGAACCACCATTGACCTCCTTCTTGATGAGTCTCTGCCATTGCTCGTGAGTTTCTTCAACTATTGTCAGAGCAAAGTCCTACACAACAATGTGGATGACAGATAAGCCCCTCCCTCCCTCTTGCTACAACGTCCTCAGGTAACAGCTCTTAATCAGTATTTGGGGAAGGGGGGGGGGGTTCACCCCTCCAAATCTGAGTTGCCTCCCTCCCTCTTAACCAAATGAAGTATAGGTTACACCGTGACGTGGAGTTCAGTATGGAATTTACACAACCGAGGGCCTGAAAAATCCTGTACCAATCGAACAGAGGGATGCATCCGACTTGTACCATGGCCTCAAGGCTATAGGAAATGCTTAAAACCTAATTGTGATTGAACGGTTTACTTGTTCACCTCCTAGGAGGAGGGCATGAAATATATTCAGCACGAATTGAGCAATCTGATTGGACAGTTTGGGGTATGTTCTCTATCTCAAAGCCTCTAATTATCATCATTGTTACTATTGTCACGATTTGATACAGGAATTTGGTGGAAGGGGCAGGGAGCGTTAGTGTTAGAGCGTGGGGTAAGATTTAACCAAAAGATCTAAATTGTCGTACCATGGTACATTCAAACTGTCTAGCAGCAAGGTGATACCTAATTACCTGTTGTGTTGATACCTTACCCTATCTTTGGCATCTCCATTGAATGCAAACTTGTTCTCAGGCTTTCCAGTAGGCTTTTTATAAATTTTGAAGAAATCCACCGTGCTCTAGATAAAGAACAGCAAATGTATGTGCATGTAGTATTTACCAGCAACAACTTACTTTGATATAGTCAGGCATGTGAGTGTTGATATCATCTATATCTACACACACACACACACAGCAAGATCACCTAGAGTGTATAAACTAATTCACATGTTACTCCTGCCAGTTAAAATTTTTGTCTCGCATCTGTGGCATTAATTAGAGACACCGCAGCAGTGGAAAACTGTAACAATGATCTGATTGGTCACAACGATCTATCCATGACCTCACCAGACTTCATCCACTAGGCAATTCTGTGGCAAAATTCTTAGGCAACGCTATATTAGCAATGGCAAGCTAGTGGGAATAATGGAAAAACCAGAAGGGGGGTGACAAAATATACTGCAACATACGCAAGATAATGATCCTTTTCTGCAGAAATTTTTTTTTTTTTTTTTTTTTTTTTTTGTGCTATATTATGATAGCATGGAACTGTGTTATATCCCCATACATAATATAAATAATATATGTATAATTATAACAATTATACACACACTTACTGTTGATTTGGCTAGCCTTAGGGTCTTCCATATCAATGGCCAACATCTTCCAATCAGTCTCACCTAAACACAAACACACACACACACACACACACAAACTTCACTCAGAGCAATCAGTAGAAGTTGCCTCACTCAATACTCTACATGAGGTATCACATGATCTACGGAGAAGTGATAAATACCTCAATAGGTTACTCCTGCCTTATGTGTAGTAAAATTATAGAAGAAACTAACAGCAGGTCCACTCTACTACCCGACCCACACATTTCAATTACTGAACACCTTTTCCCCTTTACTTCAGGTCAGTGTGCTTGAAGTAGATCAGTAATTAAGTACTTTCTCAGTACACAACACAACCCTAGTGAAGATTGGATTGGTCAGCTATCTTGATAATTCTAGTCAAGATTAACACCCCTCTTGATTGACCTGGTCAGTTATTTGTATAACTAGTGACATCAATAACGGCTAATACAATAATCTAAGTGAAAATTATAGGCTAGCTTTATGGATAACATAATAGGTCCGCCATCATGTGACTGCATTTATTAGCATGTGCTCACCTTCATCTATGAGCGCCAAAGTGCCTAGGATCTTGACTTGCCTAACCTCTCCTCTCTTGGCCACCCTTGACCCTATCTCACAGACATCCACAGGGTCATTGTCTCCCTTGTACTTGGTGTGCTTGTCGGTATGATTGGGGTCCTCCCATGTCTGGGGCAGAGCTCCGTAGTTCCAGATGTAGCCATGGTGAGGGAAGCAGTTGCACACAAAGCGAGGTTCGCCTTTCTTGATGTCCTGTTTGATGGGGTTTAGCGGCTCTGAGACACAGATCTACACACACACACACACACACATTACTGGTAAGGGCCCACCAGGCAATGTTAGTTCTAATGTCCAGAGAATAATATTATGTTTACTGCCTTTTTCAAGCTATGCACTCAGGCATATCTTAGCCCCTAAGATGATAGATAAAAGTATAAGGAAGTTTGTTGCCACTCAGCAGCAAAAACAAATTCAGAAATATTATTATATATATACGTGATATTTAAGTATCGACCGCCCTTTTCTCTGCAATGTCTTCGTTGAAATTACTCCTAAACTTTGCCCTACCATACCTCCATTTTGGCATTACTCCAGCGAGGAATCTCCATGACCATGTTGCACACAGCATTGTTACCAGGAATGGGGTGCAGGGGAATGTCGTGGAAAGGAGATATGTATTTATCTCCATTTTCTGTGCAAAGTAAAAACAACAACAAAAAAAATTAACATAGTTTCCTCAAAGTCAACAAGTGCTATTGATTCTCACTGAAATATATTCTGTAATCAAAGCTATACTCGTTTCCTCGCTCTACGGCTGTATAAGTAGCCATGGCCCTCAGTCTTGCACGGCAATCCAAACGCAATCCAAAAGGGCGGGTGATGTATCTCCAGACAGATACCAAACGCATCGGAGGATATGGTAAAGGAACGATTTCACGTGGCCGTGGTCGTCAGGCAGAAAAGGTCAATTAAGTACAGCAGCAAGTTTAAAAAAGTGAGGACTTTCTCAAGTACGAGTATACTCAGACTGATACAGGGATGTGGAGAAGACTACTAGTAGCTACTGTTCAGTGTTCTCAAAGGTCGTACCTAAAGAAAGAGATTCCTAGTGGTTAGTTTAGTTGGTCGAGTAGACTAGAAGCCATCTGAGCAATGCACATTAGTCAACTTGTCTGCCTTCATCTTGTCACTGTTCCATTGGTCTGCTTATAGCATTGCCATGGTCAAAGTTTCGATGGGCCACATCCTGGAAGCCTAAGGAAGAGATTTCTACAAAAGAAGCTGCTTTACCAGATGCAGAATTCTTACTGGGGTTTGATGAAATTGATGAGCTAGCGGAGTGAGTACAAGATATAATAATAATAATAATAATAATTTGTTATTATTCAATGAATTTGTGATAAAAATAGTGCAGATAGAAATGTCCAGATGATCTTTGACAAAAGCCACGCCTCCCATAATCAGATATTAAAACTTGAAATGGCAAAACTTATTGACAAATACAAGCTAAAGGAAGGTGATACTGGCTCCATTGAAGTTCAAGGTACATTTGATTGTGTATGTGGTCACAATGGTGTGCAGGATTGAGGGATTGGTTTGTAATTAAGCAATTTTCTCCAACCCAACTAATTTATCATTTTTCTTGTTTACTGTTGTTGTTTTTTCATACATGTGTATGTCCTATTATTCAATTTTTTATATATATTTTTTTTAGTGGCAGCGCTTACGCTAAAGATAAACAATATCTCCCGACACATGCAGAGTAACAAGAAGGACTACTCGTGCAAGCATGGTCTCATCCAGGTGCTCCACAGGAGACGCAAGCTCCTAGTCCTCTTGAAGGAGCGGCGACCTAATGCCTACCAGGAGCTCCTTCGTGACTTGAAGCTGAAGGCACCGGTGCCATTACCCAAGATACAGTTCCGGAAGAAGAAACAGAAATGACTAGTCAAATTATTCACTTCAGGCTCTGTTGTTTGTGTGTGTGCAGTTTTATGTCGATTAACAAAGTTTAATGTTACTTTCATACATGTTTAACTCATTTCCACTTCAAACTCTGTGGTTATGTGGTGGTTAGGGGGGAAGGCACAAGAGCTCTCCTAGTTGTCTTTGGGCTACCCTAACAAATACCAAGTTAAAGTTTGATGGATTTGGTCTTTTTCTTTCATACTTTCAATAGTCACATGGAAACTTGTTAAGTAAAAACAACCTAAAGCCAACAACATCTGAAGTAGGGTTAAAATTAAACTGAAAATTATAAATACAATGCTGTCTGAAATTGCCAAATCAATGAGTGGGCTTGGTTAATTGCAAGTGAGTGGGTGGGGCTTCAGAGTCATCACAAGTCGGACTTGAGTTCCGAGATGAGTCTGTACACTCCCCCTGGCTGCATCTCCATGGTGGCAAACTGGCAGTTTGTAAAGTTCCAGAGTTTATGAAACTTCTCCACCTGAAAATAATAATAAAAATAATTAAAAAATGGAAAAAGCTTAATTAAGAATACTAAATAATAATAACAATTGGAAAAAAACCAACCTACCTACTACATAATAACAGCAACAACCAACAACCAAAGAAGGAAATCTCTACATACACGTGTTATAATTCATTGTGTTTTATTCTAACTTACTGGCCAGTGACATACACACGTTATAATTCACTGTGTTATATTTTAACTTACTGGCCAGTGATAGTATCTCATGAGAAAGAGACGACAGAATAGTCCGTGGGAGACAATTATTGTATTTTGGCCACAACCTCCCTTTTCCATATCGCGATACATGGTCTCCAGGAATGTTGACACCCTGTCGTACACATCTGCTCCACTATGTGACAAGACAACAGAACACTGCTGACAAAGCAACGCTACAATATTCAACTCCTGTAAGAACACACTGGGCTTATCAATGACCACAGTACTCTCATCAATTGTGCTTCAACTTTCAATACTTTTATGTGCCAATCTTGTTTTCTAAATTGTATCGGAAAAATGAAAGGTTGCCAAACATAAGATTATAATCACCTAAAAAGCTTGGAGAGGGAGCCCAAGCATTAGCTAACCAATGTGTGCCAAGCAGTTCATCTGTCATTGCACTATAAACAAGTTAAGACCAATGTGGGTGGGCTTTCTTCTGGGTGTCTACATTAAATATTACAAACTGTTTCACCACTAGCCTCACCTCTCCCCAGTGGGGAATCTGTAATAGAAGGAGCCCACCTTCCTCCGCTCATCCATGACTGCCTTCATCTTGGACGGGTCCTGAAAGTTGCCCCACTCTTGCTCTCTAATCCGAGGATCTTCACGAACATGCAAGACCTACACAAACAAACATCCACACACACACACGTAAACACATGCACGTATACACACATGTACATACACATGTATACACACACATACACCCAATGACCACCACCCACACTCATGTAAGGAATACATCCGTAAGTAAACAATTAAATGACGAAGTTGATAATTTTATTAGAGATGTCTTCTTTACTATGTACAATGAAGCACCACAAGGTACAAACCCTCAGCGCTACTGTACACTAGCTAGCTACTACAAAATCATCTCAGACCAAAAGAATAACTTATTGACTATTCTAATCAGGAATCAATACAGCTCAAGGTAGATGTAAACACAGTCTTCACAAGAGAAGCTAAACAAGCCAGATGCACTCACTGGTATGTATCATCAACTCAAAACTCCACTTCCAGCACTATGTTACTCTTCCCAGCATAATGCAAAACTACCATGGGAAGCAAGAAATTATTTGCTCACGTGATTACGACATGACAGTAGGGGGCGTCACCCACAATAGCTAGTAGCTACTTGGAGCTGATAGCTTCACATTCTCTAAAAAAAAGTACAGCACAATAAAATGTCTTGAATCGTCGTTCTGAGTAAGTTCATACCTAGATCAATGGTTAATTGTCAGTAATCTCCAAAATCGGAGCATGACAGACAGACAGGACAACTACTATAACCCTCTCACACATGCGTGCTGAGCTAGGTTAATTATACCTAACCAATAAACCAATATGTACTTTGTAGCTTTCGTAGTAGTACAAAGAATATTATAAAGAGCTCAGACTTTTCTGCTCCAAAGAGCTGTCCCCAGTTTCTAAATTATTACCTACTGTCATCAGTTGTATTATTACTGAGTAAAGTTTTTTCGGAACCAAAATGCCTGAATATTTTTTTATACTACAGTAGGATGTCAGTTATCCGAACACGTTGGGACCGAGGGGTGTTCGGATAAGAAAATTGTTCGGATATCAAGACCAACTGGAATCAATATCAGGATACAGCAGTGGGAACAGTTGCTGTGCTTTTGCCATCAAGAGTGGTCCACTAACAGGAGTACCTACCATATTATATGCATTACATAATAAAACTCACCCAGTAAGGTTCCAATTACAACATCTTTACAAATTAGCTAAGTATAAATACACAAACCTTTGCATCGTTGCTGGACAAACCAGAGATACACAGCATTGTCCAGTTCACTAAACTCAGGCCTTCTCACTTTCTTTCTCTTCTTAATACAATCTACTTCTTCAATTTCTGTCGCAAACCGCTTCAATTTAGCCTCATTCTTGACGATATCATGAACTGTCGACCTACCATTAATTGTTGGGCTACGCTCGTCATAGACAGTCCTTTTCTTATACTTTCACTAATTTTAAGCTTTTCTTCAATTGTTAGAACAATTCTTTTCCTTTTTTTCCCGGTTGCCTCAGCCATTTTCGAAAAAAGAAGCAGGCGCTCAGATATACTGTAATCCATGCGGGTAGCTTTCCGACGGCTGGGGGTGGGCGGGTCATTAAGACGGTAAAGGGGAGTCAAACTTTAGTTGTTCGGTTGATCGACGTTTTCGGATAACTGACGTTCGGATAGCTGACATCCTACTGTACCAACAAATTTTTTTTTGAAGAGTTCAATAAATAATCAAATACCAACTCCATGAAGTTGTGTAGCTACAGATGATGCCCTGTGGCAATACCTGTTCATTGTAGCTACAGATGATGCCTTGTGGCTATACCTGTTCATCATGGAAGGCCTTCCTGATGCGGTCAAAGGTCTGCTTAGAACGAAGAAAGGGGGAGACATAAAAACACACTGTTTCTTCTGCCAGAAACTTCTTCAACTCAATACCAGCTGCCTGCAACACATTGTGCAGACCGTGAGTGAAAGTAGAGAAACAATGGTATGAATGGGTACAGTCATGCTTACTATAAGAACATACTCACACGCACACACACACACTCAAACACACACACACTCAAACACAAACACACACACTACACACACACACACACACACCTGTGAATGTCAACAATTCTTTCATTCCGTCCCTCCCTCCTATGTTGCCCCACCCTCCTCCTGTGTTGCCCCTCCCTCCTCCTATGTTGCCCCTCCCTCCTCATATGTTGCCCCACCCTCCTGTGCTGCTCCTCCCTCCTCCTGTGCAGCCCCTCCCTCCTGTATTTCTACCCTACCCCTTACAGATGAACACATACATAGGCTTGCTGGCATCCACTCTCGGTCAGCTTCATCTCCCTGTCCGGTTTCACTGCATACAGAGAAGTATCCACGTTCCCTTCAGACTACCAAGTATACGAGACGTCAAGTTATCACCATCACAGCACAAGCCACACCCACTCTCCCACTCACCTCGCCGTGTCTGATGAGAATAATTTTGCGTGGATAAGCAGATATTGTCTTCTCTAGTTGCAGTCTATGAAGCCTACAAAAAAGTTGTCAAGGATGAATATTGTGTGTGTACATAAATAAATAAATAAATAAATAAATAAATAAATATGCTTCATACAGAATTTTTTTTCGAGGAGGAGAAAGACCACGCACTACTTAGCCACACTCATATTAAAGTTCACAGGATACTGCTTTGACGTGCATGAGTGTATATTTCACACTGATCAGTGTTTGGTCACATGAACAAATAATTCAACTTCAGCTAATGTACTATACTAACTTCCAAAAATTATGGGGGAGAGGGGAAATCTCAGGGCCAGCCCCCTCTGTATAAAACCCAGTATATATTGCAGTTTATGCAGACATGCATACTTCCAATAATATACAATACTTGCATTGCAAATACTGGTGGTTTGTAAATTGATGTTCGTTTTTTTCATATTTTCTTTTAAATCATAATTAGATCCTGACACTACATGCTATTTAGTAATAGCAATTATGTACACTAATATTCCAGGTGCTGACAAATTGCAAGTGGAAAAAGTGGGGGAAGGGAAAAAGGAAATGATGCTATATAAAGTCTGGCTAAAAAATATCCTCGGTTCCTTTAATACCAAACATATCCTACGCCAGTTGCTACTTATACTACGCTCAGAGAGAGAGAAGGAGGAAGACACACTTCTTTAGGAAGGCTTTGGACGTATATTAGTTTTTAATGATACCTGACACACTCACTGTATGTTTTCCCATGGGGAGGCTGTGTATTTTGGCCAGGGACAATTAAACTACACAATCTTTGTTGGGAGTCTCCACAGATTGTTGTGGCAACTATACAGAGTGACTTCAACAACTACGGCCAGTCGTTATTAAAGAGTAAGCGAGTGTTTATAAGCCTATTAACTTGACAAGTATCTTGAGTATCCACACTCACGTCAACTCACGAACCGCTGGCTGCTAATCCCTTACACGTGTATCCTAACCTGCATGCCCGTGCTATCATTCCGCCTGCGCCCTTTGCCGTGCGGGGTGCCAGGGATAGGGCAACCAGCTTCCATTGTTAACCTCATTTAACTATGTTAAATAGCATCAACATCATGATGGGAATTTTTTAAAGATATAATTAGGGAGTGATTTAAATGCCAGGCAAATTACCAAGCCAATGGACTGATTCTATAAACCCCTACACGGAGTTAGTAAGCATTCATCCATGTTCACCAAGTCTCCTCATCAAATAGCATTATATATGGCACTATATAAAATAAAAAAGTTAACATGCAGGTGTGGCTGGTTGTGTCTACAGCAGTGTATATTGGTTAGCCATTTGAGGTGTGAAGTATGCGTTTCTTTTACATAATTTCATTATAAATGCATGCAACTCACTGAGCCAGTAATGCACTGATGTCACTGTATTTCTCCCTGGAGATGAGAGCTGCACCTCTTCTTAAACCATCGATGAGGCTCACAATCTTCACACGATGTCCGACCTTACTGATTCCCATTTCTTTTAAATGGTCCTCTGTAAGAGACAGCAAAATGTTGCCTGAGTCCACCCCATTCTCTTCAAACAAATGCTAAAAAAATATCAATAGCAAAAAAAAATAATTAAACTTTCCCAAGTATGAACCCCCAAGTAACAACAACAAAAAAACAACAACAAACATCAAAACATAACGTGGTGACACCCACTAACCCACCTGGTAAACATTTAAATCTGCCTCTCTGAGCCAATCCTCCACATCTTGGGCATTCCAGCGCAACACAGTATCGTCCATGAATCCGTCAATTTCACCTATAGATTGGCTGGAGGCCCGAGACAACGAGTGAACTAGAGAATTGCTGGGGGAGGGTTTGGCCGAGCCACCAGAGCAGCCATTCTTTAGAACTCCTAGCGGAAGAGACTTCCGGCGTTCCAATAGGTAGCTAGGCTTCCTAGAATGATTGGAGGCCTTGCCCCCGACCAGGGTAAATTGAGACCCATCAGTCTGCAGGTGGTCTTCATCAAGGTGCTGCATAACGCTCGACAACAATAACAACGCAGAGCGCACTGAAGAGCTTCCTGGGTAAAGTATCGTCGTGATAAAAAGTGAGTTTAAGTGGGTGCGCATGTGGTAAGAGGGTGGGGAGGAGATCGCTGGATGGTGGTGCGTGTGGTGTATTGCGGCACGATATCTACCCGCCGATGCTGCTTTTATTAAATGTAGCCGTATCCGTTTAATTCAATAGTACTAGCGTATAGAGTTAGTGTGTGGAGTTGGAGTATCATGGCTGGCTAGGTAATATGGACTCGGTCGCAACTGCAGAAGTCTCTCCGAAAGTGCTGGAGCACAGGCGGTGAGAGTCGGCCATTTATTCACTGAGCTTGGCTGAGGATGGGTTATGAATCTTTTTACTTTTGGCTCGCTATGCTGCAGGTACGTGCTGAAGGAGTTTATTGAGTCTGAGAGGGAGTATGTGAAGAGATTGCAAGTAGCATATGTGGTAAGTTAGACGATGAGCGCTTAAAACAAAACACAAAAAGTAAAAAAAAAAAAGTAGCGATGTAAGAGATTACCCAATACAACAATGAACCTAGCTATTGATAGTTTACAATAAACTAACCATCCATGGAGGAGTGAGGTAGATACTAACTAACTCTGGGGAGAGGAGGAGGGGTGTTATAACTTGCTTGCACAGGTGTGGCTTTTGTTTCAAAACTTTTATATCTGGTGCATTATTTCTGCAGGATTATTACCAGCACATCAAGTCCAGCTCCAATGGTAGTGTCCCAGATCACCTCAAGAACGACCTCCTCTCAATCTTCTCCACCCTGCCTGAAATCTTTGCCTTTCACAATGAGTAAGTGAGAAACATTTCATTTATTATATATATATATAATATATATTTTTTATTTTTTTTATTTATTTATTTATTTTTTTAATTTATTTATTTTATTTTTTTCCCCCTCCTTGATATGGTGCAGAGGTTGCCCTCAGTGGTGTGTGTGGTGGTGTTTGGTTCCCCATTAGCTTCCTCCAGCTGCTGTTGTAGGATTCATTGAGCTACATAGAAGTACTGTTGAACATGAAGCACACACTCTGGCTGACTTTGAAAGATGCTTTGATATTGAAACTGGACTGGCATTGTTAGAGCAGTGGCTGTTATTAAGACAAGCATTATTTTATACAAATAAAAACTGAACATGCTTCTAGGTGGCACTATTTGAACAAAAAATGTACATTTTACTATTTTAAATTTTAAAAGTTCTTTAAGCACATTAGATTGTTTATTTCCAGAGTTCTGCTTTCTTCTTGTTCCTGTCGTGCTTGTTACCGCTTGATTAACTTGTTCTAGCCATTCCATTCTCTTCTAATTAAAGTACTTCCCCCCTCCTCTTGAATATTTCTCTATTTCCTTCTCTTACTGCAGTAAATTCCTGCAAGCTTTGGAGAGCCATGATGATGATATTGATGATGCAGAAGGGATCATGGATTGCTTCCTAAACCACGTAGGCAGAAAGATTACTCAGCGTCTGCATTAAATCATTTTGTTTGTGTATACCTTTGTTTGTTTGTTGTTATTTGTCCATCTCCTTTAGAAATCAGACTTCCACTCCATATATCTGCCGTATTGCAAGAACAAGCCGACTTCCGATGCTGCTCGGCTGGAGTATGACAAGTACTTCATGTCTAGGCAGAGTGAGCTGAGCCAGAAGTTGAATATTGAGGACCTTCTCATCGCCCCCGTGCAGCGGCTCCCCAAATATCAACTTTTAATCCGGGTAAGGACCACCACTGCGACCTAGAGTTAGTGATTGAGGAACGAACCGCTTGATATCTCCGTGGAAGCGGCATGTTGCTGCTCAGTGTGTGTGTGTGTGTGTGTGTGTGTGTGTGTTTGGGTGTCTTGGGAGTTCATTGTGGTGAGATGGCTTACATTTTGGTTCAATCTCTGAGCCTTCAAGTGGTCCCCGGTATCCTCATGGCCCAAGTAGGAAATGGAGACCTCTAATGGAGTTGTGGGGTGAAGCTACTAAGGTGGGGCCTATGGAATGTAAGGAGGCTTGATAAAAGTCGTGGAATGTGGCTTGACTTGGGACATTGACGTATTGTTGTTGTTTTTATTGTTCCGCTTAGCAATCATTATTTATTCCGTCAAATAGCAATCTTTTTTCCTGTTGTGCTTCCACATGGTTCATTTAGTTTTTGTGCATGCACTCTGCTCTGATTAAAAAAATGTTAGAAATGTGAACTGACTATACCTCTACGTCAATCAGGCCTTACCTTTGCCTTACTGGTTTCTACTACTGCCACTATATAAGTATATGGGGTGGCACCACGGTCAGCTGATGGTAGTATTTGTGGTAAGCTACCATGAATATCTGGAACCAGCTTGTTTTTTTTGTTTTTTTGTTTTATTTGTTTTGTTTGTCTGTTTTTTTTTTGTCTGTTTGTTTTTTTGTTTACTGAAACACTTTTACCATGCAGCTGCCAACAAGGGAGCAATTTGTCGCAGCTTGTCCAGCAAGGATTGGCCCCAAGTCCTAATCTGTGAAATATGTCAGAGGTGTCTGAGAATAACTGCTGCCAATGTGGCAGTTACTGCTCAACTGTTTCCTATTGTTGTGGTTTGGTTCCTGTGGTATTGTATGGGAACTGGTCCATTGGATATGTACTATTGCCATTGTGACAAATGATTTAAGGGCCGCGCCTGAGTAGGTCTGTCCGGTAATTAAGGATTACAGCTCCCCCTTCCACACACACACACACACACACACACACACACACACACACGTGCACACACATACCACACATACGGAAAGAAGAAGAACTCTTATGATGTTTTGGTGATGACACTGGCCATTACAGTTGTCGATTGTATTATTGTTGTTCTTTGCCAAGAATCTGTTCTCTGCCTAATTAACCCTCAGCGCGCATGCGCGAGAGGGTTATAGTAGTCGTCCTGTCTGTCTGTCTGTCATGCTCTGATTTTGGAGATTACTGACAATTAACAGTTGATTTAGGTATGAACTTACTCAGATTTAAGACCTTTTATTGTGTGTTTTTTTGTTTTTTGTTTTTTTCGGGCTATTCGTGGAGAAAAAGCGAAGCTTTCAACTCCGCGTAGGTACCAGCTTTTATGGGCAACGCCCCCTGGTGTCACGTCATAATCACGTGAGCAAATAATTTCTGCAGCCAGCGGTGTACTTAGCTTTATGCTCAGGCTCCTAAGCGTTTCTCCGGGGAAGTTAACGGAGTGGAAAGAAGTGAAGTTTCGCGTTAAAAATGTATACAGGTGAGTGTTTCTGGCTAGTTTAGCTTCTTCTCTTATGAAGACAGCGTTTCCATGTACCATTTTCATTGGTCGAGCTATTTTGATACCTCATTAAAAATAGCTAACAGATTGCTTGTTCTTTTGGAAGGAGATTATATTGTAATAGCTAGGTAGTGTTTAATAGCGCTGAGGGTTCGCACCTTGTGGTGCTTCATTACTAATTAGTGCATAGCTGTGAATTCTATAGCCAGGGTTTCATCCAGGGGGGGTTTTGACCCCCCCAGTCAAAATGCCAGGGGGGGATATCCCCCCCACTTTTTTACCTACCTATTATGGTTAATTGCCTACAAAAAAAGTCATATTATATTGGGAAAACAATCAGAGTTCAGTATTTTTGCATCACAACAAAATTCGTCTGGGCTTTATCGATTTCCACAGTGACAGTACAGCATCAAAATTAACCTCGTCAAGTTGTGGGCCTTCTATGGCTATCATCATTAGCTTCGACAGCGAAGAAGGTTGAAGTCTATTACGAAGTCGATTCTCGATTTGTTTCATGTCACTAAATGACCGTTCCACTGTTGCTGTCGACATGGGCAAAACCATAGCTATAGAGAGCAAGGTCTTGATATTGGGAAACGTCACACATTTTGCCTCACTTTTGAAGAACTGTAATGCTAGTTTTTGAAGTGAAAATCCCTTCATTTCTTCAAACAAAAGGGATTTAATTGATAGCTGTACTTTCAAGGGCAAAAAAAAGTGAAAAGTTTACTCTAGAGTATTTCTGCTTAGTTGTGAGATTAGGGAATCTATTATTTTAGATAGCAAAAAGTATTACTTAAAATTATTACCTAGTCCACTTTAATTTTGACCCCCCCAGACAAAAATTTCTGGATGAAACCCTGATAGCCTTCCCTTTTTGTGAATTATTTGAACTACATTGAGAGAATATTTATGGTTGCTCCTACATTAACATGACATCTGGAAGTTTATCCATGAATTTACATGTACATGTGTTGTACTTGCATGTACATATATCATACTTCCATATACATATACTTGTGTTGTACTACATGTGTGTGCACGTGTTGTATTCTGACATGTACATGTGTTATATTAAGTGTGTACTTTAGTTGTACTTATGTGTACAGGCATTGTACTTTGTGTTTGTACATACGTGTGTGTGTGTGTGTCTCAAGGAGCATGATGCGTAAGACAGTCTCTAATGGCGTCGGTGTCTTGACGTATGTCCCCAGAGAAATAATCTGTCTCTCAACAGCTGCTGCATTTTTGTTTATATTGGAGTGAGCCCAATATGGCCGCTAAAGTAACACTGACTGACTGGCCAGTGAATTAGGGAGTGTGTTCTGTATGGGAGGTCTGGGACAGTGTTCTAGTGGCCTGGAACTATGCACACACACACACACACACACACACACATACATACATACATTCTTCTATTTGTTAGATGCATTTTCTCTTTTTTAGCAATAGTGAATTTATACGCTACTAATTCTGTATTGTTAAAAAGGAGACAAAGAAAGCCTTGAAAGACAGATGGTAGTATAAAATGCTGAGAAAGATATTGTGAAGTGATAAAAAAATATTTGAAAAAAGAGAGAGTGTTTGGTTTGTTGAGAGTGAGACATAGCAGTACCTCCTACTGGGATCAATAAGTAATGCTGGTTCTCATAGCTCAGTGGTAAACACACTTGTGTAACATTATGAGAAAATATGTCCAATGCACATATACATACATACATAAATATATGTATACATTACACAAACATAATATGTACTTACATGCTTGCATTCATACAGCATATGCATGATTTCAGAAACCTTTGGTGACTCTCCACTCTTTTCTTAAAATTCACCGTAAGACTTAACATCATATATTTTGCTTGTTGTTACTGGACTTGTGCCAACCCTAGTATTTGTGTGTGTGCGTATGTTTGCATGTGTGTGTTATACATTTGACAAGTGTACTGGACACTTTCAAATCAAATAAAAGAAATTTTTGAAGTTTTTATTTTTCAACTTGTCATTTTGTAATGCTGCCGTGTTCCATCTGTCCAATGCTGTACCTTCCCCTACTACTACTGTGTGCTGGCAATGACCAATCAACGACATTGTGAACTCCCTATATAAGTTTGCTCCAATACTGTATGTAATTAGTCCTCATCTGTTGCTGCTGGCTGGTCACCACTAGTACATACACCACCTGGTAAGGTGTGTTGTATTGGATATACACTTAGTGGATTGATTACAACAGCAATATGTGTGGGTGTGGTTAATAGATAGAGGTGGCTGAGGCTGCTTTGCAAGTACAGAGGGTGAGCTGGTGTCAAGAAACAACGTTGAGATGAAGTTGTTGAGTTTTTGGCGAGGGTTGTGTGAGAATGTATTACATAAATATATAGCACTTTCAGTACGAGGTGGAGTTGGCATAATGTATTTGCCTGTTGTGTTTGGTTTTCAGGACCTCTTAAAGGACACCAGAAAGGCCAACATGGACGTCACCAAGATAGAGGTATGATTAGAGCACTGTCTGTGTGTGTGCGTGTGTTTCATTAGTGTGTGTGTGTGTGTGTGATGTATTGCTTCTCCTTTTGTTTTCAAATCCTTACTGGGGTCATGATACTCTTAATTATTCATTATTTCTTCTTCTTTTTTTTTCTTTCTTTTTTTTCTTTCTTTTTTCATCATGGGCAGACCACTACCCAGTAATTCTAAGGTGTCTAGCATGCCCTCTAGCCATCTAAAGCTATCATGTGACCGAATGGTTCTTTCATTCCCCTCTACTGTTACCATCAGCTGTTTGCCTATGAGGCCAATTTCAAAAGTTTTTCTGATGTCTTAGTATTTTGTGTTCATGACAGTTGAACCGCCTTGATACTTTTAGAATTAATAAATAAATGAGAAAGTAGGACTGAATAGATAGGGGAAGAAAAACAACAATGACAAAAAACAAACAAACAAAAACAACAACAGCATAAGAGTGGTTAAGTACTTCCATCATGTTGAAATTACCCAGTCTTATTTGCTCTGTGGAAGCTGGCTCATATTGTCACAGCTAGTGCAATATGGCGTCTCCATGTTGAGTAAACCCACACTCACTCTGCTTATTTTTTCAGTAGATACAGCAGTCGCTACGTCACGGCTGGTCATCCCCAGTGTGTACATAAGAGGCATCATGAGGAATCTTTAGCAAACAAAGGGTCCAAGGCATGCACACTAAATTACACACATGTCACATAGGACTAGCTTTGGGGGGGAATAACCGACTGGTACGGTTTGTCTGACCCTTTTAGATTGGATTCAAGCATCATGGTTACTGTCAGTAAGTCTATCATTCACAGATTTGCAATGAAACTGTTTATTAGGCGGATGTCTGTAGGTTGATTACCTCACGTATAGTGTCTTCACACTCACTCCAGAAACTATAAATGCTCGCCTCGTTTAGCTGACTAATAAACAAGCTGCTTGTGTCATAAAAAAAGCAGCAGCTTTACTATGTAATAGTGGCTAAGACTTGTGATTGACTCTGTGTTTATTTGAGTGGTTGTCAAAGAATTCTTTTTCAACCCCAAGTGTACAAAACTTCAAGAAATGAAAACGACCAGATTGTATCATTCATGGTGAACAATTGTCCATGAGCTTTGCCACCAATTATTCATGCATACCTGGGTGTCTCCACCCATTGAAGTGGGTGTGCCTGTAGCCATTCCACCCGTAATAGTCGAAAGCATGCATTTGTGACAGCATCTTGAGGCTGGGATGCACAACTCCCAATCAAGGAATGACTGCAGGGGAGGTAGGATGGATTTTGTACCAAAAATTCATATACATATTATTATTTTTACCAATGCTATAGACCACTAGAATAGTAATATTATTTGGATGGCCTGATTATTGTCGGATAAATCTGTTATAGAGATATCGTCTTTGTAGTCGATGCACCTTGTACTGTTGTTATGACTCTTGGCGTGTGTATGTGTGGGAGGGTGGGTGGAGATTGTTGTGACATACGGTAGCACGTGCTGGAGATACATTCTTTTGTGCTTCTAATCTTCTCTACAGATTGTAAGACTTACAATGAGCTTAATAATTTAATTTCTTCCAGGAATCACTATAAGAAATGTTCATCATGTTGTTGGCACCTGATCTCTAATTGGTTGTCCCTGTAATCTAAAGCTACTTAGCATTGTCTCCTTTTTTGTTGTTGTTGTTGTTGTAAAATGAGTGCTATTATCCTCTGACGGACACACACATTTGCCGGTAAACAATCAGAGTAATACATCCACATGGCTTGCCTTTTTTTTTTTTTTTTTTTTTTTTTTATATTTATTTCTTTTTTTATATATATCATATTACAAAATTAGCATTAGGATTCCATTACCAAGTCTGTAAGGAGAGAGGAGTGGCACATGATCTACTATACTTATTATAGTTATTATTATTATTATTATTATTATTATTATTATTATTACGTTTGCATTATTACTATTATATTATTTTTAGGATGATTGTATATTATTCTTATTATTTTTATATAGTTTTATATTATTAGTATTAATTATACTATTACTATTACTAGTATTATTATTGTTAGCATGCATCGAGTGAACAGGTAAAATCTCAGATTTCCATAATCCAGTTTGTAGCTATGAGCTCTGTTCCATATAGCCAGGTCACGTAAGAGATGCAGAGTGGTATGAACAAACTGGTTCTATTTGAACTTACTGTAATGTTTGATTGAATCCACTCGGAACTGGAGACTTGGTGTTTACTCTTGTGGAAGGGTTGAGATTCCTAGAAAATAAAGACTAACTTCCTATGTCAGCCATCTGGCATAGTGAGTGAGTGGAGGTCCATGGCTACTGAGTGAGTGGAGGTCCATGGCTACTGAGTGAGTGGAGGTCCATGGCTACTGAGTGAGTGGAGGTCCATGGCTACTGAATGAAAGAAGTGTTGGTGAGTCAGAGGATGAGGAATGTTCGAATGGCGCAGAGAAACATAAGTGGGTGTGGTTTTATACATCCCATTTCCATACATTGCTACACATGCACACACACAGACACCACACACACACACACACACACACACACACACACTGGTGGTTGTATGGGTGAGGATGTATAAGTAAGAATTAGCTATAGGGGGACCTACAGGGGCATGCCACTGAATTGTTTCTGAAGCCATGAAGAACATCAATGTTGTTCAGTCCATCTTTAGTCATCAGATAATATCAAGTGTGATATTAGAATGAATGGTTAATTAGTGAACGAATGAAAGACAGGCGACAAATCTCACGAGTCGATGATAATATTCATAATTTCAAGACCCACTGGTACTATTGGAGATGAGTCATATAAAAGATGAACAAAGTTAAGCTAGCAGTGCAGCACTATTTTATTCTTTTATTTATTTTTAAACCAGCAAGCCAATTCATTCATTTCATTTTTTAACCATAGGAGACTCAACCAGCAGAGCCTCCACAAATGGCTATGACATAGTTGGAAAAAAAAGTTGTGATAAATATTTGGCAGTGGCTGCTTATTACTTTTGTCATAGCATTGAATGGCAGAGGAAGGTGAGGTAGTTACACTTGTGTCATGGCACATTGTTGGGTTTTATAGTGAGAATGATGATCACACTCTGTACAAATGTATCACATGTGACCTATTGAATCACCTGGAATAGTTTCAAGTGTTCAATTGGCTGGAGTGTGATATTCTGAAGGCAATGCTAAGATGTTTCTGTGAAGAAATTTTCCCTTATGTTCTGTTCACACCTGTTCCTCTCCTTCTCTCTCTTTCCCTTCTATTTTTTCAGGAGGCGTATGAGCTTATGATGAAGATTCCTCAAGAGACGAACAACATCATTTGCATGAGCCTCATTCGCGGCATCAGCCGTGCGAGGCTGGTCTCCCATGGCTCTCTCTGGAGACAAGTAAATAAATATTCATACACTCGTTATATATATGGTCTCGTTCTATAATTATCCTCTCACTCGTACAGTGTTACTATATATATATCGTACAGTGTTACTATATATATCTCCTTTGTAAGATTCTACCTGAACGAGGAAGGGTATTGTTTCATTAGTGGAAGGGTATTGTTTCATTTGTGGAAGGGTATTGTTTCATTTGTGGAAGGGTATTGTTTCATTTGTGGAAGGGTATTGTTTCATTAGTGGAAGGGTATTGTTTCATTTGTGGAAGGGTATTGTTTCATTTGTGGAAGGGTATTGTTTCATTAGTGGAAGGGTATTGTTTCATTCTTGATTGTTGTTGCTATCAATGAAATCAAGAGCTATATGAATAGTCAGTGTGTTTCTAGCTGAACTGTGTATGAATCCTGTGTATGAATGTTTAGTGGTTCACTTCTTCTAAGACACATTTAAACTGAACTCTCCACCTCTTATTCATTCCACAGATGAAAAAAATAATAGCAAACATTTTTCTATTTTTAACAGCCAATTATTGTTAATTATAACTTAACAGTTAAGTTATTATTAACAATATTGGCTGTTAAAAAGAGAAAACTTTACTATTAGTATGAGTGATAGCACAGGCAACCGTGCTATTCGGGATTAGTAGCACGAGTAACGCGATTGAAATAGCACGAGGCGAAGCCGAGTGTTATTTCAATTGCTTTACGAGTGCTATTGATCCCTAATAGCACAGGTTACCCGTGCTATCACTCGCTAATAGTAGGCCAGCTTTTAAAAAAGTCCTTTGCAATTTTAGCTACACTGTATCATTCACTCACTATGTCCTTATTTCAGGATTAGCTTCCGCTGGAACTTTCTTTTCAACGTACGACTCCGTCTGATCTGTTGTAAAACATTCCGTCTAATACGGGTAGAAGTTCTGTGGTAAAGAAGGACATTGTCCCCAACTAGCAACTACTCAAACTGTACGTTTCCAAGGTTAACGCTCTACGCGTGCGCACTTACCCGTACTATTTCACTTAGCTACCGTGTTATTTTACTTAGTTTCCACTTAGTTACCGAGGTATTTCAATTAGTTACGCGCTATTTCACTTTCCCCGTGCGATTTCAATTGAACAGTGATTTTTCCCATACATTTTTTAATGGGAAACTTACGTGCCGTACTATTATTATAATTATTTCAGCCGAGAATGACTGAATCATGAAAAACATGTTCGGAGCTTGTTAAGGAGGATGAAGAGGTTGCAAGGGTTTGTATTACTGGCTGAGGAAGACATCATGTAATAGAACTCTCTATTCACTTCGCCATAATTATATATGAACCAAAATTTGGAATAATAAATAGAATACAATCTCACACCCTTGTTTGTTTCATCTTTTTTTTTTTTTTTTTTTTATTACAAGACTAGCTAATACTGACTGACGGCATATTTGAGCTTTGAAGTGATGGCATTGAGATGTGTGGTAACATCATCACTGGTTGTTGATAAACAAATAAAAACAAGATCGGAACAGAAATAAATGTATTTTGAATTATGTATTGTCAGAGAAGACATTTTCCTGAAAAGCTTTAGACATCAAGGTGGCGTTAGAAAACAACAACTTTTTAAAACTGTATGCAGGGATTCATTTAGGAATCAATTTAAGAGGGGGCGGGGCGAGTTGAGCTTGCTACCTCAAAGGGGTCACAACTTTCATATAGAACTAAGATGAAAAGGAGATGGGCTTCAATTACCAAGACAATAATTAGAGCAGCAATAAACTTTGAGCATTTGCAATCACCTTTATTTCACTTTTTAACTTCGCTTTTCGCTTATGAAATTTGAAGAATATTTCATTAAATGAACCCCTGAAAAGTACTAATTCAAGAGTGATATTCTATCATCAGTTATATTTTTTCCTCCCACCCTTCCCACTTGTAGAACACCCTCTCCTTCACATGCGTCTACACTCCTTCATTAGTGAATGGCAGCAGTTCAGAGGCCAGCAGAGGCATCTCTCTTCCTAGCTGCAGCATCAAGAATGAATCCAGACAAGTCTTCCTCTTTGACCACCGCATTCTTGTAGCTGCTACAGCAGACTGTGATGGCTTCTTTGAGCACCAGCTGGATATCAAGGTTACTTACCATGTCTGGCAAAACCAGCTTCTATACAAGTTGTGTTTTGTTGTTAATGTTTTTGTTTTTGTTCTGTTGTTTATGGCCATATATTTGTAGACGCTCAACGGTCATCTGGAAGATAGTGGAGATGATGTCGTTGGCTTCTCTTTCCTAACGGAGGACAATATCAGATGCAGCTTCAAGGCAAGTCACAGAGACACCAAGAAGGCCTGGGTCACAGACTTGGATGCCATCTTGCAGTCCCAGGCACAGATGAAGAAAGGTACACACACACACACACACTTACTTTGCAGCTGGTTCACTAGTTGTTGTGTGTTGTTGTTTTTGTTTGTTGTTGCTTTTTTATTAACATTTTAAATTCAAATTCTAATTTCATTTTCACATACATATACATAAAGTAGTAAACTTAAATCTTCTTTTGTTATTATTATTGTTGTTGTTTACTCAGCTCTTCTCTTTGGCAAGGCCCCTGCAATGAAGTCTGTGCGGATGCACTCTCTCTCCATAGACTGGAGTGACTCTGACTCGAGCATAGACTCCATGCCTGACTCCGGAGGCGAATGGAGCGACAACGAGGATGGCTGGCCCGAACATACCGGCTACCAGGTCTGGTGTGGGCAGGGTCAAGCATGTGGGTGTGGGTCACGGCTGAATGGATAAGTTAGTTCCATTTACCTAACCCCCTATTGGGTGTTGACGCCATCAGCTGTGTTTGTGTGTTCTAAGGTTCTTTCTGGATCAACTTCCTCATAGTTTGTGTTTACTTTGCTACATGTATTTTTAAGCTGTAACTAAAGTGTATGTGTGTGTGTGTGTGTGTGTGTGTGTGATTGTTTGCATGGATTACATCCCTACTTAACAAACCACAGCAATAATTTCCCGCTAGTCCTATTTTATTTATGCTTTCCACCTTTCCACTGATGATAAGTAAAACTCGCGTCACGCCCAAATGTCAGGAAAGGAAGATCAGTTGGCTGCCTGATTGGCTCTAGGAAAGTGAGTGTGCTTACCTCAGCTGAAGCTATTCCTATGGACTCGAATGCTGAGATTTTACAGCTGCAGTGTGTTGAAGTATTAACATTTCTAAAATAACTGCGCCATGTGATCACATGACTGACTAGATTAACGAGGCTTATTGGGCGAGGGAAATGGGGTGCTCTACAGACTTGTAGTATTTCAACAAATACATCTTTCCATTCTCTTTTCTTCTTAGAGTCTCAATAAGACCAAAATGAAACCCCTTGCCGAACCCCCCGCCAAGAAAAACTCCAAGCCCCCAAACAAACCTCTCTCACCCATCATACGCGAGGCCAAGAAGAAAAAGAAAAAGAAATCTAGGGAAGAGGTCTCATTGTTGTCAAAATCTCTGGTTTCCTCTTGGAGTTCCTCCAAGAGTTCCCCTCGGAGTTCTCCACAGAACAAGATCACTCTGCCCCCCTGTCGTCACAGAAGCTTGATCATGGACACGCCCACCAGTAGCAGCAGCAGCAACCGCCACTCGCTGGACCTGGACCCCCCACGGACCAGCATGTCCTTCTCCCCCTTCATGCTACGTAATTGGCGGAGGACAAGCGCCAACAATGACCGTGCTATCGTTTACTTTCCCAGCACCTCCTCTCCAAGGAGTACTCCTAATTTGAGGTACGTATGTGTGTGTATGTTTAACTGAACTTGTCACCTGTAATTATGGTGTGCATGTGTGTGTGTAGGTCCAAATCCCCTCTACTGAAGTCTCCAAGGAGCAAGTCTCCCATGCCTTTTACCAGTGATTCTCCGCCCACCAGCCTGTACATAGCCGTTAGCAAACTTCCCCCCATGTCCGAGCAGGTGTACACCCCTTTACCGGGGCAAGTTTTCTTTGTGGAGGATGTGAGTCGTGGGGAGGTGTGGCGCGTTAAGGTGTTGACTGGTAATAATGCCGGCAGTTCAGAATGGGTCCAGAAGAACTGTTTGGAGGAGTACTGCACACACATCAGCACCCACTCCATCAGGAAAGAGGTCCACGTAATCCACAAACTCAGCGCGTGAGTCATGTGTGGGTGGGAGTGTGAGTCATGTGTGGGTGTGGGTGGGAGTCTGAGTCATGTGTGGGTGTGGGCGGGAGTGTTAGCAGTGATTTAGCCAAAACATTGAAACTGTTTAACTGACAGAGTGTGTGCTTATGGCAAGCCTAATAAAATGGAACAGTGGTTGAGTAGAGGTGGAAGATAGAGGTTTGGATATAAGGTAATAAAGGCATAGATTAGCAAATGTGTGTGGATTGTATACGTGACTTGGCTAGTTCTAAATTTCCATTTTTATTTATTAGTTTTATTTATTTATTTTTTGGAGAGGTTAGATATTTAGTTGTAGGGAGTGGAAGCAAAGCACAGATAGATCACTGTACACTTTACAGTACAAAGTGCAAGGTTAAAAAAGCAGCTACCTTTTGCTGAACTTAAGCACTCCAAGTAAGGTGACATTCACTGCAAAAAAAAAATTTTTTTTAATCACAATTGTTGAAGTTTCTGGACGACAAAGTGCTACAGTTAGCTTGGTACTTGCCTATTGTCACTGGGAATAATGTCACTGTGCAGGCTATCTAGGGGACATCTGGTATATTACATCATCTATGTCTGCATGACGATGAGAGTCATTACTATATAGAAGCTTGTTCTTCGTAGTGGTGTCGGTTGAAGCTACTGTATATACGTATATTCTTAGATAACTTGTTGTTTTTTGTTGTTGTTGTTTTCGTATGAGCAGTATTTCTAGAAAGTCATATGCTGTATAGACAACCTCTTAAATAGAGTCTAGTCACGCTCTATGTATGTTATTGACTTACCGATGAGCTAGACTCTTCTCTCTTTTTCTCTGTGTGTGAGCAGAGGGAGATTCTGTGATGTGAAATTGGCGAGGGTTCGGTCATCCAAGGAGCTGGTGGCAGTGAAGGTGTTCACTATGGCCATGACAGAGGAGAATTTCTACAGAGAGCTGTGCATCGGGTCAAAGATGAAGCATCGTAACCTCCTCAGCTACCATCTGGGTCTGCAGAAACCTCAGTTTGCCATCACCATGGACTAGTAAGGAAGGAGTTGATTGATTGATATAGATGTGGAAGTGGCAGTGTGTGTGTGCTGATGGGGGTGTGGTTTGGTGTTGAGGCTTGGGTGCTTTATGTGAGTGCGCAAGTTTTGTTGTTGTTTTTCTCTCCATCTCTGAAGCAATATTGACAAACTTTTGTTGTTGTTGTTGTTTTAATCCTCTCTTTAAAAGATTATTTTCTTTCTCTCTCTTCTCCGGTGCTCAGTAAACTGGCAAAGTTTGTATTCACATGTGTATAAACTCACAGGGACACTCATAAATATGTTAAATTTCCTTCCACTGACACCTTTACTCTTCTTCCGCTAGCATCAATGGCAGACCTATGTTGGAGCATCTGGTGAGTAAAGGAGCCCCCACAGAGCGCACTGTGGCCCACTTGATGAAGCAGGTGCTCGCAGGGCTGGACTACATGCACTCACACACCGTCTTCCATCTTGACGTCAGAGTGAGTTCTGTTGAGTTGACACATAGGCTTAGTGCATGGGCCTACACTGCATGTAAGGGACACACATATGTACATGCATGCACACACATGTGCTTATTTCAAGGGTGTCCATTTTCTCAATAATTTTAGAAAAATTTGACATCATTCCTTGAATACCCTAAAATACATTTATAACTAGTATCTACTGTCCAGTGGATAGTACATGGAAGCATAAAAACTGATATTAGATCCCCTCCCCTAGTAAAATTATCTTCTTCTTTTTTCTTTTTCTTTTTCTTTTTTTACATACTCCTTTGTGTCTCTTTGAAGCCATAAATACTATAACTGAGAGTTTTACTTTTTGCTAAAGTCTTCCTAAAGCTGCAAAATATTTGTGTTATTTCACCCAAGAATAACGGAACCCTCACACTGTTGTGTAAAATGGACAATCAGGATATTTGACGGTTGAAAAGGCCACTTTATTTAATTCTTTAAATGACTGACTTCCTGGGCAACTTTTGTTTGTTTGTGATGCAGCCAGAGAATGTGCTGGTGGACTACTCAAGCGACTCTGACGTTGTGAAGTTGGTAGACTACGGGGCAGCCAGACACTCCGGCAGGGAAGACGACATGTTGAGTCTGAACTACGAGGCTTGCTACCACTTCATGTACGCCGCCCCAGAGGTCTTCAAGCAGATCACCGTGGCTGCAGGCACTGACATGTGGGGGGTGGGGCTCATTATGTACATCATGTAAGTGAAGTTGAAAGTGATGTAGCTTGAGCTGTTAGTTGTCTAGGAAAGGGTGGGGCTGCTTGTGTAATGGCCGTTATTAGGAGAATCATCAAGTGTTGACAAGATAGGATGGGAAACTGATAAGGGAATGCACTCTTAGCCATTCTTCTTTTCTTCTGCTGTATGCTAATGAGTATACACACACGACTATAAACATACAAGCTTCACTTGATACTTTGTTTTTTTGTGAATGGCTCAGCTTTATTTTACTTGTGCTATTAATCACAGAGTATCAGGTTGAGTGTTCTAGCAATTGCTTAGTGCTGATACTAGCCTTTAATGAAGCACCAAAGGTGCGAACCCTCAGCGCTATTAAACACTACCTAGCTATGCTATTAATCACAGAGTCAGGGTTGAGTGTTCTAGCAATTGCTTAGTGCTGATACTAGCCTTTAATGAAGCACCAAAGGTGCGAACCCTCAGCGCTATTAAACACTACCTAGCTATGCTATTAATCACAGAGTCAGGGTTGAGTGTTCTAGCAATTGCTTAGTGCTGATACTAGCCTTTAATGAAGCACCAAAGGTGCGAACCCTCAGCGCTATTAAACACTACCTAGCTATGCTATTAATCACAGAGTCAGGGTTGAGTGTTCTAGCAATTGCTTAGTGCTGATACTAGCCTTTAATGAAGCACCAAAGGTGCGAACCCTCAGCGCTATTAAACACTACCTAGCTATGCTATTAATCACAGAGTCAGGGTTGAGTGTTCTAGCAATTGCTTAGTGCTGATACTAGCCTTTAATGAAGCACCAAAGGTGCGAACCCTCAGCGCTATTAAACACTACCTAGCTATGCTATTAATCACAGAGTCAGGGTTGAGTGTTCTAGCAATTGCTTAGTGCTGATACTAGCCTTTAATGAAGCACCAAAGGTGCGAACCCTCAGCGCTATTAAACACTACCTAGCTATGCTATTAATCACAGGGTCAGGGTTGAGTGTTCTAGCAGTTGCTTAGTGCTGATACTAGCCTTTAATGAAGCACCAAAGATGCGAACCCTCAGCGCTATTAGACACTACCTAGCTATGCTATTAATCACAAAGTATCAGGGTTGAGTGTTCTAGCAATTGCTTAGTGCTGATACTAGCCTTTAATGAAGCACCAAATGTGCGAACCCTCAGCGCTATTAAACACTACCTAGCTATGCTATTAATCACAGAGTATCAGGTTGAGTGTTCTAGCAATTGCTTAGTGCTGATACTAGCCTTTAATGAAGCACCAAAGGTGCGAACCCTCAAGCACTATTAAACACTACCTAGCTATTGCAATATAATCTCCTTCCAAAAGAACAAGCAATCTGTTAGCTATTTTAATGAGCCATCAAAATAGTTCGACCAATGAAAATGGTACACGGAAACGCTGTCTTCATAAGAGAAGAAGCTAAACTAGCCAGAAACACTCACTGGTATGCATTTTCAATGCCAAACTTCACCTCTTTTAACTCCGTTAACTTACCTGAGCATAAATCAAACTACACTGCTAGCTGCAAGAAATTATTTGCTCACGTGATTATGATGTGACGCTAGGGGGAGTTGCCCGTAAAAGCTGGTACTTACCGCGGAGCTGAAAGCTTAGCATTTTCTCAACGATAAGCCCGAAATTAAAAAAAAGTAGCACAATAAAAGGTCTTAAATCTTCGTCCTGAGTAAGTTCATACCTAAATCAACTGTTAATTGTCAGTATTCTCCAAAATCAGAGCATGACAAACAGACAGGATGACTACTATAACCCTCTCGCGCATGCACGCTGAGGGTTAATAATAGATCCGGTGAGGGGAATTCTTTCATAGGAGAGGGGAGCTGGAAAATAAACAACCAAATGTTTAAGTATATGAAATATTTCTTCTATAGTTTCTGTGGGGGCACGCCCTTCTATAACGCCAGTCCTCTGAAGACTGTTGCCAACATCACTGGCCAGCGCTACTCCATACCTGAGGAGGCAGCCATGAGTGAGGATGCCAAGAAACTTATTCAAGACATCTTTGTAGCTTCTCCTTAGTAAGTATGAGTTTGGCAGAGACCCACTAACTATTGGAAGTCCGCCTTCCTGAAGTGTAATGTCATGGTACTGGCAGGTTGAAAAACACACTTTTTGAAGAAAAAAAACAAACAATTCTCTTTAAGTTAGTATGGGTGGTGACATAGCTTTATCTCTCAGCTAATTTTGGTTGCTTCCATTAAAGTTGTCACTATTTATTTCAAGTGAATTATATATGACGTATGTATTGAAAGTGTATTTGATATACTCCGTGTGTCTCTGTTTTCCTTCTCTCTTCCTCCCACAGTTCCCGGCCAAGTGCAGCCTCTGCTTTGGAGAGCAACTGGTTCAAAGTAAGCTCTTAGATAACAACTGTAGTCTGTTTTGTTTGATGTTTGTTTGCTGTTTTTATACTAACTTCTTTATGTATGCATTTTTTTTTTTAATCACAGAATGAAGACCTGGGCCAAAACAAACTCTCTCAGGATATAATCCAACAATTCCTCTCAAAGTCATGGACATAAGCATTCATCAATCAAAGTTATTCCTTCTTTTTTAAGTCTCTATTTATCAACACTAAAAGGCTTTTTCAGTTTCAGTTGTTATGTTTTGTTTCAGTTCACCATCACTCTTCTTCTGTTACTTCTTTCTTCTTGTTGATAATAACTTAGATTAAAAAAAATTTTAAGTTTTATATTATATATATATTGCTTTACACGTTATCTACCACCCCTATTGTTAAATATGTCTTTCCCCAACATGCCACTCCCACATTAAATTAAATATTATTATAAACACACAAGTTTTATATTATATATATATTGCTTTACACGTTATCTACCACCCCTATTGTTAAATATGTCTTTCCCCAACATGCCACTCCCACATTAAATTAAATATTATTATAAACACACACATGCTACACCCTACTATAGCAAGTGGACCATATTTTCCAGTATATAAAAAGGCAAAGGTGAAGAAAACAGTAAACAATGATTCTGGCCATAATAGTGAAGGCCACAAGTGGGACCATAGTGTTCGTGGACCCAGCCCACAGGCTAAGCTGCCCGCACTAGTTCTGACACCCAGCACACAACAAGGAAGACATTATTGTTACCATGATAACATACATGCGTGTGACGGATGACATGGAGTAGCTGAAAAGACTAGCATATAAGAGAGGCAAGGGCAGGAGATGCGACCCACGTGCGAGCACCACATGAGTGGAGGTTCCTGGCAACCCAGCACTGACAGAGACTCATTGCTGTTCAGTGAATAATAATAATGTTACTACATTACATTACTCAGTAAATTGTCTGCTATATAAAACTCTGGATGAAGGACTGACCGCCAGGAAAACGTGTGGCAAAAATATGTAAAATCGTGATAGTGAAATTGATTATCAAATTCTTGACTGTTCCACCTTTAATCAGAATGGTTGGAGCCCATTTGCATATATATATATATATATATAACTTCATTATATTCTTTGTTGGTTCAGTTCTAATCACTTACAGTTTCATCTCTCTATAAACTGAAAGTCTTTTGAAAAGCACATATGCTTAGCTAGAAATGTCTCATCACCTGGTGTACTGCCAACACAGATTTAACATGTGCACATGTCAATTGTTTTCTTGTTGTTGCTTTTCTTCCTCTAATGTTTATGGCTGTATATATCATTGGTCATCTGGAAGATAGTGTTGATGATGTTGCCGACTCCTCTTTCTTGACAGGAGGACAATATCAGCTGCAGCTTCAAGGCAAGCCACAGGGACACCAAGAAGGCCTGGGTCAAAGATCTTCTTGCCTTATTATTGTTGTTGTTGTTTTTTGTTTTGTAGACTTTTATTAACATTTTAGACTCAAATTCTAATTGGATTTTTCACATGTATAATATACATACAATGCAGTAGCTAGTGTATATGAATCTTCTTTAGTGGTTGTTGTTTGCTCGGCTCTTCTCTTTGGCAAGGCTCCTGCTGGTAAGTCTGTGCGGATGATTCTCTTTCTCATATAGGCATATGCATCAACATAGAGTGGTTTAAAAAAAAGGGTGTGGTTAAACACACACAGTGTCTTCTGCCCACAGTGAAAACTCCTGTAGGAAACCCTGCTCTAGCAATCAAACAGGTATCATCAAGATGTTCTTTCATTCCTCTACTGTTATCATCAGCTGTTGGCCACGAGGCTAATTTCAAAAGGTTTTCTTATGTTTTAGTAGTAGCTATTTTGTGTTCATGATACATTTAGAATTAATAAATAAATTAAGAAAGTAAATCTGAAAGAATAGAAAAACAACAATACAAAACAATGACAAAAATGTAATAACATTCTTCATGTGGACCAGCACTTCCGTCATGTTGAATTGCCCAGTGTGAGTTGCTGTATTGAACTGGCTCATATTGTCACAGCTAGTGCAATATGGCATCTCCATGTTGAGTAAACCCACACTCACTCCGCTTATTTTTTCAGTAGATACAGCAGTTGCTATGTCACGTCACGGCTGGTCATCCCCAGTGTGTACATAAGATGAATCATGAGGAATATTTAGCAAACAAAGGGTCCAAGGCATGCACACTAAATTGCACATGGGTAAGGGACTAGATTTTGGGAACGGGATAACCGGGTGGGGTGATTCGGTTAGTGTTTGACCTTTTAGAGATGCAAGGTTATTTCAGTGAGGCTATCAATCCACAGATTTGCAATGAGACTATTTTATTAGGCTGATCTATCTCAATACATTAATTACTTCAAGTATAGTGATTTTACTCACTCTAGAAACAATAAATGCTTACCTTGTTTAGCCGAACCATCACCCAATGCCTTATCATTATCATTGTGTGTAAAGGGGGAGTAATTACCAATGTGTTACACTGAATTGCCATCTTGTGATGGTTTTACTAGTCTCGACTTCCATTGGTCTGCTATTTTTTTTCCTTTTTTGTTTTTGTTTTATTTTAATTTTTATTATTTCTTTGTATTTTAGCTGAGTTTCATTTTAGACGGTGGTTAATAGCTTCTTTCAGTCCAAAAAAATAACAGCTTTAATACGTAATAGTTGTTTGGACTTGCTAATGGCATGGTGCTTATTTGAGTGGTTGTCAAAAGCTCTTTTTTCAGTGTACAATACTTCAAAGACCTGATTGTGTCATTCATGATGAGTGATATTGTCCAGTTTTCCCATCAATTATTCACCTGTATTCCTGGGTGTCTCCACCCATTTAAGTGGGTGTGCCTGATAGCTATTCCACCTAATTAACTCATCATAGTCTAAAACATGCACATCTTAGGGGGATGAGGAACACAACTCCCAATCGTTAAGAATGACTGTGGTCTATGGGGGAGATAGAGGAAATGGCTTTTCAGCAAAAATTTGCACATCTTTTTTTACCAATATATTGTAAAATTGTATTATTTTTATTTAGATAACCTGATTATTGTTTTTATGGTAGTTTGATTAGTCTATTCTGGTGATACAATCTTTGTAGTAGGTTCACCTTGTACTATTAGAAGTATGCTTAGCTTTGGTGTGTGTGTGGGCAGGTTGGTGGAGACTTCTGTTACATTTTTATGTACTTAGTACTTCTAATATTCTTTACAGAATGTAATGAGCTTTACAATTTTGTATTATAGTTTGTTGAAATAAAGAACACCCTAGCCCATAAGGCATTTAAAATGAATTTGAATGTGAGTAAAATGAGTGTTATTATCCTGTCTGGTGTACACACACATTTGCCAGGAGGGTTCATCATGTGTGGCTTGTTTTTTTTTGTTTTTTTTTGTTGTTTTTTTGTACAGGTATATTGCATATTTCAAAATTAGCATTAGGATTTCCATTAGCTACTAAGTTTGTAAGGAAAGATGAGTGGCACGATTTATCATTATTATTATTATTATAATTATTATTATTATTATTACAGTCGAACCTCCCTACAACGGGACTCCGAGAAGCGGTCAGACTCTCAACAACGGTCAGACCGTTGGGAACGGAGTATTTTCTGCATGTATGTAATGGATTTTTTGACTCCAAGTAACGGTTGACTCTCTACTCCGGACAACGGCCAAGTTGTGTGCCCCAAAATGTAATGTCTTGTACAAAATTTACTTCTTGGGACGGCCAGTTAGCCACACCCAACTTATTGATGCCTCCATTTTGCATAGCTTTTCAATTTTAGCTTGCCACGCCTAACTAATTTATGACTTGTGTGCCTTTCAATTTAATAAAAGACATAATACTAAATGAATGCTAATACTAATTTTACATTCATTACAGATGTCCCTCTATTAACTAATTCTCTCATTCCGCAGACATAAACAGGTGGGCCGAACACGCGGTAGATACAGGGCACTTCCAGGCCATAACCGGCGCCTTTGTTCACTCTCTCTCCTTGGACCACAGCGTGTGCTATCTACTGGATCCACGTCAACGTGCGAATCAGAGGAAACTTGAATTTAATTCTGGACATTGAGTGAAAAAGAGGAGCCCTGGACTGATCCATAGACAGATCCATTTAATAGAAGCTTTTACCTTTAATGTCCTTTGGGTTTGCCCCAGAGGAAATCAAAGACTTTCTCTCCTTTAAGAGAATACTCTCAGAGTTTCTCTTTGAAGGGGTCATATAAGGTTTTATATACACCTTTGATTTGGTCAATTTACTTCGGTTGGATAGGATTACAGACACTTCATTTGTTCTCAACAACTTCACAAGTAGAGGTCGAGGCCTTACATGAGAGGGGCTATATTTACCCATTCTCGTGCAATATCTAACAGAAAGCTTAGAGATATCAGGCATGAGTGAAGATAATACTGATATCACTTGCTTTTGATCACTGTCTAACCTAACCTGATGTGAAGTGCCTTGAAGACATTCATCAATATCGTATATCACTAAGCTAAACTTACGTTCCCCATATATTTACAAATTCTGCGCTTCACTTGCACATACAGTTTCTCTTCTCTTTACTGTCATTATGGAATCTCATTCCATTCCAGCTGACTGGAAGGTACACAAATTATTTCCTCTCCACAAGAAAGGAAGTGTATCTGAAGTTAGCAACTACAGGCCTATTTCTCTCCTAAACATTCTTCATAAAGTACTAGAATTAATAGTCTACTCTAAGATAATAGATTTTATATATCCAAAAATTTCAAAGACACAATTTGGTTTTATCAGAAATAGATCCACTCTTCAACAACTTCTTCTATTATAGCTATACTTCAGTTTTCAATTCTGTGGAGTCAAAGCGACACACAGAAATTGTGTTTCTTGATTTTGCCAAAGCCTTTGATTCAGTCCCCCACAATGAACTTCTGTATAAACTTTGGCTAACTGGCATTACTGGTCCTCTTTGGTTAACAAAATAGAAAGCATTTTGTTGAGGTTAAAGGGTGTAAATCTGACTTACTTCCTGTCAAATCAGGTTTACCTCAAGGTAGTGTACTTGGACCTCTGCTTTTTCTTATTTATGTCATACCGTCTCTCTGCTCTTTTTCGTCTGTGTTTTTATTTGCTGATGATGCCAAACGTATTGCCTCTCTAAACTCTGCAAGTTAGAATTTGCTCTTCAAAAGGATCTTGACAATTTATTGTCATGGTGTCAATCTTGAAAACTTTCTTTAAATACTTCTAAATTTGCATACATGAACGTCTTCCTATCATCATCTACTAACAACAATTACACCATCGGTAATGATACAATTAAAACAGTGACTCAACAGAAAGATTTAGGTATTTTAATCTCTGATATATAGTTTATCTTGGTCTGTCCACATCAAAGAAATATGCAGCAAAGCTTATCGGTCTCTGTATTTAATTAGGCGAACAATTCCTTGCACATCACCCATTAACATTAAGAAGTCCCTCTATCTATCACTTGTAAGATCTCAGCTGACCTACTGTTCCCGGCTATGGTTTCCCAACAAAATACAAGTCATTATCTTATTGGAAAGAGTTCGACGGCGTGCAACTAAATACATTTAAATAATTATAATATTATTTCTTACAAATTAAGACTTATTCATCTCAATATTTTACCACTAATGTACTGCCTACAATTACTAGACCTATTATTTTTTGTTAAATGTCTTAAGAATCCGTCTGATTCAGTTAATGTATTTAATCACGTCACTTTTCATTTTGGGTCCACAAGATCTTCATCTAATCCAAAAAACTCCGAAATAAGGTCAAACTCTCTACAAAGGCCAAAGGGTTCGTCCCCATGCATGGCTGTTGTTCGGAGGTTCGACTGTATTATTATTATTATTATTATTATTATTGTTACTATTACTGTTATAATTATTATTATAGTATGTTTGCAGTATTATTACTATTGTTATGGTTTGTTGTTGTTGTTATTTGCATACATTTAGTGCAACAAAATATCAGACTTCCTTAAGGGGGGCTTTGACCATAGAAATTGTGGTTTACACTTTTGGTCATAACTTAACTATACATCAATGTTTATTTTTACTTTTGGGCTGAAAAGATTGCCCATCTGAAGCTCTTCAAAATGAGCTAAAAAAATGGGAGGAAAACCACACCCTCCGAAATCCTACGATTTCAACGTCAAGAAAACCCGTACCCACTCCAGGACGACTTAACCCCTCCTACTTCAACATTAAGACTTCAAACTTCACACACACATTCCTTTATAAATTATTTAGTGCGTGAATTGAGGGATTTTTCTAAATATTCATTGTTAATTTTATATAATTTTTTTTTTCTTAAAACATCAGTTTTCTATGAAAATGTGAAAAAAATAAACATAACTTCAAAAATATATATATAAAAAAAAAAAGCTCAGTTCACGCACTAGAGTGGAAAAAGAGCTTTCAGATGATATAAAAACATAACTGTAAAAAAATAGTGAGAGAAAGTTATGATTTTTAGAAGATTGACAATTCCACTCTTGAGAAAATTGAGGTTAACCACAACACACGTTACTCCAGCTGATAATGCCTGTAATAGAAGAAAATAAGGCATATAATGGAGTTTCCAATGGAAAATAAGTATTTACTATGTTACCTTGTGAACATGGGTCACTCCACAAGAGTTCCACAATAACATAGGCCAGCCAGATGTGTCTGTCTCTGTGTGTGTGTGTGTGTGAGTACATGATTACTGTATCGGGATCAGAATTCGAGGGTCTTGATTATCATCCTTGCCCAAAAAAGCACCCAGGTTTTTTAGCAAAAACAGCTCTGGCATTGACAGAAAGATGGTCCACGTTGTAAAGATCAGTTGTGTGATGGAACCACCCACACTGGCAACTGACAGTTACACGAGAAACCAACCCCCGCCTAACACTGCTGTTCTCTGAAACTGTCAAGGGATGCCCATGGCAGTGATGAAGCTGCTCTAAGGCACCACTCAACTGCCCAATAGAGCAAATAATATTTGCTGACTTGGGCCTGTCCATTCTGACAGTTCCAGAACTACTGTTTGGAAGCTCAGGAGAAGATTTACTACCACTGGGACGCAATACAGTAGTAGAGCGCCCAGAAATAAACCCAGCTGAACTGCCACTAAGTTTTTGCTTACTTACTGAAGGTGGGATAGCCTCCGTGTCAACCTGTGGAGACTCTACTGGAGCCATCAATTGTATCCTGGTGCCTTGGAAGACTCTGGGACGCTTCTTACACTACGTTTGTTCCCCATAACGCGGGTTATGGAAGAAACTATCAACTCGAACAAAATAAGAAACAACGGCAAAAGTTCGATCGAGGAAAGAACGCGCAACGTGCGCAGTCTCCCCCACTTATTCCAATTGGTGTGCAGTTTACGTGGTTACTTAGCTCTTCCTGTGTGCTTTATTTTGAACTATAATAACCTGTACTTTGTAAACAAAGAATGAGCGGTACGCGCTATACAAACGGTAACGGTAAGACATGAAAGATTGGATTCTTCCCGAGCGGGTGATACAGTAAGTCTACAATAAGTAGGGGTGACAAATAAAATCATAAATAAATAAAGAAATGTCCAATTGACTTGAAACTTCGTGCACAGCTTCATAATGTTTCAACCAACTGAATAAAAATAAAAAATAAAAAAAGTTAAAAAACAAAAAACCCAATTTTTTCTATGGTCAAAGTCCCCCTTAATCCAGTTTGTAGCTATGAGCTCGGTTCCATTATAGCCAGGTCACATAAGATGCACAGCCAATGCATACTGAGTGAGTAGAGGTCAACGGCTACTAGTGTTAATGAGTAAAATAGATAAGGAAAGTTTGAATAGTGCAGAAAAACACAGGTGGGTGTGGTCTTTATACATCCCATTTCCTTTACATCACACACACACACACACATTTTGATTTTCTCAGTGGGTTGAGGATGTATAAATAAGAATCAGCTTTAATGTTGTTCAGTCCATCTTTAGTCATTAGGTGTGAAATTATTGAATGGATGGTCAATTAGTGAACGAGTTGAAAGACAAGGCGACAAATCTCAGAGTTGATGATAATATTTATAATTTCAAACCCAATGGTCCTACTGTATGTTGGAACTGAGTCATACTAAAATGGAACAAAGTTTGAGCACTAGTAGCAACACTACTGAACAGCAGTATTTTTCATTTATTTATTGGAGGCTCCACAAATTCATTCTTTTCACCTTGTAATTTAAGGAGTCTCAACCAGCAAAGCCATTGCAAATCTTTCTAACCTAGGAGGCTCAACCAGCAAAGTCTTTCTAACCTAGGAGGCTCAACCAGAAGGGCCGTAGTCATTTTACATTATTAACACTTGGAGCCTCATTCAACCAGGCCTTTGCTAATTCGTTCATTTCACCTACTTACTTTCAGGAGGCACAACCAGCAGGAGTGGCCACAAATGTATAAGATTTCACTTCTTTTTTTTAAACCCTAGAAGACTTGTGGGGCAAGTTCAGTTAGAAGAAAGGAGCCATGCATGTATATTATGTTGCATATTATTACTGATCTACATTTGTTTGTGATGGATAGTCATTTTCTTCACCATGTTGCACTCATATCACCATGGGATGGACATTTGTTGTAGTGATTTTCGTGAGTTTGGCATCTTTACAATTTAACTGATCATGCCCACAAAGCAATGCCTATAGATAAGGATTTTTACCTAGTTTATTTTCTCCCCATTTTTTTTGGTTCTACTGGAATTAGGAAAGCTTGGTTAAGAATATGACTCAACTTGCTCACCTCAAAATGCTATATATACTGTAGCACACGTGTTCAGTCCAGCTCTAGTTTAATTTTGACTCCAGTCACAATATGCTGCTAACCTAATGCTTTTGACAGGTACTGTACAACTGAGAAACAAACAAACGTGACTTCACTAATTATTTACCAACCATTAAACATGTCTTCACCTTCCCCGACATACCACTCCCACAGTACATTAAATAAAAAACACTAATAGAATTACAAATGAAACACAAGCATAATGCCACACTGTACTATGGTGGTGGTCCATATTTGCCTGCATAGCGTTCGTACGGTACCAGTCTTGAGAAAAAGACGAGAGTGAAGAGAACAGTGAACATAACAATTCCGGCCATGGTGGTGAAGGTCACAAGCGGACCATAGTGTTCATAGAGCAGTCCCATCAGCATTGGACCCAACCCACGGGCCAAGCTGCCCGCACCCGTGATGACGCCCATCATGACACCCTGCACATAACACACAGATGTTATCATAGCCATGGCAACACACACGTTTAAAAGTCATTGTTACTAGTTGGTTTTTTTCTTTTTTTTTCTTTTCTTTTTTTTTTTAAGTTGTTTGCATGACATGAGGTAAGAATGTCAGGGACAAGGTCATTGCCCGAACCTGAGGAAAAGGCCCCAGTATTCTGGAGAAGGTGGCGAAGCATGTGACGGATGACATGGAGTAGCTGAAAGACAAGCATACAAGAGAGGCCATGACCTGGGGCAGGAGGATGCGACCCACGTGCGAGCACCACTTGAGCGGAGGTTCCCGGCAACCTAGCACCGGTAACGTCTCATTGCTGTTCACCATAGGGATCAGAGGAAGGGAAGTGACATCACCAGGAATGGGCTCCACCAGAGCTATAAAATCACACACACACACACACACACCAGAGTCACCAGAGTATGATGTCAAATACATATTATGTCATTGAGTTTTCAAACCATGAAGTTAAGCATATAATGTCAGAGTAAAACAGCAAGTATGCAAACCTGCAGGTTCTTTGGCTATGCAGATAGGTAGGAGGTAGGAGCAAGTGAAATTTTTTTTTTTGAGAAAGCCATGTAACTATGGCAAAGAAGAGGTAAAAAGTGGAGGGTCAGAGTTTCAAAAATACTAAGTTAGTTCCCCTCCCCCTTCTCTAACCCATGGGGAGATTATTATTCCAAGATAAACTTCTTTAAACCCAAATTGAAGCAAACATTAGAATTAGGCATAAAACCTTACAAAAAAATGGCAACAATGTCAAACAGAACTTTACACAATGATTTCTCAACTAGCAACAAAAGCCAGAGTCACAAGTCTCTAATAGCACTAGTAAATGCACTTCTCCCTGTGTGTACACATGTGCGTTTGTGTGTGCATGTGTGTGTGCAGGCATGAGTTCACTCTCATCATTTTCTTCTGTGTGGGCATGAGTGGGTGTGTTACATCTATAATGAAGCAGCAAAGGTGCGAACCCTCAGCACTATTAAACACTACCAAGCTATTACAATATAATCTCCTTCCAAAAGAACAAGCAATCTGTTAGCTATTTTATTTTAATGAGGCATCGATATAGCTTGGCCAATGAAAATAGTACATGGAAACGCTGTCTTCATAAGAGAAGAAGCTAAACAGGCCAGAAACTCTCATCGGTATACATTTTCAATGCGAAAACTTCACTTCTTTCAACTCCGCTTCCCTAAGTATAAAGCAAAGTACACAGCTGGCTGCAAGAAATTTATTTGCTCAAGTGATTATGACATGACGCTAGGGGGCGTTACCCATAAAAGCTGAGTACCTACGTGGAGCTGAAGCTTCGTGTTTTCTCAACAATTTAGCCCGAAATAAAAAAAAGAAGAAGCACAATAAAAGATCTTAAATCTTCGTCCTGAGTCAACGGTTAATTGTCAGTAATCTCCAAATCAGAGCGTGACAGACAGACAGACAGACAGAATGACTACCATAACCCTCTCACGCATACATGAGGGTGAACTAGCTCACATACTAGCTATGGTGATGAGTTCTGGAGGTTTGTCACTCATGGGAAGGATAACGAAGAAGCCACATGCACCAATGAGGAGTCCTACAATCAGAACCTTTCTTTCTTCTATCCTGCAAACACAGAGACAGACAGTAGTGTCACCAGATGGTGCAGGTAAGGTAAAACTCGCTACATGAGTCATAATAACAACAACAATAAAAATAAAAATTATTATTGTCTATATAATAATACATTTGTCAGTAACAATGACAGTGTTTGTATTCATGAATAATTCAAGAGCTGAAACTGCTCTGTAAAGCATCGTCATTGGATGAATGGGTAAAGCATCGTCATTGGCTGAATGGGTAAAGCATCGTCATGTTCAGTAAAAGGTGATTAATTGCAGCTAAAAAGAGTTTCAAGAGAGCAAAACTGATGTAAACTTAACCAAGAGGTTGAGGATGATAACAATGAATAAAAATACCTTATGCTACTGCATTCTTTATGGGCAAAAGTTAGTACTTGCTAGTATAGTTATTATCATTATTAACCTTTTGGTGACATATTTGACAACGTTCAGCACTATAATGGTGATGACGGACAAACTGCAGTAAATAAGGTTGTTGTAGAGCACCACTTGCGTTTGGGACCAGCCAAACTCGTCCATGGTAAGCGGAGACAACAGACTGAAAAGACAGAACATTGCCGCACATCAATACAGCGACAACAACAACAACAACAACAACAACAACAACAACACAGTAGCAACAGTTAGTAAATTAAAACAACATCTGTAACGACACTGGCCAAGAACTCTACATTTAATTTTTACTTACGTCTCATAAGCAGAAAAGCTTGCCATGACTACAAAGAAAATGGCAGTGGCCGCCAAAGCTCCAATTAGGTCGTACTTCTTGCGGAGTGAGTTATCGTTAAAACCAAGCAAAAGACTCTGCTTCTGCCGCTTGTTTTTCTCCTTCATTTCTTTACGCCTCTGAGCTTCTTCTGCAGCTCTCTTCTTCTTTGTTGCTCTATCTTCTAGTCTATACTCCCGGAAGAAGACAAGGATGATCAAGTTGATTATCCCCAATACGGCTGCGATGTAGCCCGGGGCAGTGAGCATGCTCAGTTGGAATCTGATGACATGAATACGAACTCCATTGACTCCCAGAGGTACAAACGCTAGTCCCATCACTGGAACAGGAAGAAATTGTGGTACAGATTAAAACTAGTCCTGAGAGAGCTGGACTTGAAGCTACAGTGCAAATATTGTGGTAGCTACACACTAATATAGTCTACACTCGATTCTGATTCCACATTTATTCTGTTTAGGGTCAGTTACTAGGGATTGTCAGTTAAGAACAGACATGTTCCTTGTAGTACTTTAGCAAAAATGGAGCGTTCAATAGATATAGATGTGGTAATAGGAAGCAAGGAGCAACAATGTCTGTTAATGAAAAAAAAAAAAAAAAAAAAAAAAAGTAAAAAAAAAAAAGAAAGTATAAATAGTGTTTGTTTTTAATGAGAAATGACTGGTATAACTTCAGTCCTATGCAATTGAGTCTTTGACACACACACACACACACACACACACACAGGTTGGTATACAAGGGGTGGGATAAAATGTGTCAGAAGGTGAGGCTATACAGATTAGATGTGTATATACAGCAATTTACAAATGATTAGATTGACCAAAAAGATATAAATGGTCTCATGAATCAATAAATTCTTCTTAACATGTGTATGAATAGAATTATACAGCTTCAGAAACTACAACACACACACACACCTGGACCAATAACAAAGCCGAGAGCTTGTGCAGACCCAATGGCTGCCATGGCTCCTGTTCTCTCTTTAGGATAAGTAGCCTCAGCTATGTAAGACCTGCAAACACTAACAACACCTAATGGAGAGAGAGAGAGAGGGGAGGGGGGGGGGGGGGGGGGGGGGGGGGGGGGGGGAAGGGGACAAGAAGAGGGAACATAAAATAAACGTATCTGAATAATGATAATAATAAATAAAATAAAAAAGAGAGAGAGAGAGGACAGTCTAGTATTTGAAGAGTGTGCATTTATATAAGAGAGTATTGTGTTATTTTCTTACAAGCTCTTGTATATAGCCATGAGTCAAAATTCAAAAACCAATTAGAAAACAAACAAACAAACTTCTATACTTTCAACTTTACCTGAAGCTAATCCAGTGACAAATCGAGACAGCATCAGAATCCAACCTGCCACGCCCGCAGGAAAAGCATCGCAGAAAGAATAGAGAAGGCAGAAGATGATGCTCGTGATGGTGGCCAAGACAGCTAACTCCTTGGACGGTCTGTGGTCTGCCCACAAGCCGAGCAGAGGGGAGGCAATCAACATACCGATACTGTACGAGGCCACAACCCAACCCAGGAACTTGGGAGTGGCATTTTGGTAGTCCACCTAATGAACCACAACAAACAAACTATTAACCGGAGAGAGGAAACAACAACAACAACAAAAAAAACAACAACTAGAAATAAACAAAAAATTTGTCAATACCAACAAGTCATGTGTGTATGAATAACTATCTGTTATAAATAAAAGATAAAGCACCTGAAATGGCTCGCGACTAATCTGCTATTAGTGGCTTATATAGAAAAGAAGTGAAATTACAAAGGAAACAAAGTATAAAAAGAAACAGCTGGATATGTTTGATATTTTCAATACTGCACCTTCCCTCTCGATAATCGGCGATCGGAGCACAGTGTCAGAAGACATACAAATATGAGCCAACTATGTATGTGAGTGTGTGTGAGTACATGTGGGTATATTAGCACGTGACAGAGTACTGAGACAACCGTTCAGAAATGAATTTCGAGCCTCTTTATTGACATTGTACAAGAGAAAGTGTGTGTGTGTGTGAGTGTGTGCAGGGACATACAAGTTCACGTTGATGACCCGTCATATTAAGAATTTTCCATGTGTCTACTGGGAATATGTGGTAGTAGAAATACAAATGTCACCTGACCAGTACCTGAGTTGGCTTAGCTCAAGGAAGTAAAGGAAGAGGGACTTCGAGAGAGAATTGATTAAGTCAACTCTCTAAGATGTCAGAAATACCATACCAAGTTCTTAAAAAATCAACAACAAAAACTCCTAGCAAATAACAACAGAATTTACTAATACTATTTAAATAGCTACATTTCAGCTAAATATGTATTTCACCTTCTTTTCCCCCCCTAATGTAGGCCTGAGTACTGTATTAGGCAGAAGCATTGTATAAAACAAGCCAGTCATTGAGAACTTCAAGAATATTTACAACCGACTGACAATTCACTGAGTGAGTACATGATACACTGCATGATACACTTACTTGTAAGAGGTAAGGCCAAATGGACGATATAACCAGAGAAAAATCTGCAAAAATATAACATACACATAATAATAACTAGTGGTGTGCTTAGAGCACAAATGACGAGCAAAGCTAGCCTAGCTAATATTATAAATAAACTTATAAATTTTTATCTTTTATGGTCAAAAGCTACACTATTAGCTGGTAATCGTATTTCACTAATATATTTTATAATTTGTTTTCACCTACAGTTTCTTAAAACCCAAGTGTAGCGTTCAGTAGCACACTGAAGTGTGCATCTCTGAAGTCGGAGATGTACGTTCCCTCATGTAGTAATTAACAACACATGGAAGTCCAAGTGCTTTTAAATGGCGCTGAAGTAGCGTCGTCTTTCAGGGGCGCTCAGAGTCTGCTATGCATTTCTAAGTGGTCAAACTATATTCCTTGAATAATGGTGCTAGAGGAGTAGTGCAGTCTTACAGTAAGCTCTCTTTATAGCCAGCTATGGGTTCTTGGTTGACAAACAAAGAAAAGTTAAAGCGTTGAGATCTTACCCAGGGATAGCCAGTGTTTCAAAGCACTAAAGCCATTTCCAAATGGATTAAAATTTAAGACACTCTACCAACTTAAGTAATTCGGTGCATTAGCGGAAAAGCGGCCACACATACTACACATACATATCAATATCTAAGCTGAAAGTGTCATACTTGCTTCACTTGCTCACCAAAGGAATACAGACAATTTAAGGCAATCTGAGAGAGAGAGAGAGAGCTAGGTGGCAACTTACTGAGCGAAGTGATGAACATTGTGAAGTACATGATATAAATAGATATCCATCGCTTCTGTCTAAGCTCTTTGCTTTCACGAGATGGAGAAGATGGAGAAGAAGTTGAAGGAGACAAAGTGGGTGTAGCATTCCATTTTTTACTAGAGAAATAAACAAATAACAACAAATAAAACTTGCGTCACATGTTCTAGTGCTAGCTGTGAACTAGAAGGTAAAACTAATAGTTTGTTTAAAAATCATACAAAACTTATTTTAGGGACTCCTCTCATCAGACCTGCCACTAGCCACACTTTACCTACTCGCACGTGCACAGTAAGACTTAAGTGTGCTAAGTGATTATAAACAAATTGACTCATGATTGTTCTGAAGCTATCCTGCCCTTAGACATCATTCTCATATATTTCAAGTAAGTATAAAACTAGCCACAGGACTTGTTACTAACAAGTCCTATGGCTGATTTTAAGACATTGCATCAGATCTGCTCCACTAGATTGCAAGTCTGTAAAGAATGACAGTTAGATAAAGTACCTTACTAACACTGTAATGAGATAGGCAGTGAAATACACTACAAAAAACAACTACAAAGAAAACAAACAAACAAAGACAACGCAACACATGTACTGTCTTGCTACACAACTCATTAGGATGGGGAGTAAATTGGATTGGCTCAATCTGGATGGGAAGCTTGGATCTTTAACTGTTTCTTGAGTTAGCAGTACTTACCTAGTTCTAGGAATGAGGGGCTTGCTCTCATCTTCTGCGCAGTATGTACTGCCGTTAGTGGAAGCATAGGAGCTGCTTTCACCTTCTATGTCGTCAAACATAGGGACCCGAGTTGCGGGATCCTTGACTTCAGCAGAATCAGTTGCCTGTATGGACATTTTGCTACAGTCACGTCAAACCATTTAGTGGGACCTCTGCTGAAGAAAGGTCAATCCCAGGCACAGACTTTCCATCTGGTGTCTGCAAAAAGGGGTCGGTCTTTAGCTCACATAGGCCACACCCATGACTTCTAAAGCTCCGCCTACCTTGACATTTGGGGCGAGGTAAACAAAGTCTCCAAGTCGTAAAGGGAAACTCTGGTGGCTGAGCATAAAATATTGTAAGATTCAGCGTAGGGTGGCTCTCTCTTCCGCAGTAAGTTAGAAAGTCCTACCAAGATGAGTGGCATGCACGGCAGAGCGCTGCCGCCCATTCCGGGCCGCGCGCCGCAGACCGTCCAACCACGGAACGTCGTCATCGATTTCTTCTTGCCTACCGGCATCATGGTGACTGTTCAAGTTGTTCAGGTTGCTTGTTTGAGGGATGTGAAGGACTTGGTTTTTAAAGAAGCAAAAAAATATCCTTTGTACTCTCTACTAAAAGATCAAGGATTTTACAACTTTGTTGGTGAGTTGGAAGAAGAGGAGTGTATAAATCAGTTTAAAGATGGCTATAGAGTATACAATTTAATTTATAAAATCATTTAGGCATAACCAGTGATGGAGAAACAGAGGAGTTCATCAATGAAGGGAAAACATTGGATGAACTAGACTTGTTCATGCCCATGCTCAAGCTCTTGGAGAGGCAGGGCAATCAGGATGAAAAGCTCCTCAATGCAGAAATCAGTGATTTGATTGGAAGAAGACTACACGACTTTGACATCATGGGCGCTGAGGTGAGCTATGGTTTTATCACATCTCTGAGTTGCGAGTTGGCGTGACAGTTTTGTTGCACCCACAAGTAGAGCGTGTGATGCTGTGTTTGTTTGTGTGTTTGTTTGCATCTGCGACATTTTAAAATGAATTGCAAACTTGCCAATTGTTCCCAGGTGCAAGATTTCCGCCGAAACATGCTGGATGTGTGTGAGAATGCAGTGAACGAGCGCACCAGCGACGAGGCTACGATGGTCCTCTACAACTACCCACCCAATCTGGTGGCAATGGGCGGGAATAACGAGATAGACGGAGTTGACATCATCAATGTCACGGTGTGCTGCTTCAACACAGCGGGCAAACAGCTACAGACCATTCTCAAGGTGGGCATATCACAGCACCATTTTAGTTTGCACTGTTATTGTGGAGAACTTCCCTGCCTGTATAAGATATATACAATCTGTTTGCTACCCATGAGCGTGTGTGGATAGCCAATGGTTTACTTTCAGTTTCCTGCTGTTTGGCCGCATGTTTGTGTGCGTGCGTGTTTGTTTGTGAAGGTACATGTACACACACACGTGTAACCTGGTAGGATCAGGTCTTGAGTGTACATGTACACACACATGTGTGATCAGGTCTTGAGTGTACTTAGAAGTATTAACAATGCATCTATGTAGTGTTGGTGCACTCTCCGTGCAACCCTGGGCTTCAAGCTGTTCCCTGACTTGCTCATTTCTCTAACCAAGCTAGTTCAGTCTGTCGGGCTAATGTAGCACATGGTAATCATGAGAGTTGAAAGGTTGGCTAGACCCAAGACTTCACTATCATCACATAAGATACTATTCTGACAAAACTGTAACTATGGACATAATTTGCTGTGAATTTAGGAACAATAAATTTATTGGAACTCTGGGCTATTGGTGCAGAAGTTAACATTTTATTAATAAGTAAACACACATGACTATGAGATATAGTACATAATCTCGATATTACTGACTGCATGTAGCTTAATTGGAACATTTGCCAATGTTGTTGATGTTCCTGATGTTCTTGTGTACATGTGTATACTGTGTACATGTGTATACTGTGTACATGTGTATACTGTGTACATGTGTATACTGTGTACATGTGTATACTGTGTACATGTGTATACTGTGTACATGTGTATACTGTGTACATGTGTATACACTGTGTGTGTGTGTGTGTTCCTTCATATTTTTATGTGACTTACGAGACTACCTATCACAGCATGAATCACATGCACACACATACACACACTCGCACCAAGTATGGGTTCTCGGTAAGCTCACTGAAAGACAAGGGATGTCAAGTGGGCTTCACTTTGTCGTGGGATGGGTGCTCTCCTGGAGTTGCACTTGGTGTGCAGGTGACACACAAACCATAACAATAAATTAAGCTCGTGTCATACTTGTGCTGTGAAATCTAGGCAGAAAAAAATCACTAAAGTCCCATGAATATGTAGGGTCATAGGGACTGCCACGGGCCAGACTTATTAAACTTCTAAGTCTCTCTATTGCACATAAGTGTGGTACGTGAAAGCGTCATGATAGCTATGGGGCTATACTGCCCTAAGCAGACATTTCAAAGGAGATTTAAATACATTCCTTAAATATGTTGAAGCATATATAAATATATATATATATATATTTGTTTGTATTTGTTTGTGTTTAAAGATGGATGTGGGAAGTTGCCCTGCTGAAGTTCTTGACCGAGCCAAGGCGAGCAGAGAGCTCAGGAAGATGATTGGCCATCTTGACGCCAACTCACTTGTGCTGAAAGTTGCGGGCAAGGAAGAATACATGCTGGAGGAGAAGAGTCTAGGCCAATACAAGGTGTGCAGGGAGGGAGCTTGTTGTCAGCCGGATATGTGATGAAGCTGTTGGGTAGAATGTTCAATATTACCAATAAGATGGAGACTATACTAGTGATATAGTGAATACTCAGCACTTTCTCCTGAATCATACAACATGCAAAGTCTCATTTTTTTTAAAGGAAAAAAACTTAGTTTTACATTTGCATATAGCAATAACAAGTTAGATATTTAAATCTTGGTTTTTGACCTTTCACATTGTCATGTGACTTGGCCAGTGTCATGTGACTTGGTCGGTCTCATGTAACGCAGCATGTTACACCTTTTTATTGTGTTTTTTTAATTTTATTGCCACTGAATATGTATTCATATAAAATATTATTATGCTTTATTCAGTATATCAGAGACTGCATTTCCAGGGAGAAAGAGGCCAAGTTGATCGTGAAGAACTATCAAGAGCTCGTCCCTGCCCAGAAGGACCAGTTTGTGGCTCCCGTGTTTCAGACAAGCCACGTCAAGACTTTGCGCTCATCAGCCAACACAGTGTCCATCTGGGATGTGAAGGAGACGTACGCTGTCAAGATACTGTCCGCCAGGAACGTCAATGTGGCAGAGAACCAGAAGTTGTTTGTACGGGCTAGTGTGTATCACGGGTCGGAACCTGTTTGTGACTCCGTGGTTACTTCCCTGGGGGCTAACCCAGAGTCCGCTGAGTGGAACGAGCTTCTGGAGTTCAACATTCCTGTGCGGGAAATACCCCGTGCTGCCAAGCTCTGTTTTATTGTGTTTGGAAGGTAGGACTGCCATTGCTGTCTATGGTTATCATCAGCAGCAGCATAGTCAATATTATTATTATTATTATTATTATTATTATTATTATTACTACTACTAATTATTAATTATTATTGTAGCAAGGGAGCATTGTCCAAGAAGAGCAAGAACCAGAAGAAAGATGTGAGTGTTAATACTCCATGCACATGAGCCAGGACATGTGCCTGATGATGGTATTGTTGGTGACATGCAGGTGGCCCATGTGGCATGGGTGAACATGACAGTGTTCAACTATGAGGGAGAGCTCCAGACAAACAAGTTCAACCTGTACGCCTGGCCCATTGACTTTGAGCTGGAGGAGAGTGTGCACTATATGGGGAGCACTGTGCTGAACCCCAACACTTCGGAATGCCTGTGTCTGGAGGTGGAGATTAAGGCTCCCACGTTGGGACGAAACCTCGGGCCCGGCAAGACCATTATTTACCCTCCGAAGAACCAGATCATGGAGCTGGCCAGAGAGGTGGATGGAGTCTCTATATCAGCAGTGAGTCTGTAAATATATGAATACAGTGTGTGCTGAATGGAAGATGCAGGACTGTTCCATGTAACTACATGTACGTCATGGCAGTCAACTTTGTGGTTTGTAGTATTGACGTGTACATAAATAATAACAAAAAACAACAACAACAACTCACTTTCCCTTCATCTTGAGTTGCTGTCCAAAATGGATGCATTCGTGAAGAATGTTTATGAAATAGTTTGTGTATTTTCTTGTTTGTCCTACAGAATAGATTTCCTCCTCATATGATAAAGGAACTGGAGAAGGTAGCGGAGCAGGATCCACTGGCTCAGCTGGACGAGCAGGACAAGGAGCTCATTTGGAAGATGAGGTATGTGTGTGCTTGTGTGTGTGTGTGTGTGTGTGTTTGTGTGTGTGTATGTGTGTGAGTTTGAGGGGAATGTGTTGACGTCCAGTTAGTTCGAAGTTGTTGTGTGATATCTCCTTCTTCTCGTGTAGGAATGTGTGTTTGGAGCAGTTCCCCAATTCTCTTCCTAAACTGCTGCAGTCCACAGCTTGGAACAACAGGAGTGACACTGCACAGGTAATGCCAAATAGTATTGATATGTTTACTGGCTATACAAGGGGCTTAATTGAGATCTAATTAGAGGGGTCTTGTAGCAGTAGTTTGATGATGTTATTATTATTAATCATCATAATTATCATTATTAGAATGGACCTTTCTCAAGGGTCGAAACTTGATGATCATCATTATTATAATTATTTTGGGTGTGCTGTATGGTGTATATTTAATCAAGGTTATTTGGTAAAATATGGCCATGTTCTGCTCATCCATTGCTGGTTATTTGATACAGTTGTACATGTTGCTGGACAAGTGGCGGCAGCTGCTCCCAGAGACGGCCATGGAGCTCTTGGACTATCAGTACGCAGACATCAATGTGCGCAACTTTGCCGTCACTTGCCTTGAGGTCCTAAGGTAGGTATGGTAGAACTTGATGTAGTTTGTCTTCATCCTTAGTTCTGGTCTCAGAGTATCAAGTCATCTTCGTTGCCTACACTACATGTCTTGCATTAAATTACCCCCCCCCCCACACACACACACACACACATACACACACTCTAATGTGTTACGTTGTATGTGTGTTTTTGCAGACTGACTCTATTTACAGCCATTGTTGTGTCAGCGTAAAGTTACATGTACTAGTGGTGTGCTTGAGCACAAATGGCGAGCGAGCCTTAAACTACACTATTGTTAAATTTGATTTTAACAACTAACACTCAAGCTACTAAAATAAAGTCGAGTTTTTAAATTACGTATGCGGTAAAGGGGTTTCAATGTCATAGTAACCGCTCCCGCAACAGTTTGAATTGAAAAAGAAGCAACAAAATCAAATCACGTTATTTAAAATTTTCTTTGTGATATTCTTAATAATAGTTGTAACGCACAATACTTTCGCACAACTAAACATACCTACGCAAGACTTACCTTCGTGGTAAGTCTAGTGGACAATGAATTTTTAAGTAAATACTGTTGAGTAGGGCTTATACCTGTGACAAATAGCGTATTAACTTACCACCGCCACTAACTCGAATAGAAATGGAGCTCCCATAAGTTTTTGAGTTTTAACTGCACCCGCAAAACAATTCAATTTCTAAGGCGATCCGGGTAATGGTCGCTAAACTGGAGTATTCTGTTTAGTGAAGTTTGGGACGGGGTCGAACGTGGAGCGAACACAAAAATACGGAGGGTCAAAGTACAAAATGACATACATACGTACGTCCATATATATAAATAAACAAACATCCCCGATTTTCAATTGTGTTACCCCTGTAAGTGTCTCGCTCGCCAATAAGTTGTGTGCTGCAAGTTATGAGCCCAAAACAAATTTCATGCATACTAATGTATGATGTGGTAATTAGAGCCATTTTCTTGAGCTGTGCTCGCTTTAAACTATATAATAATGTTATTCTTTTATTTACAAGAGCACTGTCCCGGGTATTGGTTTAGCCTACATACGACACCAATGCTATTTGGTGCTCTCAGAAGCTGCTCTGCTAGTGTCATTTGCTAGCATATTCACAAGATTGATTCATTGCCTTTTTTTATTTTTTTTATACATTAGCAACCCTAATTGACAAATGTTATATAGAAGAGAGGGGGGAAAATTGGTACAATTCAAAGTTTAATTCAGTGAGCGAGCGAAGCTGACTCTCAGTTGTGTTCAATTGAGATTTCAGATATATATATATAGGTATGTATGCGTACGTCAAAAATTTCACCCGCGCTTCTAATTACGTAAGTTAAGTAAAGCGTTCACAGTTCCAGTATTTTTCATTTTATGTTACCTAACTATCTGGCTCGCTCGCCATTTGTGCTCAAGCACACCACTAGTATACCAAGTTCCTTGTGAATAGTTTTGGTGCAAAACAAGGTTGCTGTTCTATATTTAGACGTGCATCATTTCACGCCCAGTTGAAATTTTCACACTATGTGCACACATGCTACATGTTGACGTTTCTGTCCTCCTGTCTATGCAGTGATGACAAGCTCCACATGTATTTGCTGCAACTGGTACAGGTGCTCAAGTTTGAGCCCTACCTGGACTGCGCACTGGGAGACTTCCTTCTGCGCAGAGCCCTGAAGAGCAAGACCATCGGCCATTTTTTCTTCTGGCACCTCAGGTACATCTTCTACCACACACACACACACACACACACACACACACACACAATTACGTACTTAAATCTGGATTGTAACTATTACTCTAATGCCCTGTCACTCAATCAACACACAGATGTTAGACTTTACAAGTTGAAATGGTTCTTGATTGCTTGTTTTCAGGGCTGAAATGCATGTGTCCACAGTATCGGTGAGGTTCGGCCTCATGTTGGAGGCGTACTGCAGGGGGTGTGGTCAGTACATGAAAGAGCTGAGCAGCCAGCTGAATGCGCTCAACAAGATGAAGCATGTGACCAGTGTCTTGCAAGGACTGGGCAAGAAGAAGACCACAGAAGAAGTGATGAAGTACCTGCATGAACCGTCCTTTACCGCAGCCATGGATAACATCACTTCACCTCTGGACCCTTCACTCAAACTCAGGAGGCTCCTGTAGGTTCACTTGGAGAATGGGCATTGCTTAATTAACAATAAATTGTATGAAACTTTACCTCATAAAATATGTCTGTCCGGACAGGCTTCTAAAGAGATCAAAATTTTATTCGTTTGATATTATTATTATTGTTGTTATTATTATTATTGTTATTATTATTATTATTATTATTATTATTATTATTATTATTGATTGTCATAGTCATCATCATACTCGCACAATGAATGTCAGACATGTGTTTGTTTGTGTGTATGTTTAGAGTTGACAAGTGTAAAGTTATGGACAGTAAAATGAGACCTATTTGGATAGTCTTCCAAAATGAAGACTCCAATGGAGACAACGTGGCAGAGATCTTCAAGAATGGCGACGGTAAGCACTCAAGAAGAGAAGCATGCACACACATATGTGACCGTCTACAGGAAAACCGGGCACAACGCGGCGTGCGTAAATTTCGAGAAAAGATCGATCGATTTCTTTAAAATGTATTGTTTCAAGCCGACGGAAGGGAACAGTTAGGTCTATTATAGTGGGAACGACTTAAGCTACGACGATAAAACTTGGAGAGCTCAATATCTGGACACCAACAACTCTGTAAGTGCAAAAAAAATTTTTTTCGAAGGGTGCCGCGTTGTGCCCCGGTTTTCCTGTAGACGGTCACATATGTAGGTAAATCAGTTGTTCCAGTTAGTGACTCGGCTCCCTTCTTGTTCTCCGTATTATTTTGCTGTGCAGATCTCAGACAAGACATGCTCACCCTTCAGATCATGACCATCATGGACAATGTCTGGAAGGAGTTGGGACTCAACTTGAGGTCAGTCGTCTAGAGTGGGAGTACGTTGATGAAAGAGAGTCAAATAATTTGATAATGTTATGTCTACTATGAATTGAGTGGGAAGCTGGAATAATATTGTCTTGCTGTCTTTTGCTAATTTCAAGTTTTTATAACACATGCTCACACAGGATGAATCCGTATGGCTGCCTATCCACCGGAGATCAAGTTGGAATGATAGAAGTTGTACTGAACAGCTCCACCATTGCCAAGATCCAAAAGAAGAAAGGAGCCAAGGGAGCATTTGACAAGAAGATCTTGTTCCAGTGGCTGAAGGAGCAGAACCAGGAGTCGGGGTCTCTGGATAAAGCTGTGGAAAACTTTACGTACTCGTGTGCTGGTTGTTGTGTGGCCACGTACATCCTGGGGATCGGAGACAGACACTCTGACAACATTATGTTGAAGAAGAACGGACAGGTTAGTCAGAAGGCATGAGTAGAGGTAGTGCAATTGTAATTGAATTGTCTAGAACTCAGAATTTTACTTTGTGTTCAAACACCTTGTGATATTCTAATTGAATTCTGTATTCTTCTTTTCCCCCGCTAACACCACACCTGCTAATAGACAAAGTACTTGTATTATATGTGTGGAGTAGTTTTATGAGCAAGCTCAGTTTATTCATGAAGAAAAAAAAACTATATGAGTACTAATATTTAATTCATTTATTTAGCTCAACCAATTTCATCAATTTTTAATAACATGAGAAGCACTGACATGGAATACCTTAGTAGAACATATAAAAAATTATAAAATAAAATAAGAACAAACTAATTAATGCGGTTTCTTCATTCATACTTGAGGAAAGCAAACAATTTGCTTTGTGTCTGTTCATATCTCTATATTGTGTCTATTCGTCTGAACTGCACTTTACTGCACTTTTGCTAATTTCTCCCTTTTGTTGCAGCTGGTCCACATTGACTTTGGCCATTTCTTGGGCAACTTCAAAAGCAAGTTTGGAGTCAAGAGAGAGAGAGTTCCCTTCGTCTTGACGGACGACTTCATTTACATTATAACCAAAGGAGGCACAAAAGACTCTAAAGAATTCCTCAAGTGAGTAATACCAAGTAGATGTTGAATTATTGTTGGTCTCTAGGACTTGAGTTTGATCAACATAGTTGTAATATTGTGTAATGTGTTTGTGTAAATTTATGTTACTAGGTTCAAGCAGCTATGTGAAGATGCCTTTCTAAAGATGAGGAACAAAGGCCCTCTCTTCCTCAACCTTTTCACTATGATGTTGTCTTGTGGTATTCCAGAACTGAGGACTAGAGATGATATCTTGTACATCAGGTGAGTGGCTACCGGTAATCATCAGTTGGACTGGGACAGACTGGTAGACAGACACTCACAGACAGACTGAACTGACAGACAGGCAGGCAGGTAGTCTTGTAAATAGAGGCAGGCAGACAGACAGACAGACTGACAGGCCAGACAGGCAGCCAGACATGCACATGCTACTGTACAACCAAGCACATGCTACCAAGTACATGCTACCATGCGAGCAAGCGGACAGAGTGTTAGCTGCTGTAGCTAATACAGTCTTTATTTGATCCTAATGTTGACCTTCTTTCATTGTATTTAGAGATGCACTATCCCTTGGTGAAAATGAAGACGTTGCCCTGGAGAACTTCAGGAAGAAGTTGGCAGAAGCTGTTAGCAATTCTCACTTTGTTACATTCAACTGGTTCTGCCACAATGTGGCCAGAGCTGGCAATTGATGGACTCGTTAATACTGAACAATACAGCATATTTTTACATGACTTTTATTTTTAATTCAAGTGTGTGTTCACTATTTATTGTTTATTTTGCATTGTCTCTATGATATTGATTAGAACCCCATGGGCTGGCATGCATGTTGTAACCATAGTGTTGTCTCTATGACATTGATTAGAACCCCATGGGCTGGCATGCATGTTGTAACCATAGTGTTGTCTCTATGACATTGATTAGAACCCCATGGGCTGGCATGCATGTTGTAACCATAGTGTTGTCTCTATGACATTGATTAGAACCCCATGGGCTGGCATGCATGTTGTAACCATAGTGTTGTCTCTATGACATTGATTAGAACCCCATGGGCTGGCATGCATGTTGTAACCATAGTGTTGTCTCTATGATATTGATTAGAACCCCATGGGCTGGCATGCATATTGTAACCATAGTGTTCACCATGGATAGGATGAGTGGGTTTTAGAGCAGTAAAAGAAAATGTAAAAAAAAATCAAAAAAAAATCAATTATTGTTTAGAGATTGAAGCCAGGACACCTAGCCTGAGCCACCATTGCTCTAGTCTCAGTAAAAATAATTTAGTTCAAATCAATGATACAATAGAAGCTTTTTTTCAAACTCCATAGGATACTGACTGGGATATTGCTTTACCAACTAGATTATAATACCTGTGAATGCTCTAATTTATTATTTTCGCAACAAAAATGGACAAATAATACTTTAGTTCTAAAATTATGAAAAGTCAATAGGTGGTTGGCACAACCCAAAATTCACAAGGTATGATAAAGTGAAGCCAACCCACCCATCATGATTTTAAAATTACAAAATACGAAATCTTAGTCATTTTTTAAAAGTATAAAATTATATCAAGTAGTAATTCTGATAAACTAAACTACAATGGAGAAAGTTACATGCTATGCTAACTGTATGATAAACTAGATATCTATAATAGTCCATGTAAAAATGAAAAAAAATTAAGGGAAAAAAAAAAGGCAGGCAACTACCAGTAGTGACTAAGTGTGAACATGCTCAGTGACATTGTAGCCAAGCAATGGAGACTTGTAGTGCCTGTAGGAGAAGACCCACTGACTTGCCTTCCATCTTTCAAACACGTTGGGGGGAGTTGGCCTTTAGCGACGTCACGGCACACATTGGGAGCTTTATATGGGACATCCGGTACAGGGACAGGAATGGAGAAGCCACTGACTGTGGACTATTAAATATACAGCAAAAATTAATTCTCATTCTTGACAAACTAAACAACATAATAGCTTACGTTTGTTGTGATGCAAATTGAGTGCAAGGTGCCAGCTGCCAAGGAAGTTTGTAAACTTGAAGCAAGCTTGAGATCATTTGCCCAATTTAAACTCTCCAAAGTGTTGAAGAAGTCAGAACTGAACTTCTTCTCTGTGGCAAAGTTATTGCTAGACATAGCATTCATAAATATAATTATAACACAAACATTTTATCAAAGACTCACGATAAAACATAGCTCCTGAATCCTTCAATAGATGTATCTATATCAACTGCACTGGTGCATCTGCTCAGAGAAGACCCGTTCTTTTGTAGTGGATAGAAAATGGGTAAACTCAAGCACATTTCATCTCTAGAAGATTCACCGCCCTACAATGCATTCGGACAGAAACTTGAGTGGTATTGAATCATTCTTGTTCTACCACTAGCTGACCCATAGATGACACGAATATATATATAGCCTATGTATAAGTACCATTATTCACACCAGTGATGTATAATATACTCTCAATAATGGACACTAGAGAAGTAATATAGCTATAGACACAACAACAAATGCAGATATAGCATGTATACTATCCTGAACACACAACATGCATTTAAAAACTCAATGTTGTCATCACTTGTTAGAGAGTTAAAAAAATAAAATAAAATAAAGAGACTGTTATATCCTCACATAGGTGATGGTAGACCTGTCCGAAGTGTCATAGGTGCACTTTAGTACGAGAATGTCTCCCTATAAATGCAACAAAACAAACAAAGCAGAGCAAATTCACCAAATCTTGCCACACATACACTCCTTGCTGCCCTCTAATATTCTAGCATTCGTACTGGCTTGATTTGACGTGGTGGTATGTGATTGGTCTGCTGGAAGTTAAAGTCATAGTGGAGGTTCTGGTCCAATGGCTCCAGTTCCACTAGCTGGTTGGTGTCGGGATCCCCCCGATAGTGAGACAGACTAATGGATCTGCCTATTAATGAGAACTTGCATTCATTGAATCTCACCAGTCATGGATAGTCTTACCAGCTACGTGAGTATGGAAAAGATTTCCAAAGATAGTAATGCCTTCTTTTGGGATAAACTGAATATAATATTGACATACTTTCATTCCTAATACAGATTTCACACACACACACTCACACACACACTCTCATTCTATTTCAGAAAGTCACCCGATATAAGAACCCTCAATGCTTGATGCACACTTCCTCTCAGCTTTGCATTTTAACACAAAGGCAAGGCTGGGCTATGCTTGACTAAACCCAACAAAGGAAAAAAACATTCTTGACTAGACTTTACTGTGTAGTCAATCATGCATAAATATGCATTTGTTACAATCATTACAGTTTTTAAGTAATGCTTCTTGCTGTTTTTAAGACGTGGGCCAAAGTAATTTGATTGTTGTTGTTTTTTGCCAGTTGTATTGATAAATTATTGATGTAGCCATGTCGTTCAGAATAATATTAAACAGAAATTCCCCTGACAGCAAATACAAATTCCAATAGATTTTGACTATACAGAGAAGTAGGAGCAGGGAATGGCAAGAGGAGTGCTTGTCACTTTTCTGAGTAAATAGTTTGTACCTTGTTTACAATTGTTACTGTTGTAATTTACACATAAAAATGTTTTCTTCAAAAATAGAACTGCCTCTGATGTAAGACAAAGACAACAACAACAACAACAACAACAGCAACATAAAACACACACATCAGCAATGAACTTTGCTTTCTAAAGGAGTGGAAAATGCAAAAGGAATGCTTCAATTTCACTTTTCAAAGATTACGAATGAACAGACAAGATAAGAGGAAGGACATAAAGACAGGCAGACAGATGCACTAGCAGACAGACTAGTGACTGAAAGATGGACACACAGACTGATAAATATTTATTATTCAGTAGATACAGGACACTTGTATAGCCTGGGGGGGACGTAATAACCCAATGTGATAGCTATGAACACAGGTGATGTGAAAAAATATTGCCTTAAGCCACATCCTTGTTTACTTTAATGCATACATATAGCAACAGGTATAGGCCCTGTTCAGTATATAATAAATAAAAATGTTAATTGGTGAGTGAGCGAGATGTTATCAGGGGTAACACAATTTAGAATGGGGATATTTCTTTGTTTATATTATGTGTGGACAAACATATGTCATTTTTATCGATTCTTACCTGTATTATCCAAGGAAATTAAAGTGTTTACGGCTTTTAATTCTTTTTGTAAGTGCAGTTAAAACAAATTTAACAGAGTAGTTTATTTCTATTCAAATTGGTGGCAGTGGTAAGTTAATGTGCTATTTGTCATAGTTATATGCCCTACGCAACAGTGTTGTTCTTACTTGAAAAATCCACTGTCCAATAGTCCTAAACACGAAGCCAAGTCTTGTATTGTTGTATGTCCAGTGAACCAGTGTGTGTGAAAGTGCTGTGAATTACAGCTACTGACTAGCTATGAAGAATAGTATGTAGTAAACATTTTTAATTAACAAATATATTAGCTGCTTTTACACAGCTTTTTAGGCTACTACAGCAGTATGTCTGTCTATTATAGAGTTAGGTTGAAACCTATGTGGTAGTTCCTTTGGGAATGCAGTTGTTGCTTGCTTTATGTTTGTGTTTTTTTTTTTACACCAATCAGTTGTGGCGAGTAGTTAACCCTTAGCGCGCATGCGCGAGAGTGTTTGTCACACTCTGATTTGGAGATAACTGAGAGATTTAGGACCTTTTATTGAGCTACTTTCTTGAATTTCAGGCTAATTGTTGAGAAAACACGAAGCTTTCAGTTCCACGTAGGTACCAGCTTTTATGGGTAACGCCCCCTAGCGTCACGTCATAATCGCGTGAGAAAGAAATAAAGTTTCGCATTCAAAATGTATACCAGTGGGTGTTTCTGGCTATTTTAGCTTCTTAAGACAGCATTTCCATGTACCCTTTTCATTGCTTGAGCTATATTGATGCCTCACTAAAATAGCTAACAGATTGCTTTGTTCTTTTGGAAGGAGATTATTATTGTAATAGCTAGGTAGTGTTTAATAGTGCTGAGGGTTCGCACCTTTGGTGCTTAATTCATTACTATGGCATCAAAACCTATATTATATTTAATCTTAAAAAATGACGCTTTTTTAGTAGCTGAAGTATTAGAAGTAGAAGTTAATCATATAACAGTACTGTAGTTTTATGTAACCTAACCCGGCAGGCCCACTCGCCACTTGTGCTCAAGCACACCACTAGTTAATAGAACAGTCAGACAGACAGGCAAAGGATAATGATTGTCATACACATCCAGCAAGTGTTCCACTAATACCTCGTTTGTGCATTCTGCACTACAGAATGCCATGATGGAGTATCTCTTGGTCCTTGGCGGTAAAAACATATTTAAGTTAACTTCTGACCCCAGGAAGAGCACACCAGCCCTTTTCTGAGGTTCTTTTCTGCTACAGTAAAATCTAAGACCTGAATTGTCAATGGCTCCTGAAAATTAACGTTTATTTGTTTTCAGTGACATAATAAGTGCTCAAAATTTCTTACCACTTATTCTATAGGGATTGTTATAATGTATCTCCATAAGGATTAAGTTGTTCTCACCCACTCCACCTAGCGGTAGAGCGATTCCTTCAGGATAAACGACGAAATCCTAAAAAAAGTGTAACACTCAAAATCAGTCTATACAATTACATTCAGTATCCTAACAATTATAGAATGAGGACGAACTCTTTAACTTATACAACTCCTTTTTCAAGATGATGAACTTACAGTGCTGCCGATCCCCCAGGTACCAATCAGTGCTCCATAGGCACGACATTTTTCTACGCTTCCCTCTTTAAGTTCATTGCAGGGTTGTGACATACCCACTGTATCTTGTGTCACTCGGACGGGGCATAAGTATACCAGAATGTGATGGAGCAGACCATGCGGAGTAATTATAGGAGAAATCTGTGGAGGTATTGAATCACAATAAATGTCACTCCAGAGTTGGAGTAATAGAGACACACTCACCCGGTTTATAAAATGCGTAGTGTGAGATATTTCTGAAGGAAGTTTGAAAGCGTTACACCAGTAAGTTGTCGGAGAAGCTGGAATCAAAACCTGCCAAGTTAAGTAATCCATCCAGATTTTCCATAATAATTAATGAGGTAAATGCACTATAAATTAGCAGAGGATATGGACATACTAAGAAACACAAGAACTATATTAGACATACATGAAACAATGAACGATTGTAATCAATAAAGTATCAGTCTGAAGAAGGGGAGAACAGTGGCAGATCTAGGATTTTGTAAAGAAATGACTGTACATCTTATGACACTGATGCAATAGATTTTTTTTTGCTTTTTAAACCCTCAGGATCAGGTTTTTTATCTAGCAATAATTCCAAAAGTTGCTACTCTTATACCAGGAGTTATGTACGTTTTCTTCCCCCCGAACATTATAAAAAACAGGAAATTGTTGTTTTGAAGGGGAAAATTATGTCCAATGTTAAAATTAATTCAGTGAGCGTCACTTCAAAATACTGACTACAGGAAGCGTAGTTTTCCATTCTGCTGTAATCAAACAAAAGCTGTGGTCATAGAGCAAAGAGAGTTTCACAACAAGAGACATTTTATTCTAATGCATAAATCATTGATTCAGTCAGGGACCGAGTGACATATGAATCAATTTTACAAGTAAGGAAGGATGATTTTCCTGGACCATGCCATTCAATGGAAGGTAGTCAAGAACATGCAATAATTGCCCCATACTTGGAACACTCAGTATGCTTTTAAAAATTACATTTACTTTTGGTTTAATTACTCTGACTTACATTTGAAACAGTAAAATCAAAATATCCCTCATATGGCCTATTTATTTCTTTGGGATTTCCCCCCAACAAGTTGACACTCAGTGCTCCTCTGTGCTCATGTCTCATAAGATTAGAGTCAATGTCATTCTCTGGATCCCTTGAATGGAAACTCCAAATAATATGAGTAGTGTCAATCTGCCCAAATAAAAAACAGCAACAAAAAACAAAGAAAAGCAAACACAGCAATAAAAACAACAACAACAACAAAACAAAAAAAACAAAAACAAAAAAAAAGAAGAAAAAAAAACAGTAATTATGAAGACAAGTGCAAGTATTAGGATTTTGTTCTTCGTCACCAAATAATTTTATGGTGGTTCAAATATTCTCTAGTTACACGTATAAGGCTTATTTTTATGCTTTTTAATAGCAGTTATTTCTGGTGAATTAAATGCTACATAAATTAACTTTTAGAATTATTTCGTGCTATCCTAATATGGTTACATATTATACATTGTCTTGAATGAAATCTGACAGGTAAATTTAAAGCATTAAAAAATTGCCTGTGGACTCACAGTGATATCTTGATCTCTATCATCACAAGTGGTGAACTTCCTACTGAATTCCAAGACAGTGTATCCATTACTTTCACTGGCAGATTCCAAGCACCAATCCTGGGAGACATCTGCAGGAGGTACAGCTAAACCATCAGCATATCTATCCTAAAAAAAGGTGGTGATGAGGTTAATGAATGTAAATGAATATATTTATATCAACTATCATCTAGAACTACTGCTGGCAGACTACAAACAGGGTGGGAAGCTTGACTATCATGTCCTTTTAGATATATGCTTGGCTTGCTGTTGACAATACCAAATATAAGTAACTTCCATGCTCCCTGAATAGCTCGACATCGACAGGTGAATTGATCAAAATGATTATTAATATTATTAGCTAATGCATGATTAATCAAAAGCATAAAATAATTGCCTTTTGACATCTTCAAATTAATAAGAATGTAAACTAATTTTTTTTAATGAACTGGCAAAGAAGTTGTAAATTATATATATATATATATATATAATTTTAATTAATACTTGCAAAGTTAAAACAGAGGAATAACTAACCAAAAAGAAAAGCGAAAAAAAAAAAGAAAAAAGAAAAAAAGAAAAAAAAGAATCCCTTATACCAAAGTCAGCAAATTAAACAGAGTTCAGTTTAATACCTGCACTGGTTAAATTTATTGTGTTTGTCGGAACCAACCTGCTCACCTTAAAATATGAAGCACCATTGTCGACCCATCCTATTACCAGGTCTGAATTGACCATTCCTCCAGTAGGAGACAGACCAAATCCTACCCAGCCTGTAGTGCTCACATTCACTGCGAAGTTTATAGTTTTCTGATGCAAGGAGAAGTTCCAGTGCAGGGTGCAGTAGCCTTTAAATGGATCACTCAGAAGAACGGCACTGAAGGGATAGTTTCTAGCTAGTTCAGTGGCCAAGCTCTTCTGTGGCAGACACCGAATAGTAACCAGTAGCATATATTGCAGGATGAACACACAGGTGGAGGCCATCAAAAGTGAGCCAGCAACTACCAAGGTCCCAGTTGTTGCTTTTTTTACCACTCCAGCAGCAGTAGCTTCCCCTCCAGCAGCAGTAGCTTCCCCTCCGTAGGAACGCTGCAAGGTATGCGCATTTTCTAGGCTTGCAGCAAATTACTTAAAGCAAAAATTAGTCCGCGAATTTTTCTATGTGTCAGTTTCACGATAGCGCGCGAACGTACGAGGTGTCCCCTACGCCAAATTTCCCAACCAGGAAACACTTCGTCCTGTGAATTTTCCGAACTCTGCGGTACTACTAACAGTTCTCATAGCAAGCTAGCTACTCAACTATTCTATCCTAGTAGATAAGTAAGAAGGTCGCTATGCTCACCTCAGCATTATACGGTCGGTAAAGGTTCAGGCTCGTGAAACTATCAGCTAGCTAGTTGTTTCTCCACGCAATCTCTGTAGCTAGATCAGAGCCGGAGCCAGCAAATAAAATGTGGTACGGCTCTAACCATTAAATTAACAGTTTATAATACTTTTACAATAATATGTAGCTATCCACAGAGTCTCAGCATTTTAAGAATATCTGGCTGAGGGAACCAATCTCTTCAAGAACTATAGCAGAAGGAACTTTAGACTTGTGAACATGCTCCTGCTAAACCTGCGAGTTGGAAATTCACAATTACATTTTGGTTTTCATATGGACTTGTCACCATTATAATATTATTCTGTATGTATCCATGCTGTCTTGCTATCAAACACATTAACTCCTTTCTCTGTCTTATTTCTTTTCCTTGAATAAACTCATTGCCGATACTTAGCATGTCAAGTGAGAAATTTGCGTGCCGTAACCCACCCATCCCATCTTTTCAATTTTTACTAGGAAAATAGTACGGCGAGACCAAAAAAGTGGTACGGCCATGGCCGTACCAGCCGCACCACCATAGGCGCCGGCCCTGTAGATACACAAGTGAGGTCATTAGAATTATGAGCACTTGTTAGGGATAATTTTCTGTGCATAAACTACAATTTTGCCAATTTAGCTTCAGAAGCAATATCCCCCCTCCCGACCCCATTTCTTACGTGTAAACGTTTGTAGTTGTGGAAGTATTTCTTGTCGCAAATTTGGACGACGATCAGTAGGAACTTTTCGCAACAGTGAATGCGACCTTTTACCGGTTAAACAATCGCTCCGTCCTATAGTTGAAATAGTCTCGTGCAGCCAAACTAGTAGTATGTATAAAGGAGGTGAGCGATGCAGTATTTATAGGAGGTGAATTTCAGCTAGTGGACAATCTTCAACGACAAATGGGAATACCTTCAGGGGACCAGGAGGACAAAGGAAAAAAAAAACAGGACTGGGGACAGTTGGAGTCTCTGTCTGTGTTATTTGAAGCTGACAAAGATGTGCATATGGGGAACATAATCTGACAGCCAGACCTTTTATACCAAAGTAGCGGTCTGGTAAAGGGTGTGTGAAATCAAATTATTAATTTCATTTTTTTTTTCATTCTTGCTCTCTTTCCCCTTCCTAAACAATTCTCAACACCTTCCTTTCTAAGGAAACTAGCTATGGTTTTATACGTTCATGCATTGCACACCTTTGTCATTCCTTACACTACTAGAAGAAGACAAAATCGAAATATATTATTCACAAGAATCGGTGAATTGTGGGTACCTGGGTTGCCGGTAGCAACTCAGTTGGCTAACTTGCATAAACACCAAAGGAAAAAAATAGTTATATGGAGGGAACGCTTACTGTTTATTATGTCCTGAAGGGTGATTTGCATGCAGCATAAACAGCCAGCATCCTGAAAGCTCTAAAACCAAAAAATTGTTGTTGTCTGGTGTCATCTAGCTGTATGTGTAGAGCTTCCTTGATCTTTAAATCACTATTCTTATTGGCTCTGTCTACAACTCATACTTCTTCCCATTTAATGGGGCGATGTTGCTGCCAAGCATGTTCAGCAATGGCTGAAACATTCTCATCTTGCAAGCATGCTGATATTCTTTCATTCTCTGCTCAAGCCTTCTTAGTTGTTTCACCTATATATACTTAACCACAGCTGCAGGGTATACTATACACTATGGATGACTCGGTGGTAATGGGTATAGTATCTTTGACTTTTTAGTAAGAGGTGATCTTAGCATTTTATTCGACATAGATGCTGGATGACTCGGTGGTAATGGGTATAGTATCTTTGATGAAGACTAAATAGCTAAATACCTGCAAGCTACAGCTTCTTAGCTAACTGTAATAATAAAATTACTGTGAAGGTTATTGATTTATTAATTCATTTTGTAATTGTACCAGCCACTAAATTCTGACAAGGGGGGGGGGGAGTTATAATACTGAGAAGCTTTTTGCTCTTCATTTACTATAATTGTTTTGTGTGCTCCAGGTAGCTAGCTCTATGAAAATCAGAGACCTAATCATGCTTTTCAATTCAAGATTGGTAGCTAACATTTTCTTAAATCATGTTAAAAAATATTGTTCTTCATGAAGTTGATATAGCTGATAATTATTAGCTATAATCAAATTCATTATTATATAACAGTTTACATACAAAAACATTTATTCACATTTGAATGAACAACAATAGCTAATTATACAGTGTTACATTTAAATTACTTCTAAATTTCTTGTTCTGATCTTTGCCACATCAGTATAGCTAGCTATACTCATGCAAACGACAATAGTTTTCTGAATAGGCAACTCAGATGTTAACTTACACACGCTTATTATATTCATAATCCATGCCACACCTTAGTTGTAATTAATACTTCTGGGATAGCCACTAAGCTAGACTTATGGTTGATTGTCTTTGTGTAAAGGAGTGAGGCCCCTCTACCCCTCATCTACCTACTCCTATATAGTTACTGTGCACTGTAGATTCTTTGTCCATTTGACATACTGAGCCAGTAGTTATATATTTGCATGCACTTGTAACTTTACCAGTATTGGCTAGCTAATCACCAACTGTTGGATAATAGCAAGGCCTGTTAGTGGAACAGGTGGCAGTCAACAATTATTACAATATTAGAGGTACTTGGCCCACACAATATTTCCTAAAATCCAAATTTTCTTATCACATTTCATCACAGGCTTTCACGTTTAAGATAATATTTTATCCTTTTTTTCAATTTTAAACCAGCTAAGTAGCTAGGTAGACTACACAGTAGCTTATTGTTTTTTACTCCAGCCAAAAAGTGGAGAAGAAAAATGTTCCCCCCCTCCCCTCCCTTATAGCTATACGTAAAGAATAAAGAAGAGGGTGAAACACCTTAGGCAAGGAATCAATTTCTGGAGGATAAAAATTTTCAAATAGATCAGTCAATCAATTTACTAGAGCTGTGTAAATTGTAAAATTGTAAAAGCAAGTGTAACATGAGTCTGAGACACAAGCTAGCTATGTTATTTCTTCAATTTTATACTTGTCCCAAACATGCATTCTAAGCTGCTTTGGCTACATAAATATCACATGAATGTTTTGTTTAGCTATTGAGCCTATCTGAACAAAGTCATGCGAGAGTAGCTAGAGACAACTTAGCTATATAATTACCACGTGAAAAATAGACACTGCCCACTACACATAATAGTTCCAATTGGCAACTTATGAATTTATTTTACAAGCGGCATGAGGTTGCACGGGTGTAGTGGGTAGTCCACTGGGAATGCACACATTCCTCCAGAACGAATTTGGTATGGCCATTGTCCCCAAACCCTCGTGAGTCTGTGGCTACCCGGAATGTAGTGGGTGGGTGGGTGGGGATGGAGTTAACGAATGCTGACCAGTGCGCGCAGTATAGTATTTGTAAATCTCGCTAACATGGCCGTCCGTGGTCTGGTTGCTTTATTATTGCTCGGTTTGACTGTCAGCCTAACTTTGGCTGCTTCCACTAATCTGAGAAAGAAATACCCTTTCAGTTTCTCTCTTTTGAGTGATGCTACTAGCAGAAGCTACTATACTTTGCACTGGAACTTTACGAGGGAACAAAACACCATCTATTTCGCAGTGAATGTGAGCACTACAGGCTGGGTAGGATTTGGTCTGTCTCCTACTGGAGGAATGGTCAATTCAGACATGGTGATAGGATGGGTCAACAATGGTGCTGTGTATTTCAAGGTAAAACTTAGTCCTAGTATATCTATGAGTGAGACAGAAACTTAAGTAGCTATAGCTGTTGTGTCTATCCACTGTTAGTGTGATTAGATACAAACCACATACCCTCTCAAAATTGTTACTATATTCTTTCATATCTCATGGAATAGATAAAAATAGCTACAACAATAACTGTGACTCAGAAATGTCCGATTATCGCAAGATTATTTTTGCTTTTTATTATTATTATTTTTTAAATTTTAACCTGTTTATACTATGCTAATGAGAATGCCTTAGAAAAGTTTTTTACTTGCATTGTGCTAAACTAGAGTAGATAAAGTTATTCCCAAGTAGTATAAAGAACTTACCACTGTTATGTAATCCTTACATCAATGAGTTTTTGCCTATGCATGCTATTTTTGTTGTTGTTGTTTTCAATTTCAAACCTAAAATGTCAGTAGATGTGCCATTTTTTTTCTGGTGCAAGTGAACCTTTAATTATAAAGCACCAGAAGGCAATTAGTGGGGGATGCGTAGCTGTGTAGCTAATTATAAGGTAATATTCTTGCAATTGATATTAGATTATAGTTCCAGAAACAGCCACTGTATTTTACACTCAGCATGAATGTGTCTCATGGGTGAATGGCATAGAAGGGGAGAGGGGTGCATTTAGTGATTCTTTTAATTGATCAGTGACAAGTGACCAATAATTAAATCAAATCTTTCCTCTAGTAATTATTTCCAGATTTTTCCCGATTTTTTTAACGGCTACTTTATCACATAGACAAAAACATCCATGGTATTGCTACTAAAGTAAAGACAAGCAAAGAGCAGCGAACAGATGTCAAGAACTTGGTACAATTAAAAAATCATTTTAGGGTGTGAATTCTATGGCAGTATTGTGGATGATTTAATATATTCATGCTGTTTATGAAGCTTCCTATCACTACATGTGCATGTACAATAAGATTATGATTTGTGTACACAATTTAAATAGTACTAGATAAGACTAGCAGATGTGAACAAGGCTAATTATGTATTATTATTTTTGTGTTATGCCCATGTATGCAATTATACATTATGCAAAAAAAACAAAGTCTATTTTTCCTAAATCTAATATGGTACTCACAAGCCTCATCCTAGAGGTTGTTGCAATGATTCTAAAATGAAACTGACTGGCCATTGGCTTATATAACCAAAAGCCTTACAACAATGAAAAACAAAACTTGTTTAAGTTACATCAGTGTGGGAGGTTGCATTCTGCCTGTCAGCAAAGATAAGCTTACAAGGATTAATTACAATCACATGTGTATGACCAACAAATGCTATCTGAGAAGTTTTCACAGTAGCTATAAAAATGTATAGTAGTATACATATTTATTATCACACAGGACAGATATGCAGATGCTCAATCACTACCTATGGCAGACACTAACCAGGACTGGTGCCTGACATCAGCTGAAGAAACAGGAGGTTATACCATTTTGGAGTTCAACAGAAAATTTGTGACATGTGATGCAAGAGATAGAGATATTACGGTATAGAACCCGAATATTTTCAAATTTAATGTAGCTATAAAAATAAAGCATAAGAAGTGTAAAAATTGATTTAAGATTAAGTTTAGGTGATACATGCATAATTGTTTTAAGCCACACTATAATAACTAAAAAAATTTCCGATTTTTTAAAATAATAAACAGACGGACACTGCTCGAGTAGTGTGGAGTTTCAATCCTAATGATCCTGCTGGTAATAATGAGGTGAACCTTGTGCAGCACTCCCAGAGAGGAGCATCTAGTGTTAATTTGCTCGGTGGGGACCCGAAACAGACTCCTGTTGGCAGTGACGAGTTATTTTTGGATGTCACAGTATCTAATGTGAGTTGTTACTAATCAGAGATTTTTCCACTGATGAAATATCGCTTTTTAAATTAGGTTCCGATCCCTTCAGATCGTACCACGTATTGGTGTCAGTCCTACCAAGTTCCATCTGTTGTTGTAAACACTACCCATTTTGTGAATAGGGTAAGTTATATGGTTAATTGTTATATATAACAAGAGTAGCAAAATGTAATTGTTGGATTCATTGTGCTAGTATGATGTCAAAAATTTCATGCATATGAACACTTCATTATAATTTTAAATTTTTGATCTAATACAAGTTTAGCATAGGGGACTTTTTGGCAACACACAGACTCACTCACTCCACTGGAAGGTGGAAAACTAACAATTGATTGTGATTTTCATTCAAAATGTAAAGTGTTTTTTTCCAGTGACAAGGCCATCTCCATCTTGTTTCTGTCTGGCCTCTTTGTCTAAAAACATAATCTAGGACCTCTAGAACATTGACATAAAGTCAGCTCTGTGGCAGCTGGATTGCTATGTAGCTATTTATATTTGTTACATTGTTGATTAGCCTGAAATTGGATTGCTATGTATTATTCCTACAAATGGCAATGTGGTGTACTTTGAGTAGTAACTACCTTGCTTAACATGTTAGTGAGTCACATTATATATATATATTTATTGCAGCTTTGATATTTTTACTTGAATATTTCCGCATCACGCGAGCGTTCTGTATTCTCCCATATTGTACGGTTTATATTGTACGCTACTTGTAGCGCGCGCGTAGCGAGTAAAATCAATGAAAATTGTATTGTAACCGGTTGAGAAAAATTTCAAAGAAGCAATAAATCACTTATCACACTCGTCGTACAATATGGGAGTGATATTTTACTCTCACGCCACATTTTCACTCGCCTTTGGCTCGTGAAAATATTTTGCGTGCTCGTAAAATATTTTCCCATATTGTACTCTGACTCGTGCTATAAGTATTATATATTATATATATATATATATATATGAAAACTTGTATATTTGCTCATGTAGTCGTGTTTAAAAAATTGTCTCCATTCATTTATGGTTGAACGTAATGGAGGGGCAGTATTTCTGTCCTCTCTGTGTATTTTCTTTCACTTCTTCATCGAAGTAGTTACATCAGTCAGCCTTCTTTGACCCTTGCGTTCTTCTGCTGCCTTTCTTCTTCCCATAATTTGTGGTTGATTATGGTACAGACACACTAGAGTAGTTAATAAATAGGGAAAGACCTAGGGGAAAAAGAAAAGAAAGAAGCGGATCCAATATGTTAATAAGGCATTCGAAGATTCTCTAAAGTGTTACTTCCAGACAGTTCAATGGCAAGCGTGGGATGTGGGGAACCGCTGGCTGAGGGTTTGAACATGACATGGTACTTTATTTCTCTCCTTTTTTCCCCTTGCTTTTTCCCATTCAGGTAGTGACTATGCTTATCAACTCTGCTTAGCTCATTATTCATGAACTAGCAAATACCTCGCCACATAGTGGTGCTTGACATATTGCAAAGTAAGAATGCAGTAGCACAAGTTATCTTGCTCAGTTATCATTCTCTACCATTGGTTAAGGTTATATAGGTTTCCCTCTCCTGCTCTCTTTTTTCTGAACTATCTGAGCTTTTCTTTTATCCAACCTCTCCTATCTCAAGCTACTCTTCTTGAGTCATGGCATCCCCTTTTCCTTTGTCTATCTCTCCTGCTTCTGAATTTCTGTCCTACTTTGAGAAACTTTTGTCTTCTATTTCGTACTTTAGCCTTTCTTTTGAAAACTAACCCCCGCCTTTACTCATCGATTTCACCTGCTTTTTAGTTATAATTAATCGCTCACCTTTTTGCCTTCTCTTCCCTTCCATTTAAACCTATATCGCCTTACCTCGCCGATTCCACTCGCTTTTCAGTTACGATTAATCGCCTTTTACCTCCTCTTCCGTACTTTCGCCTTCCTTTTTTTAAACCTACGCTGCCTTCAATCGTCTATTGCACCCGCTTTTTAGAAATAACCAGCACTTTCTACTGAATGTGATGACACTTTCTACTGAATGTGATGACACTTTACCTACCACAAGGTGACGATGCTTTCCCAAACTGTACAAAGCTCATGAATTATTCATGAATACACACACTGTCAGTCGTTGTCATCAGTACTGACACACAAGTGCATTGTTATCTATCTAGATACACATACCATCGTTAGCCATTGTCGTCGGTCATCATCGTCGTCGTCATTACTGACTCACAAGCATATGATTATATAGATATAATACATAATATAACTTCAATTTCCATAAGGAGAATTATTAGATTTGATATTGTAATTATTTAGATCACTCCTGTAATTACTCCTCACGCTCGTGAGTATGTTCATCACATTTTAGTCTACTTGTGCCCAGTCAACTTTCCCCTCTCTTCTTCTGAAGTGGGGATCTCTGGGCAGTGCCATCGTAGTCCCAGAAACATTAGCAGATGTCTTGGCAGTGGAGTGCTAATAGGAGGCTGGGCTGTGGGCGGAAATGTAAGTTGCATGGCTTTCGGGATGAAATTTGATAGAATTTATTTTAATGATTACGGCATGCTCTGTTGTTCACTGTTCTCTCTGTTCTTGTCTCATTTTTGTAGGAGTTTATATATCCAGAAGGAATATCCTTCCCTGTTGGTGGAATAGGAAAAGAACACTTTATAGTGATGCAGATGCACTATGACAACCCTAACCAACGGACCGGTAAGGGGTATGCTCAATTGTATCACAAACATTTTTCTAGGGACAATTTTGTAATTGAAGTCAGACTATATGAGTGATACATGTTACTAATATTTATATACTTCAATAAAAATTGCAGTTGGACTTGATTTCCATACCGTGACAATTACTAGTGAAGATGTGAACAATAGCATTTAGCTCTTTTAATAAATTATGCATGCACTTTACAATAACTAGGACAGATTTAGCTAGAGGGGTTCAACTGTTGTCGTACGAGACAGCCCCCCCTTTTTTTAGAATGAGCCCTCATTTTTAACTATAGTATTTCTTATCTGTTAATTGGAAATACAGTTATAATAGCAATAACTTTTATTCGTTGCTGTTTTTCCCCCTCTTTCACCCCTTCCTGAAAAGTGTCCACTCTAAAAAAATTCTAGATCTGTTCCTGAATAATAGGAGGAATGTAGAATGTAACTATTCAATTTGAATAAGTCCAGCATAAAATACTTGATATATGTATTTACTGCTTATACTATCAAGCTATTGCTGGTTTGTATGACTTATGGCCACCACACTCTTTGTAATGTACATAGGTGTAGTGGACAGCTCTGGTCTCAGGTTTTACTACAACCTGCAAGAGCCAACGCATAGGGCTGGAGTGATGTACCTGGGACTGAATGTCGACCAAGCTATGATTCTTCCTCCAGGATCCAATGAGTTTACTCTTAGTTCTGTCTGCAGTCCACAGTGCACGAATGCAGTAAGTGAGCTGCTATGCTTAAGCCTCCAATAGAAGCAGAGAGTATTTAACCCCTATGTAGCTAGCATAATTAGTGCCTGGTATTAGAAATGTCTTTTGACGCATGTGTAATATCTTTTTGCCTTGTCAAAATAGCCAGTTTTATTCTTGGATTACAAAATTCTGTGTTAATTTACGATCTAGTTTTTCCAAATAATTATCTTCACCGTCTTACTCTAATATATTTGAAAATTGAAGACTATAGCAAAATAAAAAACTAGCATTTCTTAGGTAACTCTTCGGTAGTTAACATTTTTAATGTCTATATAATCTGAAGTGGCATTCGTTATGAATCACAATTATTGTATAGAGTATACTGTAATATCTTGTATTGTATCCTTGTAAATACAGTACATTCCTCAAGAAGGGATTACCATTATTGGAAATCTACTTCACACTCATTTAATTGGTACGTTTGTATGGAATAGGGATGCAATATTTGCAATACATGCATAAAATTGTGAGTGCATGTTAATTGCGCGATCGTACACCAATACTATATTTTGAAAATATTGGGCTGAAATGTGGAGGAAGAAAGAGGGAGGACATTTAAAATACTGTGAAGGTATAACAGAGACTTGTTAGCTAAATTGTTATGGCTTGTTGAGCAAGTGAAATGGGGAGTACTATAATTTATTCCTATATGAACAAATATATCAGACTGTCTCCTAGACATTGCAGCTAGTCAATGTTTGCCAATGAACAAAGTAAAGTGTATATTATGAAACTGTTGTATAGTGCCGTACCTAAAAATAAAATTATACTTATAGGGAGATCTGTGACTATCCGCCATTATCGATTCAACACCACTACCAATCAGCTGGTAGAACTTGAACCATTGGACCAAAACCTCAACTACGACTTTGACTTCCAGCAGTTCACACACTTACCTACACCACGTGTCGTGAAGCGGGTAGGTTGCTATTGCAAGAGGTTATGTAATAATTAATTATGCAAGTGCCAAATGTGTATTATTATAGGGAGATATTCTTGTAATGCAATGCACCTACGACTCCTCATCGAGGAACACTATTACTTATGTAAGTTTTAACACTGTCTCAAAAATAATGCATTTATGATACTACTACTACTACTACTACTACTACTACTACTACTACTGTTGCTGCTGCTGCTATACTACTACTACATGTACTACTGTTGCTAATAATAATAATAATAATGGCAGAAAAGTGATAGTAATCATATGATAAACATAAACGAATGAATAAATTAATAACAGATTGATTAAATAAGTTAAAAAAGATGAGTTTTATATATTATTTAGGGTGGTGAAGCAACTGATGAAGAAATGTGCCTCAGTTTTCCCGTGTTCTATCCAAGACCTGCTGATGGGAGTGCTATTATTAGATGTTCGAGTGGGGTTAATCTGGCAACACTAAATGAATTCTACTCCTATGTTATTGGGTGAGGCAGTTCTGTATGTCTTACACTGTGAGAGGAAAGGAGTTTTTATATGGTTTATTAGTACACATATTAATTCAATGGGATCTCAAATAGCAATTTTACAGAACTTCTTGAAGTACTTTTTGGCTATTAGACATTCAATATTTCTTTAATTATTAAATCTTTGAGTACTTGATCACCACCAATTAATTTTAATCTCCCTATTTCCGTGGAAATATCCATATGTAAACAAATAATAATTATGCAAGCTGTATTAGAGATCAAATTCAGACTACTATTTTCCCCTTCAAATAATTGCCCACCAAGAGTGCTTCTATTAGAAACACAGCAAAGCAAACAAGAGTCTAGACTTTTAGTCTTCCATTCACTACAGATTACAGGCTGCTTCAGCTTGCTTAAACAATGAGCTCTCATGTGTTTCCAAAACCTCAAAAATAACGTCATTGCGATATTACATTGATTTCTTTAAATATTGTAATGGTGCGGTCCAAATCAATATTTTGTTTTAATGTTATATTTTGTCATTAGCCAAAACCTTACCACAGCAGAGAACCTCACTGAAGACTATTATGGAACTCTCAGTGGTCTCAATTGGCGCGGAGATCCTATGCTTTCATCCACACTCCAAAGCTCACTGGCCAATGCAGGAGTATATGAATTTTGCCAAAGGGAAAATGTAAGTTAATTTTTTCTCAGCTATCCAGTATTTAGTAATTCAGAGTGTAATTAATACGTTCATGTTATAGTGCTCAGTTGTCAGTCTTGATTGTCATCAGCAGATTTTGAATTCAACTGCCGTTTAAACGTTACAATACTTGAACAATTTATTGTATCAATATTTTTTTTCCCACTTTACAAAATAATCAACTTTAGTCTCAGTATTTTACCCAATTAATACTGGTGGTGTGCTTCAGCACAAATGGCGAGTGAGCCTGTCTAGTTAGGTTACAGTATTGTTATAATTATGATTAATTTTAACTTATAAAAAAACACTCCAGCTTCTAACAAATGGTCGAGTTTTTAAATAAGTATATACGGTAAAGGGGATTCAATGCCATAGTAACCACTCGCTTCAGCTGTTTGACTTAAATCAAAACAGCAACAACAGGCATTTCTAAGAAATTACCGCACAAATGTGAACTTATCTGAAGTAGCTAAAAAAGCTATATTTATTTGTTACTAAATGTTTACTTTGTGCTATTCTTTAGTTAAGCAGTAGCTGTAACGCAAAAAAACTTTCACACACACACTTGTTCACTAGACATACCAACACAAGACTTACCTTTGTGGTTAGACTATTGGACAATGGATTTCAAGTAAGAAGAATACTGTTGCGTAGGGCATATAACTATGACAAATATAGCGTATTAATTTACCACTACCACTAATTCGAATATAAAATAAACTCCAGTAAGTTTGTAAGTTTTAACTGCACTTACAAAAGAATTCAACAGAGTCGGCCACCGAGCTAGTACAAAAATGCAAGGGTCAAAGTATAAAAATGACATATGTAGTTCAAACATATGAATGAACAAATATCCCTGATTCTCAGTTGTGTCATCCTCTGATAGTGTCTCGCTCGCTTTACTTGCTTGCCAATAACATTTACTAGTTACAATTAACATGTTAGCCGTATTCTGTGCAAGAAGCTATTTTTCCAGTTATATCAGTAACCAAATAAATACGAGAAGCCTCCTGCTAAGAAACAGCTATAATGACACTGGTTTGGACCTCTCTTTTATAGCTAGATGTCACTTTTGACTAGATAGTAACATTAATTATGCAAAACACTACACTGGCTCTGTCTGCCAAAATTTCAAATTAGCCCATAGCTATAATCCAATTCTTCGTAGTCTAAGAAGTAAGTTTCCCTTTTCATTGTAGATATGTCCCATTTAGCATTCCACTTGGCTTTGTATTTTGCACAATAACTTTGCATAGAATAATAATTCATATCGCGTTATTTTAAGCTGGATTAGTGAGTGGTGTGGCTATATATCACACAGCTGCATTGTTCTTGAATGTCTGTAGTTCAACTCCAGTTCCTTTAGTGCTCAGATGCCTCAACCTGATGTACGATACCAACCTCCAGATGTCTGCAATGGTGTTACCAGCGGCCAGCTAGCTCCAATGTGCTTGAAAGATGGAGATGATGCTAATGTCAGTGGAACTCCTCCTGTGGCTTCAGCCAGTCTCCTTCTTGTCAGTGTGGTGGCACTACTGCTGGGTGTGGTTGCCATGTAATGAACTTGGACTTATTAAATATGTACCTGTTGTGTTGTTTCTACATTCTCTTTGTAGTTTTTTTCTCCACATGTTGTTTGTACTGCAACGATTAGTGTTCATTAATTCTTTTTGTAGTTTTTCTACTGTTGGTTGTACTGATTAGAAGTATTCCAGATGGATTTAGGGAGGGCTTGACTGGTGTCTTCATTTTTTTAGCTAGTCTAATTCTTACCGATAAAAGTATAATATCGATAGCTTTTGTCCGTGGTTGTTTTTCCACCTCCAGTAATCGCGATCATCTAATCTATTGTCTTTGGTCTTATGAGCTCACTCCTACTTATGGATATGCTGAGTCAGGATTTTTTTAATATTCGTCGTCTTTTTATAACCAAGCTTTTAGTATACCAAAGCATTGTGGTATTGTATTTATTGGTTATTCTTCGTAATTAAATTATAGCTACTTTCAATATTAGCTAGAATATCTTCGTAATTTCATTTTTTTCTCTCATGAAATCAGCTTTCATAGCTATTTTTTTTCATGTTTAACTCTTTGTAAACTTTTTTTGTTCTTAGTTTAGTTTTAGTTTTTCCTTCCTGATTTTTTTTAGCTGTTCATTATGTCAGTTCTAAACAGTTGGATTATAATGCTAATTATTGTGAAATACAATATCTACATTTTCCATAAGTAGCTGTTCACTATGTCACCCCTTCTTGAAAAGATACTCCAATACATTTATATGCACTATTTTGGAATGTCATTTACAGGCAATAAGAATAGTGTAAATTATCTAGTACTGAAGGAAGTATTAGCTAGCTAAAACTGGTAGATTAAGTAATAATAATAATAATAATCTTTTATCTTTAATTACATTGCATAAAAGCGACCCCAGTTAGTTATGAATGCCATGTTGTGCGCATGAGCAAACAGGAGACACGGTTATAAAGCGCTATTTGGGTGCGGGCCTTGGGTAGTCGCAATTAGCTAGCTACACAAGCCACAAACATCGCTATGGCGGTCCGGGGTTCCTTGTTCTTTTTGCTCAGTGTGACAATTAGCCTAGCCTTGGCTGCTCACACTAATCTGAGGGAAAAATACCCTTTCAGTGTCTCTCTTTTGAGCGATGCTAACAGAGGCTACTACACTTTGCATTGGAATTTCACGAGGGAACAGAACACCATCTATTTCGCAGTGAATGTGAGCACTACAGGCTGGGTAGGATTTGGTCTGTCTCCTACTGGAGGAATGGTCAACTCAGACGTGGTGATAGGATGGGTCAACAGTGGTACTTCATACTTTAAGGTACGTGCTTAACATGTGTCAAGTTAGCTATGTATGAATGTTTAGCTAGTTAAAAACCAGGTTTTTCTTTTAGTCATGTTTAGTATTTATGTGAGTGCTACAGGTAGAGAGAAAATATAAATTAGCTTAAAGTATATACTCATTTGATCTTAAACATATAGCCCCCAATAAAGAACACTCCCAAATTAAAGGTCCTTTGCGTGAAAACACAATGGAGGTGTTAGAAGATTTTGTCCATGTGAAGACAGAATATTTTGTCTGTCCCTTCAAAATTTAAAATGTATAATGAATACTAGTAAGAAGTATCCATTGATTGAGGATATACAGTAACTTTTTGAATATAAAACACTGTATGACAACGCTCTACTGCCTTTAAATAGATCTAATCTTTAAGTAGATTCAAAGTACCAGATTTAGAGTACATACAACCCAGGACATGGTTGTATTAGTGCATCCAATAATATAATTAGATTATAGGGTATTCATGGACTGACTGATATCACTGGAACTACGTGTGCCATGAATAATATACCACACCGATAAACTTGGTTATAGAGTATGGATGCATTAGTGACAATAATAACACTCAAGATTTCTACCAATATTCATGACTGCACTATTGAGCACAGTTCTGCCTCGTGCACATGATTACATAATAATACTCAATGGACTGCTACCTCTGTGAATTCTACATTATCACCATTTCTTATCTCCTTCATAAATTAACTAGCGAAATTTAAAATGCAACACTTGAGCATACTTATCATATGAGCTAATACACAATTAGAAACATTGATTCTGTATGCAGGATAGATTTGCAACTGCCAGGGCAGTGCCTCCTGTGGATGACAACCAAGATTGGTGCTTGACATCAGCGGAGGAGGAAGGAGCCTATACCATTTTGGAATTCAATAGAAAATTCACAACGTGTGATACCAGCAAGGATAGAGATATTACAGTGAGTCTAATGATAATTTCTGTCATCATATGGTTTCAAGTCTGAATTTCATCTTTTCTTCTTGTTCAGTTATATATATATATATATATATACAGTGTGAAATAGACATTATAAGGGAGAGCTCAATTCAGTGATATTAGCTATGGTGTATATAACCTTTTTACTCATCTATTTGTGTGAAGTAGTTAACTATTTATCAGAAATAATCATTAAGTTCTGAATTTATACTGAGCTAAAGGTTCATGGATGGGTGACTTTGCTCGTCATTGTGCTGGAGTAGTATATATATTTTATGCATGTGATTCATTTTTTGTGCTACATGATTGACTGCACTTGTGGAGACAAATTAAGCACAACAGATGCCCATTTCTATTGCACTCAACTTTAAGACCAATACTTCTAGGAAGATTAAGAGTCACCACGCATATTTCTATTTCATTCAATTTGCCAGTATATTTCTGACCATTTTGTCACATTCTTTCTCACATAGTTTGAGCATCACATGTTGACCACAGCAGAAGCTGAACACTTGTAGCTCATACTTTTTTCCCCTTTTTATTCCATACTACCACCTCAATTACAATAGTTCATTAAGAGTCTAACTTTGACTTCTAAATTTTATTTCATGATTGATGTTTGGGTTTGGTATTGAATATAGTATGTTTAAAAATAATGTGTATTTCCGCAGACGGACACAGCCCGTGTTGTCTGGAGCTTCAATCCCAACGATCCAAGTAATAATAACCACTCCCGGGTCTTGATACATACTCAGAGAGGAGCTGCTAGCGTTAATTTGCTGGGAGGAAATCCACAACAGAGGCCCGTTGCTGACAACGAGCCCTTCTTGGATATCACCGTCAGCGATGTATGTCAAGTTTATGGCTGGAAGCTATGCCCCTTGTATGAGACATTCATTAGTTGAAGAAGTATTCTGCAACAAAAGTTTTCCAGTTTTGGTGAAGTACACAGTGGCACGAATATATATACATTGAAATATTTGAAAAATCAGAGAATAGCTACTGCCAGCCACACCTATAATACTATACAGCACTCTACGTTTTACCTACCTCCATTGTAATTTTACTCCATTTTATGCGCAAATTTGTAATTGGCAATAATACATCTGATGATGTGGTTATCTGTTGTATTGTTCATTAGGTAAACATTCCTTCTAACAGAACAACGTATTGGTGTGAGTCCTATAGACTTCCATCTGCTTTGGTCAACACGACACACTTTGTCAATAGAGTGAGTATATATCACGTTTTTGGTAGGAGATGTGGTTTGCATGATGTCACATTTTACCCTCTCATGTCTACATTATCTATGATGTGCACAGTAACTAAAAAAAAACATTAGCTAAACTAGCATGTGTGTATATATACATATGATTGTGCTTGACAGATAGGCTCAAATAATAATAAAAATTCAGTTACACACACACACACACACACACACACACACACACACACTTGTGACAGGAGAGACTGCATTATTTGGTTTAGTTGCCACCAGAGTGAAGGCTTCAGTCTGCAGGTTTCAAGCTGTTAGGCTGGCTTAGGGTGATCATCGCATAGGTTATAGCTAATAGGTCAAAAAGTAGTAGGTAAGTCAATATTTCCATCAAGAAAGACAGACGGAATTAGAAGAAAAAAAGAACAACAGCAACAAAATATAACTATAATAACAACAACACTAAAAAAAAAGCAGGTGGGTTACATTGATAAGGTTTCACGTGTGCATGTGATGAAGTATTGCATTGCATGGTAATTGATAGGGAGATGAAGGATAATAATTCTATCTTATATGTGGTGTGGGTGTCATATTTAGCTATTAAATTCTTTGAGAATTATAAATTTCCTAATTTTTGCTTGATGGAACAGATTTTAGTCTACCATATATAACATTACAAAAAGATTTGAGTCTACCACATAACATTGTACAGATTTCTCCAGCAATCACTCCTCATGCTCGTTCATTTGTCCACCACATTCTGGCCTATTTGTGTCCTAACACACTGCAACCCAGTGATGTGGGTATGTCCCGTCCATGCCACCAGATCAATGAGAGTCTTCGAAGCTGCTATGTAGGTGTATTAATTGGAGCCTGGGCCGTCGGCGGAGACGTAAGTTATCATACGTTGGTACATAGGTAGCCACTAGGAATTTGTTGCAATCATCTGTTGTTGTTTTCTTTGACTAAATTTCATTCATTCATTCATTCATTCATTCATTCATTCATTCATCCATCCATCCATCCATTCATCCATCCATCCATCCACCCACCCACCCACTTACTCGCTCACTCACTCACTCTGTCATTTATTCTCTCACTCATTTGTTTGATTTTTACATTTTTATTTAATGATTTATTCATTAGTTGTCCCATGTTTGTCAAATTATTATTTTACTACTTTTATGGCTTTTCAGGAATTTGCATATCCTGAAAATATATCATTTCCAGTGGGTGGAGTAGGACAGGAGCACTTCATCCTCATGGAAATGCACTATGATAACCCTAATCAGCAGAGTGGTAAGACACACCTCCACCAATACATATAGTTTACAGTTTACAAGCACTTATTGTCACTTGTCACTATATAATTGCAGGTGTAGTGGACAGTTCTGGTCTCAGATTTTACTACAACTTGGAGGAGCCCACCCACAGAGCTGGAGTGATGTACCTGGGACTGGACGTCAACCGAGTCATGTTTTTGCCACCAGCGACGAGTCAATTCACCGTCACTTCTGTCTGCAGTGCAGAGTGCACCAACACTGTATGTTCCACTCTTATAGCTTTCACTATTTCAAGAGTTTGTGTCAGAGGTGAATTGTATTGAAAGTAGCAATATCAGATGTTACATTGTGTAATAATACTTTTAACTGAGCAATACTCACTTCCCAGTGATATTATTCTAGCTCACAGATTTCAAAATGACAGAACAAATTACAGCAAGACATGAAATTAAACAACAACAACAACAACGAACAAGCTACAGATTTGAATTAATACTGAATTGGACAAACTTATTTTTCATTAGGCTGTGATAAAAAAATAAATGATGATACATTTACCCCTTTAGTGTGCTCATAATCTCATCTATTCATTATATTTCTGTAGCATATTCCTGAGGAAGGCATTACAATATTTGGGAATGTTCTCCATACTCACTTGGCTGGTAAGTTGGTTAGGCATGGCATTCAACTGGCATGGATGGTTTGTGGGGAATGGGTGCACATACTGTTTGGAAGTAACAAATTATTTTTGTTTGATATGATTGATTTGATAATGGACCTATAGTCTATCCAAGTCAAGTTGGCACAAACACAAGTGTGGTAACTGTGGATGCAACTAGCAAAACCAGAAACGGTTTAGTCACGTGAATCTTACGGCAATGATGTGTGTGTATGAATCAATGTTCACTTAAAATGGCGACGGTTACTTGGGTGCATATTTATGTAACAATTTTGCTAAAGTTTAGTAAAGTCTGTCTTGCAGTTCTAAATAGTTATTTCTGGCACTGTCCTATTTAGTATCATCAACTATAGTTAGTTGCTCCCTAATTCTGGATAGTGTGCGCCCATAAATTTTGGAGGAGAACCTGAAGAAGTGAAATGGCCTGCCATGGAATATTTTGCAGGTGACTCAATGTATACATGTATAAGCTTTTTGAGTGTATGTATTGAAACCTCCACTGTGCCTACCTGTGAGAATTCTTCTGGACTTCACGAGCTCTACACTGAAGAAACTTTTGCCCAGTAGTAGACATCCTCATTTATCGACCCACTTTATTATTGATCTTGCCAGCCTCAATTATTAACCGGTCAAAAGTACGGAATGGGCACAGATTCCCATATTTTATTCTGCTTCATTTTGTCCTTCTTTTTTTCTGGCACTCCTTCTTCGTATATCCAGGTATACTGAGTTGGAGGTAGCCATTGATGATATCATTTGGTGTTGAATCCTGAATATTAGTACACTCTATCATTAGTAGCTAGCTATTGCACCAATTAGCTAGTTAGCTAGCTACAAAACTAGTTATTCAATGCACTTCACAGCTTTGGCTGGTATGAAACTTATTGAGTTTTGGAATAGCACTTTCCAGCTGGTTTAAGCATAGTAAGGGAATAATTTTACTTTGTGAGCTTTCCAATGGCACAAACCCTGGATGTGTAACTACTTCCATTCAAAAGTTATTCCAGTTTTTCATGTAACCAACTCAACTTGGACAGAGACACAGAAGCCTAGCACTAAATTTGTCCTGGGCGAGGCATAAGTAGTTTAATAGCTCTCATTAATGTTTGATGACAAATTGGGAAACGAGGGCACAAGGTTTCATAGTGGGTGTGGTTTTATGTAAATCTGGGATCGCCTATCTGCATCATGTGCTAGGCCTATGAGACAGACTATAGTTTCTGTTTTGGTACTGCTGCTGTTATCATCGTTATCATAACATTAGCTAGCTTCTAATCCTGTCATTATTTAAAATGCACTTGATTCTATTTGCCAGTGGGAATAAAACTATCAACTATTAGCTACTGACTGTTTAAAATGTACAAGTGAATCACAGGGTGTTTTTTTTTGAGAGATATGTTGCATTTTTATTGTACTGAGCACAATCTCAGTTGGCATTTCAGTTCTATTGAATGCTGCAAGACAGAATCAAAATAATATGTATTTAACCTATTTCCTCATACCAATAGCTGTGAGATCCAGTCAAATCAATACAAAATTGAGCAGAATGAAAGCTACACTCACACTGCCAGTGCAATTTTTTTTACATCTGATACCTGAAAAGCTTGTATTCGTAATGTAAAATGATAACTTCATTTATTCCTCTGGTGTCTCATATTAGATGTTTACCATCAAAAATTGATGAAATGAAAATGTGCAGATAAATCGAAGAAAAAACTTTGGTCTGTTGACAGTGAGACTATGTAATGTAACAGTAGCTACTCCATTAAAATTGAAGTACAGATGGGAAATTTGATTACCCATTGACTGTCATAAATTCTGTGACAGAGTCCCTATGTGTGTAATCTATGCAATCCTGTAATATCCAATTCACTAAAGATAAATAAGGTACAAAATGCGGTTTGCTGTTACATTTACAAAATCATGTAATTGACATGTATTTTCAGGACGTTCTGTATCTATTTCTCACTATCGGCGGGATCCCAACACCAATCAGTTGATTGAGCTGGAACCATTGGATCAGAACCTTAACTATGACTTTAACTTCCAGCAGCAAACACACTTGACTCCTCGTGTAGTGAAAAGGGTAATATATAACTGTCTGTCTGTCTGTCTGTCTGTCTGTTTGTCTGTCTATCTGCCTATCTATCTATTTATATAATTATATAATATATACACACGTAATACATTTATAAATTTGTGTTGTTGTTGTTTTTTGTCAGGGAGATATTCTCTTAATGCGGTGCACCTATGACACTACTGGTAGAACTGGACTCACTTATGTAAGTTCATGAGGTACATGCCTAACCGACTCTCATTTTAAACCAGACATGATCTTTTTTTTTTTTAATTTATCCATTCATTCATTTACTCACTGTCGGTGAGAGTTTGTTTTTTTTGTTTTGTTTTTTTTGCTACATTATGTATTTTTTAAATACGTTATTAATATCAGAACTGTTTATTCAGATAATTATTTTAATTTGGCAGGGTGGTGAATCAACAATTGAAGAAATGTGTCTAAGTTTTCCAGTGTTTTACCCCAGGCCAGCTGATGGAAGTGCTCTCATTTCTTGTTCCAGCACAGTCAATCTGGCAAATTCTCTGAATGAGTTTGCAACCTATGTTATTACGTAAGGCTATATTATACTAAAAGCAATCTTTGTAAACATGGCGACATACTCACATGCAGTGAACAAAAAAATGTGAAAGCTAATCAGTTATCAACCAGCTCATCTTGTACATGAAAAAATTCCAATGAGTTATATGCGTATCAATAAGAAAGGACCACACCTAATGATATAAGGGTGTTAGCTCATTGCCCTTATAAATTCACTGGTCAGTGTATATAGTAATTATAATGGTAACATGCATTAGCTATATATTTGAACTATACTAAGATAAAAATTACAGATAACAAGCTTTAAGTTGATTCAGTTTATCAAATGTAATCTTATTTGATCTGTTCATTTGGTGGCTGAGAGAGACACACATGTATCAAAAGTTACCATACACAGTATACCTATATACAATATGGGTTAGGCTTGGTATTATACTAACTCTTAGCCAAGAGTGAATGTCGCTTGCATATGTTGAGCTTGTAGCTCAATGGACTAGGAAATAATTTAAGTTGATATGCTTAATAAATTTGCTACATGGATATTCCTATGTGTATAATTACATTCATTTGTCTTTCTGATTTTGTAGTAGTAACTATGCCAATTTAACTGATTTTTCTCCTGAGAATTTTTACACAACCCTTGAGGGACTGAACTGGGCTGGAGATCCTATGCTGGCAACAACTTTGCAGAATTCCATTTCTACAGGGAGTGTGATACAGTCATGCGTCAGAGAAAATGTAAGGGATTGTAAATTACGTTTTCATTGAATGAATACTCTTAACTGTTAAATTTTTTTAGACATCTTACACTGCGAATCATGTTCCTATTCCATCCCCGGATGTAAGGTATACTCCTCCAAATATGTGCTCTGGGATAACGCCAGGACAACTTCCTGCATCATGCTTGATGGATGATAAAGTCAGTGGAGCTCTTCCTACTGTCTCTATTAGTCTCCCTCTTGTCATTATTGGAGCAATCCTACTTGCCATTTACAATTAAGTACCGGAGAATGACGAACTTTGACCTTTGTTGTAGCTGTAGCAGTGTGTTTTGTGCAAGTTTTCATCATTTTTTAAGAAGTCAAAAGGTGTAAAAAATAGTAATATAGCTTAGGAGGTGTCATAACATTAGACTGATCATTTTTATGTGTGTAACTTCCCTTGTGGTGTATATGTGTTCATTTAACTTTTTTCTTGTAGTGAGTTCATGTGTACCCATTATTTTGGAAAATTACTATGAAAGGGTAAAAATATAGCTTGCTAGTAGCGAATAGCTGTGGAGGGTGTGAAACGTAGCTAGTTATAGCTTTGGAGAATGAAAGTATTTTCCTGGATCTGGTAAGTTTAATAGATGGCCTGACTAATTCTCAATAGCCTATACCTCACTACTGAAGTCAAGTTTTCAAGTCCAGATAAGCAGCAGACATAAAAACAAATAGAAACCTCCAAACTTGTATACTGAGAAAGAGTTTCTAAGACTGCTGGGTGTAGCTAGCTATGACATAACTTACAACATGTGATGGCTAGCACTTCCCCTTTGGATTTCTCTCTAGCTAATTTTGGAATGCATTACAGTTTGCACTGCAAAACTTGGAGAAAACAATACATGATGTCAATAGTTATAAGTGTTTAAAGATAAGGTTATGGACAGAGAGGGGAAAAAACAAGGGAGAATATCTTGTTTGCTATTGACATTGCATATTAAAACCCTCATGCCTAATTGAAACTCCACATTACTTGAGCAGTGTCCATTTTTTTATATAGAGTGAAGAAGGAAAAGAAAAGATTTTTTTTGTTGTTTATTTTTTAGACAAGAAGCAAGATATGCTTTGTATCTATACGTTTTCTTTTGGCCCCCATCATTTATCCGACACTAATTATAGCTTTACAGTAATATCTTTATTTCTTGTGTCACAAGCACAAATTTTTCTGTTGAACTCCAAAAATGGTATAGCCTCCAGTTTCTTCAGCTGATGTCAGGCACCAGTCCTGGTTAGGGTCTGCCATAGGTAGTGATTGAGCATCTGCATATCTGTCCTGTGTGGTTAGAGCATACGAATCAATAACAACATAATATTGATGTTATTGTAAATTTGTACATGGTAGATATACTTTTCACATCAGAAGAGTATTTTCTATACTGACAAGCACTTTTTCTACTCAACGAGAATCATCCCTTGAGGACTGTTTAGTTACAAGTTACTTTACAATATAATAAAGTGTTAAACTTTGGGATTGTTTGACTGTGCAAGTAACATTTTAAAAAAGAAGAAGATAGTGCTAGTTTAACGAGTTTTGGGTAATTAAAGATTCAGTGTCTTATAAAAAGAATAATGGGCTTCTCAATAAGAACAGCAGGTCACATTTTAAGAATATAAGAATAGAATATTTGGTATAAAAATGATATTTTATCAAAGCCTAGCATTTACAGGGAGGACAGGCAACTGTAATCATCCCTTTCTTTTCTTTGTTTCTAATCTTGGTATGATCAGAGGTTTTGGTTGCAACACACTGCTGCTACAATCTATCAGCCAGACTCCAGCCAGTAAGATGGGGTATCGTAGCTAATGTTCAATGCCATAAAACCAACCAACCTGGCTGTTTTTCTCAATCTGAGTCTAGTAAGACAGAAATTCCCATGGTTAAGCAATAAGATTCTAGAGTATCATAAAAAGCTGCTGCTGAACAGCATGTAAAATATAGTAGCTATTTATGTCAATACCACATTAGCTAACATACAATGTTCTACAGTTATAGCTTTTTTTTAACCGAGCCCCTCAGCTGTCTTCACTGATTTCAATAGGGACCATTTTGTTTTATTTGATTCTCAAGCTTTAGTCTTCACACGGCCAATTGTCTCATAGGTTAATGCAGAAGATACGACAAACAGAGAAAAAAAATCACAAGTTATTTTACTGGGGCTCACCCAGGCATTACTGTATTGAACAGAAAGTGCTGTCTCGGAGGGGGCATGGGATTTACAATTAAAGAACGTACAATGGCTATAATAGTCCTCGTTCAGTTATGTTCTCCTAGCTGTATTGGCTGTTCACATTAATCTGTGTGAGAAAACTGCTTTATTCTTCATATCACATGTGTTCATAGTTATGGCATTTAGGCTTTAAACGTGCGTGTGTATGTGTATTTTGTGGGTGTGGTATGCAAGTATTTAACAGCTTAAGTTGTATATAGTTGTTTTAACATTCTTTGCTCTGTGCTTCACTTCTTCCAGATTTGATGAACCCTGTCAACCCAGTTGAGGCCATCTGCATTAGTGTTTCCTTCATGAATGGTTGACTAAATTGTAAGTCGTGGTTTGACTTCATTCTGCAATGTGACTTGAAGTCACTTCAAAAGCAGCTACATAGCTAAGTGTCACTTAATAGGTTTTAGCTGATAGATTGTAGCAGTGGGTATTGCAGCCTAAAGCTCTGTATTAATATATAAGAAAGGAAGGGGGATGATCATAGTTGCCTATCTCACCTGCAAAATGTTCCATGTAATTCCTAAGTGGTCATGCAAGTTCCTATAATTGCTACATAAATTCCAAGAAACCCCAGAATGAACTAGCATTGGTACAAAAATCCAAAAAAAAAATGGAAGACAGAATTTCCCATGGTTAACAGTCTACTGCATAAAATTAACATAACTAATGGCCAGAGTACATGGTCAGGCTGGTCACTCTATGGCCCAACCACTTTTTGGGATGACTTTACGTATTCATAGAGAAAAAACACTGACAATTATATATTCTTGAGGGATGGTTACTTGCAACATAATTCATTACAACTTGATTAAAACACACGGCTACTTAGAAGAGGCACATTTAATTACAGATCTCTGTGCACTGGCCACACCCATGACCACCTTTTTCCTGGCATGACCACTAAAATAAAGTTTCATCCGGCCTTGTATTTGTTTGTTTCAAACTCTGACTCCAATAAGACTGGAATGCCATGTATAATAAACCAATGTTTCAAACTGCCTATGCTTTTGTGACATTTTGGATTATTTAAGACCAAGTCATGTGGAGAACTTGCTGGAAAGTGTGTAGTTGAGTCTTTTATTTGCCACTACTAATTCAGTTAATTGTCAAGACATGGACAAATGGACATGCTTTTGGCCAACAACATACTAGTCTGTTTGAGACACAGGTTAACAAGAAATGTGACCTAGCTTCTTCCTGAAACAAGCATGGAGTTCGCCACAGTTTAGATGAAATTGTATATCTGAGTGTTCTAACATTAAATTTAATAACCCAATATCTTTTTCAGACATTGTTCCTGCTCACTTTTCAGAATACAGCCAAGAGAATCAGCAGCTCTAGAAATAGCAGCTTCAAGGCCTAAATGTTTCGAAGTAGGTTTTAAACCATAATTCCTGGTCTGGGGACATGGCCATACCAAATTTGTTCTGCCGCACATAATTGCGGCAGTCAATTACCGTTAACAAATTACCAGGAATCCAGACCCACGCTTTAGATCATTCAAGTTATTACAAGTATTGTATATGTGTCTCAGCCAAAATTTAACTACATCAGAAAACTTGGAAGCGAATTACACTGAGACTCTGGATGGTCTCAATTGGGCTGGGGATTCTATGCTTTCCTCCACATTGCAAAGTTCTCTGACCAATGGAACTGTGAGGGAATATTGTCTCAGGGAAGATGTGAGTTCCAATTAAATTATTACAATAACATATCCTACACAATTGCTGAAAGATAAGTAAATACTAGTTAATCTACAAGAACATATTATATTCATTGTTAAAAAGAATGCAAGGGTAGCACGGTATTTATCCTCCATGTTGTTCACTGCATGTCTGCAGACTAATTTCACTCGACGTAGCTTTACGTTTCCTCAACCTGATGTACAATATCAACCTCCTGATGTCTGCATTGGTATCACCAGCGGCCAGCTTGCTCCAATGTGCTTGAAGGATGGAGATGATGCTAATGTCAGTGGAACTCCTCCTGTGGCTTCAGCCAGTCTCCTTCTTGCCAGTGTGGTGGCACTACTGCTGGGTGTGGTTGCCATGTAACACACTGCCAACTATGGTATAAGTATATATAACTTACTAGAACTACTTCGATTGTGTGTTTTACATGTGAGAACATTATCACCAGTAATGTAGCTATATTTGACATGTTTTATAGCAGTGTTCTTTGTTGGGGGGAAAATTGTATATGTGAATCATAACTAATTGATTTTATGCTGCACTTTAAGCAATTAATTTTTAAAAAAAAGCTGAAGCCTTAGTCTGCATTTTACTATATACACTAGGCCTCGAGTAAAATCCAGGACTACCATAAGGACAGAGTGGACTCGTGAACTTAAGTCATACTTTGCAGCTGAGTAGTTGATCAGTGTAGTCACACACGACAATTGGGTAAAGCTATAAAAACTCAGCCAAACGCAAAGACTACTAACTAAAACAAAGGGAAAAAGACAAAAATATCTCCAGACTTAAACACACTGACTAAGGCCTATCCACTATTCCCAGTATGCTCAAGATCCCTATCAGTACTCAGTCTCAAATTCAAAACTAAATGATACAGAACTAAAGAACAAAGTACAATTACAGAACATAAAACAAAACAAAATAAATGATACACAAAAGCAAGCAAGAACTATAAAAAGTACATGGACAAGCATAAAGTATAGCAGATAAGAAAAAGAAAGCACAAAATAGCAAAGGAAAAAATGAGGGAGTTAAAGAACTGAATAGAATGAGAGTGTTACATGTATATACATGTATGTGAATGGAATGGAATGGGGATTGCATAAGATAAGGGCAGGCATGTAAAGTTAGAATAGAATAATTGTTTGTATGAATGCAGTGAAGGTACGCTAATTAGTGAATAGGTGGTCCATTAGCACCTACACCTAAATCAGTCCACAGAGCTAGCCTGTAGTTGAGGGGTGGGGCTGCTCCAATCAGCAGAAAGCTTGAAAAACTCCATAGGGAAACAAGTGTAGCTCCTTTGTTTTAAAAGTTTCTCATTGTGCTAGAATTGCTGTATTGATTGGTCATTTTGGGAGTACACGACACATTTATTTTGCTTCACATTGAAACCAATAAATTGATAACATTTGTGTATCAACTTAACATAAACTGAAAGTATTTCGCAAGCTTACCTGAGAAGCTCGGCATGCTTTGGCAGTGGACACTGCACTGTAAAAATTATGGCATGAAAACCCACCAAATTCATACCAAACTGGTAGTGTGAATGCCTACCATCAATGTATAGCGTGTCCTTCACACTTTCCACTTAGCATGTGAATACACACTTAGCGTGAAATTCACACTCAGGGTAATAACATGGACCCTTTACCAAACATAAATTATATTCATGTGCAGGCACAAACCAATGTTATTATCATTGTAATCTATCTTATAAATGTGTTGTACGGTCCTCTGATTAATGAGCTCTGGGATTCAGGCACAAAACATTTACCAACCTCATTTTGAAAAATAATGTTGATATATTATTAGAATCAACCCAATTCAAAATAATTCAGCATTAATGAAAGCAAGAATTCACACTGTTTATGGTGTGAACTCACACTGAATTTGGTGTGAATTCACACTGGATGGGGTGTGCACATCACACCATATTTTTGGTATGACTATAGTAGCAAGTGATTCACACTTAATTTGATGTGAACTACACACTTTTTGGTTTATAGTGTGAGTGTACATGTCCAGCTTTATTGAAGAAGCTGGTAAGAGTCTTTATCACTAGTATGAGTGTTTCCTAAACAGTGGAATAAGAATGTGACTATAATTGGGAGAAGTCGAAAATTTTGGGGGCATTAAGGAATACATATTTTTTTGTTAATTTTGTAACAGTCTATTGTAATATATACTAGTGATGCGCTCTAATAGCACAAAATAGCGAAGCGAGCGATGCATGTTCCCTGTAATTGCAGCTATTCCATGCATGCTTGGTGTGGCTACAAAATACTCTTGCAGTACAAAAAGTAGTGGGGATATTAGCTTCTTGTTCACATGGTGTGGCTGCATTTTCAGTGTCTTCAAGAGTAGTTGAGTCTACAGCTGTATCAAGTTGATTGGTACCGTAATTTTCAGGAATAGTCTAATAAATAAATTAGGAACATTATGGCTTTTCAAAAAGAAAGTTTCTAAGACCCGGCCCGCGCAAGCGCGTAGGAGAAAAGGTGCTCACGTACGCCCACGCAAGAACAAAAACAATTTCTAGACCTAACTATAACTAGTGATGTGCTTGAGCACAAATGGCGAGCGAGCCTAAAGACTATACTGTTTTTATATGAATGATTTTGACTTCTAACACTGAAGCTACTGAAAATAAGGTCCAGTTTTTAAATTTCGCATACTTGGTAAATGAATTTCAGTGCCATAGTGACAACTCTGCAACTGCTTGGATTGAAGGAAAAAAAACAACAACAAAACAATACACGTTATTTAAAAGTTTTCTTTGTGATATTCTTTAGCTAAGTAGTGGTTGTAACACACAATGCTTTGACACAGCTGGACATGCACCTACACAGACTTACCTTCGCAGTAGTCTAGTGGACAATGTATTTTCAAGTAAATACTGTTGCGCAAGGCTTATAGCCATGACAAAGAGAGCATTGACTTACCACCGCCACTAAGGATTCTCAGAGCTCGTTAATTGAAAAATACTGGAACTGTGAACGCTTTACCTAACTTACGTAATTAGAAGCGCGTGCGAAAACAGAGGTCTCACGTACCCCATAAACAGATAAATAAATAAATATAGCGAAATCTCGATTGTGTTACCCCTGAGAGTGTCTCGCTCGCTTCGCTCGCTCGCCAATGATGTGCTTGAGCACAAATGGCGAGCCTAAAGATTATACTATTTTTATATGAATGATTTTGACTTCTAACACTGAAGCTACTGAAAATAAGGTCCAGTTTTTTTAATTTAGCATACAGGGTAAAGGGATTTCAGTGCCATAGTAACAACTCTCTGCAACTGCTTGGAAGGAAAAAAACAACAACAAAACAATACACGTTATTTTAAAGTTTTCTTTGTGATATTCTTTAGCTAAGTAGTGGTTGTAACACACAATGCTTTTGACACAACTGGACATGCACCTACACAGACTTACCTTCGCAGTAGTATAGTGGACAATGTATTTTCAAGTAAATACTGTTGCGCACGGCTTATAACCATGAAATGGAAGTCCCTTAAGTTTTCATGTTTGAACTGCACCCGCAAAAGAATTCAAAACGGTAAACAATTCAATTTCTAGGGTGATACGGGTACTGATCGATAAACCAGAGGATTCTGTTTAGTGCAATTTGGGACGGGGTCGAACACATAACTAACACAAAAACGCGAGGGTCAAAGTACAAAATGACATACGTACGTCCACCCGGTTCAGGAATATTTTGCGATTGAACGTAACGAAGATTCCTGGAAACCTTGGATGGGAAGTAGTATCGGGTGAAACTGGAATCTTTCCTGGCCCATGCGCGTACACGGGTCGTCATCCCCAAAAAGTGCTTATTAAAGCCACACCTCTCTCCGACCTAGTCCTTTCCACCCACGCAGTGAGCTCCATTTTGCTTTCTCTCTGGGAAGTGAGCCTTTACAGAGCGTGGGTTTTGAGCTGTTTATAGCTGCGGTCGCGCTTCAGACGTCGCTGGAAAGGTTAGGGGAAGCGTTTAGTGTTGCTCAGACTTCCCATTTAAATACTATATTCAGAACTGGTGTTTCAGTGAAATAGGCATGTCAGCATGTGTTGGAAGAAGCTGCTGATGATACTGGCTTAACTGTGCCACAAGTAGTAGTAAGTTATGAAGATATGGCTTAGTATAGAATGGCTATTTTATTTATTTGGTTTAGAATTGTGTGAAGGAGAAATAGTAGAAGATAAAGGATACCAGAAACACTGAATCAGTGAAGACTTTTCAAGATACCTTTGACGTCCTGGCAGAATTTTCAACAGAGGAAAAATCAGATGGTTAGATGAATTGATGTTTAATAGTACAATCTAAAAGGTTTTCTTGAATGATTCATTCATTCTCAGCTTAAATAGTGATAATAATAGCAAATGTTCTCGTTCTAATAGCCAATATTATATTAATTGAAACTTAACCCAGTTAGGTTTTAATTAACATAATATTGGCTGTTAGAAAGCGAAAATTAGCTCTTGTTTATTTATTTATTTTTTACTCATTAATATGAAACATTTGACCACCTATTTTTGCCCACGCCACTAATTACATAAGTTGGTAAATTGTCTTGATAAAATAAAGAAATGGATCTGCCGAGCAGTGAGTGGTGGATCCAAGCTAATTGGAGCAGACCTAAACGCCTGAACTTTTTGTTTTATTGGCGAGCGATTGAAGCGAGCGAGACACTTACAGGAGTAACGCAATTGAAAATCGGGGATGTTTTGTTTGTTTATATAATATAGGTTTGGATGTATGTATGTCATTTAGTACTTTGATCCTCTCGTATTTTTATGTTAACTCGGCGTTTGACCCCGTCCCAAACTTCACTAAACAGATTCCTCTGGATCATTACCCTTATCATCCTAAATTTGAATTGTTTACCGCTTTGAATTATTTTGCGGGTACAGTTAGAACTCAAAACTTTCGGGAGTTCCATTTCTATTCGAGTTAGTGGCGGTGGTAAGTTAATAGCGATTTGACATTTATAAGCCTACGAACTATTTTACTTGACAATTTATTGTCCACTAGACTAACCACGAAGGTAAGCCTTGCACAGGTATGTTCAGTTAAGTGTGAAAGTATTATGCGTTACAACTACTACAGAGCTAATGAATATCACAAATAAAACACTTAAATAATGTGCCTTGTTTTTTTGTTGTTGTTTTTTTCATGCTTTTTTTTTTTTTTTTTTTCCAATTCAAACTGTTGTAGGGTGTGGTTACTATGACTTTGAATCCCCTTTACCTTATATACATTATTTCATAATCTCGATATTTTTTAATGGCATGAGTGTAAATCAATCGTTTAACCCTTTCACCGGCACAAGCGCCTATAGGCGCTCAAGGATGACGTAATGCGGGAAGAATTATTTTCCCCCTAAACGATAAACGCTAAAGCTTAGCTGCAGCGTCCAAAGCACGGCTAATGTGTTGTTCTATTGCATGTATTTTTAGAATAGAAATAGCTACTACGTAACTAAGGTAGTCGAGCTAAAAATAAACTTAACGTTAGTTCGAAAAATGGCGATAAATTTGTCTGCAACTGAGGCGGTGGATCTTGTCTGCGACGACGTTTTCGACTGCGAGCGTGAGAGGGAAGGGGTACAGGAGCTATATAGCTACCGCAGAGGTACTACTGTCGAGAATAGAGAGTTGGACTTGCTCGCTAAAGCTGTCATTTCATTACCAGTTGAGGAAACTACTAGTTTTCAACTTGAGAGCTACTAGAGCACTGTAGGTAGCGAACATACCAGCAGCAATGTCAAAGAGGATATGGAACTTGATATTGCAGGTAAGAAAAGCAGCTATTTCCGCAGTATTGGAGGAAAAAAGTAAGAAATAGTTTTCCCGGGAACATGGCGGCAAGTTTTATTATGCCCAAAAGCTTTCCCAGGAATATGGCGCTAATTTGGTCACAGCTGTAAACTCTTTTCTTACAAACTCCCAGCAATGAGTAATGATTTGACTTAGCCACATTTGCTCTCTGAATTACTTTAGACTTCCTATTCATTCAAAGGATGATGTCTCTACTTCTGCAAGGTCTGAATATTGAGATGATGGTAATACTGATTATGCTGAAAGCATGAAGAAAGGTTGACAAAGTATTGAATGGATGAAAAAGGAAGAGTATGAGTAAGAATGTGGCTAGAGAGAGGAGTGAGTGTGTGCAGAAGACTGGATTGTTAGTAAAATATTCTTGTATTCTTGATGTTCTTCTGCCCAGCTATTGCCCAGCAAACAGTCACGCCTCCCCTGGTGTCATCAGTGAGCGACAGCATTGCTGGCTGAGATAACTGTCTATTATAACAGTAAATAATATCTAATCACGCACAAACAATTGCTAATATTGCACTGGAAGCATACAGATCACTTTGTTATGATGATATAGTTACATTGTGGTCCCAAAACCACTTTGTGGTTTGTTGCTAAGCAACCAAATTTGACCAAAAATGTTGAACAATACATGTACTTTCACGTGATATAATATGGTTGCTAGGTACTTTTTTGAACTCCTGATTTTATATTTATTTTTAAACATTATTCATATAGAAAAAATAAATAACTGAATTTTATCTGCCGGTGAGAGGGTTAACGATAGTATAACTGTAGGCTCGCTTGCCATTTGTTCTCAGGCACATCACTAGTTTATAAAAGCATACAGACCCAGCAGCACTATATTTTTTTCGTCGTCAATGAATGTGTAAACACATTTCATTTTCAACAACCATATTGAAGTTATGCCAAGGCCTGTAGCTCATACTAGTTTGCGTGTAGACATATATGTCATGTTGTACTTTGACCCTCGCTTTTTTGTGTTAGCTAGTTGTCGACCTAGATAGCAGGTTTTGACAGGAAAAATGGTCCAACATTACAAATTGTAGCAGTGAGGGTCCCTCTGTAGTACTGAGTGTACCATGTACTGGGAAGTATAGAGTAAACTGACAAGTGTTGTAGTGATCATGTCAGTATACAGTAGGAGACAAAAATGTTTCACATTCCGTTCCGTATTAAGGCCGTAAAATGGTTTTTTTTTTACCGTAGTATTTATCGTTGCGTTCCGTACCGTTTGGACTAAACGGCCGACACCGTTTACTATAACAGTTTTTTTTAAAACTGTTAAGCTTTTCCGTCAATTCACAGATATTTTCTATCTAGAAACTCTTTCATAGCTATATATCAGCAAGCTAAGGCCTTGTATTGACCATTAAACGCTACGGGGATAGTGCAAAAACGATCATACAAATTTTTAACTTGCTTCAATAAAGCAGAGTATAGGTTTTGGAAACATGGCTTAGCTTACATACATAATCCATTGGTTTACCAATCCTTACTGTGTTATCCTAGGAAATTTATTTGATTACCCCTTGAAAAAATTTTTGTCCAATAGTCAAGTCATGAAGAAAATACGATATAATCTTGTGTTGGTATATCCAGTAAACTTGTGTGTGTGTGTGCTGTGCTGCAAGAATAGCACAAATAAATTATACCAAAATAACAAAAAGTAAATTTAGATCCCGTTGCTATATTGTTACTAGGTGTACTAACTTGGTAAGTGTGCACTATTTTTTGCCTTTAGGTATATGAACTGTGCATACTAACCACCCTTGGGGTATTGCTGTTTTTGAGTTTTAGTTTAATAGAATAGGCCGGATAAAGCAGGGAGCAGGTTATGTGAGCGAGGGTCTACTACTCTCTCATATCCACCTATATGGGACCAGCCCTATCATATAACTCTCCTGCTGCCGCTCTCATACCACAGGAATTTACCCTTTCTGGCGTGCTTCAATTGAATTTTAATTGAATTTTAATTTTGGGCCGGAAACACGGAACACGGAAGAATTCGCTTGACACCGAAAATGCTGATAAACAAAGTTGCTAGGGGAAACTGGGCAGGCCTGGGTGGGTAAACGGGATCTAAAATAGTTAGAGCATGCGCCTTAGGTGCTGGTGGATTTAGTGCACAAGCGGCTGGCATTCAAATTTAAATTTCAGTCAGACCAGCTCACTCGCCATTTGTGAAGTACATCATTGGTACTGTATTAGATTGTTTAATAAGATGAGGAATTGGAAATGAGGCAACTAGTAATAAAATGTGTTAGTGATAGTTATATAATGCACTTGTACAAAGGAAGAATTGTGCATGCTAGCTAAATGTGGAATGATGGTGGAATGATAACTAGCTCAAATATTGACAAGTGGAATGTTCAGCATTGGCTTTGGTCTTCAACACAACACAATATATTTACTGAAAGCATTGGCTATGCTGTCGCTATTGAAACAATGCACATTTTGAGGTGTGTATGGAAAACTTCACACACGCATACAGACACACAGAGCCACTGCATACACAGACTCACATACAATACCAACAGGTTAAGTATATTGGAGCATGGTGTACAGTTATTTGTATTATTTATTTATTTATTTACTTAATTATTTGTTTTACTTTTATAGTTCCTCAAGTTTACAGTAGGATCTGGGAGGGATGGAACTTAATCACAAGAAGTGGACTGTGAGCTGAAAGGTATAAGTCAACCATTTATATATCATATAGTAGATATGTATTGTTTTTACAATAGTGTTACAGTAGCTTCTTTTAAATGTGGAAGGACTGTAAATGGGTGTAGTCAGCCATTTATTCACTGTATGCACTAGAGGGTCCTAGTGAGTCGTCCTGTCTGTTTGTGTGTCTGTATATCTGTTTGATTTTTGAGAAAACGTGAAGCTATCAGCTCTGTGTGTACTAGCTTTAATTGGTAACGCCCACTTTTGTCACATCGTAATCATGTGAGCTAATAATTTCTTGCAGCATGCAGTTGATTTGCTACCCTGGAGTGCTGGCTATACATGCTACATGCAAGTCACCAAGAATGTTACCAGTTATTATATATAGTCGCCACAAAAGTTATCTATCCTTGTGGCGGCATGAAGTTGAAACATTGTGATAAGAATTCAGATTCATTGTGGTTTCAATGATTAACACACAGCACACTGTTTCAATGATTAACACACAGCACACTGTTTCAATGATTAACACACAGCACACTGTTTCAATGATTAACACACAGCACAATGTCTCTCAGAAGTCTAGTTACTACTAGAGTCAGCTTATCTGACTGAAGATGTCTCTTTTTTTTTTCTTTTTTGTTAATGTAATGACTGAAGCTATGCTAATACAAATTCATAATGTGGTTCTGTCGTGTGTGAGTGTGTTTGGTTGGGACTAGCTATGTAGGATGTGTTTTAGGATTGATGTTCCAAATAATGCACATCTTATAGTACAGCTTAAGATCATTGGCCACACTCCACATGATATAGTGATCATAGAGAGAAGTTCTTAATCAGTACTATAAACTTTGTAGTGGTCAATAAACAGACACAGTATACATTTTGATAAAATCATAGGTATTGGTACAGTATCGTACAGGCCGCCAATTATTGACCACACACACATCACACACACTCATCACACACACACACCACACACACTCATCATACACATCACACACACACACCACACACGCACATCATACACACATATCACACACACACACACACATACTATTCTTCCTTCCTATGACAAAGTTCCATCAAAATAAGCTGTGGAGTATTAACATTCATTTGAGTGGTGCAACTCTTCGAAAAAGTAAATAATTTATAATATGAAAAAATCATCGTAATCGTGCGGGCTAATATGCTCTTGACCTTAATCATCCAAAAAACTTCCTTGCAGTGTGTTGTCCCCACAAGTCAAGCACAGTGTAGCCACTCCTTCCTAGCAAAAGACGAACAAAAAAATAACAAGTATTACATAACTCAGTATTACTATTTGGGTGTTTTTGTGAATGTCTGTACGCCATGCCAATTGATAAATTTAATTTTCCATGGTGTCCAGAAACTATGCTGGTTGATAATAGAACCGGAATGGTCTACAAGAGTTACAGGCGACTTGCTCTATATAACACTTTTTTTTTTTTTTGGTTGCTGTTACTGTTTATTTGTTGTGTGTAATGCACTTTGTCACTTCAAGTTTATATTGTTGCATGTGTGCTATTCTTCATTAAAAAAATTTCACTTTGACAAAAGATCAGCTTACTTCTGATTAATAAATTGTGTGTTTGTTTGCTTTGTGTTCATGTTCTTTTCTTTTCTTTTTTTTTTTCCTTTTTTTTTTTCTTACTTTTTTTTTCCCTTTGTCTTTCGCTCTTTTGTATTGCATCAAATGACATTTAGTAGCATTTAAATTAGTAGCATTTAAATTACTCAATTCTCCTATTGTTTTTGCAAATTTTTGTGCTCTCATCTTTTCCTTATCTCGTGGTGATTAGACCCGTATGATTTGTCAGAATTGAAGTTGTGTGTGGGGGAATGGTTGTGATAGTTGAGTTACTTTGTTCGTGGATTGGCACTTTTTTTTACAAAGTTATCTCATGTTATTCGCCAAATATACTTCATGCAAGTGTGGTATTGTTTACAGCCAATTTTTGTAATTTTTTTTATTATCCTCAGAAACCGATCGGCTCATTATGGGCAGAAGGTGAGAAGTAAGTGGTGCTTTGATGAGGACTGCAGCTATGACAGAAACCAGAGTAACTCGGGATGGTGACAGACAGCACATCAAGCGTGGCCCTGGATAGTGGATTCATCAAACTCTTCAAAACTTTTTTAGACTTTTTATTATTATTAATCTTTTTACCACATAGCTAGCTAAGAAATTAATCAGTATTACTGTCAAAGAATTCTATATATCATGTTATTAAGAAAACATTTGGAATACATATAGTATATATAGTATCTATACACTGCATGCTGTGGTAAGACATCATCAAGAATACATAGGGTATACTCCAGCAACATATCTAGTACACATAGTATGGTATATACCTGGTGTAAGGTAATGCACGGTACTCCAGTAATACAGTCTTACGAAAGATACACACTGGTGACGTAAGTAAGATAAAGTCACTGGAATATACCATGTGTATAACAAAAGTGTATGACTTTTATATACACTGGTGTAATATATCCATTGCATGGTGTTGCTCGTTACAGAGTTCACTGTTAAATAATATTCCACTGTAAATGCATTTACGGAATATTTTGGTGTGTAATAATATACCCGGTATAGTTAACCTGGTACAGTTATAATAATACTAAGTGGCCAAAAACAGTATTTGTAACATCAGGAACTATGTGCAAGCAATCGTCCCATGCACCATTTGAGGACTACCATGCAGCAGTTATAAGCAGCACCAAGTGAGCATGTGAAACCTCTGATAGTGAACTCTCTAAGTAAATTACCTCTGTATAGTGAACTTCCCCTACCCGCATTCCAATAGAAAATGTATGGCCCATCTCCCCCTCCTTAGGTCCCAAATTGTTCTCAGTTTAGAGGTTCTACTGTATCAATTTTTGCGCATGTCAGAGAACTCTTAGGATTTCATCTAACCCCAACATTAGTTTGGGTATTCACCTCCTACAATGTACTCATAAACTGTGCCATGCTGAGACCATGCATCACAGATCTTTGCCCCCCCCCCTCCCCCCTCCCACTAATTATTGGCTTTTATGGATATAATGTTTGTGTCATTTCTACAACATCATTCAATGAGCCAAAATATAGATGACAATAATTATTTTACATTACAACATGGCCATTGTTTGTTTACAAAAATATGTTGGTATTAGTCCTTCATGAAGAACCCAAAATCAGATATCCAGAATTTCCACTCATCAGAACACACATCCTGTAGTGATCCCACTCGTAACTGGTTGCCGCTGTACTGGAGTGATCCCAGATGCTGCCACTGTCGTGGAGTGATCCCAGATGCTGCCACTGTCCTGGAGTGATCCCAGATGCTGCCACTGTCCTGGAGTGATCCCAAATGCTGCCACTGTCCTGGAGTGATCCCAGATGCTGCCACTGTCGTGGAGTGATCCCAGATGCTGCCACTGTCCTGGAGTGATCCCAGATGCTGCCACTGTCCTGGAGTGATCCCAGATGCTGCCACTGTCGTGGAGTGATCCCAGATGCTGTCACTGTCCTGGAGTGATCCCAGATGCTGCCACTGTCCTGGAGTGATCCCAGATGCTGCCACTGTCCTGGTGCGACGTATCAATATTTAGACAGCCTCAACTGATGGTGTTCTTTTCTCTAAAAAAATTAAAAAATCAAAAAATCAAAAAATCATTTGCTGTAGCTCAATAGCTAATCTAAAAACAACACAACCATTGTAAACACAACTATAACAAAAAACAAACAAAAAACTAACACGACAGTGTTATGTGTATGTCACATACGTTATCTGCTGTCACACACGCATAAACACATACACACATGTGCACACACACATGTACACACACATGCACGCACACACATGTACATACACATGCACACACATGTACACATACATGCGTGCACACACACATGAACACACACATGTACATACACATGCGCGCACACACACAGTGACCTCCAATTAAATATCCAAATGGTATTTCCACTTTCTTTTTCCCCAGTAATTTGTGAGGGACTTGCCCATACTTTCTCTCGCCTCTTTTCATTTCTGTTTTGTATTTGCAATGCACGTATTCCAAACTTTGCAATTCTAAATGTTGCTAGTATTTCAACACATTGCAAATACATAGAGCTCAGACTCACTCAAATACAATTACATTGAAATTACTGCAAAAAATGTATTTAATTACAATTACAATGTATTTGACTGAACTCTGCCACATACCACTCGACTCTCCCTGGCCAGTGCTTTAATAGTGAGTGTGGTGAAGGAGATGAGAGCAGCATATCAAACCAGTTAATTCAGCGAAGCGAGCGGAGCTGACTCTCTAATGAGTTCGCGATATATATATATATTTAGGTCTAGGAATTGTTTTTGTTCTTGCGTGGGCGTACGTGTGCACATTTTCTCCTACGCGCTTGCGCGGGCTGGGTAACCTTCTTAGCAACATTTTGGTTTGTTTACCCGCCGTACGAAGTAGCGATGCCCAGTGAAACAAATTCTGCGAAAGAGAGACAAAACGTTAGAAACGCTCTGTCAAGAGCTTTGAGGGCGTTAGAAAGTCCAGAAGAAAAATTAGTAAGGAGAGAGAGAAGAAACGAAAAAAAAAAACAGGGCAAGGAGGAGGAGAGCTAAAACGAAACAGAAACAGGTAGCAAAGTAAAGAATCTTTCTTTTTGAAAAGCCATTAAATGTTCCTAATTTATTTATTAGACTATTCCTGAGGATTACGGTACCAGGAGCCTTCATCATAGAAAAAAGCAACCACTATTGTTTTCTCACTTCGACAGTATTTTGTAGCCTGGAATAGCTGCAATTACAGGTGCTATTGTGCTATTAGAGCGCATCACTAGTAAGAATCTAATACCAGGTTCCCCCAACTAATCACAATAATAATAATAATAATAATAATAATAATATAATAATAATAATAATAATGGCACGTACGTTTTCCATTCAAAAATGTATAGGAAAAATCGCTGTTCAATTGAAATTGCACAGGGAAAGTGAAATAGCACGTAAATAATTGAAATACCTCGGTAACTAAGTGGAAACTAAGTGAAATACCACAGTAGCGAAGTGAAATAGTACGGGTAAGTGCGCACGCATGCAGTGTTAGCCTCGGAAACATATAGTTCGAGTAGTTTCTAGTTGGAGACAATGTCATTCTTTACCACAGAAGCTCTACCTGTATTAGACGGAATGTTTAAACAGATTAGGAGGAGCCGTAAGTTGAAAACGAAGTTCCAAAGGAAGCTAATCCTGAAATAAGTAGATAGTGAGTGAGCGATACAGTGTAGCTACAATTGCAAATGACTTTTTAAAAAGTTGGCCTACTATTAGCGAGTGATAGCACAGGTAACCTGTGTTATTAGGGATCAATAGCACTCGTAAAGCTATTGAAATAGCACGTGCCATTAATCCCTAATATCACGTTTACCTGTGCTATTACTCATACTAATTATAATATCATAGCAACAAAAACAATAATAATAATAAAAATGACAATAATAATAGCAATAATAATAATAAATATCGGCATAATAGTAATAAGTAGCAAGTACTCTGCCATACAGTGGCGCTTGATGTAACATGTTTCACAAACTAGGAGCGCTGTAGCATAAGGTACATGTACTTTAATCTCTTAATTCTCAACCACTTGGTTTAGTTACATCATTTGTCCTTTCTTGCTCTCTTTCTTCCTGAACCCTTACCCCATTCTTCTTGAGTTAATGGATTCCCTTCTGCTCCTTTATCTGTACTTCTTCCTGGTTCTCAGTGTCTCTGTACTTCAATCCATGATTGTGGACCTTGCCTTCTCTGTTCAATCCTCACTTTCTCTTATTGAAAATCTGCACAGGCTGCACTACTTACTCGACTTTAATAAAACTAACATAAGACATCACATTCAATAATCTTGAAGGCTTTCTGGACATTCGCCATTGAAATTCTAGTCAGAAAAGTCTGCCTTCACTGCCGTCAATTTGCTTGAAATGGCACAGCAGAGGAACGACTTCTATTGCTGGCCACATAATTGACAAGGAATACTTGTTCGTGTATGCAATTTAAGACCTGGGCGTTAATATTATCAGAGAAATGGACAGATTAGGCGCTGTCGTGATAGTGGGTGCCTACCCCATAGGATACTAATAATAACCATAATAATTGTCAAGCAAGTGAGTTCAGCTTCCTGTAATTCTTGCGCGAGCGTCTTAAGAATCCTAATGAATTAATGTTTGTGTCTATAGAAGCGGGCTATCCTTGGGGTATGAGGACTTGAAATTTAGTTTACTTAGTTGATCAACAACACAGTCGACTATAAGACCTATCATAAGACTGCATTACCATATCAGTGTCATTACACAACAAGTAGCTAGATCACTATAACTTCTACCACTTAACAATGCGTAGCAGATCATAAAAGCTCCTATTAAAATACCATTATTACATGACAAGTGCACTTTGACCTCAGAGTGCTGCTAAATTTCAACTTCAGCGTGAGTGCGAAACATTACACTTGGGCTCAAGAATCTAAAGGTTAGGAACAAATAATGATGCTATTTAGCCTATTGATCTATGGACAAAAATTATATTTTTGAGAATGTATACTAAATCCTAAAATATAACTGAATTATCTCACTTACTTTGTGTTGAAACACACCACTAGTGATAATAATAATACGAACAGCTTAGTCCTGGCAGCTGCTTATTGAAACACCACCTTGCGGCGTGCATATGGGTGAGTCTGTATGTGTGTGTGTTAAGTTTTCCATACACACCTCAAGTTTGTATTGTTTCAATTACAACAGCATAGCAAATGCTCTCTGTAAATTGTGTTGTGTTGAAGACAAAAGCCAAAGCTGAACATTCCACTAGTTATCATTTCACCATCACTCCACATTAGCTAGCAAGCACAATTCTTCCTCCATCATACATGCTCGTTGCATCATTTCTAACTTCTCATTGTTACACATATGTCAGTATCATACTCATCAAACCACAGCTAAAATAGCATAACTAGTCCCTAGCTACATAGTTAGTGGGAGTCCAATGCAGGGAACCAATTCCAATGAACAATCGCTGTCTAATCACTACGAGTGGAAGTCTCATACAACAACTGAGAGGCCAGCCTTTACGACCTGACTCATCAGACGTTGACCGTGCACAAGTATTTCCCTCTTCATGTTGTGATGCAATGCTAGTTATGCAAGTAGTGTGATCCGTGCGATTCTGGACATTCGCCATTGAAATTCTAGTCAGAAATGTCTGCCTTCACTGCCGTCAAAGTGACTAATGTGAGAACAATTGCTGAAGCTATGGAGCACAGTGCTGTATACAAGGATATGCTAAGTGAAGTAAATAAGGTGTTGAAGATCTTCTTCACATTTCCAATAACAAGTGCAACTGCTGAAAGGTCATTTTCTTCCTTGAGGAGACTGAAGACATTTTTGAGAAGCACAATGACACATTGTAGGCTTAACAATCTGTTTTTGCTCTATATTCATACAGCAAGAACTGATGCAATAAACTTAGAAAAGGTCGCTAAAGATTTCATTTCTGTTAATCAAAGAAGAATTAACTATTTTGGAAATATTTAAAAAACTTTTTTTTTTATGTGATGCAGATGATCATTCAATATATCCTCAATAAAATATTAAACTTCAAGTGGGAAAGGGGAAGGGTTATGGTAAGCTATGATGGACCGGTGCCCCCCCACCTGAAATTATCTTCCTACCCCTCTGACTTGTATAGCCTGGGGGGACGTAATAACCCAATGTGATAGCTATGAACACAGGTGATGTGAAAAAATATTGCCTTAAGCCACATCCTTGTTTACTTTAATGCATACATTATAGCAACAGGTATAGGCCCTGTTCAGTATATTATAATAAATAAAAATGATTGGTGAGTGAGCGAGACGTTATCAGGGGTAACACAATGTAGAATGGGGATATTTCTTTGTTTATATTATGTGTGGACAAACATATGTCATTTTTATCGATTCTTACCTGTATTATCCAAGGAAATTAAAGTGTTTACGGCTTTTAATTCTTTTTGTAAGTGCAGTTAAAACAAACTTAACAGAGTAGTTTATTTCTATTCAAATTAGTGGCAGTGGTAAGTTAATGTGCTATTTGTCATAGTTATATGCCCTACGCAACAGTGTTGTTCTTACTTGAAAAATCCACTGTCCAATAGTCGTAAACACGAAGCCAAGTCTTGTATTGGTGTATGTCCAGTGAACCAGTGTGTGTGAAAGTGCTGTGAATTACAGCTACTGATTAGCTATGAAGAATAGTATGTAGTAAACATTTTTAATTAACAAATATATTAGCTGCTTTTACACAGCTTTTTAGGCTACTACAGCAGTATGTCTGTCTATTATAGAGTTAGGTTGAAACCTATGTGGTAGTTCCTTCGGGAATGCAGTTGTTGCTTGCTTTATGTTCGTGTTTTTTTTTTACACCAATCAGTTGTGGCGAGTAGTTAACCCTTAGCGCGCATGCGCGAGAGTGTTTGTCTATCTGTCACACTCTGATTTGGAGATAACTGAGAGATTTAGGACCTTTTATTGAGCTACTTTCTTGAATTTCAGGCTAATTGTTGAGAAAACACGAAGCTTTCAGTTCCACGTAGGTACCAGCTTTTATGGGTAACGCCCCCTAGCGTCACGTCATAATCGCGTGAGAAAGAAATAAAGTTTCGCATTCAAAATGTATACCAGTGGGTGTTTCTGGCTATTTTAGCTTCTTAAGACAGCATTTCCATGTACCCTTTTCATTGCTTGAGCTATATTGATGCCTCACTAAAATAGCTAACAGATTGCTTTGTTCTTTTGGAAGGAGATTATTATTGTAATAGCTAGGTAGTGTTTAATAGTGCTGAGGGTTTGCACCTTTGGTGCTTAATTCATTACTATGGCATCAAAACCTATATTATATTTAATCTTAAAAAATGACGCTTTTTAGTAGCTGAAATATTAGAAGTAGAAGTTAATTATATAACAATACTGTAGTTTTATGTAACCTAACCAGGAAGGCCCACTCGCCACTTGTGCTCAAGCACACCACTAGTTAATAGAACAGTCAGACAGACAGGCAAAGGATAATGATTGTCATACACATCCAGCAAGTGTTCCACTAATACCTCGTTTGTGCATTCTGCACTACAGAATGCCATGATGGAGTATCTCTTGGTCCTTGGCGGTAAAAACATATTTAAGTTAACTTCTGACCCCAGGAAGAGCACACCAGCCCTTTTCTGAGGTTCTTTTCTGCTACAGTAAAATCTAAGACCTGAATTGTCAATGGCTCCTGAAAATTAACGTTTATTTGTTTTCAGTGACATAATAAGTGCTCAAAATTTCTTACCACTTATTCTATAGGGATTGTTATAATGTATCTCCATAAGGATTAAGTTGTTCTCACCCACTCCACCTAGCGGTAGAGCGATTCCTTCAGGATAAACGACGAAATCCTAAAAAAAGTGTAACACTCAAAATCAGTCTATACAATTACATTCAGTATCCTAACAATTATAGAATGAGGACGAACTCTTTAACTTATACAACTCCTTTTTCAAGATGATGAACTTACAGTGCTGCCGATCCCCCAGGTACCAATCAGTGCTCCATAGGCACGACATTTTTCTACGCTTCCCTCTTTAAGTTCATTGCAGGGTTGTGACATACCCACTGTATCTTGTGTCACTCGGACGGGGCATAAGTATACCAGAATGTGATGGAGCAGACCATGCGGAGTAATTATAGGAGAAATCTGTGGAGGTATTGAATCACAATAAATGTCACTCCAGAGTTGGAGTAATAGAGACACACTCACCCGGTTTATAAAATGCGTAGTGTGAGATATTTCTGAAGGAAGTTTGAAAGCGTTACACCAGTAAGTTGTCGGAGAAGCTGGAATCAAAACCTGCCAAGTTAAGTAATCCATCCAGATTTTCCATAATAATTAATGAGGTAAATGCACTATAAATTAGCAGAGGATATGGACATACTAAGAAACACAAGAACTATATTAGACATACATGAAACAATGAACGATTGTAATCAATAAAGTATCAGTCTGAAGAAGGGGAGAGCAGTGGCAGATCTAGGATTTTGTAAAGAAATGACTTTACATCTTATGACACTGATGCAATAGATTTTTTTTTGCTTTTTAAACCCTCAGGATCAGGTTTTTTATCTAGCAATAATTCCAAAAGTTGCTACTCTTATACCAGGAGTTATGTACGTTTTCTTCCCCCCGAACATTATAAAAAACTAATAATGACAGGAAATTGTTGTTTTGAAGGGGAAAATTATGTCCAATGTTAAAGTTAATTCAGTGAGCGTCACTTCCAAATACTGACTACAGGAAGCGTAGTTTTCTATTCTGCTGTAATCAAACAAAAGCTGTGGTCATAGAGCAAAGAGAGTTTCACAACAAGAGACATTTTATTCTAATGCATAAATCATTGATTCAGTCAGGGACCGAGTGACATATGAATCAATTTTACAAGTAAGGAAGGATGATTTTCCTGGACCATGCCATTCAATGGAAGGTAGTCAAGAACATGCAATAATTGCCCCATACTTGGAACACTCAGTATGCTTTTAAAAATTACATTTACTTTTGGTTTAATTACTCTGACTTACATTTGAAACAGTAAAATCAAAATATCCCTCATATGGCCTATTTATTTCTTTGGGATTTCCCCCCAACAAGTTGACACTCAGTGCTCCTCTGTGCTCATGTCTCATAAGATTAGAGTCAATGTCATTCTCTGGATCCCTTGAATGGAAACTCCAAATAATATGAGTAGTGTCAATCTGCCCAAATAAAAAACAGCAACAAAAAACAAAGAAAAGCAAACACAGCAATAAAAACAACAACAACAACAAAACAAAAAAAACAAAAACAAAAAAAAAGAAGAAAAAAAAACAGTAATTATGAAGACAAGTGCAAGTATTAGGATTTTGTTCTTCGTCACCAAATAATTTTATGGTGGTTCAAATATTCTCTAGTTACACGTATAAGGCTTATTTTTATGCTTTTTAATAGCAGTTATTTCTGGTGAATTAAATGCTACATAAATTAACTTTTAGAATTATTTCGTGCTATCCTAATATGGTTACATATTATACATTGTCTTGAATGAAATCTGACAGGTAAATTTAAAGCATTAAAAAATTGCCTGTGGACTCACAGTGATATCTTGATCTCTATCATCACAAGTGGTGAACTTCCTACTGAATTCCAAGACAGTGTATCCATTACTTTCACTGGCAGATTCCAAGCACCAATCCTGGGAGACATCTGCAGGAGGTACAGCTAAACCATCAGCATATCTATCCTAAAAAAAGGTGGTGATGAGGTTAATGAATGTAAATGAATATATTGTAATATCAACTATCATAGAACTACTGCTGGCAGACTACAAACAGGGTGGGAAGCTTGACTATCATGTCCTTTTAGATATATGCTTGGCTTGCTGTTGACAATACCAAATATAAGTAACTTCCATGCTCCCTGAATAGCTCGACATCGACAGGTGAATTGATCAAAATGATTATTAATATTATTAGCTAATGCATGATTAATCAAAAGCATAAAATGTGACCGGATTTGCAAAAAGGGACCTTATCGCGCAAAATAAAAAAATTGAGTTATTGGTACCACGAGATAGTTCTATCTTAGAGCATTAAAATGAGCTATAATGTGGCTCCGGGCGCTTCCTAACGGCTGAGTTATAAGCGTTTACTTTCGCCCAACGCGGTAGCTTCGTAAAAACATTTTGTGGAGAAAAACGCGTTTAAACTTGAACGCGGACGAGCAATGTTCCCGTATATTTCCGAGTTACGTATGGGTGGGGCTCATTTTTATCAACGATCCTTACCTTTGCCGGGTCAAAGAAGGACTAAACGCTATGTAACTCGTCTCTAGCGGGAGTAGCTAGGCCTGAATTGTGGACAGGAAAGACTTAACTCAAAGTAAGCCTAACTATAAGGTACAAAGAGATTGCACATAGTTAATTTAAAATGAAAACAAGGAAGTTTGATTGAGACCATTTTAAAGGTTAATAGTAACTTGCCAAGAAGTAATTTTATTCAAACAAGAAATAAACATGGACAAGAGTGTGATATTAAATAAAAGTAGTAAATAGAGAATAGTAGTACTAATTAGCTAAGAAGTAGTTTTGTTACAATAAAAAGAAAAACTTAATAGAAGTGTGATATGAATTTGAACTAGTTAACTAGTTCATTGGTTTTTACTTGGGCAGGTTCTAGAATTGTGACCTGGCTGTCGACATACTGCACACAATCTTTGTGCTGCTGGATTGTGACTTGCAGGAGTTGGAGCATTTCTATCAGGAATATCTGGTTCACTGTCTGATGGGATTGGTGTGCCTGCTCTACTAGATGGCTTAGGGGCAGTTGGAAGAGGACAAGTAAGATCCATTTCGTCTGATGGGCAAAATTTACGAATGTTATCATACAAATACCAGCTTCTTTCAAGAGACAAACCCTTAGGCTGTACAACTGAAGGGAGGAGAGTGGGATCTGGCATCCAACTATTCTTTAGTATCTTAATCTCAATTTCTCTGGTGTCTGCATGCTCCTTCGCAAGTACACTCCCTGGATGTTTCACATCAAAATTAAAATGATGAAATTTTTTTATGCCAGGGATTTTTCGGAATTTTGTGGCAAAGAACGATGTCCAATCATACGCAGTGACCAGTGTGTTGCCATCTTCAGTTGCAACTAATTGAGAGAAGTTGCACTCTGCTGATTTATTCACTACCGCTGCCAGGCCTGTCAAACTTCCTATTTGTGTTCGCCGATATTTTTGCTTCAAAAGACCAAAACACCAGTCCGGCGCAAACTTGGTGTGACCTACGACCAAAAAAGAAATGGTGATTTTGGTGTGTCTTCCTGTAAGTATCCTCCAAGTTAAATACTGCAACATGCAATTGTTCTTGTTTTGTCCCACGCAATTATCCGCATGAAGAAATACTTCAGACTCTCCCAGGCCATGAGTCTCAAAAAAGTGGTGAAGCTGGCTTACCACAGCATTGGCACCTTTTCCACTATCAGCACTTTCATCAGTCAAATAGTTGACCTGTCGAGGAATTCCTTCACAGTGCACACCAAAAATACTGCACTTCCTAGGCACCAAAAAGTATATGGGACCCGGTTGCAAGGGATTGGATGGGTAGTGTACCTGTAACAGTATAACAATTCCATTATAATGTGTATCAGAGTTTTTTAGAGAATATTTTGCTGGGGTGGGGTAACATCAGGCCAAAAAAAATGTTTTTTTTTTGGCGGGAATTATTATTGGATTCAAGTTATTTTCCTAGACAACCATTACTAATAGTATTAAGAGATCTTACCATTTGTGCATAGTCGAATGAGTAATGAACTTTAATTTTTTTGGAATTTGCAGGTGTGTATGACGACAATGGTGGAGGTTGGAATTTGCCATCAACCAAAAAATGTGATTGAATGGAAAGACGACAATCTTTTGTTATAGACCGATAAAAAGATCTCTCGATAGTCACAATTCTCAAATGTTCAAGAGCTGCTTCAAGTACTTCAGACTTCTCCACTTCAGAAGAATTTGTGGTCCGCAAGATGATCTGGCTATTTTGCTGACACTGCCAACACAAGTCTGCCATAGGTCGCATCAAAATTACAGATGGTAGAAGATTTCTCCACAACTTGCAGAAAGTGGTGTATGCAACGGTATGTACATCATCACGTTTGATTGTTGCTTCTTTGTAAAGCTTCCATATGCCCCTTTTGGAAGTGCTTGAAGGCAGGAGTTTCATATCACTGCTGCGGTACCCTGGAAGTCGTCCTGGAAGAAGCAGGCCATTCTCTTCTGTGTAGTTGATCAGGAAGGAAATGACATGATGAACAGAAGAAAGAGATAGACAATTGTGGGGCAGTCGTTTGGAATTTCCATGGACCCGAGGAAGAATCCCATTGTCCCGATAACTTTTAATTATGTTCTTGAATCGCTTCATTCCTACATCATGCAGAAAGAGAAACATTTTAAGGCAGACAATTTTTCCTTTGTGATGGTATGAACAGTGAATCCTGCTCCTCTGAGTAGGTGAATGCCTCCACTCAGTCGAAGTGTTGTCGCTGTTGTCTCCAAAAGCCTCCAATTGACCAATAAGAATCATGTCTAATTCATTTCGAGATAGCTGTTGGCATTGCGATCTGAACTCCTGCACCACACTAGCAGAAAACTGTTGAACACAATTTTGGCCTTTCAACTTCGAACATCCACAGCCTTCATCAAAGAATTTGGCAACTAATCGATTTTCTTCAATGTCAGTTGGCTGAAGTGTGATCTCTGTGTCGTCACATAGGGTGCTCAACCTTGACATAGCAATTGACTCCAGGTTTTCACTTGTCTCTTCCTCATCAGCACCCTCATCACATTCCAATTCTGGTATATAATTTACATCCTCTGTGCCACTTTCAATAACACTGCCCATTTCCTCCATTTCATTTGCATCACTAGTATTATCAGGTACTTCATCAAAATCTATGAAAGCATGATTTAGATTTTTAATGTATAGAGGTTATTCAGTGGGCGTGTCACTACCGCGTAATTCATACCAGGCGCCATTTTGGGTGGCAAAAAGACGACCTCAAGTAGCTAAAATGGTAAAGAGTTGCTGTGCAGTTGGGTGTACGAACAGGTTCTCCAAAGATTCCACACTAAAGTTTTATCGATTTCCTCAAGATGCTGAAAGGAAGCCAAGGTGGGTGGCGGCTATAAACAGAAAGGATTGGCAACCAGGAGAATCTAGCAGGGTTTGCAGTGCTCACTTTATGTCAGGTGAAAAGAGTAACAATCCTCTTTCTCCAGATTACGTTCCCACTTTATTCTCTTTTACTGCTTCTCCAGTAAAGAAAAGGTTAGTAAGAAATGCAGCAAGGTTTGATAGGGGGCAACATACTAACAAGATACGATTGGAAAACACATCGAGGCTTGATGCGGCCCAGTCACTTCTGACACTTCATGAGGAAGGCAATGGTTCCGCATACTGTGAGCCATACAGTGGTGTTTCTAGCTGCACTGACATGAGCGTGGCGGACATAAATAATCTGGAGCATACAGTTGTTCAGCTCAAGCAAGAAAGTGAAGGTCACAAAAAAGTTAATTTTGAATTGAAGGGGAGTTTGGCAATAATCCAGAAGGAAGTGGATGGGATGAAGAAAGAAATTGAGTGCTTAAAGAGGGAAAGAGATCAGGTTCAGCAGTCACATCAAGTTGTGAGGTCAAGCTTCAGTTTAGACTCTGATGCCAAGGTGAAGTATTATACTGGATTACCTTCAACTAATATGCTCAAAGCTGTTTATGATCTAGTGGTTAATGGTATTCAAGAAGATGATCGGTCTGCTCTGTCTTTATTTAATCAATTTATTTTGACTTTGATGAAACTGAGGCTGAATTTGGGAGATGTCGATTTGTCGTATCGGTTTAATATCAGTCAATCTTCAGTCTCAAGGTACTTCAATTATTGGATTGACAGGTTGTTTGTGAAGCTCTCCTTTCTTATTATGTGGCCCGAGCGAGAAATGTTATGGAAGACTATGCCCATGGCTTTTAAGGAGAAGTTTAGATCTTGCGTGGTAGTAGTTGATTGTTTTGAAGTGTTTATTGAGAGACCCAGTAACCTAAAAGCTCGAGCACAAACATGGTCAAACTACAAGAAACATAACACCGTTAAATTCCTCATTGGTATCACACCACAAGGTACCATTTCTTTTATATCTCAGGGATGGGGTGGTAGAGCTTCTGATATGCACATCACAGAGCATTGTGGACTCCTGGAAAAACTTCTACCTGGAGACATTATCCTGGCTGATCGTGGTTTCACTATTCAAGAAAGTGCAGCCATGTTTTGTGCTGAAGTTAAACTGCCTCCATTTACAAGAGGAAAAACTCAATTAAGTAAATTGGAAGTAGACACGGCTAGGAATTTGTCCCAAGTTCGAATTCATGTCGAACGCATTATTGGTGTTGTTCGGCAAAAATATTCTATCCTGCAGTCGACTTTACCAATAAAAATGATAATGTGCGACAAAGATGCAAAATACAGCACTATTGATAAAATTGTAACAATTGCGTGTGCTCTATGCAATGTATGTGACTCTGTTGTTTCATCTAACTAGCATCACCAAAATATTACATATGGATACACATTGAAATTATATTTTGTTCATTTAATGTTTCATTTACAATAATTAATACTTTGATGATTTTAATGGATGAATATTGTTAAACAAAATTGAAAAAGTTAAATAACATGGCATGACAAACTGATACTAATGGCCAGATTTGTGTCTCTTCTTTTTGTTGATAAATGCTGTGCATTCCTTGCAATACCAACTCCCTTTTGGTACGTCTTCAAGAGACAATTTCAAGCACTGCAGATGAAACCATTGTATAGGGCAACTGCTGTTATCACAAGCTATCATATTTCCTTCTTCACCTCTCTTACAATAGCACCAGACATCATCCTTTGTTTCAAACTGAGAATTGCCATGTTCTATACACGTTGGTTCCTTGGTCAAAACTTTTCCTAAGACTTCAGGCAAAATTCCTATTTTGATAAAGGGTTGCACTTTTTGTAAGGCTTCTGTAATAAACTTGTCATCAATTGCAATCCTCTGCACAAATAAATCTTGATTAGTATACACAATGAAATCGCCATAAATAGTGTTACAAAATTTCATTTGCATTTGAAGTTGATAATAGTAACTGTGGGTGCGTTTTATTTCCATTTTCCCTTCTTGTGATTTTTCTAAAAAAGAAACTTCACCTTCAAATTCAGATAATGTTTTGTTCCTGCAGGAATATGGACACTTTATTTCAAGTACACCGCGTCCGCAGCATTGACACGAAACAATTCCATCAGGTGACGCACCCATGAATGGATATTTACTATTTAAAACAAGACCACTACGAGAAATCATAAATCGTTCGTGCTTACTCTTGTATTGAGCAACATATGCTTCACGGGCAGGTCCTTCATGATTACAGCCCCAAGTACACGCAGCTGAATAAAACTTACTACTCTCTGGATAGCAAATTAATTTAATTATTGATTGTGATGGCTTAGCTAGCGAAGTAGATAAAGCTGATTTAAGACGTGAGGCTGTTACTCTGCCAGTTCTTTGCTGAAACCATAATTTAGATTTGGATTGACCTCTAGTTACTTCTTCAACCATCTTCACCTGATCTTCGCTAACAGTGTATGACTCATAAAACTCTTCACATTTTTAAAGCAGTTCCGGATAACTTAAACTCAAATAATCTGGATTATAGTAAGCTGATAATGGTTTTGGAATTCTTTTACTTTTTACTAAGGGAACATATGATTCAGAAAATTCGGGAACAAGTGCAAGAATAGCAGGCTTACTTTTAAGATTTGATAGGGCTGTAAAAAAATTACTTATTTCAAGCTCAGATGGTTCCTTAACTTTGACTGATTTACTTGCTGCAGAACTGGAGCTACCTTCAGTTCTAGTAGTATCCCCTAGCTTAGATAGAGAAAAATTAATTTTAGCTATTGGCTCATACGAAACATTTTGAAAAGAAGGAGGTAGCCATGAGCACGGAAGAGAAGTGCAAGATGTCTGTTTTTTCATTTTAGTATTTTGCTCCAAAGCAAAAAGAAGTCCAGCAACATGGGAACATGCTTCCCCAAGACCTGCCATGCACGTACAATGTGCAGCACGAACACAACCATTTTGCTGTATACCTACCCAAGGCTTCAAAGGCGAAGCTGATAAACTTTGAGAATGACGCACCAAACAAGTAGCAAGGAAAGTGTCATTGTTAACTATACTGTGTACCATGACTTTACTAACCCATCCATCACAATAGTACTTGTAGCCATCGAGACTCTTGTATGCTTTTAGACTTTCTTTGGTGTACAAGCTTGGAGTTTCAATCAAATAGTTGTAGATGTCTGGGTATTCAACATCGGGCCATTCATACCAATCTAAACTGGTGCTCACCGATAGTGTTGGCTTTTCCCACATTAAGTATGGATCTTCAATATTACCCAGCAGTGCTAGCTTCCTTCTGTAGTGCTGCTGATCCTCTACCGAAAGAGTACCGAAGTATATACTAGTCATTGCTACGCTGCCACCCGTACACTTGTACAGCTTCTGCCACCCAAAATGGCCACGTGGATCTGTTGCTACGCGATAAGGCAAGACCACGCCCAACGTGAATAACCTCTATTTGTACTTACTATTGAATTTGCACTTACCAAAATCAAATTCTTCTTCATTTTCTTCTCTGCAAGTAAAATAATCTTCAATAACACCGGCTATAGCTTGCTGGTCCCCAGGGGAATAGAAATTAAATGAATTCACAAGTCCAGCTAGCTCATTAGCACTGTGGGACTCCATATTAACCGCACCCGTTACTATAACGACGGGCGGTTACGTAACTGTAATTAATGTTTTCCCGCGGTGCAGTTCCGTGCACGCGTTATTGATATTCAAACGTTTTTGTGTATGGTGTATTCTATCAGCTTTTTCTCTGCTTTGCAGACTGAACTAGGTCCTGAAACTTTGCGTGAAGGTTAGCATAGAGTTATATGTTATGTTAATGGATAAAAGCTAAATTTCAGAAAAAATGATCCATGCGGCATTTTTGGTCTTTATCTCAGAATTAGCTTTTGCGCGATAAGGTCCCTTTTCGCAAATCCGATATAAGTAACTTCCATGCTCCCTGAATAGCTCGACATCGACAGGTGAATTGATCAAAATGATTATTAATATTATTAGCTAATGCATGATTAATCAAAAGCATAAAATAATTGCCTTTTGACATCTTCAAATTAATAAGAATGTAAACTAATTTTTTTTAATGAACTGGCAAAGAAGTTGTAAATTATATATATATATATATATATATAATTTTAATTAATACTTGCAAAGTTAAAACAGAGGAATAACTAACCAAAAAGAAAAGCGAAAAAAAAAAAGAAAAAAGAAAAAAAGAAAAAAAAGAATCCCTTATACCAAAGTCAGCAAATTAAACAGAGTTCAGTTTAATACCTGCACTGGTTAAATTTATTGTGTTTGTCGGAACCAACCTGCTCACCTTAAAATATGAAGCACCATTGTCGACCCATCCTATTACCAGGTCTGAATTGACCATTCCTCCAGTAGGAGACAGACCAAATCCTACCCAGCCTGTAGTGCTCACATTCACTGCGAAGTTTATAGTTTTCTGATGCAAGGAGAAGTTCCAGTGCAGGGTGTAGTAGCCTTTAAATGGATCACTCAGAAGAACGGCACTGAAGGGATAGTTTCTAGCTAGTTCAGTGGCCAAGCTCTTCTGTGGCAGACACCGAATAGTAACCAGTAGCATATATTGCAGGATGAACACACAGGTGGAGGCCATCAAAAGTGAGCCAGCAACTACCAAGGTCCCAGTTGTTGCTTTTTTTACCACTCCAGCAGCAGTAGCTTCCCCTCCAGCAGCAGTAGCTTCCCCTCCGTAGGAACGCTGCAAGGTATGCGCATTTTCTAGGCTTGCAGCAAATTACTTAAAGCAAAAATTAGTCCGCGAATTTTTCTATGTGTCAGTTTCACGATAGCGCGCGAACGTACGAGGTGTCCCCTACGCCAAATTTCCCAACCAGGAAACACTTCGTCCTGTGAATTTTCCGAACTCTGCGGTACTACTAACAGTTCTCATAGCAAGCTAGCTACTCAACTATTCTATCCTAGTAGATAAGTAAGAAGGTCGCTATGCTCACCTCAGCATTATACGGTCGGTAAAGGTTCAGGCTCGTGAAACTATCAGCTAGCTAGTTGTTTCTCCACGCAATCTCTGTAGCTAGATCAGAGCCGGAGCCAGCAAATAAAATGTGGTACGGCTCTAACCATTAAATTAACAGTTTATAATACTTTTACAATAATATGTAGCTATCCACAGAGTCTCAGCATTTTAAGAATATCTGGCTGAGGGAACCAATCTCTTCAAGAACTATAGCAGAAGGAACTTTAGACTTGTGAACATGCTCCTGCTAAACCTGCGAGTTGGAAATTCACAATTACATTTTGGTTTTCATATGGACTTGTCACCATTATAATATTATTCTGTATGTATCCATGCTGTCTTGCTATCAAACACATTAACTCCTTTCTCTGTCTTATTTCTTTTCCTTGAATAAACTCATTGCCGATACTTAGCATGTCAAGTGAGAAATTTGCGTGCCGTAACCCACCCATCCCATCTTTTCAATTTTTACTAGGAAAATAGTACGGCGAGACCAAAAAAGTGGTACGGCCATGGCCGTACCAGCCGCACCACCATAGGCGCCGGCCCTGTAGATACACAAGTGAGGTCATTAGAATTATGAGCACTTGTTACGGATAATTTTCTGTGCATAAACTACAATTTTGCCAATTTAGCTTCAGAAGCAATATCCCCCCTCCCGACCCCATTTCTTACGTGTAAACGTTTGTAGTTGTGGAAGTATTTCTTGTCGCAAATTTGGACGACGATCAGTAGGAACTTTTCGCAACAGTGAATGCGACCTTTTACCGGTTAAACAATCGCTCCGTCCTATAGTTGAAATAGTCTCGTGCAGCCAAACTAGTAGTATGTATAAAGGAGGTGAGCGATGCAGTATTTATAGGAGGTGAATTTCAGCTAGTGGACAATCTTCAACGACAAATGGGAATACCTTCAGGGGACCAGGAGGACAAAGGAAAAAAAAAACAGGACTGGGGACAGTTGGAGTCTCTGTCTGTGTTATTTGAAGCTGACAAAGATGTGCATATGGGGAACATAATCTGACAGCCAGACCTTTTATACCAAAGTAGCGGTCTGGTAAAGGGTGTGTGAAATCACAGATCCTCTCACACTTAAATTATTAATTTCATTTTTTTTTTCATTCTTGCTCTCTTTCCCCTTCCTAAACAATTCTCAACACCTTCCTTTCTAAGGAAACTAGCTATGGTTTTATACGTTCATGCATTGCACACCTTTGTCATTCCTTACACTACTAGAAGAAGACAAAATCGAAATATATTATTCACAAGAATCGGTGAATTGTGGGTACCTGGGTTGCCGGTAGCAACTCAGTTGGCTAACTTGCATAAACACCAAAGGAAAAAAATAGTTATATGGAGGGAACGCTTACTGTTTATTATGTCCTGAAGGGTGATTTGCATGCAGCATAAACAGCCAGCATCCTGAAAGCTCTAAAACCAAAAAATTGTTGTTGTCTGGTGTCATCTAGCTGTATGTGTAGAGCTTCCTTGATCTTTAAATCACTATTCTTATTGGCTCTGTCTACAACTCATACTTCTTCCCATTTAATGGGGCGATGTTGCTGCCAAGCATGTTCAGCAATGGCTGAAACATTCTCATCTTGCAAGCATGCTGATATTCTTTCATTCTCTGCTCAAGCCTTCTTAGTTGTTTCACCTATATATACTTAACCACAGCTGCAGGGTATACTATACACTATGGATGACTCGGTGGTAATGGGTATAGTATCTTTGACTTTTTAGTAAGAGGTGATCTTAGCATTTTATTCGACATAGATGCTGGATGACTCGGTGGTAATGGGTATAGTATCTTTGATGAAGACTAAATAGCTAAATACCTGCAAGCTACAGCTTCTTAGCTAACTGTAATAATAAAATTACTGTGAAGGTTATTGATTTATTAATTCATTTTGTAATTGTAACCAGCCACTAAATTCTGACAAGGGGGGGGGGGGGGGGGGGTACTGAGTTATAATACTGAGAAGCTTTTTGCTCTTCATTTACTATAATTGTTTTGTGTGCTCCAGGTAGCTAGCTCTATGAAAATCAGAGACCTAATCATGCTTTTCAATTCAAGATTGGTAGCTAACATTTTCTTAAATCATGTTAAAAAATATTGTTCTTCATGAAGTTGATATAGCTGATAATTATTAGCTATAATCAAATTCATTATTATATAACAGTTTACATACAAAAACATTTATTCACATTTGAATGAACAACAATAGCTAATTATACAGTGTTACATTTAAATTACTTCTAAATTTCTTGTTCTGATCTTTGCCACATCAGTATAGCTAGCTATACTCATGCAAACGACAATAGTTTTCTGAATAGGCAACTCAGATGTTAACTTACACACGCTTATTATATTCATAATCCATGCCACACCTTAGTTGTAATTAATACTTCTGGGATAGCCACTAAGCTAGACTTATGGTTGATTGTCTTTGTGTAAAGGAGTGAGGCCCCTCTACCCCTCATCTACCTACTCCTATATAGTTACTGTGCACTGTAGATTCTTTGTCCATTTGACATACTGAGCCAGTAGTTATATATTTGCATGCACTTGTAACTTTACCAGTATTGGCTAGCTAATCACCAACTGTTGGATAATAGCAAGGCCTGTTAGTGGAACAGGTGGCAGTCAACAATTATTACAATATTAGAGGTACTTGGCCCACACAATATTTCCTAAAATCCAAATTTTCTTATCACATTTCATCACAGGCTTTCACGTTTAAGATAATATTTTATCCTTTTTTTCAATTTTAAACCAGCTAAGTAGCTAGGTAGACTACACAGTAGCTTATTGTTTTTTACTCCAGCCAAAAAGTGGAGAAGAAAAATGTTCCCCCCCTCCCCTCCCTTATAGCTATACGTAAAGAATAAAGAAGAGGGTGAAACACCTTAGGCAAGGAATCAATTTCTGGAGGATAAAAATTTTCAAATAGATCAGTCAATCAATTTACTAGAGCTGTGTAAATTGTAAAATTGTAAAAGCAAGTGTAACATGAGTCTGAGACACAAGCTAGCTATGTTATTTCTTCAATTTTATACTTGTCCCAAACATGCATTCTAAGCTGCTTTGGCTACATAAATATCACATGAATGTTTTGTTTAGCTATTGAGCCTATCTGAACAAAGTCATGCGAGAGTAGCTAGAGACAACTTAGCTATATAATTACCACGTGAAAAATAGACACTGCCCACTACACATAATAGTTCCAATTGGCAACTTATGAATTTATTTTACAAGCGGCATGAGGTTGCACGGGTGTAGTGGGTAGTCCACTGGGAATGCACACATTCCTCCAGAACGAATTTGGTATGGCCATTGTCCCCAAACCCTCGTGAGTCTGTGGCTACCCGGAATGTAGTGGGTGGGTGGGTGGGGATGGAGTTAACGAATGCTGACCAGTGCGCGCAGTATAGTATTTGTAAATCTCGCTAACATGGCCGTCCGTGGTCTGGTTGCTTTATTATTGCTCGGTTTGACTGTCAGCCTAACTTTGGCTGCTTCCACTAATCTGAGAAAGAAATACCCTTTCAGTTTCTCTCTTTTGAGTGATGCTACTAGCAGAAGCTACTATACTTTGCACTGGAACTTTACGAGGGAACAAAACACCATCTATTTCGCAGTGAATGTGAGCACTACAGGCTGGGTAGGATTTGGTCTGTCTCCTACTGGAGGAATGGTCAATTCAGACATGGTGATAGGATGGGTCAACAATGGTGCTGTGTATTTCAAGGTAAAACTTAGTCCTAGTATATCTATGAGTGAGACAGAAACTTAAGTAGCTATAGCTGTTGTGTCTATCCACTGTTAGTGTGATTAGATACAAACCACATACCCTCTCAAAATTGTTACTATATTCTTTCATATCTCATGGAATAGATAAAAATAGCTACAACAATAACTGTGACTCAGAAATGTCCGATTATCGCAAGATTATTTTTGCTTTTTATTATTATTATTTTTTAAATTTTAACCTGTTTATACTATGCTAATGAGAATGCCTTAGAAAAGTTTTTTACTTGCATTGTGCTAAACTAGAGTAGATAAAGTTATTCCCAAGTAGTATAAAGAACTTACCACTGTTATGTAATCCTTACATCAATGAGTTTTTGCCTATGCATGCTATTTTTGTTGTTGTTGTTTTCAATTTCAAACCTAAAATGTCAGTAGATGTGCCATTTTTTTTCTGGTGCAAGTGAACCTTTAATTATAAAGCACCAGAAGGCAATTAGTGGGGGATGCGTAGCTGTGTAGCTAATTATAAGGTAATATTCTTGCAATTGATATTAGATTATAGTTCCAGAAACAGCCACTGTATTTTACACTCAGCATGAATGTGTCTCATGGGTGAATGGCATAGAAGGGGAGAGGGGTGCATTTAGTGATTCTTTTAATTGATCAGTGACAAGTGACCAATAATTAAATCAAATCTTTCCTCTAGTAATTATTTCCAGATTTTTCCCGATTTTTTTAACGGCTACTTTATCACATAGACAAAAACATCCATGGTATTGCTACTAAAGTAAAGACAAGCAAAGAGCAGCGAACAGATGTCAAGAACTTGGTACAATTAAAAAATCATTTTAGGGTGTGAATTCTATGGCAGTATTGTGGATGATTTAATATATTCATGCTGTTTATGAAGCTTCCTATCACTACATGTGCATGTACAATAAGATTATGATTTGTGTACACAATTTAAATAGTACTAGATAAGACTAGCAGATGTGAACAAGGCTAATTATGTATTATTATTTTTGTGTTATGCCCATGTATGCAATTATACATTATGCAAAAAAAACAAAGTCTATTTTTCCTAAATCTAATATGGTACTCACAAGCCTCATCCTAGAGGTTGTTGCAATGATTCTAAAATGAAACTGACTGGCCATTGGCTTATATAACCAAAAGCCTTACAACAATGAAAAACAAAACTTGTTTAAGTTACATCAGTGTGGGAGGTTGCATTCTGCCTGTCAGCAAAGATAAGCTTACAAGGATTAATTACAATCACATGTGTATGACCAACAAATGCTATCTGAGAAGTTTTCACAGTAGCTATAAAAATGTATAGTAGTATACATATTTATTATCACACAGGACAGATATGCAGATGCTCAATCACTACCTATGGCAGACACTAACCAGGACTGGTGCCTGACATCAGCTGAAGAAACAGGAGGTTATACCATTTTGGAGTTCAACAGAAAATTTGTGACATGTGATGCAAGAGATAGAGATATTACGGTATAGAACCCGAATATTTTCAAATTTAATGTAGCTATAAAAATAAAGCATAAGAAGTGTAAAAATTGATTTAAGATTAAGTTTAGGTGATACATGCATAATTGTTTTAAGCCACACTATAATAACTAAAAAAATTTCCGATTTTTTAAAATAATAAACAGACGGACACTGCTCGAGTAGTGTGGAGTTTCAATCCTAATGATCCTGCTGGTAATAATGAGGTGAACCTTGTGCAGCACTCCCAGAGAGGAGCATCTAGTGTTAATTTGCTCGGTGGGGACCCGAAACAGACTCCTGTTGGCAGTGACGAGTTATTTTTGGATGTCACAGTATCTAATGTGAGTTGTTACTAATCAGAGATTTTTCCACTGATGAAATATCGCTTTTTAAATTAGGTTCCGATCCCTTCAGATCGTACCACGTATTGGTGTCAGTCCTACCAAGTTCCATCTGTTGTTGTAAACACTACCCATTTTGTGAATAGGGTAAGTTATATGGTTAATTGTTATATATAACAAGAGTAGCAAAATGTAATTGTTGGATTCATTGTGCTAGTATGATGTCAAAAATTTCATGCATATGAACACTTCATTATAATTTTAAATTTTTGATCTAATACAAGTTTAGCATAGGGGACTTTTTGGCAACACACAGACTCACTCACTCCACTGGAAGGTGGAAAACTAACAATTGATTGTGATTTTCATTCAAAATGTAAAGTGTTTTTTTCCAGTGACAAGGCCATCTCCATCTTGTTTCTGTCTGGCCTCTTTGTCTAAAAACATAATCTAGGACCTCTAGAACATTGACATAAAGTCAGCTCTGTGGCAGCTGGATTGCTATGTAGCTATTTATATTTGTTACATTGTTGATTAGCCTGAAATTGGATTGCTATGTATTATTCCTACAAATGGCAATGTGGTGTACTTTGAGTAGTAACTACCTTGCTTAACATGTTAGTGAGTCACATTATATATATATATTTATTGCAGCTTTGATATTTTTACTTGAATATTTCCGCATCACGCGAGCGTTCTGTATTCTCCCATATTGTACGGTTTATATTGTACGCTACTTGTAGCGCGCGCGTAGCGAGTAAAATCAATGAAAATTGTATTGTAACCGGTTGAGAAAAATTTCAAAGAAGCAATAAATCACTTATCACACTCGTCGTACAATATGGGAGTGATATTTTACTCTCACGCCACATTTTCACTCGCCTTTGGCTCGTGAAAATATTTTGCGTGCTCGTAAAATATTTTCCCATATTGTACTCTGACTCGTGCTATAAGTATTATATATTATATATATATATATATATATGAAAACTTGTATATTTGCTCATGTAGTCGTGTTTAAAAAATTGTCTCCATTCATTTATGGTTGAACGTAATGGAGGGGCAGTATTTCTGTCCTCTCTGTGTATTTTCTTTCACTTCTTCATCGAAGTAGTTACATCAGTCAGCCTTCTTTGACCCTTGCGTTCTTCTGCTGCCTTTCTTCTTCCCATAATTTGTGGTTGATTATGGTACAGACACACTAGAGTAGTTAATAAATAGGGAAAGACCTAGGGGAAAAAGAAAAGAAAGAAGCGGATCCAATATGTTAATAAGGCATTCGAAGATTCTCTAAAGTGCTACTTCCAGACAGTTCAATGGCAAGTGTGGGATGTGGGGAACCGCTGGCTGAGGGTTTGAACATGACATGGTACTTTATTTCTCTCCTTTTTTCCCCTTGCTTTTTCCCATTCAGGTAGTGACTATGCTTATCAACTCTGCTTAGCTCATTATTCATGAACTAGCAAATACCTCGCCACATAGTGGTGCTTGACATATTGCAAAGTAAGAATGCAGTAGCACAAGTTATCTTGCTCAGTTATCATTCTCTACCATTGGTTAAGGTTATATAAGTTTCCCTCTCCTGCTCTCTTTTTTCTGAACTATCTGAGCTTTTCTTTTATCCCACCTCTCCTATCTCAAGCTATTCTTCTTGAGTCATGGCATCCCCTTTTCCTTTGTCTATCTCTCCTGCTTCTGAATTTCTGTCCTACTTTGAGAAACTTTTGTCTTCTATTTCATACTTTAGCCTTTCTTTTGAAAACTAACCCCCGCCTTTACTCATCGATTTCACCCGCTTTTTAGTTATAATTAATCGCTCACCTTTTTGCCTTCTCTTCCCTTCCATTTAAACCTATATCGCCTTACCTCGCCGATTCCACTCGCTTTTCAGTTACGATTAATCGCCTTTTACCTCCTCTTCCGTACTTTTGCCTTCCTTTTTTAAACCTACGCTGCCTTCAATCGTCTATTGCACCCGCTTTTTAGAAATAACCAGCACTTTCTACTGAATGTGATGGCACTTTCTACTGAATGTGATGGCACTTTCTACTGAATGTGATGACACTTTACCTACCACAAGGTGACGATGCTTTCCCAAACTGTACAAAGCTCATGAATTATTCATGAATACACACACTGTCAGTCGTTGTCATCAGTACTGACACACAAGTGCATTGTTATCTAGATACACATACCATCGTTAGCCATTGTCGTCGGTCATCATCGTCGTCGTCATTACTGACTCACAAGCATATGATTATATAGATATAATACATAATATAACTTCAATTTCCATAAGGAGAATTATTAGATTTGATATTGTAATTATTTAGATCACTCCTGTAATTACTCCTCACGCTCGTGAGTATGTTCATCACATTTTAGTCTACTTGTGCCCAGTCAACTTTCCCCTCTCTTCTTCTGAAGTGGGGATCTCTGGGCAGTGCCATCGTAGTCCCATAAACATTAACAGATGTCTTGGCAGTGGAGTGCTAATAGGAGGCTGGGCTGTGGGCGGAAATGTAAGTTGCATGGCTTTCGGGATGAAATTTGATAGAATTTATTTTAATGATTACGGCATGCTCTGTTGTTCATTGTTCTCTCTGTTCTTGTCTCATTTTTGTAGGAGTTTATATATCCAGAAGGAATATCCTTCCCTGTTGGTGGAATAGGACAAGAACACTTTATAGTGATGCAGATGCACTATGACAACCCTAACCAACGGACCGGTAAGGGGTATGCTCAATTGTATCACAAACATTTTTCTAGGGACAATTTTGTAATTGAAGTCAGACTGTATGAGTGATACATGTTACTAATATTTATATACTTCAATAAAAATTGCAGTTGGACTTGATTTCCATACCGTGACAATTACTAGTGAAGATGTGAACAATAGCATTTAGCTCTTTTAACAATAACTGGGACAGATTTAGCTAGGGGGGTTCAACTGTTGTCGTACGAGACAGCCTCCCCTTTTTTAGAATGAGCCCTCATTTTTAGTTACAGTATTTCTTATCTGTTAATTGGAAATACAGTTATAATAGCAATAACTTTTATTCATCGCTGTTTTTCCCCCTCTTTCACCCCTTCCTGAAAAGTGTCCACTCTAAAAAAATTCTAGATCTGTTCCTGAATAATAGGGGGAATGTAGAATGTACTATTCAATTTGAATAAGTCCAGCATAAAATACTTGATATATGTATTTACTGCTTATACTATCAAGCTATTGCTGGTTTGTATGACTTATGGCCACCACACTCTTTGTAATGTACATAGGTGTAGTGGACAGCTCTGGTCTCAGGTTTTACTACAACCTGCAAGAGCCAACGCATAGGGCTGGAGTGATGTACCTGGGACTGAATGTCGACCAAGCTATGATTCTTCCTCCAGGATCCAATGAGTTTACTCTTAGTTCTGTCTGCAGTCCACAGTGCACAAATGCAGTAAGTGAGCAGCTATGCTTAAGCCTCCAATAGAAGCAGAGAGTATTTAACCCCATAATATGTAGCTAGCATAATAATGAGTAGTGCCTGGTATTAGTATTGTCTTTTGACGCATGTGTAATTTCTTTTTGCCTTGTCAAAATAGCCAGTTTTATTCTTGGATTACAAAATTCAGTGTTATTTTATGATCTAGTTTTTCCAAAGAATTATCTTCACCGTCTTACTCTAATATATTTGAAAATTGAAGACTATAGCAAAAACAACAACAACAACTAGCATTTCTTAGGTAACTCTTCGGTAGTTAACACTTTTAATTTCTATATAATCTGAAGTGGTTTCGTTATGAATCACAATTATTGTATAGAGTACACTGTAATATCTTGTATTGTATCCTTGTAAATACAGTACATTCCTCAAGAAGGGATTACCATTATTGGAAATCTGCTTCACACTCATTTAATTGGTACGTTTGTATGGAATAGGGATGGAATACTGCAATACATGCATAAAATTATGAGTGCATGTTAATTGCGCGATCATACACCAATACTATATTTTGAAAATATTGGGCTGAAGTGTGTGGAGGGAGAAAGAGGGAGGACATTTAAAATACTGTGAAAGTAGTATAACAGAGACTTGTTAGCTAAAGTGTTATGGCTTGTTGAGCAAGTGAAATGGGGTGTACTATAATTTATTCCTATATGAACGAATATATCAGACTGTCTCCTAGACATAGCTAGTCAATGTTTGCCAATGAACAAAATAAAGTGTATAATATGAAACTGTTGTATAGTACCGTACCTAAAAATAAAATTATACTTATAGGGAGATCTGTGACTATCCGCCATTATCGATTCAATACCACTACCAATCAGCTGGTAGAACTTGAACCATTGGACCAAAACCTCAACTACGACTTTAACTTCCAGCAGTTCACACACTTACCTACACCACGTGTTGTGAAGCGGGTAGGTTGCTATTGCAAGAGGTTATGTAATAATTAATTATGCAAGTGCCAAATGTGTATTATTATAGGGAGATATTCTTGTAATACAATGCACCTACGACTCCTCATCGAGGAACACTATTACTTATGTAAGTTTTAACACTGTCTAAAAAATAATGCATTTATGATACTACTACTACTACTACTACTACTACTACTACTACTACTGTTGCTGCTGCTGCTATACTACTACTACATGTACTACTGCTGCTAATAATAATAATAATGGCAGAAAAGTGATAGTAATCATATGATAAACATAAACAAATGAATAAATATTAATAACAGATTGATTAAATAAGTTTAAAAAGATGAGTTTTGTATATTATTTAGGGTGGTGAAGCAACTGATGAAGAAATGTGCCTCAGTTTTCCCGTGTTCTATCCAAGACCTGCTGATGGGAGTGCTATTATTAGATGTTCGAGTGGGGTTGATCTGGCAACACTGAATGAATTCTACTCCTATGTTGTAGGGTGAGGCAGTTCTGTATGTCTTACACTGTGAGAGGAAAGGAGTTTTTATATGGTTTATTAGTACACATATTAATTCAATGGGATCTCAAATAGAAATTTTACAGAACTTCTTGAAGTACTTTTTGGCTATTAGCTAGACATTCAATATTTCTTTAATCATTAAATCTTTGAGTACTTGATCACCACCAATTAATTTTAATCTCCCTATTTCCGTGGAAATATCCATATGTAAACAAATAATATGCAAGCTGTATTAGAGATTAAATTCAGACTACCATTTTCCCCTTCAAATAATTGCCCACCAGGAGTGCTTCTATTACAAACACAGTAAAGCAAACAAGAGTCTAAACTTTTAGCCTTCCATTCACTACAAATTAAAGGCTGCTTAAACTTTCTTAAACAGTTAGCTCTCATGTGTTACCAAAAACCTCAAAAATAACGTCATTGCAATACTACATTAAATATTGTAATGGTGTGGTCCAAATCAATATTTTGTTTTAATGTTATATTTTGTCATTAGCCAAAACCTTGCCACAGTAGAGAGCCTCAATGGAGACTATTATGGAACTCTCAGTGGTCTCAATTGGCTCGGAGATCCTATGCTTTCATCCACACTCCAAAGCTCACTGGCCAATGCAACAGTAAATGAATTATGCCGAAGGGAAAATGTAAGTTAATTTTTTCTCAGCTATCCAGTATTAACTAATTCAGAGTGTAATTAATACGTTCATGTTATAGTGCTCAGTTGTCAGTCTTGATTGTCATCAGCAGATTTTGAATTCAATTGCCGTTTAAACGTTACAATACTTGAATAATTTATTGTATCAATATTTTTTTCACACTTTACAAAATAATCAACTTTAGTCTCAGTATTTTACCCAATTAATACTGGTGGTGTGCTTCAGCACAAATGGCGAGTGAGCCTGTCTAGTTAGGTTACAGTATTGTTATAATTATGATTAATTTTAACTTATAAAAAAAACACTCCAGCTTCTAACAGATGGTCGAGTTTTAAATAAGTATATACGGAAAAGGGGATTCAATGCCATAGACCATTCGCTTCAACTGTTCGACTTAAAATCAAAACAGCAACAACAGGCATTTCTAAGAAATTACCGCACAAATGTGAACTTATCTGAAGTAGCTAAAAAAGCTGTATTTATTTGTTACTAAATGTTTACTTTGTGCTATTCTTTAGTTGAAGCAGTAGCTGTAACGCAAAAAACTTTCACACACACACACACTTGTTCACTAGACATACCAACACAAGACTTACCTTCGTGGTTAGACTATTGGACAATGGATTTCAAGTAAGAACAACACTGTTGCGTAGGACATATAACTATGACAAATAGCGTATTAATTTACCACTACCACTAATTCGAATAGAAAATAAACTCCAGTAAGTTTGTAAGTTTTAACTGCACTTACAAAAGAATTCAACAGAGTCGGCCACCGAGCTAGTACAAAAATGCAAGGGGGTCAAAGTATAAAAATGACATATGTAGTCCAAACATATGAATGAACAAATATCCCTGATTCTCAGTTGTGTCATCCCCTGATAGTGTCGCGCTCGCTTTACTTGCTTGCCAATAACATCTACTAGTTACAAGTAACATGTTAGCCGTATTCTGTGCAAGAAGCTATTTTTCCAGTTATATCAGTAACCAAATAAATAAGAGAAGCCTCCTGCTAAGAAACAGCTATAATGACACTGGTTTGGACCTCTCTTTTATAGCTAGATGTCACTTTTGACTAGATAGTAACATTAATTATGCAAAGCACTACACTGGCTCTGTCTGCCAAAATTTCAAATTAGCCCATAGCTATAATCCAATTCTTCGCAGTCTAAGAAGTAAGTTTCCCTTTTCATTGTAGATATGTCCCATTTAGCATTCCACTTGGCTTTGTATTTTGCACGATAACTTTGCATAGAATAATAATTCATATCGCGTTCTTTTAAGCTGGATTAGTGAGTGGTGTGGCTATATATCACACAGCTGCATTGTTCTTGAATGTCTGTAGTTCAACTCCAGTCGCTTTAGTGCTCAGATGCCTCAACCTGATGTACGATACCAACCTCCAGATGTCTGCAATGGTGTTACCAGCGGACAGCTAGCTCCAATGTGCTTGAAAGATGGAGATGATGCTAATGTCAGTGGAACTCCTCCTGTGACTAATGTCAGTGGAACTCCTCCTGTGGCTTCAGCCAGTCTCCTTCTTGTCAGTGTGGTGGCACTACTGCTGGGTGTGGTTGCCATGTAATGAACTTGGACTTAATAAATATGTACCTGTTGTGTTGTTTCTACATTCTCTTTGTAGTTTTTTTCCTTCCACATGTTGTTTGTACTGCAACGATTCGTGTTCATTAATTCTTTTTGTAGTTTTTCTACTGTTGGTTGTACTGATTAGAAGTATTCCAGGGATGGATTTAGGGAGGGCTTGACTGGTGTCGTATGAGCCCCCCTTTTTTTCAGACGGAGCCCTCATTTTTTAGCTAGTCTAATTCTTACCGATAAAAGTATAATATCGATAACTTTTGTCCGTGGTTGTTTTTCCACCTCCAGTAATCGCGATCATCTAATCTATTATCTTTGGTCTAATGAGCTCACTCCTACTTATATAATGCTGAGTCAGGATTTTTTTATATTCGTCGTCCTTTTATAATACTTATAGCAGACCAAGCTTTTAGTATGCCAAAGCATTATGATCTTGTATTTATTGGTTATTCTTCGTGATTAAATTATAGCTACTTTCAATATTAGCTAGAATGTCTTCGTAGTTTTCTCTCTCATGAAATCAGTTTTCATAGCTATTTTTTTTCATGTTTAACTTGCCTATTCACTAAAAATATCCTTGTAAACTTTTTTGTTCTCAGCTAGTTTAGTTTTAGTTTTTCCTTCCTGATTTTTAGCTGTTCATTATGTCAGTTCTGAACAGTTGGATTATAATGCTAATTATTGTGAAATACAATATATACATTTTCCATAAGTAGCTGTTCACTAGTCTCGCAAGCCAGACCTTTACCAGACGCTACGCGGGGGAAAGGTCTGGTACATTGCGCATACCTATCTCATATTTGCCACATTCATTTCCGATCGTGATGAATACGTTTATGCCAACCGCAGGACTGCGCGCAGACTATACGATCAGATTGATGATCTTCTATGGAAGCGTTGACTGCAGATGCCAGAAATCGTTTACATTCCTCCAGCTAGAGATAATATCGTATATGCTGTGATGGACAAACCTAGAGGAGATGATGTAATTAGTAAAGTTTTCCAAGGTACTGTGGAGAAGTAAAAGATTGAGAGAAGTAACATGGGAAGAGAATTATAATATTGTAAGACATACGATAATGTAATTTCAATATATCAATTTTTAAGCATAGTTTAGAAGAATATTTTACTGATCCAAAAGGAGCTCCAAACCACATAATTAGTAGAGTAGTAGATATGTATACCCATTGCACTCATGAAAGCGTAAAAAATAAACTAATTGAACAATTTACTAAGGAATCATCTTTAAGAGTTGTGATTGCTACAATAGCATTTGGTATGGGGATTGACTGCCCAGATGTGCGGCATGTAATACACTGGGGCATTCCTAGTGATGCCGAGATGTACGTGCAGGAAAGTGGCAGAGCAGGAAGAGATGGTAAATTATCATGTGCTACAATTTGGAAAACATCAACAGATTTGACCACAAGGTACACTACACAGCACATGATTGACTACTGCTTGGAGAAGAATGTAGTTTGCAGAAGATCATTTTTGTTTACAGACTTCGACGATTGTGTTTTTAAAGCTCAGGGGTGCAAGTGTTGTGATATTTGCCAGAGGAACTGTACTTGTGGAAGTTGTGATACCAACATTAATTCATTTATTGTTCCATTATCAAATATACAAACAAACAAATAGTTCTTTTCTGCACTTGTTCAACTATTTTTCATTCTGTAGTTTCCACATTCCTTCACTTATTTTGTCATATTATTTATCTATACAAACTTTAATTTATTTATTGTTCCATTCTCAAGCAAATAAATAGTTATTTTTTGTATTGTATTTAACTATTTTTATGCATTTATTCTGTAGTTCACATTCCTTCATATATTTGTAGTAGCAATGTATTTCATTTGACAGGACAAAGATATTTAACAATCACAAAAAGTACAGAATAGCTAAGATAGGGTGTATTTAGAAAAATTAGGTTTGCTATTAAGTTAAAGAAAGATTTGTAGTTGTGTAAACCTGCATCAAACACCTCCGACTCCATCAGTTGATTCACAATTTGATGCAAATCATTCAGTTGTGACTTCTCAGCATGCTTGCCACTGATTGGACCAACTCCTGCCTCATCATTAAATGTAGACAAAATATCACTGACTGGTCCCACACTCTTTCCTGCTCGAACAATTGCAGTATCAGTTTTATTAGCTCCCAATCCATCAATAATTGTCTTCACAGTCCTGTTCATGTGCTCCATGTGCAGTCAATACATGCCATACCAAGATAGGACAGGACTGCACTAACAATGTAACCGGTCACCACAATTTCAATGAAGTATTCAGCTGCATTCACATCACTTTTCACTTCTTTCTTGACATTGTTTCTCAACTGAGAGCTTTTATTCTACTTCATGTACTGAACTATTTATACCTGTGGTTAACGGATAAAGTTTTGGGCACGTCAGAAGACCATTATGTCTTTGCCTTGTAGTCCCCCACCACCCCCGCCCCCCTCCCCTTCCCCTCCCGCCACTTCTCCCCTCCCCTCCCTCCACTTCCCCCTCTCCTCCCACCACTTCCCCCTCCCCTCCCACCACTCCCCCCTCCCTTCCCCCCACTTCCCCCCCTCACTTCCCCCCTTTCCTCCCCCCACTTCCCCCCCTCCCCTCCGCCAATCGGTTAACATTAATACTTCTCTAAACATCAACACTTCCCCCCCCCCCCCCACTTCCCCCCTTTCCTCCCCCCACTTTTTCCCCTCCCTTCCGCCAATAGGTTTTAACATTAATACTTCTCTAAACATCAACCAGTATGAATAATGCAACTAAATTTTTGCATGGGGTGAACTGTGGGATTTGCTATATGTAACACCTTTAGCTCAACTCTCCTAATTTCATTAGTACCTGTGAAGGCTCGAGTTTACTTTCTGCAACCTTTTGCCATTCCTTCACTTTTCTGTCAAAGTGATCTCCCAAGCCATCTACAAGGTTGGCAGTTGATTGATGAGACAAACAAATATCTACTTTCTGTAGACGCTGATACACCTTATAAAACATAACAAAACATAATGCTTAATAGATCGATGCCATGTATATTAAATACATACCTGTTTGGCTGAATGTCCTGCGTACATAGCCAGAGACAAAATTATATGTACAAGTGAGCATTTGGAGTCACGATGCTTGCAAATCATAGCAGCAATCATTGCTATGATTAAGTTGCAATTTACACGAGGAGTCTTTGTCTTCATGCAACTTTGAAGGAGATAGAGAAGAGTGGGTGCCTGGTTCTTTAGTTCGATAAGAACTGTTCTAAATTTAAACTTAAGCATAGAGTCTCGGTTTTTTGCCCTCAGGATGGAGGAATTAAACTTCTTTGAACACATTGCTGCCACTTCTTTAGTCAAGGTGCGCCCTACAATCTTGACCAATGCCTTTCTGCTCAACACATTTTGCACGCACTTTTTGGCAAACGACTGATAGTTCCTTCGAACTAGAGATTTGCAAATGCGTCTTCTTCCAGGAGTTACACGATAAGACAAAGGCCTTGACTTGTAGTGTATAGTAGCCTATAAAAATATTGGACATAATTTCACTTTGAAATTTTTATCAATTAAGAATTGAATTTGCAATTGTAATTATGTCATTGTAATAAATTACAATGAGATCATATATAAAGTAATTGTAATTATAATGAAAGGAAAAAAAAAGCAGAACTATTGGAATTATACATAACTATTTTTAATGTAAATATTTGGCAATTCCTAAATTTTCTTTAAGACCATGTAGCCAATCCCATACTGATTGGTGCCTAAATTGTTGAAAACCTGGGGCAGGGGGGAGAATGAAAATAATATATGAAGACTTAATTCTAGTATAGACAGAATTAAAATCTAATATGCTATGTGATCATTGTACAATAAGAACACAAATTATTGCATGTGTAATTTAAAAGACTATTTATTTAATCTTTCTTAGCATAACTGTAGCAATTTAATTGTTAATATTAATGATGTAATTATAACAACACCGATCATAAGATACTTACAGTGACTTCTGGTGACTCTGAAGTAGTAGTTAATGCTGTTTGTGACATCTGGGTTGCAGAAACAGTATGCCTTGATGGTGTTGAAGGAGCCTCAGATGTAAATGTTACTTGCTCAACAGGTGATGCTGCACAGAATTGAGGAACTGATGTTGTAGTAGTATAAGTAGCAGTGACTGGCATGGATGATGAAGTAAGAGGCATATGCGCTGAGGTTGAACGGCTAGAGGTGGAGGGGATAATGCTTGCAATGCTCAAGACTTGACCTGTCCCTCCAGCAGTCACAGGCAAATGTGGAAGTGCCTTTCTTGTATTGGTTGCAACCTCTTCATGCAATAGATTATATTTTCTATCAACCTGACACAATTCCTGCAAATATACCCTCTTCTAATAGACTCAGAATCTAATTGCAAATTATGACATTGACAGAAGAATGAAATTAAAGTGTTCCTGATTTTTTCTGCAGTGGAACTACCAAGTAATCGCCGCCGCTTTCTCTCACTGGCAGTGGAAACATCTCCTCCACAACCCAAGCATCTTTCCATTTCTATCCGAGTTGCAAAAATGAACGCGTAAAGTTTACAGCCAACAATTTAACCACAGCCGCTCCATAAGAAGTATAGGCAAAGTATTTCCCCCAGATTTTGGGGGAATGATACGAGCTTGATGTGTGCGCAATGTACCAGACCCTTCCCCCGCGTAGTGTCTGGTAAAGGGTCTGGCTTGCGAGACTATGTAGCTGTTCACTACGTCACCCCTTCTTGAAAAGATACTCCAATACATTTATATGCACTATTTTGGAATGTCATTTATAAGAATAGTGTAAATTATCTAGTACTGAAGGAAGTATTAGCTAAAACTGGTAGATTAAGTAATAATAATAATAACAATCTTTTATCTTTAATTACATTGCATAAAAGCGACCCCAGTTAGTTATGAATGCCATGTTGTGCGCATGAGCAGACAGGAGACACGGTTATAAAGGAATCCCGTTATGTACCGTAATGCCAATTTTACCTTTGAACCCAACACGCGCATTTTTTTCCTTTCCCACAATTTGAACCGAAGAACTGCGTGTACTTTGAACTTCCCTTGTGGAAAACCTTTGGGTCATTTGGAATCTGAGGTAGGACATCTAGAATTAGGAAAGGCGGAGCAGGGGCTTGTTCACAGCAAATGCATTACTACACCCACAATGACAAATAATAAGCTTCACTCATTCAACTGACTATCTCCTGCAGTGTCTCTCGATTGCGGTGGCATCACAACCTGACTTTATTTTATTTTATTTTATTATTATTTTATTTTTATTAATTATTTAGAAATTATTCACCTACCTTGAACTTTGGATTAAATATACTAGCTATATCCTGTATCATTTAATTATTATATAAGCTTCACTACCACACCCACAAAGTACATTCATTGAACTACACACAAGCTGGCCATACAAATAAGTATGTACATTAGTTGACCACACCCACAAAATATTTACTTTGACCTCCTGCAAACTCAGTCCTGACCCCGCCCCTTCCTTCCCTGGCACCTCCCCCTCTTTAGATGGCATTTCTGTTTCCTTTTCCGTACCAACTAGAAAATTATCTGCTGGCCACACCCACAAATTAATAATCTACTGACCATGGACACATACTGTTGACCAGCCACTTGTGATGACCACGCCCACTATTAAATATGATGGCCACACCCACATATTAACTCTGATGACCACACCCACATATTAACTCTGATGACCACACCACATATTAACTCTGATGACCACACCACATTAACTCTGATGACCACACCACATTTACTCTGATGACCACACCACATTAACTCTGATAACCACACCCACATATTAACTCTGATGACCACACCCACATATTAACTCTGATGACCACACCCACAAAATTTAAGCAATTATTACAAATCAGTTATTTTATTTTTACACAGTACACTTCAATGTTATTCTTCATCAAAATGCCTTCTTGCTTTTTTGTAATGCTGGTTATCTGCCTTTTCTGTATTCGTGGTTATCAATCTTCATAATTAGATTTCGCAGTATCGCTCAAAGGATGAATTTTAATGATCACCAGTTAGTTAGCAGCAACACAGAAGAGCGATTCAAGCCAGCCTGCAGCAATGACATGTCCGAGCCGGCCTGCAGCAATGACATGTCCGAGCCGGCCTGCAGCAATGACATGTCCGAGCCGGCCTGCAGCAATGACATGTCCGAGCCGGCCTGCAACAATGACATGTCCGAGCCGGCCTGCAGCAATGACATGTCCGAGCCGGCCTGCAGCAATGACATGTCCGAGCCGGCCTACAGCAATGACATGTCCAACAGCAATGCTGGGGCAACCTGCTCTAGTTTAGGTATATCAAACTGATATATCGTAACTCCCAGATTCTTAATTGCAATTAATAGCAGCAAACTATTAGAAAATGCCATGTCATCATTTTAACTTCACAATATGCTGCTTCAATTTGTTTATCTGTAAAACGAGTTGATAAATATATGCATATTAAACCATAACTGAAGTATGATCAAATTGAATATTGTCCAAATGAATAATATATCTGTTTTAATACCAAGGAATGTGCATATCCTGTCTTTGTGGAGCATGGTATTCCCGTAAAGATCGATTGGCTAAGCATCTTGAGTCAGAGCATGGAGTAACCGACGGAGGACACCAAACAGGGCGCTTCTTCTGCCCCTTTGAGTGCAAGTTGCCACCATTTCGCACCGTGAAACTCCTTTTATGTCACTGCGAGTTGTTACATGAAAAATCACTAGGTAAGTACATCATTTTTCATAGCAATTATTAATTAATTTTCATACTCTATTATCTCCAATATTTTCAACTCTTTCAGCAGACTTGCTAACAAACATATCACACTATATAAATTAACTATATATGGATTATCATTCTTTCATGGTCAAGTTTCTGACGACCATTGGGAAGCTATTGCGAATTGGAACTATTACCAACAATTAGGATAAGAACCTTAGCCATCACATACTGTAACCACTCAGTCATTAAACATTTGCTGTTATTAGACAAAGGTGCGCTTGAACAGTAATTTGTGCGGAAGGAGCTAGCTTAATTAACAAAGATCATTAAAAAAATTAATTTACAAAAATAGTCACAAAAAAGTATTACATTTGACAATGTTTGCCATGGAGACAATTTTAGGGTTAAAATTTAATGACACTACACCCGAGTGTACAAAGAAAGGTGACATAGGTATATGTAATACACAATGTATTGTGGATACCATATTTCCTTGATCGGAACTGTGGGTGAATACTATTCATTTCAGCTTACCAAACCTGTGGGTTATATGGTAGTGTTCAAGGGTGACTTGTATTAATTTCAGACTTCCACATGTGTGCTCTCCTAAAAGGGAAAATTTTCTTCAAAATCTTCTACCACAGATGAATTTGTCACAAGCAGGATATGTCAAGGTGTGGTTCTAATCAAGGAAATACGGTATTTATCATGACTCGGCAAAATTGTTCAACATACTTGGCTGACGTTAGCTAAGCAAAGTACACAAAATAATTTTTTTTAAATTTAAAAGATGGTACCTGTAGACACCACTAAGAAAATGCTATTCAGACTATCTCCCTTACGAACATCGGTGTGTCAATATTCCACAGGTACTGAGCACCTTAAATTTAGCTCAATGCAGGAGTTCAAGAAATGGAAGGAATATGAGGAAGAAAGAACATACTCAGCATATGTGCAGCAGCAATCACCTTACTGCCCTAAACTAAATTCAGGTATACGGTATATTTAAATATGTATTCATTTTAGCAACCTGTATGTATAATCAACAGATCTAATCATGAGACATTATTATGTGTGCTGTCGTGATGGCAACTACCGAAACAATTTATCTAAGAGAGCAACAGAAAAACAGAGAGTGAACCAAAAATTAAGCAGAAAAATCGATGGTGTATGTCTTTCACGAATGTACATAAACGAATACAAAGACCATGTTGAGGTAGAGTACGTGCCTGCCCACACAAACCACAAACTGTGTGCGAGTGAGTTGCCACACTTACCTATGCCTCAGAGTGCAATGGATGAGGTAGCTTTTAAAGTCAGCAGAGGCATAGCATCTGACAGAATATTGGAAGGTATGTTGACTACACATCACGAAACTTAATTATTAGTTTCGTTTTTGTGAATAATGTAACAGTTGTCATTAATCATATTCACTGTTTTAGTGTATTCATATTGTGGTTTTGTTGTGAGCATGCTCAGTCTCTGTGTGTGCTCTCTGTGTGAGAAAAAGATGAAGTGTCTGAAATATAATCCTTTAAAATCCAGCTAGATAGTTGGTCGGTGTAGTGTTCAGTAGCCTAGGTGGTTACATTTGGCGACCCTGCCAGGACTGAATAAGTTTCAGAGCTTAGCCAAAACGGACAGTTCGAATTTTTAGTGGGCACGTGTTGGATGTCCAGGAGAGAACTTAGAGCGCTACACTGTGAGTCTGCAACGAGCGAAACACTTGGTTTACGGTCAGGAAAGAGGAGAGCTATGCTTCAGGACACTGACGCTTCTATTGAAGTGACTCGGGAGTTACGTGGTGAGGTGGACGAACTGAAACGGAACCTTACCGTTAGGGAGAATGAGCTCCATGCTCTGGAAGAAGAAATTAGAACTTTGAACGCTGACTTCACGAATGAAAGTATGAAGATGGAACTGGAGTCTTTGAGAAATCTAGAGACGATTCGTAAACAACACGAACAAACCTTGAGAAGGGAGCGTGATGCTGTGGATCGCGAACGCCAGGAAAGAAAAGAAGATTGCGAGAGATGGGAGGAAGAAAAACGGATATTTCTGGAGAAAGTCAATTCGATAGAGAAGGAAAATACTAAGCTTCGAAGCCGAAGGAAGAAAGGTAAACAAGGAACCGACGACCCTGTGTCGATTTCGGAATCTACCGACGACGACCCCGTGCCGACTACTGGATCAACCGACGACCCCGTGCCGATCACTGGATCAGCCGACGACGACCCAGCGACGCTAGCCGGAACTGTCAGAGAGGACAACGTGTTGCCTGTGTCGAGGTCTCCAGCCATCGCTGTGCCAACCCCTGGATCTGAGTCTCCTGGTAGTGTTAGTCCCCTATCAGAAGGTGGTGGTGAGAGATTTGGTGTGGGTGTGGAGACAAGGTCAAGTAGTAGAAATAGTGGAAGTCTGGTGGGTATGGAAACAAGGTCAAATAGTAGAAATAGTGGAAGTCTGGTGGGAATGGTTAGTGAAACTAGTAGTGTATCGTCAGATGATGTTGGTAGTGTAGGTAGTGGTTCTAATCCAATGTTGGCGCAATTTGCAGCATTACTTAAGAGTCAAGCCGAAGCCCTTACGGCTCAGACTAAGGTAGTCAGTTTACAGAGTTTACCTCCTTTACCAATGTATACTGGGGAGAATAGAGACATTACTGATGATAGTTTTGAGTTGTGGTCTGAAAAAATTCAAGAAAGGGCTAGTGTTAGTGGGTGGTCTGAGGAACAAAAGCTTTATCAACTGAAGCTTCATTTGGATAAAACTGCGGCAGAGGTATTTCGTGTGTTACCTAGGGAGGAGAAAAATAGTTTTAAAATGGCTATGGAATCTATGAAGAAGAGGTTTCAACCTGTTGATATTGAGGAGTTACGTGGTTTGCAGTTTCACCACAAAATGCAAGGGGAAGAGTCTGTTGAGCAGTTGGGAATTTCTTTGCAACAGCTAGGCCGTAAAGCTTTTCCATCCATGACTGGGAAGGAGCTGGATCGCTTGCTGAAGGGCCGGTTTTTTCAAGCTTTGCATGTGAAATGGCAAAGGAAGCTTGGTGCACCTAAGCCAGATGAAACTTTCTATGCCCTATATGATCGTGCTAGAATGTTTGAGTCAAGAGAGAAACAATACTCGGCTGATAGTAGAGTAGATAACCGAGGCAAGCAAAAGGGGCAACATCAAAATAGAAGCTCAGAGAAACAGTTTCAAGGTGACTCGAAATCTGATAGTGGGTCACAATCTGTTAGTGTACCTAGAGGGAGAGGGGCACAAGGAGGAGCTGGAGTAAACAGGTCTCGCTTTAGGAGACAGTGTTACAATTGTCATGGATACGGACATTATGCCAGTGATTGCACTCGAACTTTGAGAGAGGCACCAGGTCGTGTTAGAGGGAATCCAGCCTCTTCAACGAATAGTACAGTTGGGGCTGAGCAGTCAAGTAATGTATCTGTGGAGCCGTCAAGTAATGTGTCCATAGAGCAGTCGAGTGATATGACTACTGAGCAACTAGAACAGATGCTTGCTCAGCGTCGGCTAGAACAAGAAAATTCTAGTATGAGGTCCACTAGTTCAAACAATGCTGTTAAAGCTAACAGTCGTGTAAATGGAGCTGTGGGTGAAGCGTTGTACATCAACTTGGAGGTTGATGGAGTGTCAGTTGAGGCTATGGTAGACACAGGGGCACAGTCTACTATTATTTCCAGGTCTCTTTTGTGTAAAATAGCACAGCATAGATCTCAGAATGGTCAACCTTTGCCTAAATTAGAGTTACCCTCTGTACATCTGTATGGTAAAGACGGGGAAAAGAAGAGACGACAATTGGTTGTAACTGCTCAAGTTGCAATGACCATTAGTGTTGACCAACATAGTGTTATTGTTCCAGAGTTTGTGCAACCAGATAGTGCACAAGAGTGTTTATTAGGGATGAATGCTATCCCGTTCCTTGGTTTTGTGATGACCAGGTCTAACGGTGAGACTTTGTGGTCTCCTCCAAATTCAACTTCTGAAGAGTCAGAAGCTTATGTGAACCTAGTCAGTTCAGTGACCATTCCAGGGTTCAAAGGCAGTTATGCAGTGGGGAAGGTCAATGGCGAAATACGGTCTGAAGAGGTTTTGTTTGAGCCATGTCATTCAACGTTTAATGACCTGGGTGTTGATGTTCAAGAGGCACTGTTGAGTGTGGGGAGTGATGGATCCGTAACAGTTCCAGTATCTAACTTTCAAGGGATGTCAGTAAAACTAGAAGACAATATAATTATTGGTAAGGTGGTGAAATTGAGTAGTTCGAAGGGATTGGAGAAGGATTCTGTGGGTAGTATAAACGAAGTTAGAGCAGACTCGATTGCTGAGAAAGGTGATGATAGGTTAGAGTCTATTTGGGAGGAAGTGCGTGAAAATATGGGTGAATGTAATGAGCCGGATGCAGTGAAGAAGTTGTTGGGTGATTTTGTAGATTGTTTTGCTCTCAATGATTCAGAGTTGGGTTGTACTGATGTAGTTCAGCATCACATTGATACTGGTCAGCATTCTCCTATCAAGCAGCCACCCTATAGAACCCCCATGTCTCAACGGCAGCGTATTGCAACTATGGTTGAGGCAATGCAGCAGCAAGGTGTTGTGCAGCCTTCAGTGAGTCCTTGGGAAAGCCCTGTAGTGCTTGTACCAAAGAAGGATGGGTCTTTGAGGTTCTGTGTGGATTATCGAAAGCTAAACTCTGTAACTAAGAAAGATGTGTATCCGCTTCCACGTATTGATGATATATTAGATGCACTTGGTGGCATGAAGTACTTTTCATCACTTGATCTTGCCTCAGGTTATTGGCAAGTAGCCCTTGACCCAAGTACTCGTTCGAAAACGGCTTTCGCAACTCATTGTGGCTTATTTGAATTTGTGCGCATGCCATTTGGTTTGTGTAATGCGCCAGCCACTTTTCAGCGGGTCATGCAGCATGTTTTGGCTGGCATGGAATGGAATGATTGCTTTGTGTATTTGGATGATATATTGATCGTCTCCAAGGATCTAGAGGAACACCTGGAGCACTTGAGAGAAGTCTTTGAGAGACTACGACGTGCAGGCTTGAAGTTGAAGCCTAAAAAGTGTCACTTGTTGCAGGAGTCTGTCCATTTTCTAGGACATGTGATCTCCAAGGATGGTATCAGACCTGATCCAGCGAAGACTAGGAAGGTTGAGGAATTTCCCGTTCCTACTGATGTGACAACCCTCCGTCAATTTTTGGGTTTGTCTTCCTATTATCGGCGGTTTATCCCCGAGTATGCAAAGGTTGCTTCACCTCTGCATAAGTTGACCAGGAAAGATTCGACATTTGAGTGGTCAGAAGAGTGTGACAAGGCTTTTAATAAGCTCAAGAAGTTGCTTACATCTGCTCCTGTTCTAGTTTATCCCAAGTTTGATGGGAGGGGCTTCATTATGGCCACAGATGCAAGTTATTCAGGTCTTG
>WLWD01000901.1_pt1 | contig 191959 bp, 156 predicted proteins | sample 6712731 | NCBI WGS metagenome assembly WLWD01 (sample SAMN12718690, study PRJNA576275) | sponge metagenome | isolation source: marine sponge | host: Mycale hentscheli | place: New Zealand: South Island, Marlborough, Capsize Point | collected 2014-11-01
TAAGCCCTCACGGAGTATAATAAGACCAAGACAAGGGAGCTAGTCTGGACTAACGTTGCACTAAAGATGCCCAGTTAAGCCCTCACGGAGTATAATAAGACCAAGACAAGAGAGCTAGTCTGGACTAAGGTTGCACTAAAGATGCCCAGTTAAGCCCTCACGGAGTATAATAAGACCAATAGCTGTGACTGATAGCCCCATAGTTTAGATGCACAGCTGCACTGACAGTTTCCATGGGAGACTGGGATCAAGTATTCATTCAGTCTTGGTAGCTAATGAGGCAGTCTGTCTCTGTATTTGTGTCTGTCGTGCCATGTGACATTGTGGGTATGGCAAGTGTCGGTTAGAGGCATTCATTTTTGCATTCATTTTCTGGAGAAAGAAGTCTTACAAGTCAAAGAAGATGTGACCTCAAGAGTAGTCACTTGACAAGATACAGTAATTTACCATGTACTGCTTGTTCGAATGCAAGGCTCATCTGCTGTTGCTGGTGCCAACTGCACCAGTGGGCAGGGGAAATGAACGTACAGTGGAACATCGTTTAGGAGTACTGTACCTGATCTCTCAAGATTAAGGACATATCTCAATAAATGGGACTAGACTTCAATAATACCAGCAGCCTGTGAACAATATGTGCATTCTATACATACATACTTACATACATACATACATACATATATACATACATACATACTACTTACTTACATACACATATACCCACATATACACCAGATACATACATACATACATATATACATTTACGTGTATATGTCGAGTACATGTGTTTGGCCTTTGGTACATGTTGTGCATGTGGTGTGACTATCTGTTACTTATTGACAGGATGAACTAATTCAGCAACTGAACGAGGAATTAGAAGAACTTCGCAAGGCACAGAAAGGCTCTGTCATGGCTTCAGGAGTTGCCGGTCACAACGAGGTCGTACAGCAGCTGGTGTTTGAGAACAGTGAGATGACAGGGGCAAGGGACAGAGATGAGGTGGAGGTGGGAGAGAGAGAGGCGGCAGGAAGAGGCTGGAGCAACTGGCAACTCAGGTGGAAGACCTCAATTACCAAGTGAGCATGCTCAATGAGGAACTGGAGGACAAGCAGAAGCAGCTGGAGACTTTCCAGGTGACTTTGGATTTTTTTTTTTTTTTTTTTTTTTTTTTGTGCATGGGATGATGTATTGAAGTCTGGCATTGTGTGGTATCATTTACCTGGTACCTGGGGAAGGTACATGTCTAAACATGCATGTTAGTAAACATCTGAAGGTGCAATCTGACAGTGCAGTGCGTGAGCAGTATATAGCTAGCTTAGCTACATAAGTGGAAGTACAATTCTTTGGGTATAATAAAGGTAAAGGGATTTCAATTTCATATGGCATGTCACATTTTACAAAATGATACCTTACCATTCATGATTAAACCCAGTTTGGTATAAGTAGGCACTTGATTGACTACTATTCTGCACTGTCCTAGTTTCTACTACAACAAACAGAAAAAGTTACTTACTTTCATATTTGTATATGTCCATGTATACTTTTTAATCTTTATTTTAAATGGAACTTTAATGCGGCACTGTCCGTTAAAAATTTGAAACAATAATTGAATAATTTAATAACCAATGAAATATTTTTAGCTGAATACTTACAGTTGGCATGTCAGAGACTCCAGGAAGATTCCATGCAGCGTCTCAGGGAAACCTTCACTTCACAGATGGAGAAGATGGCACAGAACTATATACCAGGCAACTGAGCCAGGCTAGGTCAGTCAGAGGGGCTGGGAGGTGCGACAAGGAAGAGACAGAGGGAAATAAGTGAAATAAAGTATTTCTACAAGTTGTGAGCAAGGCAATCTAAAGTTAGGGAAGTGAATGAATGAAGTTTATTGTGGTATTATATTTTCTTGGAGTGGAGCTTTAATTGGTGAGTGAGTGAAGCGAGGGAGACACTTTCAGGCATAGTTCATGGGTGAAGGAAAGAGACCAGTGAGTTTGTGTGTGCATGTGAATTCATCGTGACCTGGTTGTCACACGTTGTTCTTGTTGTTGTTTTTGTTGTTGTTGTTGTTGTTAGGCTAATGCAGAAGCAGATCAAACTCGCAGTAGCATGTGCAGAAAAGTCGTGGGAGCAGGGCAAACGTAGAGTGGTCTCTGATCCACGTAAGGAGGAGGTGAGAATTTATGTGTGATTGGATTGTGATAGTGGTGTGTGTGTGTGTGTGCGTGTGTGTGGTACCAGTGTTAACTTCCAATACTAAATATGTATTACACTTACTTCATAGTTGCCAACTTTTAGATACAAAATGTAGGGACAACCCGGCGCGCAAGCTCGCCTGAAATATTTTGCCACAACCACGCCCCTTTTTAATTAAACCACGCCCCTTTTGCCACGTCCACATGCACATCGAAAAGATTCAGTGGTACATGGTGATTGATCGTGAACTGATGATTTGTTTTGTGAACTGATGATTTGTTATGTGAACTTGTTTTTAGTCTTTGTGAAGTGATTGGCGAGTTGCTTTCTTGCGTTATGACTAAAAATAACTGTACTTTGACCCTACTCGGGCCATAGCTAGCTAAACTAAGTCTCGAGCTGTACTGTTACAGTTTAGCCTTCATTTCCTGGCCTCGGACCCTCTCTGGTCGGTGATGTCGGGACAGGAGCGGGACTGGAGCTAGAATGTCGGGATTGCCCACCAGAATCGGGATGGTTGGCAACTATGTTACTTACTTCAGTTTCATGGAACTGTCCTAGGAGCAAGCTGGCTATTTGACACATTAATGGTTATTGTTGCTTTGTGTGTATGTGTATAGCATTTACAGAGTGGTGGAGGAAGCTGAGAACCGGTACAGGGTGGCCCTGCAGCAAGCGCGAGAAGAGCTGGTGTCCCATCATGCCCGGGAGAGAGAGTCTCTGATGTTTCAAGTGCGCCAGCTGGAAGACAGGCTCGGGCGTGTCTTGAAAGAAAGAGAGATAGACAAGGAACGGGAAAAGAAAGGAAGGTGTGGCCAGTATGGGTGTGGCCGCTCCTCTGAAGAGACAGATGCTCGTGTGCAGCAAGTTCTGGAGCAGTGGAGAGCCAACATGACGCACTCTGTGAAGATGCTGGTGAGAACATAGTGGGTGTGGTCTTGGGCTTGTGGATGTGCTCACATACTGTAATGGTAGGGTTGCCAGTTGCGTACAGAATTGTTCACTGGGCATGGAAGACACTATGTGTACTAAGCCACACCCATATTTTTAAGCTCACAACTAACTTTGGTGCACATGCTTATTATAAATGTGAATACTTCACACTGACCCGTGTTTGGTCACATGCATGCCTTTTTTATCATCTTGTTACTCATAAAATTCAACTTTATGGGTGGGTGGAACTTGGGCTGGGAGGAAAAGGGATATCTAAGCCCCCTCTGTGTGGAGAGCCTGGTGTTACTGAATACGTTTTTTGTGTTGTTTTTATGACTACTTCTTGCACTGTATACATGGCAGCCTTTGTTTGCAGTTCAATGAAGCATAACCAACCAAGAGTGGTCTGATATGGTATAAGAATGTGTCTTTACACTATTGGTGATGCCTCTTTACACTATTGGTGATGTCCGGGCTTCACCGGAGGGTTTTTGCGAACCACAGGACTCCACCTCAATCAACACCTGAATTGTCCACAATTAGCCTGCTTGCGGGCGCCTCATATCAAACTGAACTTAATGATATTCATGTGTATCTCCGCCCCTTTCTTACCCATTGCTTTCTGTGTCATGTCTTACCCTATTTACCTGTAATCATTATCTTACCTTGTTCTCTTCGTGCAACACAGTTATCTGAGTGCTGCGGGAGCTTACGACAGTCATAGCCGTAGTGTTCAGTGACTAAATCTGTTTAATTGCCGAAAGGGTGTGGCGAAGTCCAGTTACGCGGACTTTGTACATGGTCCTTCGAGCCGGATTCTCCGGACAGAGAAATTAAGCCAGCTCCAGCTCACGACTGAGCCTACTACTTGTCTAATTAGCTTAGTATAATTTAGTTTCTAATAGTTAGCTACTCATTACTAATTGTTTGATCGCTTGTTCGTATCGTTCGTTCGTTTGTCTTCTCTCCACTTCTCGTTCTACCGACTCGACGCCAGCCATGCCTAACGTGGAAGATGAAGTAAAGGACATTGCCGCCATGAGAGATCTCGACGCCCTCCGACGAAAACGATCAGGCAGGAAAAGCCAATTTACTCGACTACTACAGGTTCTAAATAGTGCCTCCTCAGACCTTGCCGGCAAGCTCTCGGAAAGAGACTGTGCCAAAAGAGTAGCAGAAGCCAAGCGTATGGCAGCGCTGCTCGAAGCTATTCAAGACAGGATTGAAGAACTTACAGCAGACAGAGAAGACGAACTTCAATCCGAAATAGCCATAGGTCTTCCCTTACGGGAGGATCACGACCAACTCGTCGACAAAGCCGAACGCCTAGAAGAACGCGAGTGCGTCTACCGGACGGGAGCATGGTTAGTTAGCCTATGCACACGGTTGCTAGCCCGAGAAAAGCCAGCACTCTCCACTCTCCTGACGGAGAGGGATAAGGTGTTCGACAAAATGGAAGACTTCCAAAAGAGCACAGGCCTCTTCGAGACCGACGCTATGATCCAAGATCAAGTCTCACAAATGGATCAACTCATGTCGAAATTGGACTACAAAATCGACGAATTCACTGTGGCCAACGCCGAGACTACTAAAGCTACCGAACCCGAAACTCGACCCAGGACTACCGGGGGCTACTCAAGCAAATTGAAACTGAACCTTCCCTCCTATGAGGGTGACCCAGTACAATGGGCCAGCTTCAAGTCATTGTTCACTTCAGCCATGGACAGAGCCGGAGACGAAGTGACTGACCATGAGAAGACTATACACCTACTCTCATGCGTCCAACCAGCCGAAGCGAAGACGATCGTGAAACAGTTTTCGAATCTAGAGGATTGCTACAAACCAGCCATTGAAGCATTGGAGGAACGTTATGGATCGAGGAACAAGGTATATTCTCTCCATGTCAAGACCTTCCTCAAGGACGAGACGTATCATTACACCTCCAAGAGTCTGTATCAGATGGCAGTTACGTACAAGAACTTTCTACAAGGAACAAAGGACTGCGAGGGAGACTCCTTCGAGCATCTGGTTGCTGGTGTGCTCCTCACTCGCTTCGACAAAACCCTAGCAAACGAATGGCGACACCACTGGGAGGAAGACAGCAAACTGCCTACTATCGACGACATCCTTAAGTTTGTCAAACGTTGGAGTTCTAGATTGGAGATGCAACCACCCTCGACAGATCATACTACCTCAGTCAACAAGTCTCAGACTCCTCAATACAAACAGTCCCAGCAGCGAGATCGCCATCGACGACCGACAGTTGCTACCGTGTCTACTGCTCCCAAGGTCAAGAACTCTACTACTCCAGATCCTAAGTGTGCTGCCTGCCAGGGACTGAGGCATTCGCTCAACCGTTGCCAGACTTTCCTGGACATGGCTCTGGACAAGCGTAGGGACTTCGTCGCTAGTAACAATATGTGCCTCAACTGTTTGTATCCAGGTCATCACTCCGACGACTGTAGATCCAGAGGTACCTGCCGAGTATGCCGCTCCAATCAACACCACACTCTGCTACACCAGTCGAACGCTTCTACGCCTACTCCTCCTGCACCTCCGTCTCCCAAGCCTAAAGACGGGAACGTGATGGTTACGTACGGCACCATGCCAGGGGACGAGGTCCTCCTCGCCACGGCTAAGGTCGTCATAAAGCAAGGGAGTCAGAACATTACTAGTCGCTTACTTATGGACAGTGGCGCCGTACCGTCACTAATTACGAAGAAACTCGCTGATCGCTTATTGACCGACCGTACTCAGTGTACTGCCACTTTTACACATGCAGGTGGCGAACTCATTACTTCCCGACATAAAGTAGACTTGACGTTGCATGGAGATTGCAAGTTCCGGATACCCCGAGAGCCAGTTAAGGTCTCTTGCCACATAGTGGACTCCTTGCCAGCAACTGTGTCTCCACAAGATACTAACATCATTCTAGACCATCCCATCGTACGTGGCAAAACCCCCATCGCAGATATGGATATGGGTGGTGACGTGGATATACTACTCGGGATGGCAGACAGTCTTCGATGCCAGACCGGCACTCGAGAAAAGTCCGAAGATGGCTCAGCCTGCGTGTTCGGGACCTCTTTCGGATGGGTCCTCGGAGGAAGATTTCCAGGCTCACCTACCAACCAGACAGTGCTCACTCTCCAGCAAGTTAAAAGGGACGTAGACTCCAATCTGCAACGCCTGTGGGAGATGGATCGAGTGCCCACCAGGGACAAATATCTGACTGAGGAAGAGACTCAAGCGGTCGAGCATTTTCGAGACACCCACTCCCAGACCTGTCAACCCTCAATATTTGGTATTGAGGCTCAATATTTTGGCCAGAGTCTCAATATCTCAATACCAGCCTCACTTTTCTCAATATTTTGAAAGATTTATCAATATTTCTCAATACTGATCCATTTAATAGAAAGGGAAAAAATTTCAGTGTTCTAATTAACAAAAGTTGAACACATGGTCATTTGGCTAACCTCATTTTGGCCTGCATTAGTGTCCTCATTTTGACCTAGTGTAGTAGCAGCAGATAGCTCTAGCTGGTATACTGGTAGCTACTGGTACTCAGTTTGGCTTGAAGTGATATGGAGGACTTTTCTGATGAGGAACCTGGCCCTTCAGCTCCAAAGCGTAAAAAGAGTCAACCTAGCTACAGGTCTAAATTCAATTCTGGATGGGTGAAAGACTTTCCTTTCATTGGTCCAGTCAAGGGTGATGTCTATAGGTAAGAGAACTGCTCCTCTGTTTGTTAGACACTCTAACATTTTATATCATCATTCTAGATTCGAGTGTAAAGTTTGCAACAAAAGAATTCGGTGTGATCACATGGGTAAGAGAGAGGTGATTAAGCATACTGAAACCCAAAGCCATAAAGATCTAGCAAAGACATTCCAATTTCAAGCTAGATTGCAGTTTAGTACCCCCAGCCTAAATGAGACCCAGCAAAGATTGAGAGCTGAACTGAAAATGGCAGTCTTGACTGCCAATAACAATATTCCTTTGGCTTTTCACGATAAACTGTCACCCACAATTCGAAGTGTTTTTCCTGATTCAAAAGTAGCTTCCAACTATCATTCAGCCTCAACAAAGGCGATGTGCTTATTGAATTTAGCTGTAGCACCTTTGCTAATAGAAAAACTAGTTGAAAGCATGAGGACTCAGCCATTTTCTTTATCCACTGATGGATCCAACGATAGTGGGTTACAGAAAATGAATCCAGCAACAGTTCGGATGTATGATTTACAAAATGATTGCATTTCAACTCGATTTTTGAATATGTGTGTCACTTCATCTTCTACAGCTGAGTCTATTTATAGTTCACTTAATAGTAAACTCGAGGAATTACTTCAGTGTTCTAGTCCTTGGGATTTATGTTCAGCTGTTGGTGTTGACAATACATCAGTGAACATAGGTGTACGTGATTCAATCAAGACAAGGGTTTTACAACAGAATTCAGCTATATTCTTCAATGGTTGTCCATGCCATATCATACACAATGCTGCTCGAAAAAGTAGTGATGAATTCTGTAGAAGTTGCACTTTTGATGTTGAAGAGCTGTGCATAGATATTTTTTATTGGTTTGATAAATCTACAAAAAGAAAAAATAGTCTTCAATCATATTGTACTTTTTGTGATCAAGACTATAGAGCTGTGGTGAAGCATGTTTCCACTCGGTGGCTCAGCTTAGAGCAAGCAGTGGAGAGAATTCTAAAGCAATATGAAAGCTTGAAGTCTTATTTCAGATCAGAGGATGAACCACAGCCTAGATTCAAGCGACTTAGTGACCATTTCAACAATTCCATGACAGAAGTGTATCTGCTTTTTTTCCAGAATGCTCTCTCTTGCTTTACTCAAGCCAATCAATTTTTGCAGAAGGAAGAACCCTTAGTTCATGTCTTACAGCCTCAACTTCTGAGCCTGCTGAAGAAAATTTTTGGGAAATTTATAAAGCCGTCTGTTTTGTCAGTTCATGTTAATTCTGACACTTTGGTAAATGTTAGTTTCAGTGATATGTCAAATCAACTAGCAGATAAAGATCTAGCTATTGGTTTTCTCACGAAACAAACACTAAATCAATTGTATGAGGAGGGAGATATCAGCGAGGTACAGAAAAAGAGTTTTTACAAGGCTGCTCGACATTTTCTGATGTCTGCTGTGGATTATTTAATAAAGTGGTGCCCTTTCAATGAAGAATTAATGACCCATGCTACTTGGCTGGATTTTGAACGGAGACTTGAAAAGAACTTCGACTCAGTTGAATATTTTGTGCACAAATTTCCGAAGATCCTGGGTAATATCAACATTGACAAGTTGAGTGAGGAGTTTATAAACTACCAAATGCTTTGTTCAAACGATATACCTTCTTCAGTAAAATCGAGAGCTAATCTTCAGGACGAAGACCCCCACAGAGTGGACTATCTTTGGGGATATCTTCGAACTCTTCAGGAACCAGGGACGAATCATAAAGCATTTGGTCTATTGTTTCGTGTGGCAGAATTAATAATGACTATACCTCATTCAAATGCTGGTGAGGAAAGGATTTTCTCCCTTATAAATAAGAACAAAACACCCAGTAGAAGTAGTCTTCAACTTGAAGGAACCCTTTCATCATTGATTATTGTTAAAACACATATTTCTAACGCACTTACCTGGCAACCTACAGAAGCTATGTTAGAAAAGGCTAAAGGAGCTACAAGAACTTATAATGAACAACACAAAGACAAGAATTAGACAATCTCAATATTTCATGCATAATCTCAATATTTTTTCCCTTATATCTCAATATTTGTAAATTTTGGGGTTGAGAGGTCTGCACTCCAGGGACGTACAGGATGGACGATTTATTGTCAAGCTACCAAGAAAAGAGATGCCTCCACCATTGGGAGAATCTCAGCAGACAGCGATCAAGCGATTCCTCAGAAATGAGAAAGCACTCAAGAACCGGAACCAGTGGGATAACTTTGACGAAGTCCTGAAAGGATACATCGACCTCGGTCATGCCGAGATAGTGCCAGAAGCAGAGCTGAAAAAACCTCACTACTATCTCCCAGTTCACGGCGTCATCAAGGAGTCGTCGTCCACTACAAGGCTACGTGCCGTTTTCGATGCGTCATGCAAGACGTCAACTGGGCATTCCTTGAATGACCAGCTTCTCCCTGGACCGAATTTATATCCCTTACTGTCTACTGTCATTAATAAATTCCGACTGCCTCAAATCGCTGTAACCGCCGACATTTCTAAAATGTTCCGGGAAATTGTACTTCACCCCGACGAACGCGACTACCATCGCTTCTTATTCCGGACGGATAATGGACACTTAGTTTCTGCACGGATGCGAAGGTTGACGTTTGGTGTTACTTCCTCTCCGTATCTGGCTACTCAGACTTTACACAAGCTAGCCGAAGAGTGCAGACAACAGTATCCACTCGCCAGTCATACAATTCGTCATCTCTTTTACGTGGATGACTGCTTGGCTGGAGCAGACACATTCAATCAAGCCAAAGAACTTGTCAATGAACTTATACCTGCCCTCAGCTCTATCGGGATGACACTTAGAAAGTTCCGATCGAACTCAGAAGAACTAATGGAATCCATTCCTGAGACACTTCGCGAGAAGGAGGATCTGACTATCCAGGATCCCAAGTCAGCCGGTCGAACTCTCGGCATTCACTGGAAGGTCAGGAACGACACCTTTCACATTACTTCTCCAACCCCACCTTCGTCAGAAGTCAACGCCACCAAGAGAGTGATCGCCTCAACAGCTGCCCAAGTATATGACATTCTTGGACTTTGGGCCCCAGCCACTGTTATTGCTCGGATGTTATTGCAAGAGCTGTGGAGGCGTGAACTCGATTGGGATGCCGCCATGCCTGAAGACGTCGAGCGGAAATGGAGAGAGTGGATGGCTGAACTTCCTCTTCTGACTGAACATCCCATTCCGCGAAGATTGTTGACATCGAGTTGTACGTTCAATCTCCAACTACATGGGTTCTCCGACGCCTCTACCAAGGCGTACAGAGCTGTTATCTATCTGAGAGCAGTGTATTCGGACTCTTCAACATCAGTAATGCTCGTGACAGCCAAATCCAGAGTGACTCCAGTCAAGCCAGAGACAATACCCCGGCTGGAGTTGACAGCGGCTCTCATGCTAGCAAGACTAGTCAAGGCTACGGCCTCAGACCTGGACATATCTCTGGACAACTGCTATGCGTGGACGGACTCTTCTATTGTCCTATCTTGGCTCCACCACTCTCCAGCAACGCTCAAAACCTACCAGGCCAACAGAGTCGCCGCCATTCTTGACATTCTGAGGAGAAGTCAATGGAGGCATGTTCGCAGTCCAGACAATCCAGCCGACTTGCCCAGCAGAGGAATGCTGCCAACCGAACTGATTAAGACGCCACTGTGGTGGTTTGGTCCGCCATGGCTACTTTCCTCTCCTGAGCATTGGCCACACACCAGGCTGACTTTCAAGGAATCAGGAGAAGGTTTCAAGCCCATGACTGTAACAACTGTCACACCTCCCAAGACCGCTCCATGGAAGTTTTGGGAGGAGATCTCAGACTTCGACAGGCTGGTCAGAATTATCACCTATTGTCGGAGATTCATAGCCGCCTGTCGAAGGCAAAATGAGATCAAGACAGCTACCACTTCTCTCATCTCGGACGAGATCACGGCTACTCGAAATCACCTTCTACACATTTCACAACGGGAGACTTACCCGGAAGTATTCGAGTGGCTGAAGAAGAAAAGAACCATTCCCAAACACCACCTACTTTCGAAATTCGACGTTTCCATTGACAAGGGAACTAACTTACTCGTTGTCTCGGGACGTGTCAAGAGAACAGATGCTCTCGCCTCTAGGTGTCAAGTGGTGCTGTCTCTGAAGTCGCACATCACGGCTTTATTTGTAAACACAAGACACCGCACCTGGCACCACCCCGGAGTGACTACAATGCTGAGTCTACTCACCGACAACTATTACATCCCTCGAGTCAGGAATTTCCTCAAGCTACTAAGCAGGAAGTGTGTACACTGCCAAAAGGCATATGCACTCCCAATCTCTCAGCGGATGGGAGATCTACCAACTTCAAGGACGACGCCGGCTCCTCCGTTCGAACGCACGGGAGTTGACTTCGCTGGGCCATTCTTGATCACACGCGGGAATCCACGCAAGCCCACCAGAGTCAAGGCCTATGCTGCTGTCTTCATATGTCTCGCCACACGAGCAGTTCACTTCGAGGTCTGCTCAGACTTATCAACCGACTCATTCTTGGCCTGCCTGCGCCGCTTCATTGGCAGAAGAGGTTGTCCTGCCCACGTCTACAGCGACAACGGCACAAACTTCTTGGGCGCTAAAAATGAGTTGGAAGAGATCTCGACTATGATGACTTCGCCAGGAACGAAGGACGCCATCAACGACATCACCAGTCATCACATTCAATGGCACTTCACACCTCCCCGCACTCCTCACTTCGGTGGTTTGTGGGAGGCTAGTGTGAAGTCGATGAAGACTCTGCTTCGCAAGAATTTAGAATCAAGACCTCTGAGTTATGATGAATTGGAAACCATTCTCATCGAGGCAGAAGCGACGTTAAATTCACGACCTCTCGACTCTAACATTTCTACCGAACCAGACTCCCCGGAATTGCTCACACCAGGACACTTCCTGATTGGACGGCCACTCCTCTCTCTGCCGCCAACGTCCGTCAACAATTCAGATCGCCCACTACTGTTGAAGCGTTGGGCTTACATTCGCCGCCTGACCACCGATTTATGGAAGAAGTGGAAATCCACTTATGTACAAGCTATCAATGCCAGGTCAAAGTGGACATCGTATAGAAGGAATTTCCAGGTTGGCGATATTGTGCTGCTTAAGGACGAGATGATCAGAGAGAGAACTTGGCCTCTCGCCAAAGTCTTACATACTTATCCAGGAGAAGACAACTTAGTTCGAGTGGTGGATCTACTCTGTAACAGACGGGTCTACCGATGTGCGACGAACCGACTGGTTTTACTCGTAGAAGCCCCACCTCTCTCACCTTCTCGCCCTGCCGAGGATGTCCGGGCTTCACCGGAGGGTTTTTGCGAACCACAGGACTCCACCTCAATCAACACCTGAATTGTCCACAATTAGCCTGCTTGCGGGCGCCTCATATCAAACTGAACTTAATGATATTCATGTGTATCTCCGCCCCTTTCTTACCCATTGCTTTCTGTGTCATGTCTTACCCTATTTACCTGTAATCATTATCTTACCTTGATCTCTTCGTGCAACAGTTATCTGAGTGCTGCGGGAGCTTACGACAGTCATAGCCGTAGTGTTCAGTGACTAAATCTGTTTAATTGCCGAAAGGGTGTGGCGAAGTCCAGTTACGCGGACTTTGTACAGGTGATGTCCCTTTATCTTACAACACTCATTCACACTCTAATGAATATTTTCCTGAGTTTGAATTAGAGGTGATCACCAGTTGTCTCTCACATTTATATGCTCTCGTCATCAAAGGTGAAGTGAGCTACCATTTGCTAAAATAATAATAACTATAGATCAATATAATATGTATGTAATATTGTTGATTTTTATAATAGTAGGGTTGAGCTCAGCTAATAGGCAAGCATACACACCTGATTTAGAATACGTCAAGTTATTCCACAACAATAAGCAACAGTAATTGCAGGGGTTTGTCTCTGTTTTAATAGCTGCTATATTCAATTACAAATTAACCAAACGTTTCAACTTCTTGCCGAAGATGTCCTATTATTGTAACTATTTCAGCCAAAAATGACTGAATCAGTAGCAACAGATTGACGATGCTGAGAAATAAGATACAATACATTGAGAGTCAACAAGCAAAGCAAAACTATCTGTCTCTGTTGATTGAGTGAGCATGTATTCAGTATGATCTGTTGTTTACTTTCGGAATGTACTTCCTGCTTCTTATCCCAGCCATGCCAATTATCCATCATGTATAACAGTGGAAGTTGTTTTGTCACAGACCACAAGAATGTTTCTTTAGTGTTTTGTTTTTCTTTCTGCAGCTGTGGTATTAATGTTGTTTTTTGTTATGTCGTTGTTTGTTTTGTTTGACAAGCAACAAATGAACAACTATTATTTTCTTATTTATGTGAACCAAGTTTTTTTTGTTTTTACCAAGTAAACATTCTGTAATTTCTCACCTAGAAGCCACAAGCGTCACTGAAGTCTAAGTGTGTTCACCTCTTTATGGCACCATCAAGTCTTAGTGTATTTGCCTTTTAACTGAGCTAAAGAGGAATAGTGTCATTTTTGACAGCTCACGTGATATATGTATATATATATATATATATATATATATATTATAATGTATAAGTCCAATTGGGGAAATCAGCTTATACACTGCAAATGTTATTTTTCTGTATCTACCAGTAAAGCCGCATGAGTCAATTAAAAAACAAAACAAAAAAGCATTATGATGGAAATGGATTAAACTTATAACTTTAGCTTATGGTGCAGTTGTAGGCTCTGGTGAGTACTAGTACTTATGGTGCAGTTTTAGGCTCTGGTGAGTACTAGTACTTATGGTGCAGTTGTAGTTTCTGGTGAGTACTAGTACTTATGGTGCAGTTGTAGGCTCTGGTGAGTACTAGTACTTATGGTGCAGCTGTAGGCTCTGGTGAGTAGTAGTACTTATGGTGCAGTTGTAGGTTCTGGTGAGTACTAGTACTTATGGTGCAGCTGTAGGCTCTGGTGAGTACTAGTACTTATGGTGCAGCTGTAGGCTCTGGTGAGTACTAGTACTTATGGTGCAGTTGTAGGCTCTGGTGAGTACTAGTACTTATGGTGCAGCTGTAGGCTCTGGTGAGTACTAGTACTTATGGTGCAGTTGTAGGTTCTGGTGAGTACTAGTACTCGCAATATGAAGTTAAGAATACTTGCCAGATAGATTTACGGAGTGTTTCTAAGAAAGTTTTTGGTATGCTATTCACTTACTGCAAGAATAAACTAACTGTTTCTAACTAGTTGCACTTCTTGTCTACATTATGCTGTACGTACTCGCACAACTCTCGCCACATCAGCCTAAAGTGGAACTCAATTAGCTTCTCCCACTCGGCCAACTGCCAGATTTGTTAATTAGGTCACGAAGACATGCAGATAGTGTACGGAATGCAAGAGACGCCCCAAGGCCATAGCAACTCTGTTACGTGGCATTTTCCAGATTACTTTATTCTATTAATGCAGCACATCATAATGGCCTGGCTTGGATTTATTCCAGTAATCTAGTCTCATTTCACTCGCTTGTTGTTAATTGGTATGTTTTGCTGTTCAGTAAATATTTGTTTAGTGCCACCTTGTTAGTATGGACAGGTTGGGGGCTTTTCTGCTGTTGCTTCCTCTCGTTCATAATAACCTAGGTTACATTTAGTACGTGAGCAGTGCAGTTCGAAACAACAATAGTACAGCGTGAAGCTAAAAAAGTGAGAATTGTTTAACATTTTGTGATATATCTGAATATCATGTGATATGTCTGGGTTGATGTGATTGCATGGGTGGGAAAGCAACCTATCTGGCATGAAGTTTAATGCAAGAAGCTATATACTAAAATGTATTTGTGAAGCAAAATAGAATGTTGCAGAGCAGATTTAGTGTCAAGCAACACAACCATGCATGATCAAATCTAGTCACTTCCTGTGTCAAAGCATTAAATTCCTCTCATGTAAGTACACCAAGTGGTACACTTGAAGGACTCCTCTACAGGTATAATGTTTAGAATGGTAATGTTCACTTTCCACTTAGTATCACATACTAAATCATGCTGTATGAAGATAAGTAAAAAAACCCGTTTCATCAACTTATTTTGAGTAATTTTAGTTCTCAGTATTGTATAGATATTTTTTTCCCACCTAGTATAACATCCTGGATGTTGCATACTGCATAAAAACTCCTTTCTTTCCCCTAGTCCCTCCCACAAATAAAATAGATGAAGCCCTGTGGTGATATCATCACTTGTGGGGTATTAATTGTAAAGTGATACTTTTTAGAAACAGCCGAACAATTTTGTTAATAATAGTGATAACTAAGACAATGATAAGTTCTTATCTATAGGGGTTAGTGAATTATGCTTATTATTATTATTTTTGTTTTTTTTTGTTTTGTTATTATGCTATGCTAGCAATGCTCATCATTTTAGCAATTATGCTACTTGAAACTTCTCATTATGCTCACATTATGATTGTAGACTGAGTACAAAGATCACCTTAACATTCACAACTATAAAATTCCTTGTACACATGACTAATCTGAAACCTGATAAGGACCCTGTTGATATGTGAGTTACTGATCTATGGCAACAGTGCTGGGTCTCATGGAAGTGCCAACATCAAGGGTATTTAGTAATCTAAAAAATTAATTAAAAGTCTCAAAGCCAGTTCTGGAAGACTACATCAACTTGTTACTGTTTACAATAAACTAATTATAATTGTATTTGCCAATAACTACCTTATTATGCTCATAAGTACACTAATTAAGCTAGCATAATATGCTAGTATTCATGAAATCACTTGTGCTCTAAATTTGCCAACCCCTGCTTATCTGTCATTCCTGAGGTCACTATGTACTCAGCTGATAGTACCTGCACTTAGTGATAGAGTGTTTCTCACTCACTGGTAGTAAAGTCTCACCTGCCTACTGAAATGGTTTACCAGCGATTCCCTTGTTTTGAAAGAGGGGGTAAGTTGTATCACACACCTTACTGATAAGAGATTTTGTGCTGGAACTGAAGATGGCACTAGATTGTGTCCAAAGTTTCATCACCCCACAATAAGTCAATCTGCTACTGATGGTTTCTGCAATACAGCCTTGAGCGTTTGATGAGTTAAGTACTATGGCAAACTGTATTGCTCAGAATAATATTTCACCAGTGTACTCTGATAATCAGAGATGTCTGGTGAAAATGTTCATATACATACAGAATCATGATGCACTATTCTATAACATACTGCATGGTAAACTGTTTCATATCATTGCTATAGTGCATCTATTGTGATAGGTCTGTGGACACAGCTATTGCATGTGTACTTATTTTGAATTCACTGCAGTACAAACTCATGCACACACACAGAGATCGAATATTATGTATTGTGTATTGACTCCTCAGGTGAAAGAAGTGGAAGAGAGGCTGGCATCTCAGTATGAACGTCGTCTAAAAGAACCAAGTCATGAAACAGCCAGTGCTGTGAAGTCGCAACCGCAGCATTGTAAACGATGTCAGAGACAACTTGTTTCCAACTCTCACAGCAGTAATCCTCCAGTAACTGTGAGCTGGAGTTCTCCTGTAGCCATCACCACTAGCCGTGTCTCTCCCAGGGGGGAGACTGGGAGAGATCATCGTCATAGAACTGGCACTGCTCTAGCGATGGGGAAGAACTCGACCAACAGCAGTAGCAGCACCAGTGGCAGTGGAAAGGGTAGCTTCAGTGGTGATAAAGTAGTCAGCAAGACAGGCAGCAGTAAGACAAGCAGCATTAAAGACAAGACCAGAAGCATCAGAGGCAAGACTGGAAGCATCAGAGGCAAGACTGGAAGCACCAGGAGCAAGACTACGAGTCTGAGTAAAGTCATAGAGCATAAATCATGAATGTCATAGGGTGGTGTCTGTCAGTAGCAAATAAGTTCATTTCTCTTCGTGTATTTGTCCAGTTTTTCAGTATTTGTTTTTATACCTCTGATAGCAGCAATTAATAATTTTACACTTTTACTATTGAATAGGAGAGAGCTGGCTGTATATAGCTATAGAGAATAAGTTCAACTTTTCCATAAGCTCCTTGTGACTGGAATGGGTGGTTTTCCGCCAACTAACAGTGGAGGCAACAAAGTGTTTGTTGCTGCCACCAGAATCTGCTTGTCACAGAAGATTAGGTATAGCTAGCTATTGGCCTCTTAAGGCACAGTTAGATAGCACCAGGTTGTCTGAGGTTAACTTATTAAAAACCCAATGAATGCAGACTAACTCCCTGGACATGTGCAAAGCCATAATATAGAAAACTGTGCATGTGCCCAGTATCATGATGTGCATGACATAGAAATCAAATCACTAAGCAGCCAAACGCTGTTACTGGTAACATTACATGGAAACATAGCCAGGGAACACCAATCAAGGCCACTCCACCAATTAAGTAATTAAGTTGATTAAACAGTTCTCGACTCCTTGTGAGAGGAGTGAGATGAGGGTGAGGGACTTCTCTCACACTCCTTGTATGCATGTAAAACCAAGCAGTTATTTAAACTTTTTTCAGTCATACTTGATTGAATCCAAATACAAGATGTCTGGCTAGCTACATGATTCATGGCTCTTTGCTACTATCAAATAAAATTGTGCTACATTATTTGAAAATATACACTATAAAATGCATAGGATAGTTTGATGAAAGTATGACCAAAAGTTACATTTGAAAAGGGTAAAGAAATAATTGTAGGTATTCAAACACAATGTATCTATACAAAGAACAGTTCCTGTAATGAGAATAAGCACGTAAAGTTTCCACACACGAACTAACACTCAAAGAATAATTATTCTCAATTCAAACATTTTCGCAGAATCTAGCTACAAGTAATATAACGTGAGAGCACTCAATAGTATGGTGCTTTCACACAGCACCCCGACCTTCAGTGCACTTCCCTTGGTTGTTGGTGGTGGAGCATTGGCCAGAGACTTAACATTGGTACTGTTCTTGCACAGAGTGTCACCACAGCGTCCCAGACCTGATACTCCAAAGATGACCACGGTGCCATTAACTTCAACTGGGATCTGTGACAAATCACCATTGCTGACTGCATCACCTAGGGCTGTAATAGTTTCTTCAAGGGTGCGGCTACCTGGAGATCTCGTTGAAGCGGCGACAGTGCTGTTTGAAATGTCCAATAGCTGCAGATCCACTAGGAGCATTACAATCTCATCACTGGTGGTAGGTGATTCAATATTGCGTCTCTGCCTGTTGTTGTCACGAGAATCTTCATCATTAGAATACGGGAACCATCCAATATTGTTTGCATCAAACTTAAAACGTTGTGCAATGTACCTTCCTACTCTGTAGGCTGCACGTACACCCTTCAGTAAGGGTACGCTAAGAACAACAGTTGTAGTGACTACATCTCTAACACAACCATCGATACCGAAACAGTCAATGACGACCTCAAGCATCTGTTTTCCAGTCTCTACTGGTGCAGAGATAATGGCTGGATCGCTCCAACGATTAACAATCCAAAATACCTTCCAGACATCTCTGCAAGGTATATTGCATATCGAGGGGGTCCCTGGTGCTGGATTAGTGTAGCAACTTGAGTGACTGTCAAAGGCACGCTTCCTAATGTCGGCACAAGTATTGACTTCAAAAGGTCTCAAGGTTGGAATTAATTCCCTTTGGAGACAGTTTCGAACTGCATCAACCCATTGTCTGCCAGCAGAACTAAAATCATTGTAATTATCAGAGTAGAGATTACAGTATTTTTGGGCATACTCAATAGCATATCCATCTTCAGTGCCCTGGCAGGGATAGCGAACTTCCAAACATTCACGGTACCAGTCGCAACGAAGAACGCCTGGGCTCAGACACTCTGGCGACAAAGTTGGTGCAACTACAGCTGGAGTAGTTGAGAGGCCAGTATTGGAACACCTGCAATTGTTGTCCACCAGACCCTGTGATTGTCCGTTTACTTCCAGTTGACACTGGTACCAGCACACCGTTGCAGTTTGATCTCTACAATGATGGTCTCCGTTACTTGCTCGTTGTATGTAATTGTCGGTCAAGCAGGTTGCCCATTGATAATCGTTGTAGTACTGACTAAAGAGAACACACCGAGTTTCTCCTATCGCATAATTGCGTGAGCCGCTCCTGCAATTGACAATTTGAGTGGAACCCGTAGTGGACAAGTTCAGTATTGTTACTGCGGCTAGGCCTAGTGCGGCAATAATTTTAGCCATAATAATTATAAGACGAATTTTGGAGGGGGCGAGCGGGAGCGCTGCTAATAGGATCGAAGTAGTTGATTTACCAATTATGGAATCAGGCGGTACGGCCGGTGTCACAGGACCCTACAATTCCTCCCCCGGAAGTGAGGCCCTAAGGGTGTGAGAGCTCCCACCCCGGAGTAATCGTCCTAGCCCCTAGGGTAAGCTATGGGACCTGGAATTCCCCCCCCCCCCCAAATTTAGTTTCCCCCACTAAATTTTCTTTACGCTGACACAAATTGTTTTATGATGATCAGTACAAGTATGAAACACTATAGAGCAAGCATAATTTCAAAAAGAAATGTAGAAAAAGAATATGGTAATTGTTGTATTACGAATGCCACAGATCTGACAGATCACTCCCACAAACTTGCTGGAGCTCGTGAGAGAATGATATCAGTTAAGTATTGTACTTGGAGCTATGTGCTCTTAGATACTTTGCTACGCAGTTTTAGCGTTCTTGAGCTGGTTATTAGGAGTTGCTAGTTCATACTGGTCTTGGTGTATGTTCCTGCTTGCAAAGCTGACAGAAAGAATGTTATCAGAAAAGAAAAATTGTTTGTTTGTTGCTGCTGCATTACAAGTGCGAATAGAAATTTCATTCAAAATGTGTTGCAGAGAAAATATTTAAAAAACAAGAAGAATAGTACTGTCCATCTTGCTCTTCAACTAAAATATACTCATATGGACAAATGGCTGAAGAGGTTAAACTGCTGAAGGTGGTAGCTATGAGGGTATATGCATTAGTTATAATACAATTATTAAAAAAAAAATCTTTTTATAGCCTATAGCTAATGGTAGAAAAATGGCTGGGAAGCTTCCATCTTCTCATCGTTTTGTGTATCACATGGCACGAATAGCTAAGCAGAAACAGAAACTTATGTAACAAGGTTGGACCAATAAAAGACTGGCCCAGTGATCAGGTAACCAATGAAAAGTACTTTTGTGAGGCATTGCTGCAGGTTTCAGCATTACTGAAAGAAATTCTGACTATAGCAAAGGAGTTTGACATGTGTATTGGATGTATTGTTGCTGGAAGTAAGAGACTGAAGAAGCTATTACAAATATAACAGCGTAAATTAAATAGTACAGAAGTTGTTGTTATTATTAGAGTAGCAAGTAGGCGTTCAATTGTTTTGTTTATTTGTGTATTTTATACTTTTATATAGCGACATATTTGTTAACTATTTTGAGCTTTTCTGGATGTCTGAAGCAAATAGTGCGGGAAATAGTTTTGTGGTGTGAAGAACATTGGGCCGAGTAGCTAGTTAATTGTTAGGTGCATAGCATCAGCAGCATAATGAAACCATTGCCGGAATACTATGGAAATGAGCACATTAATGATGCATCTTATAGCTAGTTTGCTTAATGTTTAGATAATCTTGCAAATTGGCCATAAAAATATTATGCCAGGACTACATAATAATCTTGTACCATACAATATTTTATAATAATCTCTGGTTCTCTCTGAGTCTTCTGCTGTTTTTTGTTTATTTTTCCCTTGCCTTTTTAAAGCTTGAAACAAATATGCTACTAACCTTGTAGTTTTTTTTTTTGTTTTTTTTTTGCAAAACATGTTGAACATTTTGTTCTCCACAATGCAACTGTTACTCCCCAAGACACTGCTGTATTGATAGCTGGCAGTTTTAATTGATAATGAATATTGTTAGTTCAAATAAGGCAAGGCGGTCAACTAACTTCTATAGAAGCATAGCTATGCATACTCCTTTATCAAACCATAATTTGTAGTCAAGTTAACAATTATTACAGTGTGATGTGCAGTAATGAACAGGAACATTTCCATGATTTACTCATCACAGGCTTCTAATTCTTAAGCGTAGGTATGTTTTTTTTTTATTACTTCTAAGCATGTTAGTAGTCTAGAAAGTGGTGGAATTTCTGGGAATTAAAAAAAAACTTTTTTGATTGTAAGTTTATTTTATGCTTTCCTTGACAGTTTGAATTTGATATCATGAATTTATTCTTTAAGTGGTTGAAAGTTTCTAGCTATTTATGACAATGTCACCAAGGGGATTGAAAGAAGAACAGGAGCGTTTGAATCACAATGAGCTATATCCAAGTCTCCTGATACCCAGTTTTAAAGTCCACGTGATTTCAAGATGAGCTATGCTATATATATAATGGAACTGTTTGTAGACATAAATATCTGTACCACAATCACTTACCTGATAATTAGCAAGTAGATCATTTGTTTGATATTCTGCATACAATAAGGTACTATGATTATTGTAAATATTTGAAGGAATACTGTGCATTTTTAAATTAATTTTAATGATAAAATTAATGCAATATCTAGCTATTGAGTCTCCCACCTTTACAAATGATTATCTCCTAATTCATTGAATTGCGCAATCATACCTAACAGAAATTCAAAGTTATAACATTGCTGAAGGATTATGAATAAGAAGACCACATACCGATACTTCCAGTGCACCTGCTGTTGTTGTTGTTCTTTAGCTTGCACAGGTTAGAAAGTTTAGTGATATTCATGAGATAGTACAAGTCATTATGATTTAAATTTTATGTGGACAAACAGATGGGAAGAATTATATAATAGCTAGCTATTAGGGATCCAGAAATATCATAAAAGCGGTCACTATCAATTGATGTGGCAATTTCTTTCCTGACCGTTGTACTTCATGATTAAATACGACATACCATCAATGTTAATACATATTTATATATTTATACCTAATCATACAGTACGCTTTAAACACATTCACAAACACCTCCATGAATAGTTTTGGGCAATACCTCCAGAAACATCTCCACTGAATATTGGTGGTATGCAAAATTCTTTAAAGAACTGTGAAATTTATTTGAATGAAAATTATAATAAAAATATTCATCATCTCTTATCAAGTATTTCGACATAATACTTGTCCTACTTGCCTATATTGAGTTGAGGTGCCACCAATAGACCGCCTCTCACCAAGAATTCATCTTCTATATATGCAGCCTTGGCATCGTCACCGTACTGGAAGAAAAGTGGGCGGAGCATGGAGCCATACGGCTGCCACACCAGATAGTCCTGCGGATCATCGTGGGCAGCGAAGAAGAGAGTGTAGTAGTAGGGGAGGAGAAAGTAGCGGAGACCCAGGTATTTCTGACTCACTTTGGTCGCTGAATTCCAGCGATACGGCTCCTAATAATATATATCATTGTGACCAGACATAAAATACAAATAAGGCTATAAAGAAGTGGGATATCTTGTTTTCAATGGCCGTGGGTCTAAATGTTTAGGGTCAGTTTAAAACAAACAAGCACCAACAACAACAATATCAATTTTTTAATATTGCCCAGTGGAAAAAACAAGTTATAAAAAAGATTTGTTAAGGTTAAAAATTCTAAGGGGACAATTTATGATATGGAAGAGATTTTACACTAAAATCAAAATTTTAATAGTTTAATTTTCATGCCTCCTTCTCTGCTGTTACACTAGACAACGAGCTTAGTTTACCAACCTGAGAGGATGCAGTCTTAGAGTTGTGGTTTCTAGCAAACAGATAGAAGGAACCCAACTCCATCCACCTGATACACAGCTCCTCTGTGGTGTCTCCTGGGAACATAAAATATAGAAACAGCAAGTTAAAAAAACAAAACAAACCACAACAAATATTAAAAGCCACACATTAAAAAACAAAACAAAAAAGCAGGGGGACTGACTGACCAGAGAAGCCACATATGTCGGCTCCTACAAGGGGAACACCGAACATTTGGAAACTGAGAATGGTAGAGATGCTCTTGCGAAGATCCTCAGGAGAGGAACTGCTGTCTCCAAGCCAGTGAGCAGCACAAGTACCAGAGCCAGGGAAAGTGGAGCACAAAGGGCCTCTTCCATTGTCTAGCTGAGAGCAGAGCAGCTTGTCTGGTGGCCTTCGACTCGGTGAGGCCTGTATATAATATTATATTATATCAGTCAATCAGATAGTATCAAGGGAAATTTACATAACTAACTGACGTCCCTTACCAAACAGGTTGTGCATGTTGTAAGCAATGTCGCCTCCATGGTGCTTGACGTCCATGTCCAAGGTCTTCTCGTTGAGTGGATGGGCCGTGCCACTATCGCCGAGCTTCCTGTTGCCCAGCGTGTATGGTGGGCGAAGTATATTTGAACTCCCTAACACTTGTGTGGTGATATTATGGGATGGCTCACAGGCTCCATCGCAGAAGTTGCTGGGTTCATTCATGTCGAGCCAGAGGCTGTCAACCGGTAACTTTTTCAAAAATGCTGTTATCTGAGGAAAAGCACATAAAATGGCTGCACAATATGCCACGCCACAAGTTTAGTGTGTTTGATTCACAATAGCTTAATTCCTGGAATCACTCCTCCCCAAACTATGCCACAGTGTATGTGTGCACACACACGAATGCAATGGGAATAATGTTGTACAATATCTGTAAGACTTTAGTTATGTGTTGTTGGATACAAGAAAGAATTAGGAAGCCTTTCCAATTTCCTCATGTTAGTAATCGCCATGGGAACTATAAAATAGTGTATGAGAAAGTTATGTTCAAAAGAAATTCTTACCCTTCAACTAAAATTAGTTTTTTTTAAGAAAAAGAAAAAAGAAAGCTGAGAAAAACTATCCAACACACAGTGCATTAAATATTGTTTCACTCTTTTCCTGCCCTAAAATTCTAGACCTCCTTCCTTGCCCCAGCCCATGGGACTCAAGTGAAACCTAATCCTCCAAAATGCAGAGATGACCAGAGTGGACTACAGTACTGTACCTGTTCTGTCCAGTACTCGGTTGTCAGGGGATACGCAAAGTCAGGAAATGCCACTTCTCCTGCCATTATCTTCCCAACAAATGTGTTACCATTCCTATCCTACCAAAACAACAACAAAATAACAAAACATCCAATAACATGACCACAAAATGATATTTCATACGTGTAATGCATGACAGTTAAATCTTATCAGTATATGTACCTTTAGGAAAACATTTTTATCGACACCATCGTCGTACGGTTTGTATCCTGTACTTGTTTTAATGGCCGGGTCAGTGATCAGAACTACACAATAGGACAAGTACAGAGTTCAGATCTTCATATGACACCTACCTCATACTCCCTTGGGCAGAAATATTGTCAATTCTAGCTCATACAACAGGTCTAGTATGACAAGTCAACTCAAGAGTATTCATTTCAAATACAATTAAAAATCCCTTGGGGCTTTTTTTATATAATACTTTGCACACAACTACTTGTGAACTTACACAATACTAACGGAAATAATGCTAAGATGTATATAGTGATGCAAGTCATGTGCTAGTCCCCCGCCCACACAACTCACCATAATGCTGCCCACTCGTGTGCACCTCATCAATGAACTCTGACATTTCATCAGCAGGAAAATGTACCGGATCAGTGGTGAAGTCTTTATATTGTATGTATGTGTGTGTGTGTATGTATGTATGTATGTATGTATGTATGTATGTATGTATACACAACAATAACTTTTTTAAAGATAAGCATGTGCACGCATTTATAAACACACACAGGTGTACCACACACACCTTGACCTTGAAAGGAACCCACCCATCGGATGATGCTTCTCTGCCACAAGTATAGACTAGATCACAGTTATTAATGTTTCTGATGAGTGGTGACACATCTGTGTCTATCAATGTCTTGCTTTCATCTGAATGCTCTCTCACACACACTACACTGGTTATCTGTAGCTGCACTGCTACACTGTCCTCAATACTGTCTTCCACACGTGTCCTTCTCCTCTCATCCTCTGCCACTCTAGCCTCAGTCACATCCTCGAGTCCTGTCCTGCAACTTCTCCTCCAACCACTCCTGTCCTGTGCCAACTGATACCACCTCCTCTCATCAATATTAAACTTTATCAAATCTTTTCTGACACGATCTCGCCATCTCATTCTGGTCCCATGTGCAGGGCGGCGCTGAGGCAGCCAACCAAACAGTATCTTCTTGGGCAGTCTGTGGTCATCCATTCTTGCCAGGTGGCCCAGCCATCTCAGTCGTCTCGCTATAACTATATCTTCCAGGGACTCCTCCATTCCAAACTGGCAGGCCACCTGGACACTGCTGATGAGTTCAGTCCTCTGCTGTGCTGACGTGATGCCAACTATTTGCCTCAAGCATCGATTATGAAAGGCTTCCATCTTCTTGGTGGCATCGTGTTTGGTGGTCCAGGTCTCCGAGCCGTACAAGAGAACACCCAACACAACTGCCTTGTACACCATCCTCTTTGTCTTGTAGGACAAGTTGGTGATTGGACCTTTAAGGGTCCCAAAAGCTCTTGCTGCCTTGGCAATTCTCTCCCCAACCTCCATGCCCACTCCTCCATTTGCCTCCAACACTGACCCGAGGTACTTGAAGTTTGTCACACACTCCACTTCTCCACCTTCCAGCATTATCGGCCTCGCCTCATCTTCAGTACCCAGAGTACCTGCAATAAGTAGTTTTGTCTTCCTCACACTCAAAGTCAATCCCCATGCCATGATCACTTTCTCCAACTCCACAGCAGCCTTTTCCATAGTGTTTACACACACACACACACACACACAATTAGTTAAAGCTGATTAAATAGTTGACTGCCCAATTCCACTCTTAGGCTGTCACTCACTAAACAATAGTTTTTATAGGTACCTCTGATGAGAAAAGTTTTATTGCACATAAAATAGTAACATTTGCACGAGGTGAGAAGGAAGGACTGCAGTTGATAAAAAATAATCCTAAGAAAGAATGAGAGTAGTTAGTTCATATAAAACTTAATCCCAGAGTTTAATATTTCCATCCCAGCCACAGGATATGACTTTAGAAGTTTCATGAGGCAGCCACTGGCAGCTGATGCAGACAGAATCATGAGCCTTGAACCTGGTGAAGATACGCGTGGTCTTCCAGTCCCATACTGTCAACTTTCCTTCTCCATCTCCAGACACCACAAAACTAAACGGTAAACAAACAAAATAGTGATAGATTAACAATATATAAATGTTATGTGTGTGTGTGTTTCAACATTTCTACAGATTTCATCAGAGTGAAAATGACAAATTTTTTAGAAATTAGTCCTATGGCTAGATAAAAAACAAAACAAAAAAACAACAATTGATTACAATCTTTAACCCTTCAAATGCCATAAGCGGCACTCTGCGTTCGGCAATTCTCCATTAAAAAAAATTCGATTATCTAACATAACATTCCTATATATATATTTAATTTTTGCTAAAATGTTATTATGATGTAGTACTTCCTGTAATAAAAAAATATATTTTGAAATGAGAGCGCCGGTATTTTAAATATAATTTTTAAACAAGATAGCTATTGATTGGAGGCTATAGTCTGCCTGTGCAGACTAATAACTTTAATTGTCATATAACATTATTATCTTGTGAACCTCACTGAATATCATTCCTCTACCATCACTGCTTTTTTTAAAAATTTTTTATTTATTGTTTGAAGGCGGCAGATACGGAACGAAACACAGGTTTTGTAGTCAGTGTTTTTGGAGTGACCGTCACAGTAAACTGTTAGCTAACGCTGGACATCTTTTTCCCCAAAAAACAAACAAACAATATTCTGTCACCATTTAATCTTTTAAATCGTTCACAAAGGCAACTATGGTATAAAATAGGTTAAACCATGGTAAATTATTGATACCAACCGCTCTCAGGATTGGGATGGTTATCTGTGATAATTTCTCAAAACCATGGCATAACCATTACATATATATGTGTCTGTGTGTTTCAACATGTAAATGATGATGATAAATTTGTTAGAAATTAGTGATAAATATTTATACTATTCCTGTAGTCTGTCAAAGTCAAGTTTGGCAAAACTGCAAATGCAGTAAATGAGAAATGCACTGAGTATGAAACAATTTAGTCATGTGAATCTAAGGTAATGACGAGCGAGAATGTCAATATTGCATATAAAAAGGGATGAATACATGGGTGTGCATTAAATATATATATATATAGTACTTATTACATGAGTCAGAGTGTGATGTGTCTGAAATATTTCATGAGCAGGCTAATTTATTTTCAAGAGCTGAGCCAGAGGCAAGTGAAAATAAAGCCCTGAGAGTGAAATCCATATCACTCTGGCAAGTGTAATAAGTGGTTTATTCCACATTTAGATACCTTTACTACTATAGTTAGTGTGGGCGAGCCCACATAATTGAAGATGGAAGAGAGAAGAAGAGAGACATTGTCATTTTGTGTGTGTGTGTGTTATAATGTAATCATGTAGGTGCACTGTACTGTTGTAGTGTGGTTTGTAGTTCAGGTGCTAATGAGCGTTGTTTGTGTGTGTGTATGGCATGAGCTGTGTGGCAGAGAGCAGGAATTTTGCAGCCTTTCGTGTGACTTGTAGGTGTGATTTTTGTGTTGTATAGTTGAGTTTTGTGCCATGTGCTTCAGTCTTGGTTATACATTCAATTCGTTGTGTGTGCTTTCTCAAGTTTTAAATTAAGATTTAATTAACTCTATCAACTCAACCCATGGGTGGGTTACAGCAGGCTGGGAGTTAGAGAAGCAAGCCTTGACTCTGGTGGCAGCAACTAATTCTGCTGTCTCCAGTGGTGTTGACTCAGAGGATTGTGTCCAGACCAACCCCAGGTCAGCCCACAGTTAGTACTAGAAGAAGGATAACTCAAAATTGGTTGTAGGGGCTACCCACACACCCCCAACCACGATATTTTAGCAGCTGCTCTAGCCCTCATGAGTAGAGTAGGGTACCACCTGAGGGTGGTAGCTGTAAAAACCATGAAAATTTGAAAAGTTTGGCCTGTTGCTATAATTACAAGGGTAATGAGCTTGCTCAGTACAGCTTGATGAGTTATTTCAGGGTCATATACCTACAGATATCATTGTGAAGATATCTAGGGTGGAACATATATATTTATTCCGCCTAGATATCTTCACAATGATATCTTTAGGTACATGATCCTTGGTGAACTCACTGTGGTGAACTCACTATATTTCAGTTGCAAGCTCATTACCCTAGTAGTTATAGCAACCAGCCAAACTGCATTCATGTCTAGGACTGCCACGGACAGTCCCAGTCCTTTAAATTTCTTAGGACTTCCTCAGAATTTTTAAGATATTCTGAAACGGTAAGGATAAATCTCCAAATTCTTAGGACTATTAGGGAAATCCAAGATATTCCATTGATCTCAAAGTCTAGGGACTTCAGTCTCAGAAGTCCCAGGAAGTCCCAAGAAGTCCTGGGACTATTAGAGACATCCCGGGATGTCCCACAAGGTAAGAGCTAAAAATCCCAGTCCTAAAAGTCCCAAGAAGTCCTGGGACTACTAGGGATGTCCCTGGATCTACTAGGGACTTCCCTGGATGTCCCACAAGGTAAGAGCTAAAAATCCCAGTCCCAAGAAGTCCTGGGACTACTAGGGACATCCCTGGATGTCCCACATAAGTCCCAAAAGTCCCAAGAAGTCCTGGGACTACTAGGGACGTTCCGGGATGTCCCACAAGATGAGAGCTAAAAATCCCAATCCCAAAAGTCCCAAGAAGTCCTGGGACTATTAGGGACATCCCGGGATGTCCCACATAAGTCCCAAAAGTCCCAAGAAGTCCTGGGACTACTAGGGATGTCCCTGGATCTACTAGGGACGTCCCTGGATGTCCCACAAGGTAAGAGCTAGAAATCCCAGTCCCAAGAAGTCCTGGGATTACTAGGGACATTCTGGGATGTCCCACAAGATGAGAGCTAAAAATCCCAGTCCCAAAAGTCCCAAGAAGTCCTGGGACTACTAGGGATGTCCCTGGATCTACTAGGGACTTCCCTGGATGTCCCACAAGGTAAGAGCTAAAAATCCCAGTCCCAAGAAGTCCTGGGACTACTAGGGACCTCCCTGGATGTCCCACATAAGTCCCAAAAGTCCCAAGAAGTCCTGGGACTACTAGGGACATTCTGGGATGTCCCACAAGATGAGAGCTAAAAATCCCAGTCCCAAAAGTCCCAAGAAGTCCTGGGACTATTAGGGACATCCCGGGATGTCCCACATAGTCCAAAAAGTCCCAAGAAGTCCTGGGACTACTAGGGATGTCCCTGGATCTACTAGGGACGTCCCTGGATGTCCCACAAGGTTAGAGCTAAAAATCCCAGTCCCAAGAAGTCCTGGGACTATTAGGGACATCCCGGGATGTCCCACATAGTCCAAAAAGTCCCAAGAAGTCCTGGGACTACTAGGGATGTCCCTGGATCTACTAGGGACGTCCCTGGACGTCCCACAAGGTTAGAGCTAAAAATCCCAGTCCCAAGTAGTCCTGGGACTACTAGGGTCATCCCGGGATGTCCCACAAGGTGAGAGCTAAAAATCCCAGTCTCAAAAGTCCTAAGAAGTCCTGGGACTACTTGGGATGTCCCTGGATGTCCCACAAGATGAGAGCTAAAAATCCCAGTCCCAAGAAGTCCCAAGAAGTCCTGGGACTACTAGGGACGTCCCGGGATGTCCCACATGGTGAGAGATATGATACTGATTTTTTTTGTCTGACTTGAGTTAACATACTTCTTCACCAAATTACAATATGATTTTTTATATCTGTATTTACTTTCAATTTAATTTTTGATAGATATTATTTTCGTAAATAGAATGTAAATACAGATATTAAAAAAAAATCATGTTGTAATTTCATGTAGAAACGCTTGCAGTAGAAAAGAATTTGGCTTTGCATCTTCAACAATTGCTTCTAAATTACGCAGAACAAAGTGTGGGAGTACTAAGAACATTCCTGGATATTTAATTAGGCTAGAGCTAAATTTATTCCAGTCCTGATCACTTTTGAAAAGATTTTAGGGACAACTTATAATACATATTCATCCCATAATGTTAGACATCATATTGAATTTTCTAAAGTTTGATGAAGAGGCCAAATTCAAGATCTAATTGCATTATTGCAAGAGCTTTACCTGCTAAACACATCTTTCATGTATGTTGAAACTGACTCGAGTAGTGTTGATGTAGCTTATGATGTTTTAACCAAAAACAAATAGAAGTTCACCTCATACAAATTTAAAAAAATTACAATTAAACTTATTATTCTAAAATTATTCCCAGGATGTCCTTAGTAGTCTCAGGACTTCTTGTGACTTTTGGGACTGGGATTTTTAGCTCTCACCTTGTGGGATATCCCGGGACGTCCCTGGGACTTTTAGCTCTCACCTTGTGGGATATCCCAGGACGTCCCTAGTAGTCCCAGGATTCCTTGGGACTTTTGGGACTGGGATTTTTAGCTCTCACCTTGTGGGACATCCCGGGACGTCCCTATTAGTCCCAGGACTTCTTGGGACTTTTGAGACTGGGATTTTTAGCTCTCACCTTGTGGGACATCCCGGGATGTCCCTAGTAGTCCCAGGACTTCTTGGGACTTTTGGGACTGGGATTTTTAGCTCTCACCTTGTGGGATATCCCGGGATGTCCCTAGTAGTCCCAGGACTTCTTGGGACTTTTGGGACTGGGATTTTTAGCTCTCACCTTGTGGGATATCCCGGGATGTCCCTAGTAGTCCCAGGACTTCTTGGGACCTTTGGGACTGGGACTTATAGCTCTCACCTTGTTGGACATCCCGGGATTTCCCTAGTAGTCCCAGGACTTGTTGGGACTTTTGGGACTAGGATTATTAGCTCTCACCTTGTGGGACATCCTGGGATGTCCCTAGTAGTCCCAAGACTTCTTGGGACCTTTGGGACTGGGATTTTTAGCTCTCACCTTGTGGGACATCCTGGGATGACCCTGGTAGTCCCAGGACTTCTTGGGACTTTTGGGACTGGAATTTTTAGCTCTTACCTTGTGGGACATCCCGGGATGTCCCTAGTAGTCCCAGGACTTCTTGGGACCTTTGGGACTGGGATTTTTAGCTCTTACCTTGTGGGACATCCCGGGATGTCCCTAGTAGTCCCAGGACTTCTTGGGACCTTTGGGACTGGGACTTTAACTCTCACCTTGTGGGATATCCTAGCGGGTTTTCGCCAACTTTACACCTTGAGTTACCACAAAAAAACAACAACAAAAAAAAAAACAAAAAAAAAACTACTCCAGTGAAGATATCTAGTGTGGAATAAACCACTTATTACACTCGTCAGAGTGATACGGCTAGATATTTCACTCTCAGGCTTTATTTTCACTCGCCTACGGCTGGTGAAAATAAATTAGCCTGCTCCTGAAATATTTCACCATATCACACTCTGCTCATGTAATAAGTATTATATATATATATATATATATTATGTTATATATATATTATATATATATATATTCCACACCAGATATCTTCACAATGTTATTGCACCTGTTGTTGTTATTCCACACACAATTGCTGCAAGCTCATTACCCTAGTAGTTATAGCAATCAGCCTAGCTTACCAGTTTTTCAGTATTTTTACAGCTATGTACCATCCTGTGGTTATTTTTGTGGTCATAGGTGATGGAACTGGGAGCTTCAAGACAGTGAATTTGGAAGTGTTTAAGCTGAAAAAAGAGAAATTATTTTTCCTTATCTCTATAACTTGGTATACTGATACTTTAATACCTGAAGTTTCATATGAGCCTGATTTTTACCTGCATGCGTATTTGTGTCATAAAGGCACAAGGGCGCCAGTTTACCGCTAATTGTTGCACGGGTATGGCTGATTTAGCTACGGTTGTATCTCAGGCCCTAGGTATCAAGTTTTACGGCGCTACTCCTATCAAGGCCAGCGTTTTAGTTGCCGTCTGGAGCTGCACAACCCGTAGGACTCCAACTGCATCGCCCGGGTGTTGTCAGAATACCGAATGCTGGGAGCCTTGGGAGTATTAAACTCCTTCAGCTTTTCTTCAGTTCTTGAAAAAGAGGACCTCTTGGATAGGCTTGGCTCCAAGTTAGTAATACCAGCCAACAATTCTGACTGATTTCGACTTCGCTTACTGCTGCTAGTAGAATGATGAGAATCCATACAGCCGCTTGCAGTTAGGGAAAGTCCCGTCTTACCGCTCAAGGAAATAACCGTTCGACCTTAGCTCGTTAACTAGTTACGTTTAATGACGAACTACTGCAAAATTTTGACGTCAACAAAAATGGCGTAAAATGTATTAGAGTGAATGAGAAAAGTGCTGTTCTCCATTTTCCATTCTCTAAACAGGCAGTTTTACTATTGCAAACATTATTGGGATGATGAAGAAAAGGTATGTGTATGTTAAATGACTGTAGTGAGGGTCTATACAGTAGTTTAAAAAAATCCACTCTTTAAGTGGAAGCACTGTATAGCCTACCCAATCCAAACTTGTTAGAGCAGCTGCTAAAATATCAGCTAAGGGTTGTGGGGAACCCCCCTACAGCCAAGTTTAAACCTGAGTTACCCACCCCTGTACATAATAGTGTAGTGAAGATATCTAGCAGAATAAATCACTTATTACACTCTGGCAGAGTGATATGGCCAGGTATTTCACTCTAGGGCTATATTTTCACTCCCTTAGGCTCCAGAAAATAAATCAGCCTGCTGGTGAAATATTTCAGCCACACCACACTTTGACTCATGTAATAAACACTTATATATATAGACAGACACAAACACACCTACCTGCATATAGGACTCGGTGTACACATTAATGGAACTAGATAGCACATTTTCACACTCACAGCTCTTACTAGCAACGCTACAAAGCAAGAAAAGAAGCATCTAGAGAAGAAACCACTGATTATTTATAAGAGCACTAAAAACCATCTACGTGATCAATTGAGCTATTCCATGAGACTAACTTCAGGCGCGCACAGAGCGGGAAACTGCTTTTTCTATTCCCATTGACTTTTGTATTGAGTTTTGGAATAGCACTTTTCCTTGGGTTCTAGACTACGTATACTGAGGAGATATTTTTTTAACAGCTTTGGTGCAAGCCCTGGATAAGTTCTATAGCTGCTTCTATTTATTCAAACCAATTTTTTTTTGTAGCCAACTCAACTTGGACAGATTATAGTTACACAAGGTTACAAATACACTGACTGAGAGGGAAAAACAAACAAAAACAAACAAACAAAAAACAACAACAATACTTGTTTTACTATTAGTGCGGCTGTTGCATGCTTGGACCCAGAAAAAAATGGTATACAAATAATTTTGATACCATTAAAATCAGAATTTTTTTTGTAGAATAATAATATATCCAAAATCCTCTGAAATTCTCTTTGGGGAAAATTAGTTATGGGCAAAATACTTCTCATATTTTAAACACCAAAATGCAATGTCATCATTTTTTTTCATGACTCCTAGAATTTTTACAGCAAGCATTTCAATCATGATAATATGCAATAGCATGGCCTGGTAATTATTAATTAAAAAAAAAAAGACAGAATAAGTTCAAACAGTTCAATAAATAAAAAAAGTTTAATAATCCAAGATATCAACATTTTCTTCAAAGGAAGCATCTTCCGAATTGTAGCAACCTTCTCCTTGGCAGTCTCCACAAGTTGAGACACATTTTAGCCCTTTTTTTTTTTTTTGCATGAACATGCATTAGTCCCACATGGATTTCTTGATGAAAGCTTACATTTGCAACGTACAAATTTCATTCCAGCGCTGGGGTGAGATCTGTCATTACTGGTACTAGCTTGTTCCCTTCAAGTTTCCATCCCCATTGTTGTGGATCGAGGTCATTCCCACTGAGGTCCCTCCAAATCATAATTTGAAGGTGAACCCCGCAAACTATGATAGTATCCAGCGCTTTCAGTTAGCGGTAGCTTTTGGGGATCAAGTCCTGACTTGCTTGAGGTAGCCATTTCCATAAATTTGGCATGCCTTAAACAACTGAGGGAGTCAACTTTTTTGCCACCATACAATATAACAAGTATGTGGTTACCAGTTACCAGCTACCAAGTCAATGCAATTTTTGGACTTCTAGTGCCCAAGTGTCAGCTCTCTTGGTACATTGCTCAAGAAGTCTTATCTGTACCGGCAAGGTTCTCACAGGACAAACCTGTGATCTCTCAGGATGACGCTTGTCAATTGCTGCTGATTTGCCACAAAGCATGCATTGTCATTTCCAATCAAAAGGCAATGAATCACTTCGTAATCTTTTACATAGCTGTGGGCTCACTGGGAATTGGACTAGAACCTCTAGTAGTGACACGTTTTGCATCAGTAAAGTCTCTGCGACATTTCCATGCACCAAAACTTTTCTATTTGGTACTGCACTCATGTACTCCTTCAAGTATTGGTGTAGATTCAATTTTCTACGATTCTCACTATATAAAATGAGGGATTGCAGCCCCTTTTCTGTAACCTTGATGGATCTTTCTGATTCAAATCCTTTCTGGCATATGATACAGTACTCTTCATTAACACAAAGGGCATCTCTGGAAGAATGGCACGCAGCCATGAAAGCTGAAGCCTACTGTGATCAAACAAGAAGACAATTTTTGTTGAAGAATTTTATTATTAAAAGAAAGAAAGAAACTCACCAATCCAACGTACTGATGAACTGTCAGTAGAGTAAGATCATACAGTAAGACAAAAAAGTGGCCTTTGTAGAAAGATTGTCATTAAATATCTTTAAAAACAAAAACAAAAAAAAACAACTTACCAACTGGTGCACTGATTAGCAGTCAGCAGAATAGCCTTACAGTAAGGCAAGAAACAGGGCCTTAAATTAGAAAATGTGGCTGAATATTTTGTATCTACAGGAAACAAACACTTACCTCCTAGTGCACTGATGAGCTGTCAGCAGAATAGGCTAACAGTAGCAAGAAGAAACTGTTGCCTAAAATTTAGAAACTGTACCTGAATATCTTGGACCTTCAAGAAACAAAATCTTACCTACTGGTACACTGATCAGCAGTTAGCAGAGTAGGACTTACAGTAAGAAGAAACTGGCCTAGCTTAAAACTGGAACACTGATTGGCTGTCGGCAGAGCTTGTCTTCAAGAAATCAACCTTTACTAACTTTTCTGGCTTCATGTGAGGTAATATTTTCGCGCATAAACATTTCGCTATACAAATTTATATTGGTGCGAAAATATAAATTATCGCGCACATCGCATTTCTTTACCCTTCTCTATGGCAATTTCTTTTGTTTATAACAAAGTTTACCCAGAGAGGATTTTAGAGGATTCTGGATATGTTGTTCAACATTTTTTTTCTAATTTTAATGGTACCAAAACAATCTTTATACCATTTTTGGGGAACAGCTACACTTATAGGAAGTTTAGGGGGTCTGATCCGCAAAACTACAAACAAACAACCACTCCATGCCAGTCACCAAGATGACAACACACTAGTATTATAAGAAAGTCTAAAAAAAAAAGAAAATTTTAGATGGTTTCCCTCACTACCAACCCACGCACTATCTGACCTGCCATCAGGAGAGAAGTCAGGCACACAGGAGTAACCAGCCACCATGTGACCACGGAAGGACTTCTTTCTGTTCAGACGAAAGTTGTTGTGGACCCCAAATATAGTGATCCTGTTATCCATGGCCTGACATGCCAACCACTTACCTAACACATTATTACATTAACACAATAACAAGATGGAGTAAACTTGCCCACCAACAAGTAAATGAGTAAATAACAACAGCAACAACAACATACCATTAGGATGGACCGTCACTGCTGGCATGGAGTGCATCTGAGGCTCTGCTACATATTTCATGTCCACAGGTATGTCCCTACACACAAACAAACATACGAAATGAAAGTTGCTAAAATGCTGCCAGCTACCAACCACTCTCTCCCTTCTTTTCCACCCTCCCCTCCCCCTCCAATACTGTCACAAAAGAGAATGCTTTAACAGCTTGTGTGTTAATTTGTCAAAACTACTAAAATAGGCCATAAAAATAGGTAAAATAAAAGACTCCAAAATTTAACAATGCTGACTAAGTGTGGTATAACACCCACCCACTAATTCAATAGTTGTATCTCAAATCTTCAATTGTTTATTATAAGCAGCTGTACCAAATCATTTTTTTACGATATCATTTTTTAAGATATTATCTGCACATGTACATGCACACATTGTGTGTACGAGCACATCTCATGTAAGCATACATACTTGCATGACACACACATGTGTTGTGTTGAGTCCTCACCATTCCCACACTCGCAGACTCTTATCGTCTGAAGTAGTGACAAATCTTCGATTCTCGTCCACAAACGTGATTGTATTGACGGCTCCGAGATGTCTATCATATTCCTGTACCACCTCTCCTGACCCAGTGTCCCACTGCAAGGAGAGAAGAGACGACGATGCTCACAACTCCAACCACACCCACCTTGGAACGGTTACTTCAAGATCAGCTACCTATCCTACAGTACTGGTTGTAGTTGCTGTTGTTCTTGCCGTCTCTTACTTAAGCACGTCCAAAACATTGTTTTGGTATATATTTGTCAGAAAGCTTCATCATTATCCTCATGATACATAAATCCATCATCACTCCATCATCATTATTTTGTAAATGTCTGTCAGTGTCAGTCACAAGCTTTTTGGGGGATCAGTGAGTAATAAAACTATACCAGAAGTAGACTATGGCAGTGGCAGTAAACTAAGGTGCAGGGCTCAAACCAACAACAGAGAAACAAGATTCAGTTTCTATTATCGAGTGGAGAAGAATATTAAATAGATGTAAAAATAGTTGGAATTCCCGTCAGTCAAGTTCTAATTTTTACCATTTTTATTTACTTGACAGCAGACATAGGGCGAAGTACTTTTATTTGGGTACTTAATAAGTACTTGAAAATTTGTAATGAGTGGGTATGAGTACAAATACCTGAAGTTCACAATGGATACTGTATTTGAATAAGTACGAGTACATTAGTCTAGTACTTCAGTACCAACTGAAGTACATATATGACTAGTTTTCGAAACAGGGCTGAATGCAGTATGTATTTCACAGGCACGGAAGTGATATCAGGAGGGAGAATACTACCAAAAGTCAATTAATTGATTCTTTTTTGTCGAATAAGGTAAAAAAAATTAGTTTCCCCATGTGTCACTGTCTGCCTTTCAGCATATAACTGGAGGCCACCTTAATGGAGCTGGTAAGAAGCTGATGACATTATTAGCACTTGTAGCAGCATGTGACTGCTTGCTGAAAAAGTAATTATGCATTATGAAACTAGTTCCAAGTACTTCATATTTCATGAGTACTTTATAACCTGTACTTAAGCACAAATACCAAAGTACTTCGCCCCATATCTGCTTGGCAGATTGAAAAAAAAAAAAAAAAGGCATTTGATAATGCTGCATGCAAATCTATGCTATCACATAAATAATAAAATGGCATCCAAGGAGTGGGACTCACTGTGTAAATCTTCTTGTCAGCACATCCAACCACAAACAAATGAGATTTGTCTGCATCAGGATTGAACCTGATACAGTACGGAGTCTTGCTGTTGGAGAACCGAGACAGACACTTTCCTGGACAAAAAAAAAAAAATTGGTGAAATTAATACAAATAACTTAAAATATGGACTCTCCACCCATTTTATACAGAAGATGCGGTCTGTAGAGTTTAGTATTACAATTGGGTCTTATGGTAACACTATGCAGACTGCATGAGAGTGAACTGCTACCATACAATACAAAATCTATATTATCACCATCCTAATAGTCACAATGTCTTGATTGACAATATAATGTACATACACGCATTGTATGCAATACCTACTCAGTGTCACGTACCTGTCGCAACAACAGCTCAAAACGTAGTACTTTAGCTTGGTCTTCTCACCCATCCCACACTCCTAGTCACGATTTATGCCAACTAACTCACCAGTCTCAGTGTCCCATAGCTTGATGTGCCTGTCGTAACTGCAGCTCAGGAACTTGGTGCCGTCGTGGTTCCAGTCAATAGCTCTCACGGCCTTGGCATGGCCCAGATATGTCCTCAGGCATCGCCGCTCGTTGTATACCTCCCATAACTACACGCATACATCATTGTGCTTGCTCACATGTGACTTACAATAAGAAGTATTTTAAGCATAGTCACTACAACTGCATATAATAAACGTGAAGCACCAATGGTGTGAATCCTCAGCGCTACTATACACTAGCTAGCTATTACAAAATAATCTCAGACCAAGAATAACTGATGGGCTAAGCCAGGCATCAATATAGCTGATGGGCTAAGCCAGGCATCAATATAGCTGATGGGCTAAGCCAGGCATCAATATAGCTCGAGCAATGAAAACGGCACATGTAAACGCTGATTTTATAAGAGAAGAAGCTAAATGGTCATGGGACACTCACCGGTATACCACTCACCGGTATACATTTTAACGCGAAACTCCACTTCCAGCAACTCTGTTAACTTTCCCAGTGGGGCATGAAGCAAGCTACTGCGGGCCGCGAGAAATTAATTGCTAACGTGATTACAATGTACCAATAGGGGACGTTACCCACAAAAGCTAGTACACCTAAATAAATGGTTAATTATCAGTAATCTCCAAAATCAGGGCGTAACAGACAGACGACAGACAGGACGACTACTATAACCCTCTCACACGTGCGCACTGAGGATTAAAAATACATATTACATGCCCTAGAGCAACACACATTAGAATACATACATCATACACACACACATACATACACACATACATACATACATAAACACATACATACATACACATATTCTTAGCACATAAACTCGGTCGCTCTCACCTTGACCTTGGAATCCATACCAGCTGAGAGCAGTAAATGTCCAGATTTAGGAAAGAGCTGCATGGCTGACACCTTGTTGTGGCCACACCTACACAAGCAAACAATGACGATATAGGAAATAATCGTACAATATACACATGCTTGTGCTAGAAGTTGTCTTCAGCTTAAGCAAGCATTGGTCTAAAAGTGTTTGCTAAGCAGGCAATTGTTATGTAGTGTGTACAGACAAGATGATAGTATGATAGCAGTCTGTAAGAGAAGTCTTGGTGTGCCAAAAAAGTCACTATTACAGAAATTTAAATCAATGAGTGTGTGTGTGTGCGTACGCGTGTGTGTGTGAGTGTGTGCAGATTTGAAAGAAACTTGCAAAGGCTGCTCACTTGTCTACATAATAATACACTTGTCTGTGTGTCAGTAACGACAACAGTGTGTGTATTCAAGAATATTCATAAGCTGAGCAGATTTGGTAAAGTGTCATCATTACCTGAATAAAGTGTCATCATTACCTGAATAAAGTTCTACCCACTCCATACATAGTTGAACAGGAGAGGGGAAAAAAAGATTAGAAAAGTGTTCTGTGTCAAACTTAAAACCAGTATTCTCCACGCACGCTTACCATTATACCGTCTGGACCTAACAGCTTAGAGATTCTTGGAGTGTCTCATTAACCTACTGTATCCTCTTCTTCTTCTTCTTCTTTTTTTTTCTTTTCTTTCCTTTTTTTTTTTTTTTTTTTTTTCCCCCTCTCTCTAGGTCCTGTCCTGTCCATCCCCCGCTCTATAAAAACTGGGTGTCTGCATTCATGAATAATTCAATTGCTGTACTGAGTTGGGAAACAAGTTAACATTCACCTACTGATAATCCACCACATATCATGTCATAGGTAGAAGGAAGGAAGATAAGCAGGAGAAAGCAAGGGTCAAAACAGGTGAGAAAAGGCTGACTGACGTAACTACTTCAATGAAGAAGTGAAAGAAAATACTCAGAAAAACAACAACAAAAAACAAAAACAGAGATACTGTGGAGCAGGAGAGACAGACAAAGGAAGAGAAGGGAATTTATGAGTTGAAGAGAGGAATATGAAAAACTGAGATGGCTCAGGAAGAAAGAGAGCAGTAGAGGGAAATCATGGATAAAAAATATCAATATAGTAATCACACTGTATATACATACATACATACCATGAGTGGATAAGCTTCTTTGGAGCATAACACTTGTCCGGAAGCTCATCGGTACGTAGGTCTGTCTCCACGTCTTGTGGCACGTGCAGATAAGAGCGTCCCAAGTAATCGTAAGCATCATCCACTGCAAAGAAGGAAGAAGTGTGAAATAAGCACTTGAAACAGAACAGACTTCATGTTGCAGTCATTTGAACAAGGATGAAGACAAGGACCAAAAACATCAAGTCTAGCAGATTACCTAGTGAGGCTAATTACACATTCAATTAGACTACCTCCGCACACATTCATATTTTAAAACTGGAAAACAGAATTACACACACACACACACGTCCACATTCATAAGAGCTACCGTGAAGCATTGTAGACTCTTCAATTGTTTCATCCTCCTTCTTCTTCTCCTTCTTCTTGTCCGCAAACATCAGCTCTAGTATTGCCTTCTGCTCTTCCGTAGGCTTCGACACTTTTTCTTGGTCCACGTACCCTCTCCAGGGACCCATGTACCCCTCCACATCTCCCGGGTCACCCTTCGGCTCTCTCTTTCTCTTGCGTCCAGTCACTACATTCTTAGCCTCAAACACTGTCAGCCCTTCCTTCTCCTGCGCTGCTTCTGCTTCTCCGACTAATCTAATAAAATATTCATGAAGAAATTAAAAAAGGGAACTTAGAAGGAAAAATAACAACAAAATGGTAAATAGATCGTAAGCACAATGAATACGTCAAAAACTTTACTAATACGATGGAAAGCTAAAATGAGTATTTCCTATTTTAAAATGGAATGTGTCAAAATATAGACCCACACACAACTAGAGAACTACCAGCACAGCTATAAACAACAACAACAACAAACAACAACAACATAATTCAACCATCAATCACTGACTAACTCGCTAGCTTCCAGTGCTGTGTTGTCTGAAGAAGGATCCACTGCATAGCCTAAGGGTACATACATACATTCAGTATGAAACTACTCCATGCCAGGGACACCAACAATAAGAACTCTGGAAATACCGAAAGAATGAAACGTTCTCCGCTGGTTCTCAAACTGGAAGTTGTCAAAGTGAGCCTGTTCCACGTAGCCAGACAACATGTTCTTGGGAGCAAGCTGCTGCTTTGTTTTGAAAGGATGTTCTGGACCCATCTGGAAAACAAAATGAGTGTAAAAAAGTGAAAAGTGTCTTTAAATTATTTTTGCTCATTGAGTGACTTATATAATATTACGCTTGTGTGTCAATAATGACAACAGTGTGTGTTCATGAATAATTTATGAGCTAATCAGAGTTGGTAAAGCATCGTCATTATCTGAATGGGAAAACGTTTTTGACAAGGGAAAAAAATAGGAGGAAAAATGACCTTCTTGGGATTAGAATCTGCAACCGCCAACTGTGGGGTGTGGACACTAACTATTATACCACCAGGACCTAACAGTTCGTGCAGTATCTTGAAGTGCATTATTAACTTATTGTATCCAATAAGAACTGAACACTGGGTTGCTGAACTGATGTTGTGAAAGAGAGTTCATCAACAGTAACTAACCACAATGGGTATAAGAGAGGCAGAGAAGCAGGAGAATGCAAGGGTCAATAAAAATAAAAGCAGGTGAGAAAAAGCTGACTGATGTAACTACTTCAATGAAAAAGTAAAGGCTAGAGCATTAAAAGTGCAAACCCTTAGTATTATTAGTATTATTAGTGTTATTAGTGCTATTAGTGTTATTTAGATTGTAAAAAAAATGCAATAAAATTTGCAAACAAAGTCACTACTGTTAATAAAAAAAATTTCTTAAATTTTCAGCTTATAACAATACATAAATTTTAACACATTTGGCTTGGTGTGTTTGAGTTTGAGCATTTGGACTTTCTGACATGCATGTTACTCGAACACTGAGGGCACAATTTTGGGAGAGCAGGCATACTTACAGCTGATGAAAGAAGCACACCTCCAGTACCAGAGACGTCCCAATACAAAAAAAAAAAAAAAAAAAATAAATAAATAAATAAATAAATAAATAAAAAGATTAGCATTTACCGGAACTACAGAACACACGTAACAAATCTAAACCGGGTGCGTTAAAATTAGTACGTGAGCGTGTGTGATTCTAAACGGCAGGAAAATGTATTAATGGGCGTGGTCGTATAGCAGCACTCATCATAGTGTCTGCCTTTTCCCTCATTTTCTCAAAAAGCTGAAATAAAAAAGTGGCAAATTAAAGGGACTTAAATTGTCATCTAGTCGGAGTTTCTCTCAAGGCATAAAAGTCTGCCAATCATTGAGATCCACTGTAGACAGAGTGACAGAATGAATGATAGAGACTACTGTAACCCTCATGCGCATGCACGCTGAAGATTAAAAATACACAGAAAGGACAGAGATACTGGGGAGCAGGAGAGGTAGACAGAGGAGGAGAAGGGAATCTATGGAATAAGAAAAACAGTGTCGGGATGGCCGAGGAAAAAAGAGAGCAGGAGAGAGAAACCATGGATAAAACTACCTTATGCTAATGCACTCCTAATTTGCGCAAGTTAGTACGTCAGGCGCCACTGTGTGACGGGGTACTTGCTAGTTTCATTATAATTGTAGGTTACAGCAAGCTATCTGGTAAAGGGTTTCATGTCGTATATTAGCTAGATCAAAGCTCGGCTACAGCAGCAAGGAATAAAAATTTCATTACAACAGCATAAATCTGACTCAATAGCTTTGAAGCTTATTATGTATGTTTTGAGTGAGATCTTGCCCCTTCAATTAACAGTGATGCAATTGTTTCAATGGATACAAGCACATATGTATGGTCTATGAATCGTTACAATTAAGAAAGTTTTCTGTCTGAAATCTTGACTATTCAAATAGTCCTCAAGAATGTTAACATGAGCAGTATGAGATTTCATGAATTAGATCTCGCGAGTTAGACTCGTGGATTTCCAATTATTCATTACATTTACTACAATGTAATAAGTACACACTTACCTCTGGGGCATACATTTGCTCTGCAGTGGGATTATACATGACAACCTTAGAAGTGGGATCCATTCTAAGGACAGATGCTTGGGTTTCCTGTATATGTGGATCAGTATAAGTAAATGGCAAAGAAAATATAGCTGCACTAACCCTGACAGGCACTGGAGGAGCACTATTCAGAGGTCCCTGTCTGAGTTTCTCCATTAAAGCGGAGACAGGAGAAGCTTTAATTTCTTTACTTTCATTTTCTTCTTCTCCCGAGTCGGTGTCATAAGCGTTAAGAGCTTCCATAGCAAAAACTAATACCTTATCTTTGTCATTGAACTCTGCAACCCCAATTTAACCTTTGACCCTATGTCAGGGAGAATCCTAGAATATCCACGACGAGTATCCGGATAGCAACTAATAATATTGCCTAGCAAACGAGTTCAAGAAAAGTCGCCATGTCCGCATTGCTCCCTCGGCTACGGCTTACTGCAGTTCGCTGCGCTTCTCAACCAAGGATATTCACTGCACTGTACCACGAAAAGGTAAGCTTCGCCTTAAATGAGACTTTCCAACCCCTTCAAGAGTGCGGGTGTCACATGGCAGACATTAGTGGGTGTGTTTGATTTCACCATTGGCATACATTATCGTCCAGGTGATTGACCACTACGAGAACCCTCGCAATGTAGGGTCCATGGACAAGAAGGATAAAAGTGTGGGCACAGGCCTGGTTGGAGCTCCTGCATGTGGAGACGTCATGAAGCTACAGGTATTGTGAAAGAGGTCGACTCGTGAGCTACTTTATATCAAATTACTTAAAAACTTCTAGATTAAAGTTGACGATGATGGGAAGATAGTGGATGCCAAGTTCAAGACTTTTGGATGTGGTTCAGCCATAGCTTCCAGTTCTCTAGCGACAGAGTGGATCAAGGGGAAGAAAGTTAGTATGGTGAACCATCTATTTAGTGCGAGTTTATTATGTTTGTGGGTGTGCATACAGTTGGATGAAGCTGGCAAGATCAAGAACTCTGACATAGCCAAGGAGCTATCCCTTCCTCCTGTTAAACTGCACTGCTCAAGTATGTAGTCAACTACCTATTAATAGAAAAGGGGTGGGGGCACAATAAGGGGCTATCCAGTATATCACTTTATATTGGCAATTATTATGACAAGACATGTCAGTGAGTTGTGCAATATGTGACCGGATTTGTGAAAACCCGGCTAAACGCGGCATCTAAAGTTTTCTAATTTATTCTACCAGTAGGCTGCACGGGCCTTGGGATGCCTTCCTCCTAATTTGGAAGCTGTAGCACAAGCCGTCTTCGCCCTACGCACTACAACACTTCAGTATTTTTGCTAAACTTATTATTGCTGATTTCGAAAAAACGCCCGGTAAAGGCGTTGCTAAGGTCAGGGGGCGTGCCTTGTGTCCGTATACTATTACTGCGTGTCTCCGGGACACTATGGAATAAATCGGTTACAGGCGGATTGAAAGAAGTCTAAAAGGCTTAATGCAGGGCTCCTTAAGAAACTATGATGACGAGAATTGCGTGAGTACGTGAATTATGTAGAATAGCAAGTGAATTAGTTAGCTACAGTTTTTTCCCGGCTGTTAGTGAAAAGCCCGCCAATAATTTCTTAGCAACTCTCCGTACACGAGTCCAACCGGCTAGTGTTTCTAGCCTCCTAGTGTGAGTTCTAGAGCACGCCAGAGCTTACAACTGCGTCATAAGCTAGAGCTAACTGGTGTCTATCCATTTCTGCCGTAAAAAAATTTCGAAAAAAATCGACCCATAAGGCTTTACCCGGTGATACTGAAAAAAATTGTTTGCCGCGTTTAGGCGGATTTTCCCAAATCCGGTCACATATGTACTTGATTCATACTATTGGTGCTGAAACCTAACAAATGTATTGATAGCATACTTTCCAGCCAGTGTTATTATCACTTCATACCATTGGTGCTGAAACCTAGCAAGTGTATGTATTGATAGCACATGACTTTGCAGCCAGTGTCATTATCACTGATTATGTAATCCAAAAATCACTAACAGCTGCCTACCAATGGATGCCCTATGACATAGCCATTTACAACCTTACTTGTATTGCTCTTGTAGTGTTGGCGGAGGATGCTATTCGAGCTGCTCTCAAAGACTACAAACTGAAGCAAGATGAGAAGTCTGCTACTGTGTAGCACCTGCCACGGTCTGTTAACACACATCTTGTCCATTCCATCCCAACTTTCAAGTGTTATCTGTTCATCAGTATTATTAAAATTGCATTTTGTTTGAAGTGCTTATAATTCCAAGATGTCAAATGTAACGTTACGACTTAAGACTGCAATTGATTTTAAACATTACACCTGATCAGACCTGATCAGAACCCCTACATGATGTTAGTCTCGTTAACCAGCCTCCCCTTTATGCGCGGAGAACGGCTGGTTGATGAGACTAACATGATGTTTGTAGCGAGCTTCATCAATCATGCGGCCAGAATTTCATAAATTAAACATCTGATTCGTGTAACAATATGAAATATGGTTTTAATTATATATTTATATATAATGAAGTGACAGGTACATGCTGGCTCATTGGTCTACATAATATTTGTGTCTCAACAGAACAATGTGATATCTTCCAGTTTTAGTACGCTCATTGATCTCCTTGACTACCACCCTCCCTCTGGGAGTGCCGCCGCCAGCTGAACCACCGTCAGAGTTCTTCTTAAGGTAGTCCACATCTATTACATCACCTTCACTCACCTATAATACCAAACCTGTCAATTCTTGGAGTCCACACCCTCTAATTTCATGAGACTAAACAAAACAATGCACGTACACACAATTTCAGAAAGACCAAACATTCCTCATGAGTTCGATTAAGGCAAGGTATTGATCCCAAGATATTTCAATTAATAAACAAATAAATAATAATAATAATAATATAATAAAGCACTAGTCTCAAGTTATAGACTCCATCTTTTGCTGGGTGATAACAGTTATCTCCAAGATTAGCAGTGAAAGACTAACTCCATAACCATGTCCCTCTACACTCTTGCTCTTTGATATAACAAATCATAAACTCTCTCAATGTTGCGGTGACAAGCAAGCTAGTTCCACTATGGGGTTCAATAAGTACATGATACCAGCCGGCAACCTAAACCAGCTTGTGACAACACTTTACCAGATACATTAAGCAAGCACGTTTGCTTAATAAGTTTGCCATTTGACCATGTCATCCATTGCCTCCCACAATGACATAATTGCTAACATGGGTAATGTAAGAAGTTTAAAAGAATCTTTACAAAAATAAAAAAAAGTAATGAATATACCTTTACTTAAATGGGAATAGGTAAGAGTTGTAGATAGAGCCAGTAAAAATTGTGAGTTAAAGATCAAGGAAGCTCTACACATGCAGATGATACCAGACAACAACAAGTTTAACAGAGACATAGGTTTAAAGCTTCTAGGATGCTGGCTGTCTATGCTGCATGCAAATCATCCTTCAGGATACAATAAACAGTAAGCATACCCTCCAGTTATCTTGCTGTTTACATTGTGTTCATTATTACCACGGAGAGTTCGACCTCAGCTGACCCCTGAAAAGGACTTCGGCAAGAAGTTGAAACGTCGGGTTAGTTATAGTTAACATAATATTGGCTGTTAGAATGAGAAAATTTGCTATTATACATATATGTATATGTTTTAGCTGTGTCATCTTCAAAACAAATAAAAAAGAAGTAATACCACAGCAGTGGAAATCTGAAATAATGATCTGATTGGTCACAGCAACCTTGTTGAACTTAACCCGCTGGGCTAAATTCCTGGGCAACACTATATTTAGTATTGGAAATATATAATGGCAGAATCAGAGTGAAAATTTTTCTTTTATACGATTTCTTAACTGTAGCAGCTATAGTATACACACAATAGCACATAAATATGAGATATTAGATTACATGCAAGGAAAAAAATTCACTCTGCTTCACCTCATGAATTTTTTCTCGTGGCACGCTTGATATCATAATACATATCACTAGCCCTAGCCCAAGCCCAAGCCATAAACCTGAGGGAGTTTTGTTCACTATGTTCTGCCACCAAATTACCTCGGCACTTTTCTTTTTGATTTGGTGGCCATTCTGCATCACCTTGCCTTTGAGGCACAGTTCCCACATGGCTCTGTAAGTAAGAAAGGAATTCTTTCGAAGCACATAGTTAATATTGTTTGAAAATTAGTCCAGTAGACACTAATTCTATGACAACGTCGCTGTATACAGTAGTAAAATTTCAGCAATAGCGGCATAACCACAAAAATTTCTGAAGTTGCCCACCAAGCTGAATTTGAAAACTTCATAGGAAAGAACATTTTTAGGTTTACAACTTTTCTGCTGAACTAAAATAGTCAATATAGTAAAGTGATGTCCTTTCTATAGCTCCCTCTGTCTAGGATTAAGAAGAAAGGACTAAACCTTTGGGCCTGTATCATTAACTCTTAACCATCGCTCAGCCTTACCACCTTCTTGATATGCCAAGCCCAGTAGAAGCAATTGCGTCGACTCGTAGAGATGACGATCTTTTTATTTCTTTAAACCCATCCCGAATTTCAGTTTGACATCTTCTAAAAGATATATTGAAATTTCCAAGCACCGAAAGTCTTCTGAGACTCAACGCCAGCATTTCTACTGCTGTTGGACGGGCCCAAAGCTGCTCCAACAAATCAGATGGCAAGTCGGGTAGGAGGATTAGGAAATGAAACCCTTTACCTAATAATCTTCAACTTTTACAGCATTATAATTTCTAATTCGTCACCACACAGACTGAATAATAAAAAATAAAAAAATAAATTAACAAAAACAAACAAATTACATCCAATTCAAACGAAACTCAGTATCCATGTTTATAGAAAGACCATAAACTACAATTTTGCCGACAAATGTGGATCTTCCCACTTCTGTGAAGGTGAAGTTAACAGATGCTCCATCCAGTGTCACCACACTGGGTGTGTACTTCAGCCCGAGTACTGTCACATTACGGAGCAGAGGAAGATTAGCCTGTGTAGCGTATTTCTACACACATGAAAAATACCAGGGTGAAAAACAACAACAACAACAACAACAAACCAACAACAACAGAAATAAACACGACAAGGTTGCAATTGCAGAGTGATCAGTATCATCTAGTAGCTATGACTGCAAGACAGAATTGATATATGAAGCAACGGATGTGGATTAATCAGTGATGTGACTATAGTGGGTGTGTCATAAAAACAAAGATTTCTTACCGTTCCTGAAACTGCACAGAAGAGTTCGGATCCGGCACAGGAGTATTTGATCAATGTGGACCTTAAGATATTATGCAAAATAAAATTAAAAAATAACACATTCTGTATATTAATAAAGAACATGCACTTACTGTGTGGTGTCAATGGTTTCTCCATCATCTAGATACAGAGTGCCAAAGGCCTCTCCTTGCTTGTCAGGCGCCACTATGAGGGAGTAAGGGTTCTTCCTGCTCTCAGTGGTGGTGAGGCCTGGCTCTTGCATGGGAATGATGTAGCCTCCACGAATATAAATCTGAGAAATTATTTGAATACTCTAACAAATTTAATATACTGATATAATATGTACCCTCAGGCGTTTCAATGTGCAGCTGCATAACTACATCCTATATTTATACTGCCAGTGTATCATTGACAGGTGTGTGTGTGTGTGTGTGTGCGCGCGCGTGTGTGTATGTGTGCTCCCACGAGCAAGCTATTTCAAGGGCTAATTACTGCAGATAGTTGTTAATTGGAAACTGCAAAGTGAAAACTGAGTAACTATTCTCAAACTAATCTGAAATCGACCTTTTGAACCTCATGGCAACAATTATTTAATTTCATGCTCAAAGTATGCTAAACTTCTGGACAAATAAGTTGAAAAAGAAGCACTTCAATCCATCCAGTGCACACAACAGATACCACTTATTGAAGTCCAGCCAACAACAATCTTAACACATCCGCTATAGACAGGACAAATGACTAGAAGACCATCCTCACATACATACGTGCCAACTGATTCATGGACCACTCACTTCCTGGCAGTATTAGACTCACAGGAAGACAGTCCAGAGGAGTGGGCAGTCTGGAGATGACCATGGGGGACTGTCCGTCCAACACGTAATCATGAGTGTACCAGTCGTACCAAACTGCCTGAGGCAGGTACACGTCCAGATACTGACCTTTGTCACCTGCGCCATGAGAAGACAACGACAGTGACATTATCGTCAGATCACAATCATCACATACACCCACACTTACAAAATACCCACACATACCCACACATACACCCCATAGTTGCTGTGGCCAGTAGCCATAGATTAAACACGCTATCCCCTGTATTATTATCCTCCAATCATCTGCGGGGGGGGGGGGGGGGGGAAACGTTTAAATGGCACACTGAAAAAAAAATTTTATTACCAAATTGAGTGAAACACATAAATAACTATGATAAAATAGTGATATATCATGTCCTTTTAGCCACAAAAGAAATTTTTTTTTTTTTGCTTTCTTCATGAATGGTTACTCCATCCCAGTCTAAAGAAGACTGACACAGAGAATTATTTTTTTTAAGTATAAAGTCTTATCTTGTGAGCTCACTGGATATCTTCACTCTAACACCACTGCTTTTGTTTGAAATCGCCAGAAAGGTATCAAAATACACTTCTTGTTGTCGGTATTTGGAGTGACACTTGCAACATTAACTGGACATACTTTTTCACCTGAAACAATAACATCTTCCCTCTATATTTTACCTTTTACATTGCTTGAAATTGTAACTATGGTATAAAATGTTAAACCATGGCAACTCTTGGAATTATTGCTAGATAACCACCCTCTCCTCGGGCTTTGCCTTCAGGACTAGGATGGCTATCAGTCACAACTCCTCAAATCCATGGCTTAACCATTCCATATGCCATCACACACATACCCACACCCACATACACCCACACCCACCCACACACACACACACACACATTCGTGCACATGGCATACATGCTCATACACATGTCAATACATAATAAGACAAAGTACTTCATGGCCAATACAGATCGCCAATGAACATATTTTGACATATACTCTTTCTTAAAATGTAACTAACCCAAATTGTATTGCGGTGCAATGAGTAGTGCCCCTCCCACCATGAACTCCGTGTCTATTTTACGCGCAGAGTCATCTGTGGGGAAGTGCACAAAGAGTGGGTGGAGCACCATGCCTGTGGGCGGGTTGAACTGGCTATCATAGTGACCATAGCTGGCTTCATAGAAGAGAGTGTAAAAGTATGGCAGGAGGGAGTAGCGGATACCCAGGTACTTGCGACTGATGGCAGCCACAGAAGGCCAGCGATACGGCTCCTGTTAATTATAGCAGGGAAGACTCGTGTGTGTACAAGTGTGTGTGAGTGTGAGTGTATGTGTGAGTGTTTGGGTGAGTGTGAGTGTGTGTGTGTGAGTGTGTGTATATGTGTTAGTGTGTGTGTATGTGTTAGTGTGTGTGTATGTGTTAGTGTGTGTATGTTAGTGTGTGTGTATGTGTTAGTGTTAGTGTGTGTGTGATGTGTGAGTATGTGTGTGTGAGTGTTTGTGTGTGTGAGTGTGTGTGAGTGAGTGAGTGAATGTGTGTGTGTGTGTGTGTGTGTGTGTAATGTGTGAGTGTGTGTGTGTGTGTGTGTGCAACATTAATAAACCCAACTCACTTGAGGAGGCGCTCCTTTGGTGTTATGGTTCCTAGAGAAAGGATAGAATGATCCCAGCTCCATCCACCTGGCACACAGTTCCTCTGAGGTAGTTCCTGTCCATACAAATAGTTATATATACTAATTAAGCTGGAATATGTGCATGTGTGCATGCGTGTATGCTGTACAAATAAAAACTCTGTAGCTGTTGAAAGTATTGACATCACTCATCATAGGCCTAGCACATGGTGAGGCAGGTGAGGTGACTGCCTCACCCAGACTTCTATGAAGCCACACCCATAATAGGACTTATTTTTGTGTTGGCATAAAAATCTTCATGAGAGAATTAGCTAGCAACCAGTGTCAGAATAAAAATGAAAGAAAAATTAGTTTATCTGCAATACGTTTTGACTCTAACAATGACAGTGGTACCATACCAGCTACTACTGAAGAGTACTACAGGGTTATTTATTTTGAAACACTAGATATGGTGATAAATTGTATCAAAGACAGATACGATCAAGATGGATACAAAATGTATTGCAAACTCGAGATGTTACTACTAAAGGGTTACCACGAAGACCGAAATTATTCCCACTATGACAAAGTATTTGAGTTGTATCAAAGAGATATAGTGAAAGATGATTTTCTAGCTCAACTGAAGATGTTTCATACCATCTATAATATTTATACTGGTATGAATTTGTATTCAATAGTCAGTTTAGTTAAAGGAATGTCAGCAGCTGAAAGAAGCCTTTTCTCTCAAATTGTAGAAGTTGTTCGTCTATTGCTACTTGTACCAGCTACAAATGCTATTATAGTGAATGTTTGTTTTCTGCTCAAGAACTATTTGCATTCAACAATGCACCAAACAAGATTGAATGCATTAATGATAATGAATGTTCATAAAGATCTTACAGATACATTACATTTACATTACATTGCAAATGAATTTAGTAGCTCTGAATATAGGAGAAGCAAGTTTCCCAAATTTTAAAACAGTAACTTCATTAAACTCTATTATCTTTTAGCGGTCAAATTTCATTGTTATTATACTTTGCACAAATATTCATTGCTGATGATATTGATTTAATTCATATCAAGTTTAAGCTAGCTTGTTCATAGCTTTTCTCATCAAGAAACACGTAGTGATACTTTTCGGTTATAACTGGTGTTGATTTTCGCCTCACCCATGATAAACTAGGCCCCTGCTCATACAGGTAATCACATGTGACTATTGACATCACTCATACAGGTAATCATATGTGACTATCGACATCACTCATACAGGCAATCACATGTGACCATTGACATCACTCATACAGGCAATCACATGTGACTATTGACATCACTCATACAGGTAATCATATGTGACCGGCTATGAGAAAACCGACCGCTCCGCAGGCTATATAAACGCTCAGAAAGCCATGCAGTTAACTCCATCACAAAAATTAAACTCAAGAGAAAATCGCATTTAAAGTTTTACGAGTGATTTCCGTGCACGGACCGTTATACTATTACAAAAGAATTACTTAATGTTAATAAGATTTTCCTGGGAACGGGCGACCTCTCGGCCTGCGGAGTTGTGGCTTACTGCTCATCCAAGACTTCGCGAAAAAAGTTGGTAAGCTTTTAGGCTTTAGCTGTTAGTCATACTCAGTATGCTAGAGTTTTTGCTGTAAGATATTATTCCTTCAGCCATTTTTTTCCTTAAGTTTCCGCAGGTATCATCACAGAAACGGCGACCCGCATTCTCCAAATGCAACTGGGTGTAATTAGAACGGTAGACCACCATAACTAAAACCCTTTTTTTTTTTTCCAAAGAAGCTTTCACCCAAATCAGCCAAAATTCCCTGGGGTAGTTTGATAGTAAAGGTTTCAGAAACCCCCCCCCTCCCAAAAAAAAAATATTTTTTTTTAATTGAAGTAAATTGACTTTACTGCGCAAAAGTCGATTTTCTCATAGCCAGTCACATATGCAATTGACACCTATGAATGAGTATACAAGCAAGAAAGCAAGCAAAATAACCAAATAAAAAATGGGGAAAAAATGTTAAATTGTTTGTATCTGACCCTCTGAGCAGGAAAATCGCAAACCTCTCTTTTAGCAGTTAATACTTACCTTACTAACTTCCTATATAATCACAGTTCTACCCGAGGCCCCACCCCATATCTCACTTACCAATGAAGCCACAGATGTCTGCTCCCACCAGTGGAATCCCGAAGAGTTGGAAGCTGAGGATGGTGGAGATGCTGCGGAGAAGGTCTTCGCTGGTGGCGGAGTTGTCACCCAGCCAGTGGGCCACGTGAGCTCCAGAACCCGCGAATGTGGAGCGAGACAAAACAAATGGACGCTTTCCATATATAGAAATCAGCGACTTCCTTGTAGCAATAGATTCTGTAAAACCTAATAAAAATTTTTAATAATTTTATAAAGATCCATTTTTTGAAAATGTGTGCTAATTGATACGTTTTCTCACTGTTTAAAAGATACTGATGAAGGCTCCAGGGAGCCGAAACATTTGAATTATTATTATAGTTGCTATGAAAGTTAAAATAACATTTTAGTAAAAAAAAAAAAAAAGAATAATAATAATAAGTTGATCTAGACTGATTTTATGAGGTTTTCTCTTACAACCTCTCTTATACCTTATACTAAACTCCACTAATGCAAGGGATATCGATCGTGACCTCGTCCCCTTACCATAAAGATTATGCATGTCATAAGCAGTAGCACCATTGTGGTGAACTGCGTCCATGTCCAGAGTCTTGTCCTTCAGGGGGACGTAGTTTGTGCCCCCTCGCTGCCTCCTGTTGCCGATAGTGTAAGGCGGAGCATTGGGGTCGAAGCTGGAGGTGGCGCGCAACGTGAAGTTTCTGTCACACGCTCCGTTGCAGAAGTTGCTCGGCTCATTCATGTCAATCCACAGGCCGTCCACCGGTACCTCCGATATCCAAGCTGTAATCTTTACAGGGGGAATATACAAAACTAACACCAGCGTGCACTGGTAGAGGCTTCAGGTAAAGGGGGTTCAGTTCTGACCTGTCCGTTCCAATAGTCTACTGTGCTGTCATAAGCAAAGTCAGGAAACACAGTTTCTCCTGGCCACACTTTACCTATGAAGAAGTCACCCTTGTAGTCCTGGAGTGAGCAATACAAATATGCCCAATAAAAACAACAACACAAACAAAAACACAAAAAATGCTATTTGCTTTATGCTGTAAAATTCTCAGCAGACTTAATAGTCCTAAGTTATAGAAGTACTTCTCTATAGTAACAGCCACCAATATTTGTTATTTTAAATTATGTTGGTCAATTGCTTCAAGTGAGAAAAGTCACCAACTGCCATTGAGGTGCTAACCTGACAAGTTCACTCATAAACATTGTATATTTCCACATGTTGTGCACTAGTCCACTCCACCCCCTCCCCATTTCGACCCCCTCCCCATTTCGACCCCCTCCCCTTAATATGGTGCCAACTAATTAAAAGATCACATTACCTTTATATAAGCATCTGCTTTAATTCCAGCCAAATACGGCAAGTAATCCTCGTTAGTTGAGATGCCCGGATCAATTATCACAACTAATCAAACATAATAATGATACTTACTCAAGACCACGCCCAATCCACATGAAGCCACACCTCTTAGCACATACAATTGTTCCTTACCGTAGTGTTGTCCATTGTTATGCAGCTCTTGAATGAAAGGAGTCATAGACATGATCGGGAAGTTGGTCGGGTCATTGGAGAAGTCTCTGTACTGAGTATAACAAATCATAACTGAAAACAATCACCTACATGTAATTCTTACTTCTCAATAAATTATTACTAGCCAAATGTATCAGCCAAGTACATGCTGACCTGTTCCTTAATAACAACAACAACAACAACAATAAATAACTAGTGATGTGCTTGCGCACAAATGGCGAGCGAGCCTAAAGACTATACTATTTTTATATGAATGATTTTGACTTCTAACACTGAATCTACTGAAAATAAGGTCCAGTTTTTAAATTTCGCATACACGGTAAAGAGATTTCAGTGCCATAGTAACAACTCTCTGCAACTGCTTGAATTGAAGGGGGAAAAAACAACAACAAAACAATACACGTTATTTAAAAGTTTTCTTTGTGATATTCTTTAGCTAAGTAGTGGTTGTAACACACAATGCTTTGACACAATTGGACATGCACCTACACAGACTTACCTTCGCGGTAGTCTAGTGGACAATGTATTTTCAAGTCAATACTGTTGCGCACGGCTTATAACCACGACAAAGAGCGCATTGACTTACCACCGCCACTAACTCGAATAGAAATGGAAGTCCCTTAAGTTTTCAAGTTTGAACTGCACCCGCAAAAGAATTCAAAACGGTAAACAATTCAATTTCTAGGGTACGGATCGATAAACCAGAGGATTCTGTTTAGTGCAATTTGGGACGGGGCCGACCACATAACTAACACAAAAACGCGAGGGTCAAAGTACAAAATGACATACGTATGTCCAAACATATATACAAATAAACAAACATCCCCGATTTTCAATTGTGTTACCCCTGTAAGTGTCTCGCTCGCTACGCTCGCTCGCCAATAATAATAATAATAATAAGTAACAAAAATAAAACAACATAACAACAACAACAATAATAATAACAATAACAATTGTAGTTATTGTCAGAGATGCTGGAAGTATTTTCAAGTCGTGCATATTTATAAACTAGTGATGTGCTTGAGCACAAATGGCGAGCGAGCCTAAAGACTATACTATTTTTATATGAATGATTTTGACTTCTAACACTGAAGCTACTGAAAATAAGGTTCAGTTTTTAAATTTAGCATACAGGGGATTTCAGTGCCATAGTAACAACTCTCTGCAACTGCTTTGGAAGGGGAAAAAAAAACAAAAAAACAATACACGTTATTTAAAAGTTTTCTTTGTGATATTCTTTAGCTAAGTAGTGGTTGTAACACACAATGCTTTGACACAACGGGACATGCACCTACACAGACTTACCTTTGCAGTAGTCTAGTGGACAATGTATTTTCAAGTAAATACTGTTGCGCACGGCTTATAACCATGACAAAGAGCGCATTGACTTACCACCGCCACTAACTCGAATAGAAATGGAAGTCCCTTAAGTTCAAGTTTTAACTGCACCCGCAAAAGAATTCAAAACGGTAAACAATTCAATTTCTAGGGTGATACGGGTACTGATCGCTAAACCAGAGGATTCTGTTTAGTGCAATTTGGGACGGGGTCGACCACATAACTAACACAAAAATGCGAGGGTCAAAGTACAAAATGACATACGTACGTCCAAACATATATACAAATAAATAAATAAACATCCCCGATTTTTTCATTTTTACCCCTGTAAGTGTCTCGCTCGCTACGCTCGCTCGCCAATTACAAACTCACAAATACGTAAGTGCTAATTTTCACTAATCTTGTCAAAGAAATATTTGTATATTTGCTTTTAATACTTTAGTTTAAACTTACTTCATTCATATAGTCAATGTCTGTCCACATCGTATCTAATGGAATCTGAAGATATCCCAACACAATAACAACAAACAACACAAACAACAAACATGCCAATATTATGCTACATTCTCAAAAGAAGAGGTGCAAAAAATTTAATGCATCTGAAAAACAAACCTTATTGGATGCGAAGTTGCTGACGACATCCTTTACCTCTTGCAGGTTCTTGAAGCCATAGCGACACTGGTGGTACCCAAGGGCCCAGTAGGGGGGCATGGCAGGACGACCAATCACCTCCTGGTATTGAGTGACAACCTGGCTGGGCAAGGAACCAAGGAAGAAATAGAAATCTAACACACCTAGATTAAAAAACAACAACAACAAAATATCTATATAATATAACTATTATACATCAATCTTATGGTTAGGTATGTCATAATTAATTTAGGGCTCTTGGGGCATATCTTCCACTCAAAGCTGTCTTCCACTCAAAGCTGTCTTCCGCTCAAAGCTGTCTTCCACTCAAAGCTGTCTTCCACTCAAAGCTGTCTTCCACTCAAAGCTGTCTTCCGCTCAAAGCTGTCTTCCGCTCAAAGCTGTCTTCCACTCAAAGCTGTCTTCCACTCAAAGCTGTCTTCCGCTCAAAGCTGTCTTCCACTCAAAGCTGTCTTCCACTCAAAGCTGCCTTCCACTCAAAGCTGTCTTCCATTCAAAGCTGTATCCAGTGTTAAAAAGGTGAAGAATTATGTACTAACTGCTACCAACTAATAGGAGAGCAAACTCTTTTATGCCATTCTGACTTTCTGGTATTCTACATGTACAGTTACCCCAATATTAACAAAGAAGTGAAACATTGGACAAGTGAAGTCCATAAAATATAGCAATTTTATTAGTATTTTTACCTTTTTAAAATAGGGTAGTTTGTATTTCAAGGATTTGAATAACTGAGTGCTAAGAAATATTAATGCATATTTTTACACCTAATGCTCATGATAGAATTAACTTGCCTCCTATGACGTTGTAGGTGATGGTAGAATTCAAAGGAATGGGAGAATAAGTTAAACTGACGTCCATGCCATTGCTGTTCTTCAGGAACACTCCGTGAGCTGAGCCATCTTCCTTGAGGTCCAAGTAGAAAGGATGGGAACCATCTACACAAAGATACTTTACTATAATGCAAAATCCTTAAACTAAAGGACTAAGTACTGGGTAAATATTATATATGTAAGAACTCTTGAAAGATAAGGAACTGTTAATTTAATTTAATGTCACTTGATTTCAGTGGAGAACACTCTCTTGTGACACTCACACAAGTTGAGGTGGTCGGGAGTGGCTCCATCATAGTTCCACAAGGTCAGGGAGTAGTTGGAGCCATCGCTGAACATGACACCCACAAAGAGATGATTTGATACAGGATTCAACTGTTCTGTTCAGCACTTACTTTAGCTTCAGGCCAACTTTGTGCTCTCCGAATCCATAGATGGAGTCAGAACTGGTGAAGGCAGTGCCTATCTGAAGGAGTTGATTGGCGTAAATAACTGGAAAAACAACAACAACAACAACAACAACAACAACAACAACAACTATCACTAGTAGCTTAACCAATAAAAAAAAAATCTTCCAGGGACTTACATCCTGTGGATGACGTGTCAAATATGGTGACATTTCCATCTATTCTGTTGCACATACAAACACAATATTTTATGAGTCAATGTGTTATAGTGAATGAGTTATCTACTTCAAGTACATGGACTCTGTGGATCCATCATGTGCAAAGATTATGCTGTGAAATATCATTACCAACAAAAGTCTCCTCCTCCTTCCCCTTTAACTCCTCTCTTTAAGCAAATACAAGCAAAAAATCAACAACAAACAATTGAATGGCTTGGCACAGCAAGGTAAACTTCTGATACATACTTGGCTGAAATAATTTCAGCAGTATATACTCTTTATACTACCAAAAATTAAATTTCAACTTACTCCTACATTTTGAACTTCGAGCTTGAAGAGGATTCCAGCAAGAAGTAAAAATCTTAAATTAGCCCTTTCACTGCTGAATTGGGCAGAGAAATTGAAAACTTTTTAAACTTTTGTCTTAAAATTGTCTATAAAAGAAAAAACAGAACTGCATAAACGTAAACAATTTTCCATATCTGATACTAGACTGTCTGTAGCTAATCCTAAGTCCAGTGTAACTGCTTCATCCTCATGCAAAGCTTCACAACTGCTTTGACTTCTAAAGCTGTACTTAAACACCTGGATTCCTTTACAGAGCAACTCTCTCTTTGTTGTTGAATGGCTTCTGTAAGCACAAACCTCTTCTTCACCTTCTGGTTTACTGGATTCACCATTTAAAATGCCAAGCTGCTGCTAATCTAGGTCTACACCTCAACTATAGACTGCCCAGGCGCCATTTGAAGAGCCATAACTCAGACTCTGAAAGCTACTTCAATGATTGCACTATAGCCTTAGAAATACCACCACAAGTAGTTCAAACATCACTTACTAACTATTGAACTAACTTCTGGAGAGGCTACAGCATTCGAGTGAGGCAACACAGAATAAACAACAGTATTCCGAGGTGTTACTTCCAACCGCCGTATGGCAGTTACAGCGGTGAAAGGGTTAAGTTTAAGTTTAATATATACACAGAGAATATGTTTAATACACACGCACCATAAATGCCAGCCTCTCACCGATAGATTCTCAGAGAGAACTCCTGACCCACTGCTGGCACCTGGTAGCCATAAGCTACGCCCTGGGCAGGATCCTCAGGAAGAGGCGGTGTTGGAAGAATACTGTACACACGAACAAGATCAAAACACTCGCAGCAAATACCACACCTCCTTCTCATTCATGCACCGTCGCTCTTCTCAATGGATAGTTGGCTCACCTTTCCGGGATTTCCCAACGCTTGTTGACTGGATCTGTGATCTTGACATGGAGTCTGTACTTAGTCTCCTGAATCAGGTCCACCTGAAGGGGAGAGATGGGAGATCCCGGGAACTTCCCGCTACTACTTTCATCCTCTATTCTGATGGCCATCTAGAGAAATTAGATGAAGATCATAATGTACGTCAGAAAAAAAAAAAATTACATAATAGTCACTTTGAAGAAAAATGGAATGGTATTACGACCAGGTATATAAAATCACCTTCAATTATGCTTTTTAACTCCCAGTGTCAAGAAGGAAGCAGAACTGGTGAAATACTAGACTCACTGACACACCAAATTATTCACGACCTCTATCGTTGTGCCGGCAATAAAGTCTTACAAAAAAAATTTAAATCCTTGTGTCAAGAAGGCAGAAGAACAGGTGAAACATCCTACTCACTAATAAAGCCATACAAATAATGGCTACACAAAGAAACTAGTATTGGGCTACAACTAATAGCTATTGCTTGTGTACGACTGACTGTTAAATAACTACATGATAAACCAACATAATATATTATATATATATTTATAGCCCGTTACCCGAGCGACCGCGCTTGTCGTTAAGAACTATAAATCTGATACAGTCTGGTATGCTCGTAAGAAAATGTATTAGCGGGGAAAAGTCTGATATAGTTCTTAGCAACCATAAATAAACCAAAATCATTAGGTTTGTATTTCGATTTATAAATCCTCGCCACTCGGGCTGCGCCCTCGTGTCTTGGAGTTTATAAATCGCATACAAACCTCAATTTTGGTTTATAACTATAACATACATATTATGTATACACACACATAATAACTAGTGATGTGCTTGAGCACAAATGGCGAGCCTGCTGAGTGAGGCTACATAAACCAAGTACTGTTGTAGGATTATTTCTAACTTCTAACACTCCAGTTACTAAAAAAAAAAGGTCAAGTTTCTAAATTATAATGTACATACGGTAAAGGGGTTTCAGTGCCATAGTAACCACTCGCCGCAACTGTTTGACTTAAAAAAAAAAGAAAAAAAAAAAAAAGCAGGTATTTCTAAGGAATTGCCAACAGGTTTGAACCTAACCCTATATTAGGACATGCTTAGTGCTGTAATTGCCAAACAGCTGTGTAAAGGCAGCTAAAATATTTACTTGTTAGTTAAACAGTTACTTGTGCTATTCTTTAGCTAAGCAGTAGCTGTAACACACAACACTTTCACACACACTTGTTCACTGGACATACCAACACAAGACTTCGTGGTTAGACTATTGGACAATGAATTTTCAGGTCAGAACAACAATGTTGCGTAGGGTGTATAACTATGAGCATTAACTTACCACCGTCACTAATTCAAATAGAAAATAAACTCTGTTAAGTTTGTAAGTTTTAACTGCACCCGCAAAAGAATTCAAAGCGGTAAACAATTCAATTTCTTTGGATGATACGGGTAAAGATCGATAAGCCAAAATATTCTGTTTAGGTGCGTAAGGGACTAGGTCGACCTCCTAGCAAACACGAAAATGTGAGGGTCAAAGTACAAAATGACATGCATATGTCCACACATATATATAAACAAACAAATATCCCCGATTTTCAATTGTGCTACCCCTGATAGTGTCTCGCTCGCTTCACTCGCTCGCCAATAATACTAATAATAATCAAAGGCTGAGAGAAGTTTAAAAAAAATTTAATTGAAGATAAAATAATGTCTACTTATTCTTGTAACATTATCGCTTCTCTACAGGAATGTGTGTTCAAGCCTATCAGAAAGGAACCAATCACATAAACTACATCAAACTAATTAATAAATAAATTATCGAACGGTTTAGCACCGCCATACCGGACTCTCACTCCGTGTCACTCACCCGTACTCCAACTCTGTCACTCAAGTCTTCAATGGACCTCACTGTGTATGTGGGGGTCTGGAAGAAACAAGATGGTTGATCCTGCAACAACAACAACAGCATCCAACAAAAAGACTTTAAACATAAGGGAGGATCGGGAGTGAAAGGGGGGAGGGGAGGGGGAAGGGGGGAGTGGGGTAGATGAGTGGGGAGTGTTTGGTAGTGGGGGGAGTGGGGTGATGGGGAACTTGGACTGACTATAGTATTGGGAACTAAATGTTGCACTAATTTATATGTTACAGACCAATTACAAACTTGGACTGTTTTAAAATGGTCCAGCCGTTTTAAAACAGGCCAGACCGTTTTAAAATGGGACACACCATTTCCAAACCTCAGACTGTTTTAAAACAGGCCAGACCATTGTAAAAAAACAGGCCAGACCACTGGCCAGACTATTTTAGAACAGGCTGGTCTCACTATTCAAACCATTTTGAAGGGTGTCAAACCCTTTTTAAAAGAATCAGATCATTAAAACGAGTCAGATAGTAAACCTGGCAAAAAACAAAAACAAAAACAAACTGCTAAATGTAAATAGGGCAGTTGCCAAAGCAGACCCAAGACACAAAACTCTTGTGTGTTCATAAATTTTTTTTTTCTGAATAGTGCTATTAAAAAAAAAAAAATTGAAATAAAACAGATAGTCTTTTAAAAAGTTTGTTAATCTAAACTTCACTAATCCAAACAATTTGGGCATGCCAATCCTATTAAAAACACAATTGATCGTTTGTGCATGCATCTATCACTTGTCCATCTTCTTAAAAGAATGTAACTGAAAAGACCTTGCAATAAACTTCTTTTAAATGAAAATTTAAAAAAATGCTCTCACACTCACAAATAACTAGTGCAGGAATACGGAGTAGTCATACCATTATAATTATAGGAAAGGCTACAGTTTATCAATCTATTAGAGCATTAACAAACTGAGTAAGGTGGGTCGCAGTCATCTAGGGTGTAAACCTATAAGATAGGCAAGGTCATTATTCAGTAGACATGGCTACGTTCTCAGTCAGACAAAAAAGGAAAAAAAGACAGGTAAGTACACAAATTACAACCTGAGAAATGCATAAATATGTAATGAGTTTTTTCAAACTAGACATTTCACAAATTTGAACTCCCTCTTGGTCCCACTAAAGTATTCACCCACACAGATACAAAGATCAACAAACAACAAGTTAGATGTTAATGAATTATGTTGCTCAGAGTAATCTCTTTTTCCAGCTAGCTCTGTGCACAACAGATTCATTACAGAAAGGTCACTAAATATAAGGGGAAATATATTACGTCTATGGAATTTTGAAAGGAGGGTTTATTTCTCTTTACCAACAATGGAGTGATATGATCTAAATCAGGCTATTATGCCCATAACCACATTCTTTTATTAACAAATTCAAACTATATTATAATTTACACAGGACACATTAAATTAAAGGAAAAATACATTTTCTCTTTTTATCTATGTGTCATATTAGTATAATCATCTGAAGTCCTGCTTTTCCGGCTCACTTCCATCAGGAAAAAAACAAACAAACTAAGAACAGAAACCTGCCTCGGTGTGTATGTCCTTGGGCTATAAAATAGTTATAAACCAATAAGAATTGGTTTGTACTGCAATTCACAAACCCTCGCAACTTGGGCTTCACCCTCATGTCTTGGGATTTGTAATCACATACAAACTCAATATTGGTTATAACTTACACATAGTACTGGTAGCACAGCAGGGTATTCAATAAATTTAGATCACGTTGAACCACTGTATCTATTAAGACATGAGTCAGTTAACACAGTATGAGTGTGTCTAATTTTTTTTGAGTCATTTAAAAACTTCACAAAAAAATTAAAAACTGCAATGTATTTTCTGTAATTTTTTTAAATGTAAAGTGCTTTACAGAGACAAAAAAATGTGTTTGTGTTGTGCAGCTTGGAAGGATTGTACAATAAACTTGATCATAAATTAGTGACACAAAGGACTGCAGTTGTAGCTTCTCTGGGTGGACTTTTCTCGATGCAGCATCGTGTGGTGTTTATTGTGGCATGTTCGGCAGGTGTACTTGGAGTGGCAGTGCGTGTAGCCATGTCTTTCTCCTAGACAGTAAGTACACAATCGCTTCTCCCAAACAAACTTGTTTCTTTTGTCTACGTCATAGTGGGCGAAGGGTTGACACCGAACTAAGTTGTGCTTGTCTGCGCACAGAGGGCACTTGATAACTGGCGACAATTTATTCGGCTTGCTCTTGGCTGAGCTGTTGGCTGGTGATGTGGAAGTAGTTTCAGAGGCGTCTGGTGCCATTTGTTTGACAAGGTTTCTGATGTATTCCTCGGCATCTTCTACTTCTTCAGGGGTCAACTGTGGTCAAACTCTCTGTGGTGATATACTAACACAATGTAAACAGCAAGATTTCTGGAGGGTACTCTTACCGTCTAATCCTACTATATTCGGCAAGAAGTCGAAACGTCGGGTTAAGTTTTAATTAACAATATTATTGGCTGTAAGAACGAGAAAATTTGCTATTATTATAATTATTTCAGCCGAGAATGACTGAATCATTCATAGTTCTTTACAAATCGCAGTCACTAGTAATTAATGAAACACGCTGCTATATGATGCAGCACGACGTAAAGGATGCAAATGCATGTAAGATGTGGTTAATTAGGCAGCATTTAGGCTTGACATGAACGTGTTTCCACACACTAATTTGACATTAGCTAGGCTTGCATCTGAAACTTTGGAACCACTAAAACATCTTATCTTTGAAATTTTTATTTACTGTTTTTTAAGGTTGTTTATACTTCTAGGACGTTTTCTCCCCGAGATTTCCTAATTACCCCATATATTCCCCTCTTACAATTTGTGGGGAACTAGATTCAACAAACAATAGACTAATAATTTGTGCTCTTGTGTGCCCTTTAATACCAGAGCAGACTTTGTATCTGGTTGCTAGTTAGGAGCCTGCCTGACTTTCAGGTGAGACTGCTCTTGGTTTTAATTGTACATCACCACTGTAAGACCAGCAACATTTGTGGCTAGTTTGGACCCAGGCTGTTTTAAAATGATCCAGACCATTTTAAAATGGGCTTGCAGTTTGAAAATGGTCTTTAACATAATAGGCAAATGCAGCTGATGTAGTTTTTTTGCGTGGATCTAGTGCTAATGACAGGGAGGGGTCCAAATCAATTTAGGTCAAACTTGTGAAATATACAAATGATTTGGACACTTTAAGAATGAAGAGCATAAGTTAGCATGCAGTTGTCCTATGAACTAACTTGCCTGTATTGACCCAGCTTGTATTTTTCAATGCAGAACTTGGTTCAAAGGAGGGAGCCTGGCCCTTCGCTGAGTTAGCACGACCACAAGTGTGAATAAAAACTGGAAGCAATTTAGTCATGTGAATCCAATTCAATTACGTACACAATAATGTCGTTGCACGTGAAAAAGGAGCAGCTACGAAGGTGTATATCAATGCTGTTACTCTCTTTAGTATGAAATGTTGTGAAGTTTGTAGAGTTCTTCAGGGCCAGTTCAGTTCATTTTGTCAATTTTTCTCTATATATTTTATGTTTCTTATATAATGAGTCTTATGAGTCAATATTGGTTGCTTATTAACCTTCAGTGAGCATGCCCGTGAGAGTTTATTGTCAGCTAGGCTCTACTTATAAGCTGTGACCTTTACTAAGTGCTGGAATTAGAACGTTACGCTGGAACTACTGATGACTGTCCACTGCATGTTGAATATTTTTAAGGAGACCGCAGCAATTACATCTACTGAGTTGAGCAGTTCCTATTGCCCAAACAGACTCCTCACGATCATACTGTGTCACTTGGTCTTGTGTCATCAACACCCACACATTTATAACGTTTAGTATCATATAAATACTCTATATTTAAGCTTTGTCCAATGTGCCTCCTAGTACATTCGTTTCTGTACAAACAATCAGATGCAAATTGCCTTACTGGCACTGCAACTACTACTCACTTGTCTCATGTCCCAGCAGCAGCCATTGTTAGCACAATCGTCTTCCGTCTTGCCGACTATAATGACATATTGTTACTTGTAACACACGACCTGCTCGGTGATCTGGAGCTCTGCTAGCATGACAAGACACCATTATTTAGGTGCACTTTTATATATAGCTAGCATGAAAGTGGTTAGCTAGATTTGTCAAGGAATATTTTATACATGGCCAACATACACAGCAGTTACCTCATAAAATATTTGTAGTGATGTATGCATGCAATGCAGAAATCATAATGCAGTGGAAAGCTTGTAAAATAATTATATCCATAGGCATGTTTGGCAAATGTATTCATTCTGCTATCAATGAAGCTGTAGTCACTCTTCTCCAATTTATTAGTTGTCTTGTGCAAATTTTAATAAGCTAGCCACACAAAAACAGGCTGTATACCTTTAACTTACCACATGGCGTTCTAGGCCCATCTGCATAGCAAGAATCTGCAGCCGAGCAAGCTACAAGAAGGCCCAGGACCGCAGCAAAATATACAGCACGCAGCAACGCCATCACGTAACGTACCCCTTGGACGAAATGTAGCGCATTTATCGCGCGACGACCCTTACACAAAAAGACTTCAGCTCCACCCCCTCGCAAATTTGACTTAATAATCAGTGCGAAGTGATTCTGATTAAAAACAACAACAACAAAAAACAACAACAAGGTTTAAAAAATACATGGTTGTGTATTAGCTAAGTGATGATTCTAGGTCCTTTACAAGGACAGCCGCAGTGGGTCTCATTTCAGGACTCTCATTGATGCACTTTACAACTGTGTTCACCCAGAAGGGATCCCTAAGGGAAGCAATCTCTCGCTTCCTCTTGCTCTCATCGGGGAAATGGCCCGTGCACATCTCCAGAACCAGAACGCCAAAGCTAAACACGTCCATCTTGGTGGATTGCTGGCCAGCATTAGCGCCGCGAGCTTCCGGTGAAGCGTAAGACACATTCCCAGGACCAGTCGTCTCGGCTAGCTTCTGTAAATTGACAGAACCATAATCGGTGACTTTAGCCCTCCAGCCTCTTTTCCCGCCCACCGGCTCCAGAAGAACGTTGGCACTGCTGATGTCTCGGTGGATGAAAGGGTCAGGTCGCATAAGATGGAGGTAGTTGAGAGCTCTTGCAATGTCCAGAGTAATGAACTTGCAAACTTCGTTGCTCATCTTGAAATCAGGTTTTTCTAACTCCTTCCTGAGACTCGTGGGGAAGAGTTCCATTAGAATGAGCATTCCCTCGTCCTTTTCCTCATCCATGCATGCACCGATGAACTGGACCAGGTTGGGGTGGCGGATTCTAGACGCCATGTTCATTTCCCTCACAAACAGCTGGTCGTAGTAGCCAGACCTGATGCTCTGGTAGAGGGACTTGACCGCCACATGGATGCCTCTGAACGAAGCCACCTTCACCTCGCCCCATCCTCCTCCACCCAGATGGGTCTCGTCAAGGATAGTGACCTCCGACTTGTGCACCTTCCACTGTTCTTCTATCTCAGTGAGACGCAGTAGCTCTTCCTCTTTCTCGTGAATCTGCTGGCGATGAGTCTCTTCTTGTTTCGTCCTTTCTTCTTGGAGGTCCTTCACCTGATCTTTCAATTCCTTGAGCAATTTTTCCTTCTCTTTCTTGTCCTGCATGATGCTATCCAGAGTGAACTGAACCATTTGCTTCTCATTGGCCACTCTCTTCTCCCTCTCGGAAGCCTCATCAAATCGCTCCTTCTCTTGCTCAAGCTTTTGCTCCAAGTCGACCCTCTTCTCGATTTCTTCCTCAACTTGGATCTCCATTTCCCCAATTCTCTGACAGGCATCCTCCAGCTTGGTCGACAGATCCATCGACCTTGCCCTGTGCTGATCCAGCTCTTCAAGGATAGGATGAATGTCGACCTTCTCAGCTCCCCGAGACGAAGAGGCGGCACTGGCAACTAGGCCTTCTTTCTCCTTCACTCTGTGGCCACTCCCACACTCTGAAAACTCAGTAACACTAGTTGGGGTCCACTCCTGAGACTCTACACACACGCACACACACACACACACGTATGTACGCACGCACACACGTATGTACACACATGTACACACACAAGCACATGTACATACATTTTATTAATTGTGTATTGTGTAGGAAAGAAATCATATTGATAAAGCTTGGCTGTGACTACAACCCGTTGAGGAGGCCACGGACCACAGGCACAGCCGCGGCAGCATTAATTGAGTAACTGATAATTACGTAATGTTGCACAAGTCATGGTAACTGATTGGTTTGATAAGACTATCAAGTTTTGTCAGAGTATCTAATAAAACAATCAAGTCATATTTTCAATATTCGTCACTGATGCAGCTAGTAAGTGATATATATAATATATATGAACAGGAAAGAAATCACATTGAAATGATCACTGCATGATCTAGCCAGTCAGCCAGCCAGCATCATTATGTTTGCCTCATTATGTTTGCCTGCCAAGCTTTGTTGATACTTCACAGACTATTTTAAATGTTGAGAACGTCCAATACTTCCATTTGTGTCCTTGTTGTTGTTGCAGTACTACAGTATCCAGTGTCTCCTCCCTTGCCATTCACTTCTGTTTCAGGCGTTAGTAACAGCTGTAAAGATGTTGGGTCACCACTACCTATACGCTGGTGGTAACAGCGTAAAGATGTTGGGTCACCACTACCTATACGCTGGTGGTAACAGCGTAAAGATGTTGGGTCACCACTACCTATATGCTGGTGGTAACAGCGTAATAATAATGTATACTCCAAAAAGTAAAACAAACAACACAACAAATTATGAACGCGGCAGCATTGCCGTTCTATTATTCTGATTAAATTTGAATTAGTCCACCATCACTGCATAAGTCACTGACCTTTCCTCACTAGTTTCACATGATTTTTATTGAATTTAACCTACACATAGTAGACCGATCCCTATCTTTTGTGACGTGTACTTATAACGAACAACAACCATTTACCAGTTGGTGGCATCAAGAACTTACCGAAGCGGATTATTGTAGTTTCTGCAACGTGAGGAAAGTCGTCATAGCTGTGATGGTTGCGGGGCCACTGGGGGCAGCCGCCAAACATCAGCACCTCTGTCACGCCAGGACAGACTGAGACGGCTTGCATGCAGTGATCAAACCGAGGCTTGCAGCCGGAAGATTTTATCTAATAATAATAATAATAATAATAATACTGCATTACTACTACTACTACTGACTACTACTACTACTACTACTACTAATAATAATAATAACAATAACAACCACAACAAATAAAAAAAAGATATTATGTAACATTGGTTTTCCCCAGCTAGACACGTAATCCAATACTCATTTATACACAGCATGTGGCCCGTCACGTTCATCACAGCTGCCACTCCCACCTCTTTCCAGTTCCACTTGCGAGAGTCCAGCATCCACATGTCCCCGAGAACCTTAGAGTTGGAGTCCACGCCCCCAGAGATGAGGAGCTTAGGATAAATACTCCCAAAGTTCAGACACACTGCGCTATGACCTTCTCTGGCTGGTGGCGCAGACTGACCCTTAGGGTGAGGCCGCTTGGTCCAATGCTAAACAACAACAATAATAACAACACAATAATAAAATTTTGCACACCAGATTCTATAAACATAACTACTACTGTGCATTTTTAATAGATTAATAAAATTATACAATTATATTCTCTTTTACAAACTACTCAGGTTTTACTGATAAGTGAAATTCTTGGAGTTTTTTTATAATTACGTGAACAGGTGAATTATAGTCACTGATGAAGTAAATGAAAGAAATTTCTAAATAGTGCCACAACTATCAATTTTAAAAGCACAGATAGCACTAGGAGTCACAGTGATTTACCACCACAAAGCACTAATTCAAGACTGCTAACCTTTGACACCTCACCAGCTTAAAAAAACTAAACTGTGAGAAAAGAAGTGCTACACATTGCCAGCAAAGAAGGAAGTGTATGCATACCATTTATAGTATTACAGAGCTACCTACCTTTGCATGGACTCCTCCCCCCTCACTCTCCCCTCTCCACCTAATTGGAAAACAAGGCTATGAACTTAACTGAACCTTGTGGAAGGGGTCAACCAGGCAAGAGGATAAATTCAGAGCAGGTCATTAAAATATGATTATAAGGGAGTTATCGGCAGAGCAAATCTAGCTATGTCTATAAGGGGTATTAATTAGTTACTTAAATTAGAATTACTTCCTATGAAAATGAAGATAATAATAATTCTGGCATTTTAAAGGTAAAAATCATTGCACAGTATATCACTTTTAAAGTAAATATGCTGTTGATGGACAAAGTGACAGCTGCAACTCTGACACACATGCCCACTGAGAGCTATGACAACACACACACACACACACACACACACACACACACACACATACCATAGTCTTCAGGTCCACTGAGTACACGTCATTAGTCCTTCCTGACGAATTACTTCCTGCGAAGAGAAGCGCCGAAGAAGAACCCACCAAAGTGAAGGAGAAGGCAACACAGGGAGGAGGTCTGTCTCCAGTCACCCTGGGGGACAGCCACAGTCCTGAGCAACACCAAAGAGATAAACTAAAGTCACAACAATTTACTCGAGTCCATTCAATGGTGGTGTGCTTTTGATGGCTCAGTGATGACAAACAAATAAGCTAGCCCCACCCCCTCCCCCACCCCCACCTCCCAGCTAGAGCTATTAGAAAACAATTAGAAATTACTTATGTGGTATGGGTTGTCAACATAAATCAATTGTATGCTGTTATTGTTTCTTGTTATTCCAAAAATATAGAATACATTTCCGTGAAATGTGTTTGTTACACTGAAGGATGTGAGAATTAAATTCATAGCTGCTAACTTTCGAGAATGAAAAACAAATAGGGACAGACCACACCCACTGACATGCCTACTAATTAAAAAGGCATTTATTACAACAATCTGAGGCAGTGCATGTTTCCACTTCATCAATCACAGAGGAAGCTGTTAAATTGAAACTGTAAATTATTCATTCATTAACTACTACAATAAGTTACTATAATTTGATTATTATCAATCACAGAGGAAAGCTAGAAAATAATCAAAATTGCATTACAAGCGAAGAATCTAGTGGAAATTGTGTTGAATTTAAACCTGGGCAGGCACGACTGCTAGTGGACAAGATTTTAAGAACTGGGGGAATAACTATAACTGTGTGGAATCTAAGACTTGCAAGGAAAACCTGGAACATCCCAGCCAAACAGGGTTGGTTGGTTAGCGAAGATGATAACGGTTATATAGCAGCAAATCCACAAAAAATGGGTGGGACACAAGACATGCATAGAAAATTTGGATGTTGTGGCTAAACCAAAGCTAGTGTGACAGTTAGTTTTCTCTTTGCTTTGGATCACCAACTAAGATAGGATCGCCAAGACATAGTTACCGTCGGTAGTATCATAAATTCCCACAGTACACTTAAATAAGAGTGTGGCCAAAACCACCTGCAAATTCCACCGTTTTACCCAGTTGAGAAATATAACCACTGATAGGTGAATAGGTAAAAACTCACCCTTCTTCAGATCAAAGACATGAAGCTCGTTTGTTTTTCCATGGCCATCCGTAAAATTGTCGTTCTTGATGAACTGTGAACCAGACTGAACATTGCTTTGAACGCCATGGCCCCCAAACAGAACTACCTTGTTATCAGAAACCACCATAGCAGCACCAATTTTCTTCATGGGCCCATCTAATTGGTGGGGGCAGATCTCCTTCCATGTCAAGGTAGCAATATGGAGTTGGTGAAGGCAACCGTTTTCGGAAGTGTACGAGTTGCCGCCATAGGCGTACAGATGCGAGCCAGAGGAACAACAAGCGCCTTCATTTACGACAGGAGGGATATCACCTCTAGTGGTGGCTTGCTTCCACTGCTCCTTGAAAGGGTCAAAAATTTCAATTTTCCTTTCCGACTCTGGGCTCTTTGCTTTGTTGCCGAATCCCTTGGAGTAGCCGCCCCACACAAACACCTGTCCGCCACACAGGGTAGAGAGGCAACCCCATCTCGGGGTAGGCTCGTAATTTTTGGACGAATCCGCCATGGATATAGCTGCTACATACTACAGCTGAAGAAGTGAAGAAATTAATCTACATAAACAACAGTCATTATGCAACGGCGGCCTCGTACTCTGGCTTTGTATACCACATACACGACAAATTAGGTGACGGTTACGCCCACACATATTGTGTCGCCAGTGTTGTAGACGATACTTTTCCAATTTACGTGATGGAAAATGGGCAGCAAACTGGGGGAAATGGGCTACAGCAAACTGGGCAAAAGTGTCTATGATGAACGTGCTCTTACCACGTGTATTAGCTCGAAGGCTTTCACCAAAATAATACGTTAATTGAGCAAACTTAGTGTGTTTGTGTGTACAAGTGCTTGACAAGTACACGTAACTCTAGTATTATTTTTTATTTTATTAATAAAAGAACATAGCTAAATCATAAATAAATTAATAAAAGAACATAGCTAAATCATAAATAAATAAGGCAAGCTGTGACAGTCACTATAGAGTTCAGCGAAGACCATACGTCTTCATGAACTTCTGAAGCATAAATTGATTAATGGTTAAATTTCATTGCTTGTGATTATCACCCGACAAGGCCAACATTGTCTTGATGGACCTAATTTAGGAGCCAGCATAGTTAATTGTATTCATTACAAGATTTACATAAAATAATGTATGTGAAGGAGAATGCAAAAGACACTGGAAGAGAAATTGAGAATACAACGAGGGGAAAATCTTCCTTGGTATATAACTCAAGATTTTAAAGGGAACAACACCCATTACCACAATGATGATGAAGTAAATCAACAATGGCATAATGGACAAGAACTCAAGGATGTTGTAGAGTGTGTGATTCCCTCTGAACTTGGGCACAAAAGTACGGCTGTAAACAAAGTATCCCATGGTTAAATAAACAAAGCTTGTGTTGACAAGAATGGCAAAGTTCACCCTGTTCCAAATCTTCATCCTGTAAGGCTGTACTAGAATGACGGCCATGCTGAGAAGGAGCGAATGAAAGGTGCTGTAGTATGAGTATGAGACATCCCTGTACTTGGAAAAGAGACCAAGTTGAATGAAACGCGATATAAAGAACAGCGCAGCAAAAGATTGACAGTACCTTGGGCTGCTTTTGTAGAATCCATTGAAACTTTCTATGAAGATATGGAGTGTAGGATTATATCTGCCACACATGAGGTATTTCCTGAACCAAGAGTACGGATAAAATAGCAAGACCACAACTGGTACAATATTAAATATTGTTATCATAACCAAAGCCAGGAGAGCGAATGGTAAGTGCTCGTTACTAAAATACTTTACAGTTCCGATATTGTAGATGTATGAAGTGTTGATGTAATTCCCCTGAGGGTCTACAGGTGTTACAGGATTGAGCAGTTCAATATTTTCACATACGTCAAAGTAAAGAAAGTGGCAAAAGCTTGCACAAGAGACCCCTGAATGTCCCACTGTCTCCGTAAGCAGCGCAGAACTTTCATCACCGGCCGCCATGCAGACACCACTAGAGGGTATCTATCATGCAAATTGACAGCAAGCAAAGTGACAGCGATGAGCATCATCGGGTAAAGTGCCACAATATACTCCATGGCCAACACATGCATGGACGTCAACCGAGGGTGCAAACAAAATGGAGGATAGAATATTCGCAAGAAATCTAAATTCCAAAGAGAAGTCATTGCAATGGCAATGTCAGTATAGATCAGTCTTTTGTGGACGGATACGATGATACTCAGCAGAGAAGGAATGGTGAGAATCTGACAAGTGAAGACAAAGGCCACCAAATGTGGCGAAGTTATGAAAACTTTCATCAAAATTACGAAAATATAGAACCCAGTCAGAGGCAAATATATGAAAGTGAAGTATTTCAGTAAATTCTGCTTGAAATCTGAAATGTCGCACTTTACACACTGGTACGAGTATGAATAAACGGGCGGACCATAACCTCTCGCGCAGTCTCCACAAAGATGACCAACTCTGTGCAGCCGGCTGCAGAATTTGACGTTGTTTGAGGATGAAATATTAGTGTACTCTACCGCATTCTTTTCAGTGCACTTAGCAGACATAGCAAAGTAGCAGTTGTAAGGGCACTGGGCCACAGTGAAGTCTCCCACCATATTATTGAAGGTCATACAGTAGCAGTACAGGACAGATACTTGAGCAGGAGAAGAAACGCATTCCACTATACCTGCGAGGTCCTTGCCACAGCTGCAGGAACCAGAGCTGGAATTGTACACTGTCCAGATGGGACAGGATTCCTCAGCAAAACCTACCAGAATTGATACAAATAAGGTGATGGTTTGAATATTACACGATGCTGGAAGATTTAGTAGTGCCATTTCTTGATGTCCAGTAACACAAAACTTAAACAGGTTGTAGGAACTGATTTACTTAATGAATTTATCCAGTGACAATTAAATATTAATCACAATAGGAATTGACTTCAGATGAAAGCCGGTTATTATTTACTTTAGCTACTTGAAACAACATATCTTAGGCTAAATTCAGGTAACAGACACAAAACAGTGCAACTTCCCTCGCATTTGATCCTTTCAACTTTCTATAACATCAAAGGAAGTTAAAGCAGGAAGAATGGCCTATATTTCTTACTTCATTCAGATTTGTGCTAATAATATATGTAACTTCTGAGCCAGTACTTACATATGACTACAACTGCATCATTGAAAATAGATAGCTACTTGGACAAAAGATTACAGCCTTCCATGTTTGAGATAGGGTGTGAATTCATCTCGTAAATTATTTTTGTATTTATCATCATCATTATGATTATTATTATTATTAAGTATTTTGCCAGTATTATTGCAACAATACTTGCAACCACACTTAGAGAGTAAGTTTATATTCATCTCGGCCTATACTATAAACTTGAAACTTTTACAACTGGTGAATACACATTGAATGGTTATAGCTAGCTGGTGGCACCAATACACTAGAGGACCCACTAGCCAAGTGTCAATTGTGGTGACAACCCACACCACATTTACTTGTGCAGATCAGAAAGAGCTACTAATTGAGTACTTAGCCATTATTCATCCAAACTCTATTCATTAGAAACTGCTTTCCCCGTACTAGCATACATTAGCTAGTATGGCCATTTTTTGGTGTCACAAATCTCATGTAGAGTTCGCTTCCAGATTTGATGAGTTAATAGAAACAAGTGTATCCTTCAAATTAAAGGGTCTACTGAACAAATATAAGTGTATGCCATATATTCTAATTTGTATATAAGAAATATCACTGAGTTAGCCAGGATTGGATTGGCTCTATATTTTAAATTCAGCAAAAATATGGGTATAGCACTTTATACAATTATCACTATAATACACTATTTTAATTAGGTAGGACACTATGTTACTGACTTCAAGTCCAGTTTGTCACTCCTCACACCTATGCCAGCTAGCTATGTTATTATTGTGTAAGTATATCTAAATTGATGGCTAACCAATGCTATAAAAAGGTGCTCACAACAACAATGGTCAAATGAAGTATTAATTGTTAATCCTGCTTATCATAGACAACCATTTTAATATAAGAAACAGAATAAAACAAACTTGAATGCTTGCATTATTAGGCCTTTGGTGTTAACTGTAAAAAGACAATTTTTTATAAACAAAATAAGAACATAACAGGCTAAATTAAATCCAATCCAGCGTAAACTTGGCATCCATTGGAACATTTAACCGTGTGACTTTCAGAACTATTGTAGCTCCAACATAGTCTACGTTAAACGTAGCTGTGACTCCATTGATTGATACAACAGATGGCCGTGAAGGTAGCCCCAAAACGGTCACGTTAGCCAAAGGAGGAAGACCATACCTGGAGGCAAATCCCTGAAAGAAAGGAAATAAGTTGGCTTAGGGTGCTCCAAGATACAAATGGAGGTAGTTAAAAAGTATCTAATAGCAAATCCATTAATGCTACAGATAAAATTACCGTTCCTTGAGGATAGGCATTGAGCTGTTGTCCTTCACAAACATATTGCACATACGTGTAGCTGTAGGGAGAAAAGTAAGTACATAAACTCTTCAATATAATAATAATACCCTTTATAACACAATGGACATTCAAATTAAACTTATGTTATATTTAATTCACTAGTCTTAAATGGTAAAATAAACAAATGGAAGCTTCAAACGCTCTACAGAGGCCTCATCAAGTATTGAATTGTACAAAAACTAGACAATGACCACAGGGTCTGGTTGCTTAGATATTATATGTGGGTTTTGCTGGTATGGCCCACACTATGTTCTGTAAAGTTCCCTCCCCTTGTCAGTAGTATCCGCTGCTGTTTAAAAGTCAAATGTTGTTTTGTTGACGCATACTGATGATGCCTCTGTAGAGTAAATAAACAAATAGATATTTGTTTATTTAATCATTTAAGGCTAGTGATTTGATTGAAAATGAAAATAGGAATACTCCGAGTCACATAGGAATATACTCGTGTTCAATTGTTATTTTTGCAATGGCCTATCATAGATGTAATTTTAAGTAATAATCATAGCTGATGCTCTTACTTCACTGTGCTATTACTTTCGCCATCATCCAAATAGACATCTCCAAATGCATCTGATCCTCCAGCAATATCTAAGGCCACGATGAGGGAGTAAGGGTTCCTCCTGCTCTCTGTGGTGGTGAGGCCTGGCTCTTGCATGGGAATGATGTAGCCTCCACGAATATATATCTGTTAATCAAATTCTCACATCATAATAAAACCACAGGAAAAATGGACACAATGATGTCTTACACTTACCGGCACATGGTCTGACGGAGTTTTAACAACTTGGTACTCTCCTCCTTTATCTGTCACTGCTCCATAGCTGAACCAGTCATACCACTTGGCCATGGGGAAATACACCCTCAGTGACTTTCCCTCAGTACCTACAACAATTCAACATCAAACATAATAATATTTCCTTTTTTAAACTTCATTTAGAAGTAAACTATGGATGAAGTCTAAAAATGAATACATAATTATTCAACACACAAAACAAAGATCCTTTGGGCAATAACTGGCCATTTTGAATTGAAAAATCACAAAATAATGTATTTCCCACTCTGTAGCTATCTGTGGAAATACCAATTTGTATGAGTAATAGCACGGGTAACCGTACTATTCGGGATTAATAGCATGAGTAACGCGATTGAAATAGCACGAGGCGAAGCCAAGTGTTATTTCAATTGCTTTACGAGTGCTATTGACCCCTAATAGCACAGGTTACCCGTGCTATCACTCGCTAATAGTAGGCCAGCTTAATAAAAAGTGTTTGTAATTGTAGCTACACTGTATCGTTCAATCACTATCTCCTTATTTCAGGATTAGCTTTTGCTGGAACTATCTTTTCATCGTACGACTCCTCCTAATCTGTTGTAAAACATTCCGTCTAATACGGGTAGAGGTTCTGTGGTAAAGAAGGACATTGTCTCCAACTAGAAACTACTGGAACTGTACGTTTCCAAGGTTAACGCTCTACGCGTGCGCACTTACCCGTACTATTTCACTTAACTACCAAAGTATTTCACTTAGTTTCCACTTAGTTACCGAGGTATTTCAATTAGTTATGCGCTATTTCACTTTCCCCGTGCGATTTCAATTGAACAGCGATTTTCCCCATACATTTTTGAATGGGCAACTTACGCACCGTACTATTAATATTATAATAGCCTAGCTCTATCTGTATACATAAAAAGAATATAAAACCAACAAAACAATAACTATATTATATTTTAAAATCATTTTTGCCTCGTAAATTTACATGAATAATAATGGTCAGTTTATTTGTTGCCCCCATCCCCCAGTGCTTATTTCTCTTGTAATGGACTTTACCTATTTTCAGCTGTGGGCTGATCATGACTGCACTCCCTATTAGAAACTGAGTATCAATGGAGAGGACATCTGGGTCTTGATAAAAGTCAAAGAGCAGAGGCTTGATCACCATTGCTGAAGGCAGGAGAATGTCAATGTCACTGGGATCGTGGTGGGCCTTGAAGAACAGTGTGTAGTAGTAAGGCAGAAGGGAGTAACGAATAGAGAGATACTTGCGACTGATGGCAGCCACTGCTTCCCACTGATATGGCTCCTGATTGACACCAAAAAAAAATAATCAAATGTAACTCAGATAGTCCTCCTAATTGTCACCCCCCTCATACAGCTGTATCTCACCTGCAATGAACTCTTCCTAGAGTTGTGATTCCAAGAGAAAGGGTAGAATGCTCCTAGACTCATCCACCTACCACACAACTCCTCTGTGGCATTACCTGCAAATTAATAAAGTGAGAAAGAAATAGTAAAACAATAAAGAAATAATATCATATGTTATACCTTCAAACCCACAGATGTTAGCTCCAACAAATGGGATGCCAAACATTTGGAAGTTGAGTATTCCTGGAATACTGAAGTACAGATCTTCTGCTGAGGCAGAATTGGTTCCCAGACTATGCCCTGCATGGAACCCTGACCCAGGAAATGTTGACCGAGACACAAGAAATGGACGCTTTCCTTTGTGTACTGCCATGAGAGCCTGTCTTGTGACTATAGACTCTGTCAATCCTGCACCAACCATCATCCTCATCATCATCATCATCATAATAGTTCCACTTCTACTTTACCATAGAGATTGTGAGTGTTGAAAGAGACGTATCCGCCATACTGCTTCGTGTCCATGTCTGTAGTGTGTGTGTTTGGAATGTACAGATTGTCCTGGCTGTTAATGAGATAAGTAGTCTTGTAAAAGTCGTACGTGACACAATCACCGTTGCAAATGTTGTAAGGTTCGTTCATATCTAGCCAGAGGCCATCTACGGGAACTTCCTGAGCAAACTTGGAAATCTGCATAAAGCGAGTGTGGCACAGAATGGAGCAGGGATAGGCAAGATCAGAATTAGAAGAGTGGGGGTTGACAAGGCACAGAATGGAAGAGTTGGGATTGACAAGAAACAGAATGGAAGAGAGGGATTTAAAAGGCTAAGCTCACCTGATCCAGCCAATATCTTGATATGTTGGGATGAAAGAAGTCGGGGTAAGCTACATTTCCTGGCAGACCTTGGCCATAAAATATTTTGTTTGCATGGTCCTAAACAACCATCAATACATTATTAACACAATATATTTATTTTCAGATCTCTGTGAATTCTTATATTGCTGTTGTTGTTGTTGTTAATGACTATTATATCATTATTACATTACTTTCACTAAACATACCTTAATAAATATGTCACTGCTCATTCCCTCCTGATATGGAAAATAATTGTTTTTCTTGTTAATAGCAGGATCAACAACCAAGACTGAGAGAAATTGAAAATGTATTGCTATTGGGAAAAAAGTAAATGATTGAATTACCCAAATTCATCCCTTTCTTCTTTAATTCTCCTGAAAATATCCTCATGTCTTTAGCAGTAAAATTATCAGGATTCGTTGTAAAATCTTTGAACTAAATTATATATGAAATACATATAATTTACTCATTTCACAACTGACACACAAGCCAAACCTCATCCATGTAATCCACATCTAGCCAAATACCATCTAATGGAATCTAAAGACAGCACACGAAGTCGACAATGATGAACTATATTCAGATATTCCCACCTGACTGGCTGAGAAGTTTCTCACAACATCTCTGACTTCTCCAAGATGCCTGTAGCCTTGCCGACTCTGGTGGTATCCCAGTGCCCAGTAAGGCGGCATGGCTGGTCGACCAATCACCTCCTGGTAGCTATGAATGATTTCATCGGGCCAGCCCATCTCACTTACAAAGAAATAGAAATCAAGAACTCCTGCATGCACGGTAGCAAAAGTCAACAAACCCTTTCTAAGCACACATGTGTATTCTGCCTCACCTCCTATGACCCTGTACGTCAGGGACGAGTCACCTAACATGATGTCCATTCCATTACTGTTTCTTAGAAAGACCCCGTGGGCTTTCTTGTTGCGTACCTCAAGATAAAATGGATGTGAACCATCTTGGAATATGACATCCACATGAAACAGGTGGAAATACACATGTGTTGCTTTCTACAATGACTTGAAGCCAATAATATTTTTTAACTCACATGAATTTACATCTTCAGATCTGGGAGCGTTATAGTTCCATAACGTGTATCCACGACCAGATCTAACGATACATATAATTTAATATCCCAGATCCATCGCCAAGAAATAAAGAGTTACTTTAACTTGAATGATGACTTTCGCTCTCCAAAGCCATAAATGCTGTAGTTCTTGGGGAGGTTGGTACCAATATGGAGGAAAACATCACTGAAAATGACTGAAGGACGAAATAAAACATTAAAAGAGATAGACGGTTAGGGTGGTCATACATGGAACTGAGCTTGTGTTGAACAACGTCTCTCTGGTGTATCGGCTACAATAAAGTAAAATAGTATAATGCAACTACTTCTTCTGGCAAAATATCCCATTTCTCACTCAAGAATGGCTAGCTGAAACTCTTCCCCAACAGCTGGGACTTCGTAATAATAGTAGTAATTAGAGAGAGGACTGGATGGAGGTGGTGGCACTGGCAGTATCCTAGGATGTTTAAATAAATAGTGACCCCTTACACAGAACATCAACGCCTTGGCAAAAACGGTATTCAATGTAAATTTTCAAAACTACTATTACTAGTGATGTGCTTGAGCACAAATGGCGAGCGAGCCTAAAGACTATATACTATTTTTATATGAATGATTTTGACTTCTAACACTGAAGCTACTGAAAATAAGGTCCAGTTTTTAAATTTAGCATACAGGGATAAGGGAGTGCCGTAGTAACAACTCTCTGCAACTGCTTGAATTGAAGGAAAAACAACAACAACAAAACAATACACGTTGTTTAAAAGTTTCTTTGTGATATTCTTTAGACAACTGGAGATGCACCTACACAGACTTACCTTCGCGGTAGTCTAGTGAACAATGTATTTTCAAGTAAATACTGTTGGCAGGCTTATAACCATGACAAAGAGCGCATTGACTTACCACCGCCACTAACTCGAATAGAAATGGAAGTCCCTTAAGTTTTCAAGTTTTAACTGCACCCGCAAAAGAATTCAAAACGGTAAACCAATTCAATTTCTAGGGAGATACGGGTACTGATCGATAAACCAGAGGATTCTGTTTAGTGCAATTTGGGACGGGGTCGACCACATAACTAACACAAAAACGCGAGGGTCAAAGTACAAAATGACATACGTACGTCCAAACATATATACAAATAAATAAATAAATAAACATCCCCGATTTTCGATTGTGTTAGCCCTGTAAGTGTCTCGCTCGCTACGCTCGCTCGCCAATTACCACAACCTAATCGTGTGCTGACATGTCAGTATGGCTACTTCAGTTACTACCAGGCCTTAATGCTTGCTGCTAAAATTTCAGATTGGCAGACAGATAGACAGACAGACAGACAGCCAGACAAACAGACAGACAAACAGACAACAGTCAGCCAGACAGCCAACAGCCAGCCAGCCAGACAGACAGACAGCCAGACAAACAGACAGCCAGACAGACAGACAGACAGAAAACAGCCAGACAAACAGCAAGACAGACAGATAGACAGCCAGCCAGACAGCCAGACAAACAGACAGCCAGACAGACAGACAGCCAGACAAACAGACAGACAGACAGACAGACAGACAGACAAAAAGACAGACAGACAGACAACAGCCAGCCAGACAGACAGACAGACAGACAGATAGACAGACAGATAGACAGCCAGATAAATAGCCAGACAATAGCCAGACAGACAGACAGACACACACACAACAGCCAGACAGACAGACAGCGAGCCAGACAGCGAGCCAGACAAACTGACAGACAACAGCCAGACAGACAGACAGACAGACAGCCAGCCAGACAGACAGACAGCCAGCCAGACAAACAGACAACAGCCAGCCAGCCAGCCAGACAACAGCCAGCCAACCAGCCAGCCAGACAGACAGACAGACAGACAGACAGACAGACAGATAGACAGCCAGACAAACAGACAACAGCCAGCCAGACAGACAGACAGACAACAGCCAGCCAGCCAGACAGACAGACAGACAGCCAGACAAACAAACAGACAGACATACAACAGCCAGACAGACAGACTGACAGACTGACAGACAGACAGCCAGACAGACAACAGACAGCCAGCCAGACAGACAGAAGCCAGACAGACAGACAGACAACAGCCAGACAGACAACAGCCAGCCAGACAGACAGACAGACAGACTGACAGACAGACAGCCAGACAGACAACATACAGCCAGACAGACAGACAAACAGACAGACAGACAGACAACAGCCAGACAAACAGACAGACAGACAGACAGACAGACACACAACAGCCAGACAGACAGACAGCGAGCCAGACAGCGAGCCAGACAAACTGACAGACAACAGCCAGACAGACAGACAGACAGCCAGCCAGACAGACAGACAGCCAGCCAGACAAACAGACAACAGCCAGCCAGCCAGCCAGACAACAGCCAGCCAACCAGCCAGCCAGACAGACAGACAGACAGACAGACAGACAGCCAGACAAACAGACAACAGCCAGCCAGACAGACAGACAGACAACAGCCAACCAGCCAGCCAGACAGACAGACAGACAGACAGACAGACAGCCAGACAAACAGACAGACAAACAGACAACAGCCAGACAGACAGACAGACAGACAACAGCCAGACAGACAGACAGACAGCCAGCCAGACAGACAGACAGCCAGACAAACAGACAGACAGACATACAACAGCCAGACAGACAGACAGACAGACTGACAGACAGACAACATACAGCCAGACAGACAGACAACAGCCAGCCAGACAGACAGAATGACAGACAGACAGACAGACAGACAGCCAGACAAACAGACAGACAAACAGACAACGGCCAGCCAGACAGACAGACAACAGACAGACAGACAACAGCCAGCCAGACAAACAGACAGACAGACAGCCAGACAAACAGACAGACAGACAGACAGACAGACAGCCAGACAGACAGACAGCCAGACAAACAGATAAATAAACAAACTAATAAAATAACACTAAAATATTCATTTGTTGGAAAATTTTCCGGTGAAATTTTAATGTATGAACTTACTTCTCTGGAATTTCATAACGTAAATTGTCAAGATCTGATAGTTTGACATGCAGACGAGAATTCGTCTCTCTTGTGAGCTCCAGCTTGAGTCGAGTGATGGGTGTGGCTGAGTACCTTTTGGAAGTGGTATTGACTGGCTTGTTCTCCAGCATGACCTTCAAGTGCCAGAATAAAATGTTACAATGTTGCTAATGTCTTGATCTCAGTACTCACCAGTAGACCATGAGCTGTTGTATTCACAGATTTAACTATATACGTTGGAATAGGAAAGAAACAGTATGGCTTGATCTGTAAAAAACAACAACAGAGAATGAAAACATAACAGTGGTGCCCAGTAATAGTTTGACTTGAGGTTGTTATGCAGTAAATTTACCTCATTATGATCCCAGCAACAGCCGAGCATTGAACACTCAGTATCTGATATTATATACATGTCACCTGCACACAAAATAGCGATTTGATATATTACATACAGCTGTTTAACACAGTAAATGATTTTTTTTCCCTTTGGTAATTAATATTAATATTTATTAGCTTAGTAGCATTAAATTTAGTTAAAAAATCACAAATGCTTCAGCCCGTAAGCCTTCATCAGTTGTGAGGTACGACTGTTTAAAATAAATAATTAAACTGTAAACAAGAAAACGCACATAGCCGACAGGTCATTACCGACGCTTATGTTTTGATAGGAACAGAGTCTAGGTGGAGTTGAGCTTGAGGCCTTTGTCTAGATTTGATGTGGTGTTAGTATTCTGTATTATTAACGCTTCTGTTAGGCTCCTGTGGAAAAAATTTGGAACTATTTTCACAACTCTCGATTCACTCCAGTTTACCCTGTGAGAATTTTTTATGAATAGACTTTGCCCAAAATATCACTTACAATAAAATAATTACTTTTCTTATTCCAGCTGTAGCCTTATAAATTTTACAGTGTATTTACGATTTTATGGTGTAATATTGCAAGAGCCATCCTCACTATGGTAAAATAGTATGTTGTCACAGTGGGTTGCAATAGTTAAATTATGAATTGTATATAACTACTCAAAAAAGCAGCAAGATTTTCATAAACGAAATGCCAATATCTCAAAAAAAAACAAAAACAATCTCCCCTTCACCCCCACACAATAGTGACTCTTCAAATGTTTTAATTGAACCAGAAGAGCACAATATTCACAAATAATTATTCAGCTATAACAACAGGCCCATTATAGCTAAGAGGTCTCACCACATGGGATGCGAGGACCTTCTTTAAAACACTGAGGGATAGGTGGAGGAATGACGGGGTAGTAGCAGTGAGGGGAGGAGCCTCGATCATAGCAGCAACCTTGATTCTCACAGCTGTACATGTCTCCACCTATGATAAATGTACTATGTAATACTCAGGCTACACTTCTCCTTAATACTGAACATTCTGCTAAATCCTTATATTACTGTAATATAACTTTTTGTTTACAATGGTAGCTACATAGCTAAAAACAACAACAAATAAATTTATACCAAAGTGTCTGATTTACTTCCAACCAGCAACCTTGAGTCAACCAGGATGACTCAGTGCTTTTGCGTTCTTCCTTATGGCAATAGTTCGTGGTATCAAAGCAATATTCATGGAATTTTAACTAGTGAAATTAAAAAATACAAATGCACAGGCTTTTAATTGTGTTCTAATGGTAATACTCTTGCGGTTCTTATGACGTATAAAAATAGGTGAAATGACACAGAAAATTGGGATGATTGAAATTAACACGAGAAATGACATTAAAATATGAGTGATTGAAAGGACTTTCCTAAACTATGTTAATGTAGGAAAAAAGGCAAACATTTTAGCTATTCTCTAGATTGTTCGACAAGGATAAGGAAACGTTACTTCAAGAAATCCATCTAGCCAATCAATCTATTCCACATTTTAATGCCTGAGTGCAGAAATTGTAGGGTATGCTGCTTAAATTTTACAAGCACTGAAATCTCGTACTAATTTAGGAAGCGATTCCACATACTTTATATATTATAGCCAATATGTATATAGTGAGCAGACACATTTTACAGTTAATATGATTATATGTTTAACTCCCAATTGGTTGACTTCTGTCAAGTCTAGTCTCTTCGGCAGTTGTGTCATATTGCATGATAAGAATCAATGATGTTGCTATAGACAAGCTAAGCATTCGAAGAAAAGGAAACTCAATTAAATGGTGGAGGCAATCCTGTAGCATTAGAGCCAAAAGCCTTGAGCCATTCATAGATTACTGCATTCCCACAGAGACAGGTATAAATAGTCGCTTACGCACAGAGAAACACATAAGATTAATATTATGCGGAAAAATTGCTAAATAATTCAGGAGATAAAGTGCAAAATCTAATGTTACAGCCATGACACAAGTTGACCAGACTCTCTGTTTACCTGCGCAAGCTGGCTTCGCAATGTCCGGCCTGCATTGCTGCTGTGCCAGTAGATATTTCCAATATAGAGAAAGAATCAGAAAAGTGAACATCATTTTGGACGTCTACAACGACCATTACCAAATTTATTGGAAACTTCGATTTATTGCGTCATTCTAAAAGCTAGCTGAAGAACAATACTATAGCTAACGGATTTCACTAGCTTTGTAACCGAAGACAAATTGGTGACCTATGTAATTCTGTAGCTACACATGGCTAGTATCCAAACATTAACCTTGCAACCTATGGATGATTTGCTTACAAGGTATTTAAATTAACTGAATTAGCTAGCTACAGCTCATAGCTATAGTTAATTTCCTAACAATAATGTAAAAGCAGAGTCTATTGCAACAAATTATAGTCAATGTTAGCAGCAAAAATTTTCTACATTATCACGGTAGACCCCATTAAAAATGTACTTGTTAATAATTTGAGGGAGTACAAGCTAAATAAGTTATCCACAAAATTTCTGCTTAAATTACTGTGACTATAACTAATTGAAGTCAATTTTGATGTAAGATGCAGCTAGCTATATAATGTACAATCTGTTCTGATTGCAATGTGTTCATGCCCACTTCACAGTGAGAGGGCTATTCAGGGAGACCTTCAGTCCAGGTCCTATTAGCAGGGAACTGGTGCTGGATGAGTAGGTGAACTTTGCTCCTCCATGGCCATTCACCATTACCTCTGTTGGCGCAGAGTGGACGCCAAGTACTTGGATGCGATCCAATGGCTGCAATGCGTCTGAGTATGTCTAAATAAGAGAAAACAGTTTGTTTATTGATATATTTTGAAATGAATGCATTGATAAATTCCAGCTGCTCACTTACTCCTTCAACAATGCTAGTCAATTGAGAATCCGATACTGTAAATGTGATGAACAAGCTATTCCTAGAAAGAATACAGAATTTATAAATAAAATATAAAAAAATAAAAAACTCAACAATAATGGAAAGTTACTGAACTGAAGTGCATGTCAAGGATTAGTCCAAATCCTTGACATGCATCCTTCATTGCCTTATTTAATTATTTTTGTTCCAATACATCCTCTCCCTCCCCCTACTTATGGTGAAGGTTAGTACACACATTCCCATCTTATTAGCTAATGCATAAATATCATTACTTTGAGCTGTCTATTGACTCTCCATCATCTGTGTACAAGTCTCCAACTGCTTTGCCGACGTCATTTAGAGCCACAAGGAGAGAGAATGGATTTAGCCGACTTGCAGCTGTAGTCATAGCTGGATCTTGCATGGGAATTACATAGCCTCCACGAATGTGGATCTATAATAATAATTAATGCAATCATGTTATTCTTTTAGTTTAATAATTAATAAATCATAACTTGCAGCCCTATTTGGTTTACCTACATAACGTTTTTGCTACAAGGTGGTAAGAGACACAAGCATTTTCTGATAATTCTTTCTTGTATCACAAAATAAAATAAAATGAGGGAAGAAGTAGCTATTGAGCTAGCTATCACTTTGTGATGAATTATAGAACGAGGAGTAAAATTAAGGATCCAATGACTTATAGACTCTGTAGATTTACATTGTGGCCTAGAAGAAGACTTACTGGAATATAGTCCAGCGGGGTGTTAATGATGACACTATCTCCTCCCTTGGAAGTCACGCTGTATGTGTACCAATCATACCACACACTTGACGGAAAATCAACAGTAACACTCTTCCCAGCTTCACCTATGAACACCGGAAGTTAATCACAGGAGTTAGAAGTAAACACTTGCTTATTGACTAATTTTATTAACCCTCAGCGCGCATGCGCGAGAGGTAGTCGTCCTGTCTGTTTGTTTGTCTGTCTGTCACGCTCTGATTTTGGAGAATACTGACAATTAACAGTGGATTTAGGTATGAACTTACTCAGGACGAAGATTTATTGTGCTACTTTTTTTAATTTCGGGCTAATCGTTGAGAAAATGCAAACCTTTCAGCTCCGCAGTAGGTACCAGCTTTTATGGGCAACGCCCTCTAGAGTCACGTCATAATCACGTGAGCAAATAATTTGGAGTTGAAAGAAGTGAAGTTTCGCATTGAAAATGCGTATCGGTGAGTGTTTCTGGCTAGTTTAGCTTCTTTTCTTATGAAGACAGCGTTGCCTATACCATCTTCATTGGTCGAGCTATTTTGATGCCTCATTAAAATAGCTAACAGATTGCTTTTTGTTTTGGAAGGAATAGCTAGGTAGTGCTTAATAGCGCTGAGGGTTCGCACCTTTGGTGCTTCAGTAGAACCAGTAAATGCTGCATATATTAAGTACACTACTTGATTTATTCTCTTACCAACTCGAAGGACAGGACTTATAAGAAGGGCACTTCCCACCATGAATGCCCAGTCCATATCATATGTGGCAGCATCTTGAGGGAACTCAAAGAACAGTGGTCTGAGAACAGTAGCTGCAGGTTGGCTGCTGAGACTGGAGGGACGGTTTGCTTTATATAGCAAAGTATAATAATAAGGAAGTAACGAATATCGGATATTCAAAGCAGCCTTGCTGACTTTTGTCACCAAATCCCAGAGATACGGTTCCTGGGAGAAAAGTAATTGCCATGATTGATTTGATGATGTGAAATTAATAACCTCACTTGAGAGATAGGTGTGTTGAAGTTGTGGTTCCTGGCGAAAGGATAAAAAGCTCCAAGTTGCATCCATCTTGCACATAATTCCTCAGTGGTATCCTCTACACAAATAATCATATTGATTACACAATCATACAAAATCCTATTTTGTATCTGTTCCTTTGATTTTTGTTTTGCTTTAGCTATACTCTTGATTGTGTGATTAAAAAAACAACAATTTCACTAGATTGTCGTAACCTACATATATTACTGTATTTACATACCAAAAAATCCGCAAATGTCGGATCCAACCATTGGAATCCCAAACATCTGATAACTCAACATCATTGGAATGCTATAATAGAGGTCTGTCTCGGTGGCACTGTTGTCACCTAATGGGGAAAAATACCACAACTTAAGAACATTATCAATTATTCCAAAATTTTCAACTCACCGTTCCAATGAGATGCATAAGCTCCAGTTCCTGGAAAATTTGATCGTGTAAGGACAAACGGTCTTTTTCCAGGATGAATATCTCGCAATGCATTGTATGTAGCCTTAGATTGCGAGGCACCTACGCACAAACCAAGACATTTTTATTATCCATCAATATGTTAAAAAATGCAATTCACCGTATAAGCTATGAGCATTGTATTGCAAAATCCCTCCATGTTGTGTAGCTTCTACCGGAAGAGTTCGCGTAGAGAGAGGCTGCTTAGAGCAGCGGTTATTAATATGATATGGAGGGTTCCTGGGATCAAGCGGTCTGGAGGTTGAGCTGCTGGTAGAGTCTGGTTCATATTTAGTTGCCTGATCTTCGGAACAAAATCCGTCACAGAAATTGGCACACTCGTTCATGTCTATCCATATACCGTCCACATTGGCCAAATTATTCATGAAGTCAGACAGCTGGAGAGTAATAAAAATATATATATTTGAATTATTCCAAATAGCAGAAAAGCAATAAACAACAATTATATATATATATATATATAAAGAGAGGGAGAAGTAAGAGGCGGAGGGCAGGAGGGAGGGAGTGATTGTCAATGTGCCTACTTCTTTTTTCCAATATGCTTCCGCCTTTGGATGAAAGAAGTCTGGGAAATACACACGTCCGGGCCATACGCTTCCTTCTAGGTTATTGCCTTTGCCATCCTGTGGTATTTTGAATTCAACATTATTATGAAGCCCAATATGAAAAGGAATAAAAAGGCAGTGAGTACCTTGATGAATATATCCTGCTCAATCCCATGGTCATATGCAGGATATCCTGAATCAATGGCAATCCCAGGATCTATGATGACAACTGTAATTTGTACAATGAGAATGTGTTAATTAATGAAATTATGCATGAAGTCTTAATTCTAAAGTGATAGATGTTGAAAAGTTAGTATAATTTTCCTTCTCCTAACCATAATGTTTTCCTTTAGCATGAAGATCTTCAATAAATGCCTGAACGTCACCAGCTGAAAACCGAACTGGATCAAGAGTGAAGTCCTTGTACTATTTATTACATGCATTATACATAGGATAAAAAAACCAACTTGAAAACTACAAGAAACTTGTCTTGAAAACAATAAGCAACTACTGTAAAGAGAAGGTGGGCCTCACCCTGTCCATGTGATCAATGTCACTCCAAATGGTGTCCAATGGAATCTACATAAATATTTACACAGGAAATTTGAACCCCAATAAATGCCTCCTGCCATCTATCTGTGAAAATATTAGCTTTGTACATATTTTAATTTTGCATGATCTACACAATTAATGCACCTGCTTTTCTTCATAGCCTCTGATGACATCCTTCAGCTCATTGAGATGCCGATATCCATAGCGACACTGATGGAATCCGAGGGCCCAGTATGGAGGCATAACTGGTCGGCCAATCAGATCCAAGTACTGGCTAATGACTGCCTCTGGTTGAGGTCCGAGAAAAAAGTAGAAGTCTAGAATACCTACATGGACAGTTACAAGTGTACACTCTCACATTGTAGGCAAGAATTATACTGTTCTCAATTTTACCTCCTGTAATCTTGTACTGAAGGGAGTTCTTTCCAAGCACCACATCCATGCCGTTGCTGTTCTTTAAGAAAACTCCGTGAGCATTTCCTGTGGGTTTCAATTCCAGATAGAATGGGTGCACTCCATCTAAAGTCCATAAAAAGAAGTATATGGCCATAAATACAGGAAAAAAATGAGTCAACTTCACTGGACATGAAAAATGAAACTTCACATTTCCTCTCTATCAATATGCACTTGCATAATGATAAGGAATTTAACCCCCCTTCCTTTCAACGAAGAAAAAATAATTACTAGAAAATATGTTATGTATGTATGTAGGTAGGGTTAGGTACACATTATGTATATGTGTGATCCCAGCAGTGAATACATATTGCAGGGGGGAAAAAAACGATCATATGTCTGCATTTATTTAGCTACACAAACTCACATAAATTATTTGCTTCAGGTATGGTAGGCCTATCGCAGCTGAATAGTGGCAGTGCATTTCCACAATTGGGGTTGTCCCTGGTAATTAATAACATCACAAGTGTGTACACCTAACAGAAGTTGTTACTCTTACTGCCTCAATTTTAAGTGGTCCTTTCTTTCTCCCAGGCCATATATGTTGTAACCAGTAGGAAGAGCTGTTCCAATTGTAATGTATTGTTCAGCAAACTGCACTGCATTTACAAACAGAGGACTTTGTAAATATCACACTATGAGAACCCATACCACTAACTTATTCCATATGATGCTGTGTTGAAAATTGTGGACTTGTCTGAAGATCTAATCAATTAACATCCTCAAACTTGAGTGGCAATATCATTATTATAATTACCTCTTCACTGCAAAGTTGAATTCTTCACCTATTTCAGGCACTTCAAAGTAGTACAAAGGGTTTTCAGGTTTAGTTTCAGGAGTTGGAGGAGTAGCCAGGATACTATTAATAGAAGCAAAACAATCTCACACAATTTTATTTTAGACATCTTTTTTTATATAGAAAATCAATTACTGGCAACATTTTTTTTTACTAATTACTCTTTAAGCGCAAACCAGAGCATGAAATGTATTTAAAGATATTCCTGGATATTTACAGCACCTGTCTAGTAAGCTTGTTTACCTTTCAGGGACTTCCCATCTTTGGTTGTTAGGGTCGTATATTTTAACATGTAGTCTTGAGTTGAGCTCACTCTCTAGCACAAACTTCAAGGGAGAGATATTGTCTCCATAGGGAAGATCTATGAATTTAAATTAAAAACAAACAACAACATTATGCATCCTGCAACAACAAAAAACAACAAAGTCATGTGATCTTCAGCAGAAGAGTGTTCATACTAGTGATGTGCTACAGCACAAATGGCAAGTGAGCTGGTCTGACTGAAATTCAAATTTGAATGCTAGTGGTTACACTTGATCACTGGATATACTAGCACAAGATTTACATTGTATTCTATATATATACCAAAATCTCAATTGAGACTCGATAGTGAGAGTCTCGCTACGCTCTCCCAATTCAACTTACCATAGCCTGTATTATTGACCACCAAAGTAAACTAAAAATAGTAACAAAAACTTCATCATCACTTTCCATTAGCACACAATGCTGTAATATATCTTACAGTGACTCCTACAGTGGTAGGAGTGACGTCCTGGACAATGTACACTGGCGTCTGATGGAAACACCATGGACCATCCTGAAATATAACAAAGATGAAATGTAGCTATTATATGATGATGATGATGACGATAAAAAAATTATAATCAAATAATAATAATGATACCGATAATAAATGATAATAATTAGTGTTTAATAATTAATAATAATAATTAAAAAAATACTATGATAAATACTGATGATGAATGAAGTGACAAAGGTATGAACCCTCAGTGCTATTATACTATACACTAGTCACCAAATCATTTCTCAGACAAAAAAAATTACTTGAGTAAATAAGATGATATCATCGCTCGTGAAATGAAAACAGTAGATATAATTGTTGTATCCATCAGAAATGCTAGAAATATTCAATGTGTAATGAGCACACACGTGTAGTTGTAATGCTAAGCTCCACTTCCAGTGCTTCATGAAGTTCACAAGATAGAGCAAAAAATATCGCTGGCAGCATAGAATCATTTGCTCATGTAATCACAACATGACAGTAAGAGGTGCTAACCAAAAAAAAGCGATCATATGGCAAAAAAACTGACTAGATTTTTTAGGAAAACTAGGTCAAATAAAAAAACCTTCGTACATCAAAGGAACATAAATTGTCTAGTACAGTAGGTTAATGCCTCTTTCATTGTTTGAGAGGCCATTGTCTTCGAGATCCATTGTTGAATGACTGACTGACTATACACTGACTGACAGACAAACTGAGTATGTAACCCACTCGCGCATTCATGCTGAGAGTTAAATAAAAACAATAGCAACAATGAAGCACCGATGCAGTGCGAACCTTCAGTGTTACTACAGAGTAGCTAGCTCCAATTCCAACACTCCAGTAATCCACCAAGAATGTGAAGAAACTACCACGGGCAGCTAGAAATTATTTGCTCACTTGAGTATGGCGTGACGATAGGGTGCATTTACTAGTAAGAGCTTACGATCACATGGCCAAAAATAACTAGCTTTTTCTGAAAAAATAAGTTGAAACAAAAAATTCTGGCACATGAAAGGGACTTAAATTGACCAGAGAAACATTTTGATGCTTGTTTCAATCTTCAGAGGCTGCCGACTTCGAGATTTGTTGTGTGATAGAATGACTGACTGACTGATTGATTGACTGACTGACAGTAACCCTCTTGTGCATGCATGCTGAGGGTTAAATACAATGCCCAGTCTTCCCAACCAAAATAGTAGTGTAATAAAGCAGTAAATATGATGCAGGTATTTTCTAGAAGTGGAGGCTGATGGGACATTTTGCACCACAGATATTGTTATCGCCCCTGCATTCTTTGTTATTTATTTTTTGAAAGAGTCAACTGCTAGGTGTATTTTTCTTTTGTCCACAAAAATAAAGGCTCTATGCTTTAATTATGACCATGTGTTGTTATTATTGTTGTCAGATAAAAATCTTGTCTTGCTCCTGAAATAACCATAAAGTTATGTAGTAAATAGACACAGTCATGTGCTAGAGCAGATATTAAACTATCTCTATTGCAGTTCAGGTTGTACAACTCTTCCATCAGAAAACTTCAATTATTTGCTTGAAAGAGACCTAGCTAGACAGGAAGCCAAGTTTATTACACAAAAAAACAATGCTCACTGCCTGCACTTGAATAAAAGAGAATAGAGTACAATTAGGAAGCTAGATAGAATACAAGTTCATGCTTCTATATGCACTTGTAAGGTAAGGTGAAGCTGAGCAGAACTTTCCTCATTACAACAACAGCATTACATTCATATTTGAGGGAAGTGTAAAATACCAAGTATTAGTCAACTCATAATGTATGCCTATATTCTATTCTGACCTTCATGGCCAAGTTTGTAAGGCATCTCATTAAAGCATTACTTGATAGTTTAGTTTTGAATGAAGAAGAAAAAGTCATACATTCTTAGGCATTAGCTAGTAATGAAATGAAATTTCATAAACATACAGGTTCAGTACGTTGAATGCAATTAGCATAAGACTCACTTCTATAGCTATGATTCAAAATCATGTGTAGCAATGTTCTATTACTGACTTTAAAATTGTATTTTAAGTGTTACAAATCATGCTTTACGGTTTTTTAGAGGACTTAGAGTGTTATCTTTGAGACAAAACTGTAGTGTAGTGAATTTGTTGACACATTTGTACATTTTTATTACAACTTCAGTTGGCACAAACCCATTTTGACGTACCTTTTACTTCCATTTGCATGTGACGACTATCTATAAATAATTCACCATAGTATGTCAAAAATATTCACCTGATGCTGAGGAGCATCAGGTGACAAAGACTTACTTGTATGCTAAATAATATTATAAGTAGATAGTTACCAGTAATTGGCTGACATAGATCATGTTACTACGTAGTGATACAATGGCTCTTACTTTGATGGCTATTAGATAACTATCTATTATTTATATCACTTTAAAGTGAGTGATGCTGTCAAATAAACTGAAAGCCTCCATAATAATTGGTTTAGTGTCATTTAGTTGGCAATGTCTTTCACAACATACATTTACTTACATCATTTGGTTGCCAGCAGCAACCGTTGTCCGTGCACTGCTGCTCTGTCGTACCTACTACTCCTAAAGTAATAACGGTCAATCTCAATATTATATTGATATACTAATATCATCTCAAGATTATATTGATATACTAATATCATCTTGGAGTGATCATTACCGCAATCAAAACGAGGTCCATCTTTTCTGCAGTTTGGATTAGGCTCTACATTTTTGTAAAAGCACCACGGTTGACCTCCCTGTACAAAAATAACAACAAAAACAAAAAAATAAAATAAAATAAAATAAAACAACAAAATAATTTAGAGAAGAACAATTGTTTGTTAGCTTTTGTTTTTGCTAAAATATTTTTTTTTAATACTTCCATAATAAAAAACAAAAGAGAGATTGGTTTAATTAGAAAATCAAAAGATTTCAGATCAGGTGTACTTTTTCCAAATCCTCACTAGCAGTAGCTGTGGTCAGGCAATCAGGGTCATAGTACAGTCCTCAAGTCAATTAAATTATATATAATGTAATGAAGTATTGAATACCACAGCTTCCTCTCAGATAAGTTAACAGATACACCTTCACCCGGAGTGAACACTCCTATTTTTATTGTAGCTATAACTAAATTAGTTCCCCCATTTTTTTGCTGTCAATCATTATTTTTTGACATTCTTCTAGATGTTATTGTTGCTTATTATATCTTACGACATTGGATGGAACCCAGCAGCATCCTTTGGCTTCACATTCTTTGTCAGTTATTCCAACATGTCCTAATTAACACATAAAACAACATTTCCATATTAGGTAGCTATATAAAAATATAATAATCTCTATTGCTTACCACAATCATGGCGACTTTCAACCTGGCACGATGGAGTAGGAAAATTAGTTTTCTTAAAACACCAAGGTTTACTCTGGAAATAAATTAGAACCACAAATAATTGCACAGTTATGGAAGTTATGTCAAGTTAGATTATTTTGTAGCTTTATAAAGAGACCAATCATTCAGTCTCCACATTTCAAGTGGCACACAATATCCCTAGCCATTTAAATATGCCAGGTAAGGTAAACTAGATTTGCCTCAGACATTTGAAATGAAGATGAGTAGCTACTAGCTATATGTTTCAAACCTTCAATAATAAAAAAAAAAAACAAAAAAAAAACGCTCAGTTAGCTGACTCACATCTGCTGGATTCCAGCAGCAATCTTGATTTGTGCATTCATTTTCTTGAATCCCAAAATATCCTTGAATAAACATGAAACAAACAAAACAATTACCTAGGATTGTAATGATCCAATGCCATATAATAATAATACTCACCGCATTCAACACGTGTAGCATCATTGCTGCAGGCAGAATGAGAACTCTTGGCTTCCAGCCTCATGGCTGACCAAAGAAACAAGAGAAAGCAGCTAAGCTGCATCCTGTACAACCATATCCACAGTAACCATTAACGCCTGGAATAATAATGGCTACATGTAGATAAACTTACTTTGATTCTACACTTCACCAACCACGGAGCGGCAGCTCTAAATTAAATAACTTAAGAGGACTTACTTTATATTGATAGCTAGCAACAGCCATAAGGGCGCGCAGGAAGGGGCGCTGCTGGCAGGAAGCAGAAATGTATCCTTTACCAGAGCTGGGGAAAGTAGCTCAAGGAGTTTTTCATCGCGCACCAATCCTCGGTAGCTATATATAGCTGGCTATGAAAAATCAGTTCTTTGTGCGTAGCTAGCTATCGACCCATTCTTGCTTAGTTGTATATTGGTGAAGACAAAATAGCTGTAATAGCTATTAGCTAATAATAGCCAGCAACTCCCTAAATTTCTAAACTCCCCCAGAGAGCTAGTGGACTTGCTTCTCTCCAACCTCTTCACTATTCACTAAAAAGAATGCTAGCTAGAATTGTGAGTTGGCAATATGTATAGAATATTACTGGTGCGACCTGAACTTCAATTAATTTTTATTTAAATGGATTGATTTTTTTTCAATTGTTGGTGAAATAGGTACAACACTGACAACAAAATACTGTAAAATAAAACTCAATGAACAATTACAGAAGTTAGAAATGACAGTAAAAAAAATTGAAGTGAAATAAAAGAATTTTTTTTTTCAATTCAGCTCCATTTCAAAATGAATGTCTTCGAAAGGGAAATCCCCAGCCCAGCCCCCACCAACATTGACCTGGTAGAGGAGTCATAGGCGAACTTTACCTGAGCACCGTCAACAGTCACACTCGAAGGCTGAGCGCTCAGTCCGAGAATCCTAATGCGATCTAATGGCTGCAGTGTATCTGTCAATGCCTATACCATAAAGATGGAGGTAATTTCACACAGAATACAGGACACATTATACACAAAATAAACTTACTCCTTCCACTGTACTGGTTAATTGAGAATCTGATACAGAGAATTGCACAAATAGATAATTTCTGGAAAGACAAGCAAAAAAACAACAACAACAGTCACATGAATACCTTTTATTGCATTAAAACAATATCATTTCTTTCTTTGCAGAATATTTCTTACTTGGAGTTGTCTAGCGACACTCCGTCATCCCAGTACATGTCTCCCATGGCTGTGTCCTGGTCACTTAGTGCAACAAGAAGAGAGTACGGGTTCTGTCGGCTTGCAGCAGTCGTCATACCTGGATCTTGCATCGGGATTACGTATCCTCCACGAATGTGGATCTTCAAGGAACAAGAATCATGAGCATAATGTACAAGGTATGTTGGAGGAAAAACCAAATTATTAAAATCTATTATAGCTGCCTAGAAGTATTATTATTAAAATGAGATAATTGCCCGTACCGGTATATAGTCAGTGGGTGTGTTAACGACGACATTTTCTCCGCCATTGGAACTGACACTGTAGGTATACCAATCATACCACTTCCCAGCTGCAAAATAAACAGTCACAGTCTTCCCAGCATCACCTGAAACAGTGAAACAAAACATGGTGAGTGATAGAGCTGTGTAGCTATTCCTCATAAAGCATGTGTGCTGAAAAGTTCTGTGTGATGTTCTATGCTCTTTTATTTTAGTGCTTCACTAATTATAAATTTTCATTTCGTCATCTAATATTTCTAACCCATGACAGGAACTACTACGTAGCAGCTGAAATGTTGCAAATTGAAATATGCTAGTGTTAAAAAAGAAAAGAGCTAATTCTATGGATAATTACAATTCGAAGGACAGGACTTATAAGAAGAGCACTCCCAACCATGAACATCCAGTCCATATCATATGTGGCATCATCTTGAGGGAACTCAAAGAACAGTGGTCTAACAACAGTAGCTGCAGGTTGGCTGCTGAGATTGGATGGACGGTGTGCTTTACATAGGAGAGTGTAATAGTAGGGAAGTAATGAGTATCGACAGTACAGTCTTGCTGATTGCAGCCACGGAATCCCAACGATATGGTTCCTGGAAAATAATCACATGAAATATAGTCTTTGATATCTAGTTATGCCCTACCTGTGCCACATCTCCATTAAAGTTGTGGTTTCTAGCAAAAGGATAGAATGCTCCTAACTGCATCCATTGACCACATAATTCCTCATTGGTATTCTCTGGAATTACATGTCATAGAACAGTGAAACTGTGGTGTGTGTTCATTTGTGCTTTAGTTTTAAGGTGGTCAGCAAACCATTGATTAACTCAGCCATTTAGCTAACTGAACATTAACTAAACTTTTTGAAAATCCCTTTCATAAAAACTAGGATGAATTTCTCAAATTCAAAGGTGGTCAAGAAATGTGCAAATACAGGCTTGTCATAACAGAACAAACCCATACACAATAAATGTGTGAAGTGTGGAGGTTATGGGTTGTATTGTGGCTAGAAAACTGGTGCTGAAATTGATGACCATTTAGATTAACAGTTTTATTGGTAGTTAACACAACTCTCTGAGAATTAAAATAAGCAATTGAAATAAGCTTTTTAAGGAAATAACGTTAGTTGAAGGAACTACCATGAAAAAAAGAAGGAAAAAAAACAGTATGTATGAATGTAGCTGTATAGGAGAATGACTAATTGCTCACGGTATCTCTCTTCTTAAATGTGTATACATTCATTATTACATTACCCACACAACTTCATCTGCTAAAACATCTTACGAAGAAATCCACGTATGTCAGATCCAACCATTGGAATCCCAAACATCTGAAAACTCAGCATCATAGGAATGCTATAATAGAGGTCTGTCTCAGTGGCACTGTTGTCACCTACAGTCACGGAAGTGCAAAAATAATAATAAAATGTGAGTTAGCTAAGTTGCTTGGTATAATAACAGAGTTATTATGTCTAATATAGTGAATATTTTGTTGTTGTTATTGCTGCTGCTATAGCTTACAGCTGCTTTTTGCAGTCATTTCTGATTAGCCTCACCATTCCAATGAGCAGCGTAGGCACCTGTCCCAGCAAAGTTGGAGCGGGTAAGGACAAAAGGTCGCATGCCAGGATTAATTGCCTTTAAGGCATTGTATGTAGCTATGGCCTCAGACATGCCTAGAGATAAATGCAACATCGTAACTTTATGTGTATGCATGGTACATGGTTTCCCACCATAAAGGCTGTGAGCAGTATACTGTAATATGCCCCCATAGTGAGTGGCCTCTACTGGTAGAGTTCTGGTTGAAAGTGGTTGCTTTGAACATCGATTGTTAATGCTGTATGGAGGATTTCTCGGGTCAAAAGGTCTTGAAGACTTGCTGCTTGAGGAAAATTTATTAAATTGGGGGACTTGATCTTCGGAGCAAAATCCGTCACAGAAGTTGGCACATTCGTATGTCTATCCATATGCCGTCCACTTTAGCCAAATTATTCATGAAGTCAGAAAGCTAAATAATTTATATTATACAGAATAATATTGTGTTTCAATACATATGGCAAGCCAGCTTGCTTTATAAGTTGACAGAGTATTCTCAAGTGCTTAGGCTGCTGCCTGCCCTAAGGCTTGCCTGATTTACCAAACAGTTGTCAATTTCATTACTCCATCTCGTGTGCTACCACGTGCCCTTATAAACATATAGCTAACCATATTGATTCAAACCTGGTATATAACTTTGCTACAGTCACTCGCCCGTAACAATGATGAAATGGGATCATCAAGATTATGATGATGATGATGATGATGATAATGAGGACAATTATTATTATTATTATTATTGTTGTTGTTGTTGTTATTGTAGTTTTTATTATTATGTTAATGAAGAGGAAGAGAAGGGAGGAGGACAAGGATGATGAACAACAATAAAATGTCACAACTGCTACCACCACGCCCACACATCACCTCATTCTGCCAATAAGCCTGTGTTTTGGGGTTGAAGAAATCTGGGAAATAGACTGCTCCTGGCCACACCTTTCCTTGCAGGTCATTCCCATTGTTGTCCTGGCCAAATAACAAAAGACAAAACAAAACGAAAACAACAACAACAATGTATTAGATACAATAGATGCATAATTAGTACCTTGAGAAAAATATCCTGTTCTATTCCATGGTCATATGCAGGATACCCTTTATCAATAGCAATCCCAGGATCTATGATGACCACTATAAAAAAACAAGTCATGTTGGTATGGATCTGCATTTTAAATTCTCACTACTGACCATAATGTACGTCTCCCATTAGACTGCAAGTCCTTCAGGAAACTCTGCACAGCACCAGCAGAAAACCGCACTGGGTCAAGTGTGAAGTCCTTGTACTAAGAAGGAAAAAAAAAACAGTACAACTAACACTAAAACTGATATTACAATTACGAAGGCATACTTACACCGTCCATGTAATCAATATCACTCCATACTGTATCCAAAGGAATCTAAAAAGAATAATTATATGAATATCAAGATTTCTTTTATATTTATATGTAATTATTAAAATTCAATTTTTAAGCAAATAAATAAATGACTGAGTGGCAAGGTATCTATTGCAGCTGTTATATATCCATCCATACCGAACAGTGCCTTTATTATTATACAAAGTAACATTATAACAAAGAGGTGGTTACTTGATTGCACCGGAAGAACATTCTACACTAAACATACCAACTTTAAAACTAATTGAATTTTCTAGACATACAAAAGATTGACAGTGTCTTTTCATTTGAGGTATCTACCTTAACTTCAGTTATACAATGAGACAATGTATGCATGTATGTCTTCAGGCATCTACCTGGCTTTGTTCATAACCATTAACAACATCTGACAGATCACTGAGATGCTGGTATCCATAGCGAGATTGATAGAAACCCAGAGCCCAGTAAGGAGGCATGGCAGGTCGGCCAATCAGATCCAAGTACTGACTAATGACTGCTTCAGGTTGAGGTCCAAGAAAAAAATAAAAATCTAGAATACCTAAAGGTGGAGTAGTAGAACTTTGAACACTGAAACATTTCAGTAACTGAGAAGAAAATTCTGAAACAATTCTAGAAAGGGAGAGTACCTCCTATTATTTTGTACTGAAGTGAGTTTTGCCTGACGATTACATCCATTCCATTGCTATTCTTAAGGAACACTCCATGAGCTTTCCCTGAGTTTGCTGCAACTTCTAGATAAAATGGGTGAACTCCATCTAAATAGAGAACGACATGGAAAAAGCATTAGTTATAGGGTATGGAAAAACAACAACTAAACGTGTGATAAAATTCTTAACTAAAGCTCACACAAATTAAAGACTTCAGGTATGGATGGCACATCTCCGCTGTACAATGGTATCATGTTATCACAGTTGGGATTACTCCTGCAAGTTTTGAATTAAATAAGTGATTCAGTGATTCATACATTCATTTCAACAGGCTGATGCCCACTCACTGTCTGAGTTTCAAGTGGTCCTTTCTCTCTCCCAGCCCGTAGATGTTATATCCAGTTGGTAGTCCAGTTCCAATAGCTAGATACTGTTCAGAAAATTGCACTAAAAATTAAAATCGGTAAATAAATTACGAATAAAAATGTAACACAGAAAGGAAGTAGTAACTGACTTATTCCATGTGAAGATGTATTGAATACAGTCGACATATCTGCAGCACTGAAAAATAAAACAAAATGATCTGACTTACTTAAATTTTGTGATCTAATATAGCTACCCACCGTTGAATGGCAAAATAAAACTCTTCTCCTATTTTAGGTACCACAAAACTGTAGAAAGGGTTATCTGGAGCAGCAGATGGAGGAGGAGGAGTGGATAGAATACTACAAGCCACAAAATTCCACAATAAACGCATTAGTCACTGACCGAGAGCACACGTTGAAAAACTACAAACTACATGTACGTATTAGTGCGGCAGTATTAAATAGTACCTTTCAGGAATTTCCCATCTTTGATTGTTTGGGTCATATATTTTCACATGGAGCCTGGCATCATTCTCTTGATTAAGTTCAAATGCCAATGGAGAGATATTGTCTCCATAAGGAAGGCCTATAAAAGAAACGTATACTTTGTTGTAAAGGCTCAATGCTATGATCTAAATTTAGAATAAGCTTTACACATCCCACGGAATATCTCAATCTTATGCTGTAAATCCTCTTATTCTAAAACACTTTACCCAAACTCCATTGAACACTAATCTAATGGCTGTTACAAACTACACACAAATGGTAAGGGTAATTAACGTGAATTTACAGATAGATAATTATAATTTTTGACCTGAACTGACTCTATTTTTTACATTAACCTGAAAAACAAACAACAAACAAAAACAAAGCTTTCCCCCACAATTAAATACTCCAGACTGACCTACTAATGTATTGTAAGTGCTTTACCTAGCTTGCAAAGTTAGAGGCATGAGCACCATAATAATAACTGTCCTGAACTGTGTCTAATAACTGTTGCTCAACAGAAAATGCATTAAAGTAGTACACAAGAATAATTGTTTAGGGCAGTATTTTCCCATACCACTGTGTATTAATATCTCACTTACTAAAGCCAGTGTTGTTCACCACCAATGTCATCTGTAAATGAAAGTGGTGTTAAGTTAATGATTTAAAGGATTTGAATGGCATCAGTAAACAGATTCTTACCGTAACCCCAGTAGCTGTAGTCGTTAAATTCTGCACCATATATACTGGGGTTGCCTGAAAGCACCACGGACCATCCTACAAAATATACAAGCATGTTAATTCAAAAATTATAATATTATCCTGTTTAATTTGTTTTTAAAATGAGACTTGTATTAAAATGATAAAAAAAAAAGATTGGTAACTGAATCCTAGATAAAGGACTAACAACAACAACAAAAAAAAAGAGACCGTAGTAGGAAGAGGTGACACGAGTTCTATTTAAATGATAATTAAGGCTTCCAGTTGTCTAAAATAAATACTTCAATATTATTTCAGTATTCCTTACCTCAATGGGCTCCCAGCAGCATCCACTATCTAGGCACTGTTGTTCATTTGTACCTACAACCCCTATAATAGTAATGAGGAATGATAAAGCCGAGGATATTTGGATCTTCATAATCCTACTTTTAGTGTCTAGCTTTACACTTACCACAATCAAATCTAGGTCCATTTCCCTTACATTTAGAATCAAGTGGTCCACTTTTATAAAAGCACCAAGGAGTCCCACTCTAAACATAACATGGATAAAAATCATATAGCCAGATAACAATAGTCATGGAACTTTGTATCTGGTAAAATTAATGCATTCAATATTACATCAGCTGGGCTCCACACCCCTTTGCTTCACATTCTTTATCAGTTACTCCTTCATATCCTGGAGGGGGAAAATGAAGCTATGATTATATGTATCTGAAAATAACAACTGCAACAACAATGTCTGAAAAAAAATTCAATACAGTAAAAAAAAGGCCTATCAAATTAGTATGAGACTTCCAATGAAGATTGTTTGTGTAATGCCATAACTAAATACGTCATACCACAGTCAAATCGAGCTGCTTCAGTCAAACATGTGGAATTTGGTGGACTCAGTTTTCCTGAAGCACCAAGATTGATTCTAGAAAACATAGACACAGTGAGGTAGCTAGATATAATCAATTGATCCACTCAGTAAGCATAGCCTTACATACATCAGCCTCATTCCAACAACACTCTTGTTGCACACATTCATCTTCCTTAATGCCAAAATAACCTTAGAGAAATGCATATAAATCCATTCATAACACCAATAGGTAATCCTAACACCTTATAGCTAATTCTAATTAATGCCATAGCATACTTCTAGACAACACCAACTCAATACAGTCCACTCGTGGGGCATCATTCACACACACGACACATACGTGCTCTGGGTGTTTACACTAATAGCTGTGCTCAGTAAGAACAACAAAACAAGGCTGAGTGCCATTCCTGTTTGTTCCTTGTGGTGGCACTTGCTATTATCCAAGCAAAAGTCACGCTTGCTGTGTGTATGATTACCATTAATACACCACTGCACCGGCCACCTCTACAAATGACGTGTGGTGTGTTGCCATGGATACAGCAATGTTTATCTCACCTGTCCCCATCACAAATGCAATGAATATTCTTAATATATATGGCCATGCATTTATGTGTGCTGGACATGTGTGTTAAAATGAACAATTTTAGCATCTGTATTTGACAGCAAGATTTGGAGTAGCCAATAGACATGGGATGGCTTATGGCTGCTATAACTTGTCCATGGATCAGTTGTGGCAACCACAACTGATCCCTAAGGATATGTTATGGATAGGATAGGTTATTGTGTGACATGTGATTGCTTCACGTGCGATGGCTTAGCGCATGGTCGCAATAAACTACATAGTAAAAAGCTGGGCCAAGGGTGATGGAAATTGTTTCAAAGTGGAATTTGGAGGGGGGGGGGGGTATTAGCATGTATCACACGCCAATTTACATCATTTTTCATATTTTATAAAACGGAACTAAGTAATACAGTTTCACATCTTCCCATAAATTCCTAGCAAGGCATAAATTTGTGGGGGCTTCCTCTGCCCCTTCCCCCAACTATTATAGAGTTCAATACAGATCTGTTTGTAGTTGGAGAAAGCAATTTAGCTAAATGACATAAAATGAAGATGCCAATACTATCCTTTGACCTTTTACCACCGGGAGACACCTTAGTTCTTACACCATTTTCCTCTTTCTCCCCTCAAACTAATATTTCTATGATCAGCTTTCATTATGCAAGAGTTTACATGAAGTAGTCTTGTAACCTCTGGACCACTCAATCAAAGCAATCCAATAATACTTCTATGATGATATATGAATTGTAGTACAAGAAGTTGAATTTCTCTGCTGAAGAAGGAACTTACTAGTATCTCATTCCAGACATATCAGGAAAAGCTTATGACTAGTAGACTACCTTTGTGAATGTGAGAAGTAGTCCAGTTCACATTGGTTACTAACTTAACTCAAGCTTGCAACTTGTGATCAAGTGATGTCTTTCTTTATGCATAAAAGATGGTCAGAGCAAAAAAGGACAAAGTATGTTTGGTACATGAGAACATTGGTAGAGAATGCTGGGGTAATAGAAGGATAACAAGAGCAGTCCAAGCTTACATGCAGTGGACAGAAAAACTAGATCTACTTGTGAAGGAATTAAAACTACTGGAAGTAGCTATAGATGGTATGCAAGAAACAAAGTGGTTTGGAAATGATGTATGGGTATCTGGCGGACACACACTACTGCACTCTGGTAGAACACTTCCAGATGAGACCAGTCCCCAAATGAGGAATGGAGGTATGGGTATTGTTTTCAATGAGTTGGCTACAGGGACATGGAAGAGAACTGGAATGAATTAGAATGCAATTAGTTCTCTAGTAGTAACAGCTTGATTGGAAGTGGTCAGAAGAGGACAGAGGTGCTCCAGTGGTCCTAGAAGCAGTGAAAGTGTATTCTTCTCTGTAGTGTTTGTGTAGGCACCAACTGCTGAGGCTCCTGCTAGAACGAAGGAAGAATTTTTGCTGATCTGCAGAGCGCAGTTGACCTCACATCAGACGGTGACACTCTAGTTGTGCTAGGAGATTTTAATGCAAGAATAGGCAAGACAGACAAGAATAGCAACATGTGGAGAGAAGTTAGAGGAAGGCACAGGATGGGTATATGTAAGGAAGCTGGAGTGAAGATGCTTAAGTTCTGTGTATTACATGGTCTCTCTGCAATGAATGTTTGGAAAGAAGCAGCTGCTTATGGCCACCTGGAAACACCCTGCTACCAAATAGGACCACATGATAGATTTCATTCTGATGAGGAAAGAACAGAGAAAGCTCTGCTGTGACTTGAGGGTATGTCGAAGCATTTGTAGCTGGTCAGATCATCATTTGGTGAGAGGGAAGTTGCAGATACAACTGCCAAAGAGAAGCAAAGCAACAAATTATGCACCCTTGGCAGTACACAGATTGAGCAAAGGAATGCAGAGAGCAATACCAGGAGAGGTTGAATCAACTACTCAATGTATGTATGTATGTATGTATGTATGTATGTGTGTGTATGTGTGTGTGTGTATGTATGTATGTATGTATGTATGCATGCATGTATGTATGCATGTATGTATGTATGTATTATGGTGACATGTACATAAAAGTGCCGGGGCATCCCCATCAGTGAACTCCGGCTAACTGCTGGTAAGTGACACTAGGGTCTTGTTACACTTTAATTACATATATGGCTAACTGATTACAATTCAGGATGTGCATTCTTGAACCTCGCCTACTCCTCACGTTGCTACAGCACACACACAAACATTTGAAAATCACAATAAGGTGTGTGTGTGTGTGCGCTACATATAAGTTTTGATATTCCAGCCTTCTTGAGTGCTTTGGCTAGACCCTGGAGAGCCAGGAAACTTAACATTCAGTGAGTGATCGTTGTACTATGTTATTATGCATCATTTGTTGACTTATTTTTGACCATCAGACTTCCTTAGTGAATATACTTTCAGCTACGTTTGTCTAATGCTAGATAGAACCTAAAATAAATGTAGAAAACATATTTAAGTCTGTGTCACTGAGTTTACAGCCAAGCAGAGTAGCTGCTGTCATGTTACCTAAACAATGTTTGGACTAAAGGTTCTTCTCACCATGAATGGAATTTACAGCTTTTACCTACTAACCAAATGTTATCTTTTCTTAGTGTTGTTATTTGGTGTTGTTGTTTGCTGTTGTTGCTACTACTCTAAAGTTCCCCAATATATTTTGTAGTGATGTACTGTGCAAACTACTTAAAAACATTATCGCATATTAACTCATATGCTTGCTTGTTTTCATCAGGCACAGTCACCATGTACATCAATATGCCACCAGCAGCTATATGTTAGTTTATCAGTTGACTTTGACAACTATTACATAGAGTTTGTTTTAATATAAAAAATGAAGATACAACACTGGGAATTTATGGCTATATTGAAAGCTGTGTCTGACAATGTTCACTATTCTGCAAGTATGTTGACTTTACCACATATCATGACTCAATAATAACATATCAACCTCAATCTCTCTCATATATAACCAACCTGTTGCGTATCAATTTAATATTCAATAGTATTATATAGCTAGCTAGCTTTACATTTGATGGACCAACTATTATTTCACAAACAGGTAATTAGTCAATCAAGAATGTATATATATACATTGCATGATGTTTTACTTTTATTCTTTTATTTATTTATTTTTATTCAGAAAGCAAGTAGTGCTATTTTATGACCAGCAGCAGATAATCAGAAGATTTGGGATGGATGTAAGTTGATAAAGATGTGACAGCAAACTGGGATATCAGTATGGCAGGAACACTAAGGATAGCTACTTATGCAGGAGATGTATACTCAATAGAAGGGAGTGATCATCTTAACTTAAACAAGTACACTCTGTCTGCTGAAAAGATACTGTAGTGAAGTGAAATTTAAAATTGATTTGAGTTAGCTAGCTAGCCACTAGTCAAATATGTGAAATGGACAATTGCTAAAAGATGGTGAAATGCCTCCTTCCCACAAAATAAAATGGCATCACTATCATCCTCAACTTTGGAAGGTACACAATATATATATATATTCTTTCTATTGTAGGAACCAAGCAGCGAGTCAATTGAAGAAGCTGTACTTGAAGATATGCAGGATGAGATCATTGGAGGCATGTCCCCTAATGAAGTAGGAAATCTGATGATGGATAGAAGACTGCTACAGGTCGGGGAGTTTGAAAGGCTGGTCATAATGAGAACAAAGAATTCAACAGATGCAGAACAAAATGGCTTCTTGCTCAGCTGTTTGAAGAAGAGGTCTACAGGTTCATTTCAGATGTTCAGAGAGATTCTGATACAAACTGGAGCTACTCACTTGGAAGATGATATACAGTCCAGAATCAAAAGTAAATGAATGCCTGCCTGGTGAATATTATAATTATGGGGGGGGGGGGAGGGGATACAACTGAAATATTTAAATTCATACAATTTAGCACGTTTTTAAATCCTATCATTACACACACGGTCCAACTCTTTAAAGTAGCTACTGGGTAAAGGCTGAAGTGGAGATAAACTAAATGCAGGGTTCCAGTTGTTTTAATGGAAGAATATATGAGTGCAGAGCAGCACACAATGTATACAAAGTAAATTCAAACACTTTAAAAATGAATGGAATGAATGGGGAGAAGAGGCACTACATTTCAGTACTTCATTCAAACATGGTAACCTATGTAATGCATCCTTATTATATATTATAGAGAAATATTTTCTTGGAAGGAGATAACAATGAATTTTAGGCTAACTTGAATTGTCATTATCTTTTCATAGATATGTCCACTGGAGCAACTAATAATGTAAAAGAATACTGGAAGAAAAAATCTGAGAAGCTTGAAGTTGAGATGCAATACAAGGAGGAAGAGATTAGGAAGCTCCAGAGTCAAGTGGAAGACTTAAAATTTAAGGATGATGAGATTAAACGACTGAGAAGCCAGATTGAAAACCTTACCAGTTGCATAATCACTTTTCAGAACACTGTAAAACCTCTCATTGTGTCCCCATTTCTGAGGGAGAAACTCGGTAAAATCTACCACCCATCTTCCCAGCGGTCAAGCTGGGACAAAGAGTCTCCTAGATCCAGTTGGTATGGGGGCAGAGAGGATAGCCCAAGCCCAGCTATGATAAATGAATCTAGTCAGCTCTCAGAGAGACCACAGCCCATTGATGAGGAGAATTTTGCCGAAAGCAAGAACAAAATTTCTGTCAACCCGGTTCCTTCCGTTGCCCTATCTACACATCATTCAGCTTCTTCTTTGAATTCTCCATCCTCTCACACTACTTTATTGAAGACAGGAGGCACTTCATTAATATTTAGGAGAAGATCTCCATCAAATGATCCTGGAATGAATTGGATGCAAAAGAGGAAAAAACAAATTGAGAACAATGAAATGCCTGAAGATATTAAAGCTCTTGAGCAAAAAAAATAATCCACAATGAACTATCATGATGTGTAGGAGGTTTATAACTTAATTAGCTATACCAGAGAGCAATTGAATGGATCAGTATAGTTGCTTTGTGTAGATTTGTGTGTTGATGATTCATATTAGCTTCATTTACATATAGCTATTCCTTGATCAAAGCATTTACAATGTGTGAATGTTGCTGTTGTCATTTTTCCTTATATTACTCTTAAAAAGCTAATTGATGAGTTTGTGATGTGTGTTGTATATGTAATAAGCATTCTCGCAGTTTCTTGTTTTGTATATAGCTAGCTACTCAAATAATATTTACTCATCAAAATACTAAGGCTCAACCATGTAATTGAGACCATATTTGTAAATTCAGCTATAAGGAAACAAAATCCGTTCTAGCAAGCTACCTAAATAGTGAAAATTAGCTACCTTCATACGGACTTAGTAAATAAATAAGGATTGTGCTCCTAGTATTCAATGTAACTTCCATTTCTCAGTATATATAACAGCAGCTTGAGCTGCTTCTCTGCAGAAATTAACAAGTATAATTTACAGAGATAGAAAGTGTGGTTAGGTCAACACTGAAAATAGACAAGTCTAAAATAATTATCGCGAGCTAATTGTCTTTAGAACAAGTTCAAGTTGTAACCACAGAACTGGGAAAAGTATACGACACAAAAATTTGGGGTGTGGCATGATATTGTTAACTCCTGATAGATTTGCTACATTCATATCCTATGTGGCTTCCTGCTGACTCCTTCTGTTGCTGAACCTAGTCCCAATAAAAGAAACATCAACGGCCAATATTTTTAGAATAGCTGCAAACTCAGTCATTCTGTTTTTGTGTCATCGTTACTTAGCTAACTTTCTATAGAGCCAAGCCTTCCTCCAGTGGAGTCCCTAGTGCCAAAGGCTTGTCCTCTCTATTAATTATTGATAGCTAATCAATTGTAAAGTAGCCTTTGGTAATTTATAATAAAACTGCCTTCTTATCAAGTTTGTATTATTAAACAGAATTAAATCTACATTATCATCATTGTAAAGAATATTAAAAGTTCTTCAAGAAAATACAAAAATTCAACATGTTAATGCCAACAAATTGTGACCTTTGGAGCATAATTTGGACAAGATAACTGTCTGCTTTTTTGTTGTTGTTGTTGTTTTTTTGTTTATTTGTTTTTTTCCTTGTCAATGTTCTGACCAGGCAATCCTACTTGCTATAGTGTGCTTTTGTTTCTGCTGATTTTTTAATCAGAAATTTAAAGAACTAGCTATGATTTCAATGCACAATTATTCTTTCACCCGCATGTTTACATCATGAGGCTATGTCTTGTCCTCAGTGTATGTTCTGCAACCTACTGAATTTATTGGCAATTTAGCATTTACCATTATTATACCCTGACCGAGCCAACCTTTTACCTTCCCATTATAGTAAAGGGTCAGCTTGCTAGAGACTACCATCCAACATGCTTTTTTGTTGTTGTTGTTGTTGTTGTGTTGTAGCTGTTGTTTTTTCCAGGGAATTTTTTACTTTATACCAATGTAGCAATATTGAAATATCTGTAATTTTATTAAGCTAATGATGTAGTTTAATGTTAATAAGATAATAGGCACAATAAACAAGTTCAATTACGCAGAGGATGACATCCCATTGATCTAAAGGCACAAATTATCTTTTAACATTATTTAAATCAATTACTCTTAGCTTATAAAAAAAACTAGTATGAAAGAAAAGAAATGGTTGTATGAAACCCAAACTACAAAATATTTTTTTCCCCTAATTAGCTACGATTCACCTTTTCAGACTAGCTGTGCTACCAAATCGGTAAAGTAACAGAATTGGTATAAACTATGTTTTTCTCTTGACAGGTGATTATTTTAATCTATATTAATTAATAGCGGCAGAAACATAAAAGTTGTGGACAAAACTGACTTTAAATGGTAGCTATCAACTAACAGCATATTATGACAGAGAAGGCTGGCTTGTTGTGAATGCTAACATGTTCATTTAGATGCATGAAACATCAGGTAAGTAAAATAACATACCAACTGAACCTATTGTTTGTGAAGTACACATTTTTAAGTGTTCAAAAAATTACTTCAAATCAAAATAATAATGAAGTAAATGTTGAGTGTCTTGGAATTGAATTAAAAGATGTTGTCTCCTTCAAAAGTGAGCAGATTCCCTGCACCTTCATCTGTGGTTAGAGTGGTTGAGACTGGAAGAGGATCTTCAGGAGCCTTATCGCCGGTAGAGTCTGCAGGAGGAGGACAGGAGAATGGATCAGTAAGAGCCTGCGACGTTGTCTGAGGGTATGTGCCACTTTCTTCACCCAGGTTAAAGCCAAACGGATCACTTGTATCTAAGGCTTTCGGATTAGAAGAGAATGGGTTTGTGAGAAAGTCATCTAGCGGACCTGATGAGGCAGTGTCAACAATCCCAGCAGTTGAGAGTTCGTTAGAACTACTTAATTCAAACAATGGCTGCTCACCTTCGTCTACGTTTGGTCCTTCATTCTGTGACTCGGGCTCTGGAGTGGCAGCATCGTCTGCAAGATGAGGTAAACTCAAAGTATCCCCAATGGTGAGGTCTTCTTCTAACTGCGTAGAGACAAGATCCTGCTCTTGTCCTTCGCACGTCATCCCCACTAGCTGGTCAGGAACCAGCACACTTTCTCCGACATCTTGGTTGTCTATCTGAGAGATACCATTCATTGGCGAGGAACTGGCTGAGTCTGTGAGGGCAGGCAACACTGGAGTATCTGCTGACTCCACACTACTGCCATAGCCACTTCTTCCACTAGATCTTGAGTCCAGGCGGTCTCCAACAGTGAGCTCTTCTTCTGCTCCTGCTTGCTCTGAGGCTGCAATTGAAGGGTATACATCAGCTGTAGACTCCATAGGAAAACATTCCGGCTCAATTTCTATCATTTCCTGATCAGCCACATCTTGGTCAACCGTAACTTCATGGCCTACCTCTTGTTCGACCTCTGTAACTCTGCTCTCTACCTCTACTCCTTCTTTCTCGGCCTTCATCTCAAGTGCCTTAACATCTGTCACATCTTCCTCTATCTTGACCTCTATCTCCTCTTTCTCGACCTCTATCTCCTCTTTCTCGACCTCTATCTCCTCTTTCTCGACCTCTATCTCCTCTTTCTCGACCTCTATCTCCTCTTTCTCGACCTCTATCTCCTCTTTCTCGACCTCTATCTCCTCTATCTCGACCTCTATCTCCTCTTTCTCGACCTCTATCTCCTCTTTCTCGACTTCTATCTCCTCTTTCTCCTCTTTGTCGACTTCTATCTCCACTTTCTCGACTTCTATCTCCTCTTTCTCCTCTTTGTCGACTTCTATCTCCTCTTTCTCAACCTCTATCTCCTCTTTCTCGACTTCTATCTCCTCTTTCATGACTTCTATCTCCTCTTTCTTGACTTCTATCTCATCTTTCTCGACTTCTATCTCATCTTCCTCGACCTCTATCTCATTCTCTTCATCAATGTGTGAGAAATCTCCCATGGCAGTTGCGAGAATTACGTCTTCTGCGGCAGTACGAGCCAACTCTGATAAAATGGCTGTTTCTTCCACCTCAACTTGTTCCATCCTTTCTTCTGTTTCCTTCTCGTCATCATCAACCTGTGCTTCATGGAGCTGGTTGCCCACAGCTACTGCTTCCACTGTAGCAGCTTCAGACACCGCCCCTTCTTCTTCTGTCTGTTCCACTGCCACAACATTGCCAGATGCAGATTCCTTGATATCATCAGCACTTGCCACTCCCTCCTCTTCTGCAGCCTGGTTTGTTGTGACTACCTCATCAATCAGCACTTCTTCTACATTCTCTTCCACCTGGTGGGTTTGTGGTTCAGGAGCATCAGGTGTTGCTTCAGCCACTGCTTCAATGAACTTCTCACTCAGCCTGTCCTCTTCCAGTACCCCCTCCAACTCTGCTTCATCTGTAGGTTCTTCTTTTGCCTGTAGAGCCTCTTCTTGAAGATTTCGCATACCTTCTGTAACGCCACTACTGATACCTTGGTCTGTTGTACTGTCTTGAACAGCCATGTCTGTGCCAGCCAGTAACTCATTATCATTTGACACCGCCGGAATCGCACTGTCTATCTCATGGCATGGAAGACCAACATCATCGTCATCCTCTTTTTCAGTCTCTTCAGTCACACCAGCCATGCCTGATACTGGTGCTGAGGGCAGCTGGTCCTGTGGTTCGTATGACAATTTGAACTCAAACGAGTCCTGTGCAGAAATGGTACCCCTGTTCAAGACATCAGTGCCAGACGTGAAATTCAGACTTACATCTGAACCACTCGGTACTTCTAGATCAATAGTCTTATCCTCTGTATCTTGTACCTGTTCAAGCTCCTCTAACCCCACTTGTTCCGTCTCTTCCTCCTTGGCTTGCTCAGAATCTTCCTTTACTGGAATATTTTCCACGTGTGACTCAGTTTTTGGTAACTCTTCCTCGAGCGGTTGCTCCACCTTCTCTGGTAGTTCCTCCTCCGTTGGTAGCTCCTCCACATGTGGCAGCTCCTCCACATGTGGTAGCTCCTCCACATGTGGTAGCTCCTTCTCCTGTGGAATCTCCTCTTCCTTAGTTAGCTCCTGCTCTTGCGGCAGATCTTCCTCCTGTGGTAGATCCTCCACTCTCTTTTCCTCTTCCTGTAATAATTCCTCACTCTGCGGCAACTCCTCTTTCTGTTGTTGCATATCTAATGGCTGCATCCCATCAACCTGAGAATTAAGAAATAAAAAGTTGCATTGTTATATAATTTTTCAAAGTCTTTGCGTGAAATTTTAATTGCTATAACTACTAAGGGTTAAGAGCTTGCGCAATACAGCCAGTGAAACAACACCATGTGATAACGTACCTAAAAATAACATTGTGAAGATATCTAGGTGTGGAATATTATATATATATAATCAATGGCATGGCATATGATATCTGGTAAAGGGTTTCATAACAAGGGATCTCGTTCCCTTGAGTATTAAGTTTATTTTCAGCAGAATTTAGCTATAGCTATTGTAATAACATTAACTAGCTATAGTCTGCCAAGTTGAGTTAGCATGACTGCAGGAAGTCAAGCACTGAAAGTAATTTAGGTCATGTGATGGCAGTTGCATTGACACGCGTACATTGGCAAGAAAGAGGTAGCTATGTAGGCATGCATACATAGTTATTCTTGATAATTATTATTATATATAGTTTGAGTTTGTTCTGGAACTGTCTTGTAGATTCATCAGCTATATTTAACACTATAATTCAGCTTGAGAATGTGTTTGTAATTTAGTTTTGTGTGGTAGTTGCCATGGTAGAGGAAAACAAAAAAGGAAGGGAAAAAAAAAAGGTTCAAGAGTAAGACTCCAAGTAATGTTAGACATAGGGGAGAAGGTAGCCCATTTGACAAGATGCATATTTCTGAGCCTCCAGGGATCCAGGGACCGAAGGCACTGTTGCTACAAGTAGATGAACTATGTAGGTAGTGCATATACAGTCCTCCTGTACATCCTTTATATGGCAAGAGTTTTCATTAAAGTTGCAACAAGTTCTCGTGCTATATGAAAGATTGATGTATGTATACTCATTGACTCATTTAAATTATTCAAGGCTTTGGTGTGACCAACTCAACTTGACAGACTATAGTATGGTTATTTAGTTAGTATAGCTGCTGATTCTGTTAAGGTTCATTTGCTAATCAAATCAAGTTTACCACATCACCACGGTAAAGTACACTTACTTCAGCAACCTCAGCAACTTCTCCTTTGGCTCGAGTCCGTTCCATGATCTCATCCACACGCTAAAAAACACAAACAAAGCACGTACAAACATCTTAGCTGCAAAGCAGACATAAAAGAAAACAAAAGCCTTAAACAAACTCCGCCTTATTTTCCTTCTTGGCATGAACAGACACACACCTTTAGGTGTATAGCAACACTATGTCTGATAGCTTAGTCATGGCCTAATACATCAGAGGGTTGAGTCACTGAAACTGGAATGCGACAGATAAAGAATGTGTGCTCCAGTAAGAAGGCGACTGAACCCATCTGACGCTACCCTACGATCTTCTTTCTCATAGCTTAACTACTTCACACTTCTCCTTCAGTATACGTTGTAAACTCTGAGGAGATACTTTGGTGTCCTTGCTATGCCAAGAGCTATTGGTATGCGTCCATGTTGAGTCATGGCCACAAGAGTTACTAATTAGTGCCGTCCCAACTATGCATACATCATCATAACACAATGTGCTGATAAAAATGACAGAATTCCCCAACCACCCACAAACAGTCTGGTCTACTAATTGGTGTACATCTCAGGGAGCCACACGCCCTCCCCTCCAGCATTATTTTATATACACATGCACACGTACACGCCAACCCATGGCAAATGAGCTCATCCTGTGAAGAAGCTCTCTGTCTGACTGACAGGGCAGAAGGGAGCAATTTAGACTACAAGGCAGCATTGGTACACACTAGTAGCAAGTACAAGCCTACGACAACCTCTTTACAAAAGACATAAGAGCAGAAAAAGAGCAGCTTGAATGGACGGCGAATAACAAACTAAAGAGGCTGGCTAAGGACGGTGTGTGTGTGTGTGTGTGTGTGTGTGTGTGTGTGTGTGTACCAATTGCACGTGTGAATGAGTTGGTTGTAGAAGCATGTATTACTGTGTGTTTGTATATGTGTGTATGCATTTGTGTTGATGCATTATGATAAAAATAAACACCATTAGCAGTGAGTGAGACAAGTGAAAAATATGTGTCTTACAATGTAAAATAAATTTTATTCTCTGACAAAGCATAAGGTAAAGAAGTAATTTGGAATGACCTATCTATAGAGGTACTCAATGTATATGTATACATGCACATTCATTTTGCCTGAGGCAAACTCAGCAAATAAATACATGCCCTTTCATGACATTTGGTACTTTTCTATGATGGCATGTGCTACTTGACACACCCACACACACACACACACACACACACATACGCACCAAGCTTCTCTACACAAAACACATATCAGAGAGAATACATTTAAAGACATACATGACATTCATCTTTTCGCAACAAGCCATGCTAAACATTTGAAATCTAGCACACCATCATTTATGACTGCTCCAACATGATGCTCACAGGACTCTATAAATAAAAACACCATCCCTGATGTTTTTCTTCCCTAAATAATGACAAGACTATAACTATGTTTAATTCTTTAGTACTGGACTCCTCAACACACAGTCAAACACATTCTCCAGCAGTACCAACTCAGTAACGGCAACCGGAGGGGCTTTGTGCGAAGGAAATTCAGGACAATAATTGCCCTTGTCTTGTGAGGTCGTTACAACATGCCACTCATTATGGCCTCTCTGCCGTTAGTTCTGACAAGTTGCCATGCCAACTGACTTTGTCACATGACACAGCAGCCACCTGGACCTTTCACTAGCTCAACATACTTACACGTAAACGCACACAAAATGTCTTCTGTGTGCACATGTGTGTGTGAATTTGTACACAACACCAAAATGTGTGCATGAGCTAAAGTAAAAATAACTGGTCGCCATAACCAATGGCAACAGTGACAATCAACAGTGGAATAGCTATGTCAACAAGCGCTGCTTATCACCGCCCACACACCTAGCCGCTGGAATGTGTGCCACTCCGTGCATTCCAGAATACCCACTAAATGTCTCGGGATATCACATGAGAAAGCGTCTTCCTGTTATGCGATCGACTTGCTGGAATAATAACTTTGCGAATGACACGTCAATAAAGAAGTGATAATAGAAACAAACACTAAGTGTAGGAGATCTAGTCACAATAAGTCTTCTTTGTTTTGACTGTTTGATGAATATATATATATATATAATATATATTATATATTATATATATTATACAGTATTTACTGCAAAAGTCAGCCTACAATACGGGGAGATATTTCTAGAGCACGAGTAAGCATGTATTGTCCTCAACCAAAGGCGAGTGAAAGTACAAGTGTGAGAGTGAATTGTCATCCTATATTGTACGACGAGTTTAATAAATAGTTCATTTTATGTTGGACATTTCCAAAACAATAAAACAGTTTTGCTTCAAAGCCTCGTCGTTCAGAAGTAACTCCACCATACACCTAAAACTAAAGCTGTCCAGAAGTACGCACTGGCACGTTGGAGTGTTCAATGGGGGAATGTTATTAAACACTCGTGTGATGCAGAAACACTTGAGGGAAAATATCCAATGTACAATAAATATACATACGTACATACATATATATAATTTATATATATAGTAAGTGTGGCACATGTGCTGCTGTAGTAATAAACTTCGCGACCTTCAGTAAAGCATAATAAATTGCAGAGCTGGCTAGTCAGGCAAATACTTGAAGTCAAGTTTGTTTGTTTGTTTTTTCGACTGTCAAATGCAACATATTGCAGTGGCATAAAAGTGCCCCAGAGACCCACAAGAAATGTAGGACTTCACTTCTGCTCAGCATATTGTATTCCACTTCAAAGTGTTGAAATAGACTTACACTTCTATATCACTGCACACACAAGCACCTTTCAACACTTTAGTGAACACTACTGTCACACACACACACACACACACACACACACACACACACATGTAATGCAAATTCTCTAGCTGCCGCTAGGCGGTCACGCGCACCTGGCTTAACCAGGATGCCTGCGCACTAAGCAGGCACTGTGAGCCATGCAAGCAAAACTCCTGGAGCCTGGCTAGGAACTTGCAGGAGAAGAACAGGTCTTTCCTCACAGCAAGTGGTGTGGGCACCCAAAGTCCCACCTGGACCATTACTGTCTCATGAGATAAAGCCTTGAATTCGCACCCCAGCAAATGTCAGGTCCCTAATCACAGCTGGGTGGACTGGTGGGGCTGGTGGGAGGCAGATGGAAAACTAGATGGAAAATTGCCAGAGTGGGGCTTGAGCTCTGGGACCTCAGGCCCTGAGCCAAGGACACAACCACTACACCACACAGACACACACATGCACATACATAGAGTGAATTACTAAGTATGAATGGGAACGTTTACAACCACACACCCTACACATGAAACACACACATGTACACATGTACACATGTACACACACACACACACACACACACACACACACACACACACACTTCTCTCGGTCTACGCCCGACTGTGCTGATGTAATTAGTCCATCCCCAGAGTCCTGCAGGTCTGTGTGTCTCTGTTACACTTGCCAGTTACTCACCTCACAGAGAAGACAGCTCACACAAACTCTACCACAAGACTTGATTCAATTAATCGTTTAATAAGCAAATATCCGTGTGTGTGTGTGTGTGCATGCGTGTGTGTGCATGTTATGCTATTTATACGTCAACCGTTAGAGTCGATATGAAACTGAATCCAATTAGCATCATCCACTAAAACTGTTATCCACGACAAAATCAACACGAGCAATGTAAGATTACAACCAGAATCTCAAGATAGGCCAATTCACTGCTTCTTCCTGAGAGACCTTGTCCCTGACTCAGAGATAGCAATGGTTGACTAAACATTCTTACATTCATGCTCAATGAAGTCAACATTCAACCAGTATGATAACACATTGCATATAGCTATTGTTATTGTTGTTTGCTTAACTTAGTTTTCATTAGACTGCAGTTTGTTATTTTCTTAACATCGTGTAATGATTAGATTACATGTTGTTGTTGTTTTCTGACTTTAGCTTTCAAAACGAGCACGATATGCCTGTGTGCACACGTGTAGGTATGCGTCTATAAGCCTGACATATAATTACATCCTGCAAAAAGGCGTGGTCAACACAATCACGTCTAATTATCCCTCACTTTCTAACGACTCACAGCCTCATAATCCCAATCCAGACACAACAATAATCTAGTGTCAACCAAGACCACACGAGCTAGACCGCAATCCCTCCCAACCTAACTATATCTGGGATGCCAAAAATAGAGATTTGAGCAGGCAGCAACTCTCGTGTTTCTAACTTCCTGGCTGTATACGATGTAGCCCCTTGTACCTGAACGATAGCTACAACTGGGACTCCTTCTTCACTGTCGCTGTAGCTAATGGCCAGGACAAAATACCGCAGACAAATGAGACTAACAATCACTGGAAACTGCCGTATTCACTTTGTAACATCACACACGCACACACACACAAACACATTGTTATTCATATCCAATGAGCATTCACTACTTGTTTTTGTTGTTTTGATTGTTTAACGAAGAATGAGGGATGATTTAGGATGTACAGTGGAACCCACTGACATAATCACCTCTGTTTAGCAAGCATTCTGCTTGTCTTTTCCATATTGCTCACCTCCTAAAGCAAACACAAAACCTAATCCCAAACCTTTCTCAATTTGGAGGTTTTATTGTACAGTGCATATAGACTGCTTTCTTTTCCTTTGCCCCTTTCCTTCAGTTTCCTCATCTTAACCACACTAGACCACAAAAGTGAACTCTCTTGCGTGATGCAAGCCCACGGGCCATAGTTGACATAGAGCATTCCACAAAGAGAGGCGTGACTCTTTTTGTGTGTACATGGCAACCCTCCACATCCACCACACAACAACTCATCATGCCAAACATTGGCACGGGCCACAGAGCCTCCAGCCCTGCATACAACAACCAGCACTGCTGCCACATTATTAATACATAAACCACACCTATGCCGCGGCAAGGCTCCCAGCGTAGCAGAGTGGGCGGGAACTTACAACGGGGGTCCCACCGAGTCAGAAGCCCACAAAATAGGAACTTATTAAAGTATTTGTTTCATACATGCAACTCCAATTACTGGTGCATTCTACCTGACCAACTGCACACGGGCGTCCTGCCAACAGAGGCACATTCCGTGCGAAGCCACACGTATTCCATAATGGACCACGCTGTACCCTGTGTGCGTGTGAACCCAAAGGAAGACAAACCTGACTCGCACGGTTCGACCAATGGCTCCGAGCTACTGTGACTAGGCTCTACTGCTGTTAAAACACAAGTAATGCAGGGAGGGAGAGGGAGAGGGGGGGAGGAGTCTCGGCTCAGAACCATACTCCAGGGTGGTGCACATGCATGTACGTATGTAATGATAAAAGTCCCGGAGAAAGTGTGATATACCTAGCACCATTGCATTGTCATGTCTTTGCAGTATTTGAATTCTTGGGACGACCTTTATGACACTAGTTATGTGAAGGTATGCCAGTGATAGCCCATAAATGTCATATATCCAAAAATAATTACACATATATTACATATGTGTGTGTATTATATATATTTTTATATCCACAATTGTGTGCATTTATGAAGAGAACATTTTGTATTTCGCTTCAATCCCATGTTTAATTTACAATTGAACTATTGTACTGTGAGTGACTTTTTACCACTATTTTGTTTACTTCACAGACAAGAATATTAATCAGCATGATCACACACATACACACACACATACACACACACACACACACATACACACACAGTGCCACAGCCAACAAGGCAAGGTTCTATCAATTCACAAGTCCATGAACATTTTTTGACACTTTCATTACCACACGAAGAGCAAATGATTCCCAAACTTTCCCGTACTCTACACATCTTCCCCACTGAACAGTGCGGGCCAGCCTCAAGCTCTTCAATGTAGTATTTATTTATTGCTCCTCTGTCCAGCACAAGATTCCATACATTCAATACAAACATGGCTACAAATACAGTTCCCTTCATGAAAATTTGCACCAGTTGCATGGAATGCAAGGAGGTGCTTAAAATTAGTGACACTACAGAGAAGCTGGGGGGAAAAATAGTTTCCCACAGAGTCTTCATCCTTCTTTCCTTCTCACTCCTCCTATTCTCTTCCTCTCCTCTCCTCTCCCAATCCCTCACTAACAACAAAACAACCATCAACAATTCCCAGTAGGCCACATGATCCTCTGTGTGCATTCAAGAAAATAATACCCACCCTATAAAAATAAAGGTAACAAAAATCTGTTTGTAAACAGCAGATGACCATCACAACCTCGTTATTGACTGCCACACGGTACGACAAACCTCACATTATTGGAAACCACTGGTTTATTTTCATCCAATGGATTTCAGCCAGATGTACACACACGCATGCATACACGCATGCACACACACACTAATGTCCGATCTCCCAAATGCAAGCACCAACACAGCATCAGTCTGAATAAACACATCATAAAACACTCGCACGTCTCTACCAACACTACCAAATGTGTAACACCTTCTCCTCGTCCTTCATATTCCTAACATATCTTCAGTGTCTTTCTAAGATCTATTCCAAAATAACGACACTAGACAAGCTAATTAAAGTGGCTCTTCAATAATAACCTAACAGACTGGCTAAAAGGTTGGACATGTACCAGGGAGGGAAAATGTCTGCCCTGGAAGCCATACACTGACTCATCCAAGTAGAGGACAGAGTGTATAATAAGAGATTAAACTATCAATCTACTCAATTATTATCAGTGCTACTAAGCTTGATGTAACGTCACTAATTAGCATAGGAACTGCAGTTTACAACTCATTATTACACACGCAGTTCTACCAACTACCCAATATTCTTACAACTAGTAGCACACAGCTAATCTCTTTTATGGCAATGGCTTCACTACAAAGAAGATTACCATTCTTGGCTTTGAGTAAAAGAAGATATTACAATCATAAGACAGTTGAAGGGTTCAAATCAACACAGACGTATGAAAGAGAAGGTAGTGAGTGAGAAGCTCAAAGAGTGTAAACAGTGACACACATTATGTGCGTTTATCCAACTGTAATTAAATATGCAAGATTTGGGCACTATGTATAATATCCTCCACCAGGAATTTATGATAATCGCTAAAGAGAGCTAAATGAATCCTCAAAATAAATAAGACTTACTTTTCTCCGTTCTTCTCTTTCTCTTTCCTCCTCTTGCAGACGTTGAAAGTCATCATCTTCCTGCTTTGTCTTTACCTCTGGAGTCTGGCCCTCAGCCAATAGGACCTCCACTTGTGTGGTGCTCTCCTCATTCTTCTCTTTCTCCTCCTCCTCCTCCTCCTCCTTGGAGTGAACTTCCGGCTCAGTCCCAGTTCTCGCACCATCTTCGGGACGAGGCGAAGAATCAGCTGAAGACTCTCTCTCTCCTTCAAGAATTTCTCCAACCCTAGGTAATTTAGACTGTAGCTCTTTACTCAGAGAAGTTTGCGATGAAATGATTTGCCCGACTCTCTGGGCTGTGTCGGGGGCAAGAGTGACCGGTTGCTCAGTTGATAAACCTGTGATGCCCCCCATAAGCGGAGGTGTCCTTTCCTTGGTCAAAGTAGACACTTCTTCCTTCGCATTAGGCACGTTGTCCTGTCGCTCAGAAGGTCGAACGAAGGTGTCTACTTCGACCTCCACTGTTGGCGCTTCAACCTGTTTTCCTTCCGTCTTTGAAGCTTGAATCTTTGCTTTCTTGGGTGGCTCTTGTTTTTTCCCAACTGCCTTGCTCACTGGCTTCTTAGAGCTGCTGGCAGGCCGAGATCCCCCAATCTTGACAGAAAAAGGTTTAACTGTGGAAGGAGTTTTTGAGACTGTTTTCAATCCACTTCCAATCCCCAGTGGCTTCCGACTGCCACCCTTAGCGGCCGCTGTTACTGTTGGCGTAGCTGCAGCAGCACTGGGCTTCAAAACATGAGCAGGAGATTTGGAAGAGCTTACGGGCTTCTTCGGTGCTACTTTAGTGGCAGCGTTCAGTTTAGACACAGCTGATGTAGTCCGTGAAGAAGCCGAGCTCGATGGTGACTTGGTGGGTATAGTCACCGTAGCTGCAGTGCTGCTGCGTGGAGCGGGCTTGATTGGAGATGGCCTCACAGTCTTTCCACCACTACTTGCTCCGAAGCTGGGTGTTACTTTAGGCCTAGAGGGCGTGGACTTCGTGGATGATTTGGCGCTGGTAGAGGACACACCTGCCTTTGAAGACTGGGGTCTTACTTGCTTTGGAGTTGGTTCATTCTTTGGAGTTGTTTCATTTTTTGGAACAGTTGAGATAGTAGCCTCATCTTGAGCAGGAGGTGAAGCGGTAACGATGACCACGGTGGTATCGATGACCACGGTGGTACTTGATGAAGAGGCAGGAGTCTTGGATGATGCTACCGGTGTTCGGGAAGACAGAGGACGGGAGCGTGCTGCTGAGGCTGGAGATTTTGCAGTTGACTTGGAAGTTGAGGATGATGCTTTTGAGGACTGAGCCACTGTAGCCTTGGGCCTAGCAGCCGCACTGCTGATAGTGGATGATTTCATCGACGCAGGCCCACCACTGGAGATAGGGCCCTTGGATGATGGCGGTTTAGATGCTTTAGGTGGCCCTCCCACAGCACTGTTAGAAGAAATAGTTTTAGAAGTCGCTGATGATGGAGCTTTCTTGGCACCTGGTGTACTTGGTGCTGCTCTGCTGCTTGATGATGACGGCACTTTAGGAGAGTCAGTCATATCAATCGTCTTGCTGCTTCCTGCAGCAATTTTGGAACCTGTCTTACTCACTCTGGCTGATGGTGCTCTGTCCTTAACAATTGGCTTCTTGATTGATCCCTGTTTCTTTTTCTCATCCAGGGTTTTTTGGCTTTCTTCATGCTTGTTGGCCAAACTATCTTCTTCCTTCACTTTTTTCTCTTCCAACTGCTTTTTGTCTTCATCCTTGGTCTTCTTTAGCCTAGAAGTGGTCGCTGCTGGAGCTGTTCTTGCTGGAGCCGTTCTTGCTGGAGCTGCTTTTATTGTAGTCAGTTTTCCAGTGACAAGTCGACTGGTAACTTTTCTCTCTGTGATAAAGTAGTAATAATATGTATCATAGCTAAGAAGTAGTTTAAAAATTAAAAAAAAAACTGGCATTCATGAATCTGATGGTCTACCAATGAATAATATTATACCCTAAGCTAAAACTTTGACAAACGCACTTACTTTCTTTGCGCTGCAAATCCACACTAGCGGCCACCTTAGTAGTCGCCATCACCACACCAGAATAGAGAGACCCGTAGAATTACCACTTCGCCACCGCGACCTTAGGGGGTAATCTAGTGGTTGCGGCTCACAATTACCCACAAAAATGTTAAGTAGGTGTGGCTACATTACAATTTAGCAAATAGTGCGCGTGCGCACGGTTGAATTCCGTTTCAACCCCGCCCTTTTTTCACTTGCGTACTTTATTTTTCGCGCTCAGTGCGCAGAAAGAGGGGTGTGTGACCTCAGGTATAGTATTTCTTTTTACAAGCCGAGAATGGGGACTTTTATATGCCTCGTAGTAACCCTTTTATTGTCCGCTGCTGCTCAGCGAAGCTCTGGAGAATGCCTCCAGCAGCCTGTAGTATCGCAACTATTCCCACCGTCGGGTACTATCGGGCGAGACTCTCTCGGGAGCACCGTGTACACCATCACTGGGCAGTTCCTGACAGATAGTGTGGTTACAGTGGTGAGCGAACAGGGACTCTTCAGAGGGGTGTCGTACCTCTCCAGGAACGACAGCTCCATTTCGTTCCACATAGGCACGACGTTTTCTGACACAGTAGCTGGGAGAACGGATGCGCGTGTTGTAGTCGCGCCAGTAGAGGTGAACTGTTCGGAGATAGACTTGCCCGTTCTATTATTTCAAAGAGGTACAAAGATGTTAGGTATCGCATCTAAGATTTTATTACAGATTAGTTTGTATTATCTTGTCTATAATAAACCCTTAATGTCACCATTGGTTTTCAGCTTGGTGATTTCATTCAGTATAAAGCAATAGAATACAAGGATTATATTTGAATGGCAGGGTATATTAAACCTGTGATTATTAGGCTTGCATTTTCGAATGAGTTAAAAATAAAAAAAAGAGCATTGACCCATCTTGAACGTCCCAATAATAAATTTATACATATTTGTGACAGGATCTGCAAAAACCAGGAATTTTGGCAAAAGTGTCAAAGCTAGAGAACAGTATAAACACTGACTGTGGTCAAATTTCCTGAATTTTTCACTTATTAGTTATTGTTCTTTACTACAAATGACAATATGTCTAAAAATTCATAACTTAATTCTTAGTAGGCTTTTTTTTTTATCCTATGGTATTTTAAGTAAAAAAAAAAACTAAAGAAATGTATTGATCTAAGTGTCTTCTATCTTTGTAAAGTTTCTGTAGATTATCCTTCACAAAGCACACTAATGGCCCAGCCAGGAACTGTAATCTTCATGACTCAGGGTAGTTGCCTTCCTGGAGAATGCGGTGACAACAGCACCAACTTCACAGTGACAGTGAGCGGAATACTGTTAGAAAATCTCAACACCAGTGGTACCTCCCTCAAATACGCTGGGCGTGTCCCAAACTTTCAGAGCCACAATGGAGTCATTGAGATTACATTTATGACAGAATATCAAATCTTTCGGTTACCTGTATTCTTATCTTACCGGTTGGTGGCTCCAGGAGTGATAGGAAGTGTGATGCCAAGTTCTGGTCAGAGAGGTACTAGAGTGACCATTGATGGTACCCGTCTGAAGGGGCTGGATGTAAATGTGGATGTGTCATCAGTTCGCATTGGCTCAAATGTTGCTGAAATTATTGCTACTTCAGACTCACAAATAAGAGTCAGAGCCAGAACTGGTCTACCCATTGGAAATGAATCCATTAGAATAAACAGTACTCAGATGTTTGAGAACAGGTTTTATGATGGACCCTACACTTATGCCGAGAATGTATGGACCCAGCTCCAAGATGGTGTGGCTACAACGATAATCCCAGCAGCAGCTCAAGAAGGACGGGAGATTTTTATTTGTGGGACAGACATTCTGGGAGGAGGGAGCTCAGTTTCTCAAGTCCAGCTACAGTCTACTTCTTTTCCGGTGTTGTCTGGAGGCACTGCAAACCCGCCTCCTTTTAATATTTTGGAACCAGAATGCATTCAGGTACAAGTTGGTCTCTCTTCTTCAACCACACAGGGAATCATTAATGTTACATCTGATACTGGAGCTTTTGTAGAATCGGTCAATTCCTTTACTATCGCTAATGTTGATAGCATCTCACCAACCAGAGGACAGGTAGGCACTATCGTCACCATCAGAGGACTCGGGCTACTCTCAGGCACCACCTCAGGCACAGTTTCAGCTCTTCTTTCTGGTGTAGCAGCGTCCGTCATTCGCTCTAGCAGTACAGAAGTGATTTTGCAAGCAGGAGAACCACCAATATCTCGTCCCGTTATCATAAATGCTACCACGGGAGCTACTGAAGCACCACCGCAGTATTATGGAGTGGAAGGAGGGGTTCTAATATTAGTCAGAAACCCGTATGGCACCAGTTCCGATTTCTTCAACGTGTCCACAGCAACCGGGTGGCAGCTGGAGGTGAGCGGCATGATTAATAATACGTACCCCATATTCGGACAAGTTGGAACTCGTATAACAATCAGTGGAACTAACCTCTTGGCATACGGCACGGGCCTCACTCACGTCACAGTGGGAGGTGTGAATGCCACAATTTTAGATGGAGCAAGCAATAGCCTGGTTCTAATTAATGCACCCTTACTCCAAACTTTTCGCTCAGTTGAGATGATACTATATTCTGATACTGGAGCTAGCATTAGGTCATCTCCGCAAGCATTTGAATATCGAGAACCTGGTGAAGTGACAGAGACCTTCCCAAATCAAGGTCAAAATGGGACGTTTGGTAAGTTGTGATATAATTGTGTACTGGCAAGGAAGTAATACTCTCTCATAGAAAAAATCAATATAACAGAAGGTGTGGCATTTATGAGATAAATACATGCATCTATTTGTGTGCAAAATATTAACATCAGCAAGTTTCTGGTGACTACATGTACTTTGGCAAAATTTCAGTTTAAATATCTAGTTATTAGAAACCACACAAGAGCACTGATGCAATTGGTAATATTGGTAATAGCAGGTGACAACAAATGCAGCTTTCACACTTAGATTTATTTCTATATGCTATGTTTGAGCTTTTGTCACCATAAAACAAATGTGGGTAAAGCATGGTCATACTAAGAGCATGCTTAGACGCTATACAAAAATCATACTGCTTGCTGTCATTCCAATTATTTTTATATCACATAGATTTGGGGGGGAAATGGTTTTAAAAACTTTATTTTTTAAAAAATTGAAAAACTATATAGTAAACACAGAATGTGCTGGTAAAGGGTTAATGATATTGTCCATATCACAATTTATTTGCATTTTAATCTTTAGATATTCATACCATATTTTCAAGCACCATTCCAGTGCAACCCTTAATAAGTGTGTTTCATTTACAGCACTAACTACTTCCTCTTGATTTGTGAGAAAAGTGTCACATTGGTTTTATGAATATAGTTAAAGCATTAGGCAAAGCCCATGATTACTGTATAGAAGAATCTTTAAATGGGTAGAAGCTGGGGTCATGTTTGCTATTCATATTTCTAATGAATAATTTTGTTGTGTTGTGTTTGTCTTCAGTAACTATCACAGGTGAAAACCTTCTGGGGTATGGCCAAAACATATCTTCAGTTCTCTTCGGTAATGTTCCAGCAATAATAAACTACTCAACACTCAATGACTCTTCAATTGAGGTCAGAGTTCAAGCCAACAACAACATCAACACAGAGGCAGTTACCATAACAATTATTTCAGATACTTTTGCCATTGTAAGATCAACTGCACCAATTTGGACTTTCCTGGTACCTGGAGAGATTACAATAAATTCTCCACTTGAAGGCCAAGTAGGAACAAGGATTCTAATAACTGGAATGAATCTCCTTGGTGGAGGAACTGATATAGCAGAAGCTTTCGTAGATGGAGTACCTGCCACTGCTAGTAGCGTCTCGGATACTTCTATAACGTTAATCCCAGGTAACTTAAGGGACCGAATGGACAACTTTTATCCAGGACAGATTTTCTTAGAGTCTGATACAGGAAGTATAGTTATTGGGGGTACATACACCCACAGAGAAAGTGGTTCAATCAGTACGTTCTCTCCCTCGCGTGGCAGGGGAGGTACTAGAGTGTCTATCACTGGCACTAACCTACTTGGCTTTGGCAGCAGCTTCTCTCGGATTCAGCTTGCAGGGGTTACTGTCAGAAGGGTGGAGTTTGCCAATGCAACAAATATTGTGGTGGAGGCAGACTTCAGCAGTGGGGCAAGCAATGGACCAGTGGTGCTTACCACTGATACAGGTGCTGTAATTACCTCATCAAGCAACTTTACCTACGACGAGCCTGGAGTGTCCATAGTATCTCCCCTTTCAGGCGCTGAAGGAACGGGCGTCTCTTTGAGTGGTTCTGGCTTGCTTCCAAGCAACGTCCAGCTCGTGAGCATCACGGTGGGAGGTATTTCGGTCTCACGGATAGTGACAGCTTCCAATGCGGAGATATCAGTCATACTGGGACCAGCTCCTTCTTCTAATCCAAGCAGGGCTGAGATTGTCATCACGGCCACCGACGGATCTTTTGTCAATGGCATATTTTTTTCCTTCATGAACTTTGTACTTGCCCTTCCGAATGCTAACCTAGGCAGGGAGGGTACATTGGTGCACGTGCTCCTTCCCAATGCGTCGCAGTTTGATACCAACCTTAACTTGAGAGTCACAGTGGACGACCAACCAGCGAGCATTGTTGCTGTGGATGTCAGCCAACGAACCGTCATGGTAAGAGTTCCAAGGGCTCGGTCACATGGTGCCTACACAGCAGATGTAGCTGTCGAGGGTCTGAATGGGTTGGTGGCAAGATTGAGAGGGGCTTTCACATACATCTCTGGAGGGCTTATTTGTGATATAGAGCCTGAAGAGGGACAGATGGGCACTAGAATCACTTTGAGAGGAGAAAACTTCCTTGGAGGTAGTAGAGCGCTGTCATCAGTTGAAGTAGTTGGGCAGCAAGCTGCTGTGACTTCATTCAGTAACACATCAGCTGTTATTCAGTTGCCGCAGATTGATTCCAGCTTGATTTTCCCGCTCACAGGAGATATAGTAATGACTGCTGATACTGGAGCGATATTGAGAAGACTGAATGCCTTTACTCTCACTGTTCCAGGAAGAATCACATCTGCATCTCCTTCGCGTGGCCAAAATGGAACTACAGTCACTATAGAAGGAACTAGATTGCTTCAAGGTACTCTAGAAGTATCAACTGTGACTCTGGCAGGAGTACCGGCCACAGTGATTGGAAGACCTTCCAGCACTATTGTAACTGTACAAGCTGGACTCTCAACCATACCATCTGGCTCTCTCCAAGATGTAGTGATCACCCTGAGTACCGGAGCTACCATACGCTACATAGAAGGTTTTGAATATATCACTCCGGGTATTATTACCAATGTTACACCAGCAACGGGAACAGTTGGAACCAGGATTTCAATTCAAGGGACAAACTTGCTCCAGGGTGGGACAAATGCACTTCAGGTTTTGCTGAAAGGCATTCCAGCTGATGTCATAATGTCTTCGGACACCACAATCATGATAGTGGCTCAATCTGATACTGCTGGTATAGGAGATATAGTGATTGTATCTGATACTGGAGCAACACTAACTGGAGTTGGAAGGTGGAGATACTTGGACCTTGGGGCAATACTCGACGTGTCCCCAGAAGTCAGCCAACAAGGAGCTACTATAAGCATCACCGGAATTTCCTTGCTGGGGTCTGCCATGAGTATTGTAGAGTGTCGTTTGGCAGGAGTGGTCGGTACAATCGTGTCCACTCCTACTGACACTTCAGTCCTGTGTGTGGCTGGTAACGTGCCATTCAGCAGAGTGGAAATGACTGGTTTTATCCAGCTTGTCACTAACACAGGGGTAATGTTGGACAGCTCAGAGGACAATGTGACCTTCACATACTACCCTTCTGTGATAGACTCTGTTTCACCATCTCAAGGCAACAATGGCACAGTTGTAAGGATAGCAGGGTTAAATTTGTTTGGGAGTCCGGATTCTTTCCCATCACCGTTTACTGTCTTGTTAGGCTCGATTATGACTAGAATTGTTAGCTCCGACCCAAATGAGATCATTGTTATTGCTGGCTTGTCCACTCCAAGTGTGGGTAACACTGTCAGAATTGAATCTGCATCTGGCACATTTCTGGAACTTCCTGGAGCATGGAATTATACAGAACCTGGAAGGATCACTTCAGTATCCCCCCAGCTTGGTTTTCCTGGCACTGAGGTGGAGCTATTTGGAGAGAACTTGTTTATACCAGAGGAGGCGCCATATAGAATCATCGCAGGACAGACTGTTGGATTTGATGTCAGTATTGTTGATGATACCACGGCAACATTTAGAGCTGGGCTGTACGAAGGTAGCGACTCTCCAGAAGAGGAACTCCCCATACAGGTCATTAGTGCCACAGGGAGAACAGTGTTTGACACAAATGTGACTTTCTATTACAACCAAATTCGAGCAACACTCTCTTCTATTAACCCAGTAGCTGGCAGTGAAGGATCTCTTGTTGAAATCACTGGAGAAAACCTTCCTAATGCATCTGACATAATAAGAATCACTCTAGCAGGAGTGAGTGCCACTGTTGTGTCAATAAATGAAGATATGATTGTAGTTAGGGCAGGCAGGCCACCCAGTACAGGAGTCTCTGGTCCTGTCATCATGGAAACCTCTGAATTCATACTTAGCGTGGTAAGAAGTGTATGGAACTACTTTCCTATATTGACCAGCACCTCTGTTTCACCAATTTCCGGGCAAAATGGAACAGAGGTTAACATAGACCTTGATACTATTGTCCCTTACCCACCCATTGGAAGAGTCGAACTCAATGGTGTGAATGCTGAAATTGTTGGAGTTAACAACACCCTTTTGACTGTTTATGCCGGACCCTCTCAAAGTGCAATAGCTGGAAGTTTAGGCAACATTACACTGTTTTTGTTTAGTGGCATTACAATCACCATATTCGATTCCTGGACCTACCAGCAACCTGTTTCTATTGCACAAGTGTCTCCATCATCTGGCTACTTTGGCACTCTGGTAAATATTACTGGCAACATGTTCCAAGCCGACAGTGCTACTTTAAGAGTTTCAGAGGTATATCTCTCGGGGATGAACACTGACATAGTCTCACAAACAAATACTTTTCTTCAAGTGCGAATTTCAGACGAGCAGATTAATTCCATCCAGAATGTGGTAGGCCCAATCGTCATAATAGCAGAAGATGGCGCAACTTATACTTCTCCCAGTTCACTCACATTCACTTACCTTAGAGTGAACATCCTTGAAGTCAGTCCTTCCAGTGGTATAAGAGGAACCCAAGTCTCTTTGAGGGGTGAAAACTTGCTTGCTGGTGGAAGTATTATTACATTGTTCACTGTGGCAGGAATTGCTGCCACAGTTTTAGATTCTAATTCCACATTGATTAACTTTGAAGCTGGTCCTTCCCCCACTCGCACTAGCCAATCAGACATCAGATACACCATGGACACAGGTGCAGTGGTTACCATTCAGAACTCATGGGCATATGTGGATGAAGGTCAAGTGACATTTGTCACTCCAAGCTCTGGCGAACTGGGGACAGTGGTCTCCATCACTGGGAGTGGGCTCTTTGGAGGAGGAACAAGGGCAGAAGCTGTCCTCTTAAACTCAATTATGGCCACAGAAATCATAAGCAACTTTGACAGCTTCATCCAAGTCAGAGCACAGGCTGGTACAGGGTCACTCTCACCAGGCAGTGTGATGATTGTGTCAGATACTGGGGCAGTCATAGAGTCTCCCAGAGAAATCCAATTTACTTATCTCCAGCCAGCACGATTCATGTCAATTGAGCCGGCTGATGGTCAAAATGGCACTATAGTAAATGTTACGGGAACTGGATTCCACAATGGAGAAGGGATAGCCAGGGTATTCCTGGCTGGTACAGAAGCAGCGATAATAGCAATTGAAGAATCCTCCATCATTGTAGAAGCAGGAAGACCCTCTAATCTGGAATCCATTGCAGGACCAGTGGTGATCCAGTCTGTGTTCAACACCACCAGTATTAGCTCACAGCCCTTTAGGTACCTGCAAGAAGGAGTCATCCTTTCTGTTGCACCAGACCGTGGGAGAAATAACACCATCAGTCTCATCACAGGAGAGAACTTATATGGGGGTGGCTCAATGCTCCTAAACGTGACACTTGATGGCGTTGTTGCTTCCATAATCAACCAATCATCTTCCAGAGTTTTCGTTAGAGCCGGGCTACCATCTACTGTCAGTGGCACTACAGGAAACATTATACTGATCAGTAACACCAACTCTTATGTTACAAGAATCGACGGGTGGACCAACGTGCCTCAAGGAACCATAGATTCCATTAGTCCGCCAAGTGGTCAGTTTGGTACTCGTATTATTATCAGGGGCCAGAATCTGCTCAGCGGAGGATCCAGCTTGAACAGCCTTCTTATGGATGATATTGAACTCTTTGACATTTCAACAGTAAGCAACACAATTATCAGAGCACGTGTGGGCCAACCAGAGTTTGGTTATGAAGTCACCACAGAGAGTGTCACCCTAGTGTCCAATTTTAACAGTGAGCTCTACTTGGAGTACACGTGGGATTTCCTGAACCAGAGCAACATCACTGAGCTCTACCCCCCTTCTGGCTTCAGCATTACTGCAGTGAACATCACTGGGACTAACTTGTTGGGAGGGGGATCACGGATTACTACAGCCACTGTCAGTGGCATCCCTGCTAGAGTGGTGTCCTCTACTAACACGTTTGTAATGATCGTGACTGGCGAAAATGGAGGAGGGATGGAAATACAGGGAATGGTGGTACTGGAAGCAGATACTGGAGCCCTAAGTATGGCAGAATGGCGATATGAAAGGGAATGTCCTAACAATACCTTTGGCATGGTAGACAATTGTACTGCTTGTGATCGGGAATGTGCCAGCTGCATTGGTCCATCTAGTTTCGATTGTACTTCCTGTACCAACTTTGCTATCTTGACCAATGCTTCGAATACTGGCATGGTATGCGTCAGCAGTTGTCCTGGATTGTCCACTCTAGATAATGTGTGTGTCGACCGATGTGCCTCAAATCAATTTGAACAGATTAACACGGAACTGAACCTCACATTCTGTCTGGACTGCTCTGATCTTTGTGATCCTAATCTTGGCTGTGATGGCCCTGCTTCAACGGAGTGCACTGGTTGCCGCTTCTTTCTTGACGTAATTACTCAGAACTGCACAGCAGCATGCCCAGCTGACAGGTACTACGTTAATGAGACTAAAGAGTGCAGGCCTTGTGATGACCAGTGTTCAGGAGGCTGCACTGGTCCCACTGAGCGTGACTGCAATAGTTGCAGAGATTTCACCACTTTCATTTCAGCCACTTTAGCTAGTGGTTTCTCCAATACAGAATGCACAAGCTCCTGTCCTGAACTGTACTTTGAAGATGCCAGGCATTGTATTTCATGTGACCCAAACTGCCGCGATGAGTGCTCAGATGCCACCCCTTTCTCTTGTGGGAAGTGCAATTGGCTGTCATTCAAGTATCCCAATGGCACTAAGTGTGTGGCAGACTGTGGTCCTTCATACTACCCAGACCAAAGCAATGAATGCCAGCCCTGCAGTGAATTGTGTCTTTCAAACTCAAGCTGCAGTGGGCCTAATCCCCAAGATTGTGACACCTGTAGCTTGAGCTACAACAGTGACTGCGTCAGAGAGTGCTCAGACACACACTATGCCAACAGCTTGACCAGACTCTGTGAGGAGTGCGACCCATCTTGCACTATTGGGTGCGTGAACTCCAGTAAGAACTGCATTAATGAACAGGGGCCATTTATAGCTGGGGATGGAACCATAGGTATAGTCGTAGTAATCATCATTGTCCTGGTGGTCATTATTGTCCTCCTAGTGATGCTCGTAGTCTGGTTTCTTAAGACTGGGGGCCGAAAATTCAGCAGTTTTAAGTTGCCATCTTCTTTCACCCACACAGACAGCAGCAGCAACATTGATACAGTTAGGTATAGTCAGAGAACACAAGTTCAAGATATAAATAGTGGACCATCAAGGGATATTCCTCTGCGATCAATAGAAACCGACAAGCATGTACAAAACCCACTCTATGATGATGAAGTAGAAGATGATATAGATAATAAAGATTGGACTCTTCGCAAGAAAAAGGCAGAGTTTGTAAAGACCAAGGGAGAAGAAGTCTCGCTGCCGGAAAAAAATCAGCCCATCTCAGCCAGTCAAGATGTATATGTTGAGGTTGAAACACAAGAAGTACAGGAGAGCACCATGGATGATGAGAAAAAGACATTGCTGGCTAGAGAATCTTCCTTGCCTGAGAAGAACCAGCCGGTTTCTGCCAGCCAAGACTTGTACATGGACATGGATGCATCTGAGCAATCTAAGAGAGCATCTGTAGTACTTGAAAACCCTGCAGCTGGAAGCCCTTACATCAAGATGTCTTCAGCTCCGGTAAAGAGACAATCTCTCACAGAAAATCAAGACTCCATCCAAACTGAAGAGAAAAGTTACCCGTACAGTAAAATAAAGAAGGAGGCATCCTTACCAGAAAAGAACCAACTTATTTCCGGGAGTCAGGACTTATATACAGAGATGGAAGCACCCCAAGCATATCCTGTGATAGAAGAAATGTCGGCCAGCCAGGACGTTTACACCGACATGGAAATGGGGCCTCCTAGCATTCCAACTAGAGATATACCAGTTGTTCCTGTGATTCCACCCAAACCAACTCTGAAACCTCCAATTGCTGTTCCACCTCGAGAAGCAACCATCTCTGAGCAGCCCTCGGAAAAGCCCCCCATCCCCCAAAAAGCGGAGAAGCCACCACCACCTGGACCACCCAGTGAACCTGGTGAGATGTACACGGCTATGGATGCAGGGATCACTGAGGTTTTCATGAACCCCATCGCTGAAGATACATATGACGATGTAGCTAGTTCCCCACCTGGCACTTCACCTCCTGCTTCATCATCTCCTGTTCCAGTAGAAGACTCTGGTCTATATGAAGACACGGAGAGCTCAGACTTCTTGGAAAATTATCGCAAATCCAAGAGAGATATGAAGCTCCCTCCAGTTCCAGAGAGCAGGAACGACAAAAAGAAGAGACAATCTGCACCAGCCTTGCCTTCTGGTCCAATTCCCAAGAAGAAAACCAGCATCCCATTGCCCATCACTCCATTGCAAAAGTCTCTATCAGTTTCTTCAATGCCATCCAAACCCACCTCCCCCACCTCCCCTGACTCTCGACCGATGTCAGTCGTCAGCTTGCCAGAAGAAGAGAGTTTGTACGATGATATACCCGGAGCTGGAATGTCAGAACAGTTAGTGCCTCCTACCCCTTCTCGGAATCCCCCTGCTAAGAGTAAACCCACAAAGAAACAACAGCCGAAAGGAAAGCAGATGAAGAAATAACTACGTGTATAGGTGATAAATAGACAGAATATTATTTTCATATGCTGAACAAATATTTATAATTAATTTATATTAAAAACCATGCACACACAATTCATGTGATACATTGTTAGTCGCACACACAAGTCCTAGTTTTGTTGAAAATAAGTTATTGAAGTGACAGCAATTCATTCTGTAGTAAAATTTCAATTTTTGAAGAAAAGTCTACACTTTTGTTTTCCGAAAGTAATCTATAGAAAAAACATTAGTGAATTAGTCATTTTGGTGTCATAAAATAACTTCGTTACATATATAGACATATGAATATTGAAACTAAGGTTAACTCGTATTGTGACAATAATAATAATAATGACAAAGACATCTTGATTGATGAGCAAACAAAGCAAGCAAGTAAATATTACAAGGCAACAAAAATGTCAAGTCTAGCTTGCACAAAACCTCAACATGCTCACCAGACTCAAAATCGAATAGGAGCTCACTATTGTTTGCAAAAAAAAAATTGGGTATAGCTATAGGCTATGAACTTGTAATTGCACAGCTTGTCACAATACGGTGCTTAGTTTTGATATTTAAGAGTTTACCTGGGAATTGCAAAATTATCCATAGTCTTAGCAGCAACAAAATTTCCAATAATTTAGAAGCAATAAAAATAGTAATAACTTACCTTTGAGCAGCATGTGGGTCAGTTTTTAAAAGGTGACACAGCTTCATTACTAGTGGATCCTCCAGAGCAGCTTTTACTTCAGGCTTGCTTAATAACTTCTTTACCTTTGCCTCATCTTCAGAAATGATGGCAGGTTCTGGTGTAGCTTTCCCAAGTGAAGCTTCATCGTCATCAAGGGAAGTTAAGTGAGTTCCCATAATGGAGCAAAATGCTTGCATAAATTTTTGAAGCTAAAAAATGATGTAGAATTAATAATTTATCACGTGACAAGCTACTAAATAGGAATTAAATATTTTGCTTCTGCTTACTCCTGGATTTCCTTGAGCTGCTGCAAATGCTTCCTTGGGGTTTGTCTGCAATAAGCTCAAATACTGCATCATGCTGGGGTCGGTAAAACCTTTAGCTAAAATAGGATCTTCTTGTACCTTCTTCAGTAGGTCCTCCGTCAGCCATTCTAAAAATACGCAATATTCATTTTTAAGCAACGAATAATAACACAAATTTAAACTACAGTTTTTATCTTGAGAGTAAATATAAATTACCTGAGGTAGCCACTAAACTCAACTTTGAAAGAAGAAAAAAAATATTAGTAAGAGAAAGCAACAAATAATGACAGCATATTGTGTTAGTAAGTTACCACATTTCAGTTAAATAAACACACACACACACACACACACACACACACAGTATACTTCAGCAGCAGTTGAGTACTGTCGTGTATGCCATAGCTTAAAAATAAAACCAGATAGCTGGTTGTTGTTTGTTTGTTTGTTTGTTTTTAATGTAAGAACTGACATACGATTGCTAGGAATAACTCATTCAGTGTCTGATTCTCTTCTGAAAGTTTAGCTGGTGCATTATGACTGTGCAGTTTCTGATGTTTGTACCTAATAAAGTACTTTCATGTCTCTGTATGCAGCTGCGTCAATTTTTGTTTGCTCCAGCCAACTGTTCCAAAAATTAAATTTTTTTGACAACACAAGTAAAGAAAATGTGAAGTAGTCAATCTCCGACACTAAAGTCGTAGTTACCCTCATCAATTTTTTAATAAATTTTACTTTTTGCTCTCTAATTGTGTGATTAGAAAAAATGATTACAAAATGAGGGAACGACAATGATGATACTTATCAATGAGCAATGTAAAGTTTTTGAATAATGAGAATGATACAATACAACACTAACCCCTGGAACTCTCATGTTATAGGTATGCTATTATTCGATGACTACATTTTTATGCAAGTCAGCTGAGCTGGCATAACTCTACTTGTGCATCTTAAGCGTTCATGATTCAATTTACTACTGGCATTATTATTGTTATAAATATCACTATTACTACTACTACTACTACTACTATTGACCACTAGCTAGTTAGGTTGTGCTTACTGTCCGTTGCTAAGGCCGGATACGTCTCTCTCATTGCATCTTGGACCTCAGGAAGCTCCAGTCCTGACTTGCCACTAGTATTTTTAGGCCGTATAATATCATCCACATGTTGTGAGGCTTTATGTGATTCCTTGATAGCCTCAGATGAACTACTTGAGGACTTAGTAGTATTTCGTGGGTTTTTAGAAGACCCAGAGAGAAATCCTTTCTGAAATCCACAAAACCCTTTGCTTTCTTGAGCTGATTTCTTTTTAACTGGCTTATTAATATCCGAAGTCTTGCTTAAAACAGCTCCCCTGGTAGAGCTTGAGACACTGTTGGAGTTCGTATCATTCTGTTGAGGAGATGCATACCGACTAGAAATCCTCCCCATTCTTTCTAAATCCTTTGTCATGTCCTCAAGTGGAGGAGGTTCATCGTCTGCCAATAGACAATAATAATAATTGCTTCACTTCACTCACTATACTTCTTACCACCCATTGCCAGTTATAGTTAGTTGTTGTCTCGTTACCAGTGCAACAAAAATTCCAGAGGAGTCTTATAAGAGCCCACCATAAAGTAAGGCATCTTCGATTGGGGCGGAGCGTGGACCAATCGCTATGAAAGTCGACGAGGCGAGGTGGCTGCTCTTTTTTCTATCTTCCGGGGCTTCAGATTGTACTGGAGTGCCATAGCCAGAGATGATTAGGTGCTGCAGTGCTCGGTTTCTCCAAGCTTTCTCAGCCAGAACACGACTCTTCTGTACCCAACAGCAGTTGGTTGTGACTGAACCAGGTCTGAAGCAAGTCTTTTCATCGATAATAAACAGCTCTAAACCAGCCCACGATTCCCAGTGCAACTATCTGAACCAACTGAGCCAGGCTCTACTGGTGAACTATCCAGCATCTGCTACTGAGGCCTGGGAGGAGCCCCTACTAGTTGTTCGATTAATAGAACTGGAGAAATGTGGCCACAATGAAGTGGAGAGTTTGGCCAGAGTGTGTCTCTCCCTCCTTGGAAAGCCACCAGCTTACGCAGGCAGAGGGCTGAGGATACTGTCCATAGACGGAGGGGGCACTAGGTAAGGATGGTCAAGCATAGCCACTCGTTTAAGGTGATAAATACCAATTGGGTTTTACAATTAGTGGTGTGCCCAATGGTGCAGTGATGATCGACGAGAATTCAGCTGACATACTTCAACAATAACTGATGTATGCAATCTTTCTGATGGCACAGTGGAGTTAGAGTGAGAGATGAAAATGATAGTATAATAAACTTGTGCCCCTAGAATATTGAAGTATAAGCGGAACAGGTCCCAATATAGCATTGCACACACACACTCACACATACACTCACACATACACTCACACACACATACCCACACAAGACGATTTCCATACTTTAGATGTGAGAATATCTTGTTCGCTTTGCTCAATAATGTCAAAATTATGATTGTTAAGTTGATATTTTGTGTGAGTTATGTTGTTAAGTTGTTGTTGTTGTAGTGGTCTTGTGTATAATTGTGGTGTTTTTTCCTAGTATTATTTAAAATTGTGGGAACTTTTCGTGTTTTTTTTTTAAATCTGTTGTGGTTGAGTGACATTGTGATTTCATAGACTACTTCTCTTTATTAATAATGGGAGTAGGTAGGTAGGTAGAGCCGCAATGCACATGGTAGTGTTGAATGTACTGGTTGCTGAGTCGAGAGCTGTAGCCTGTCTTCTGACAAGCTACTGAGTGTATGTCATTGAGTGCAGCATACAATGTGTAACGGTCGAGGTATTCATGTGGTACAAGGTGGCACTAAGAAGCTACTCAGTGTGGGCGTGTACTCTCTTGTAGGTTATTTCTCTCCTTCATTATAATTAGTCCTGACATTGTTGCATGTCCCCATGAGGGTGGCTACTTTGCTTCAAAATGGATAGGGTTCAAGCTTGTCCATCCAGATGAAGTAGATTTAGTGAGCATTATGTTATTTATGTAGTAGTAATTAGTTTTTTTTATTTGTTAAAATGTTTAGATTCAGAGAAGCCTTCTTTAGTAAGATAAACACAAACCAAATAGTGCTGTCTTGTGTTATGGTTATAGCAAGTCGTCAGTCAGTAGAATGTAGGGTGTGCACTATGTCACCTCGTGAGTCATTAAGTGTTCGCTCATTGTTTATTATTTTTCATCATTTTTTTGCCAGAGGACTGGTACCCTTGACGATTCTGAAGCACTTGGAGGAGGCGTGTGGTGAGCCAGTGCACGCCATGTTTGACTTTGTGTGTGGCACCAGCACAGGCTCCTTGCTGGCGTCTCTGCTCTGTCTGGAGAAGCTGTCTGCCCAAGAAGCCATAAAGGTGTATCTCTCTCTGAGCCACGAGGTCTTCAAGATGAATAACTTGAAGGGTGTGTCTCACCTCTTCTTAAACCACGCCTTCTATGACTCGAAGTTGCTGCAGAACTATGTGAGGTGTGTATGTGTGTGTGTGTGTGTGCGCATGTGTTGCAACAGATTATGTTTGGAAGTTTGGCGGAATAGCTTCAAGATCCAGTGTGGGATAGAATGAATGCCGATCAATGCGAGCACGCTCATAACCCTAGCAGTGCGGGCATGATACAAAGTGTGGCTGAGAATGTTCAAGATTCAATGTGTAATATGATAAATGAACTATGTATGACCTTCACAACGATGTGTGTGAAATGTGAATCATTTTAAGTTTTCTTTTTATTTACCTAAAATCATAATTCCCACCCTATTAGTATCTATACACTTCTTCCTTTTCGCACTGAGTCCATTTCTGGTGATGAATTTCTCTTTTCTATGTACAGTATGAAATGATGCACGTGTGCTTGTATGAATGTAGGCAATTCCAGTCTGTGAATCAGCCTCTGTACATGACCTCCAGTCACCCCGCAGTTCCCAGGCTCTGCTTCGTGTCCACAGTGGCCAACCAGTCCTTGGTCGTCCCTTACCTGTTCTGTAATTACCAGCACCGGCCCTGTAATAACAGCAGTAGCACTGTTGGCAGAGGAGGAGGAGGAGGTAGCCATCACCAGCAGAGGTGTGATGTGGAATGCTGGGAAGCCATCATGGCTAGCACAGCTGCTCCAGGATTCTTCAAAGAAGTGAAGCTTGGATCTGGTGTCTTCATGGTGAGATTACAAGTGAACTGATGGTTAGAAATATAAGTGTATTTTTACACCTAACTTTACTGAGCACGAGCAGGTAGAATTCTTCAGGTGTATTTAACAGGTTAAATCATGCTTATTGTTGTACTGTTTAGGTCCTTGTGTACTTGTTACTGTTCTTTCTTCTTCTTTTTTCCTCTCCTTCCCCCCCCCCCCCCCCCCCCCCCCCCCCCCCCCCTTTCATTTCTTCATTTTGTTTTCTTTCTTTCCTATATGTTAGCTATTCTCTACCTTTCTTTTTGGACTTTTTTTCCTATTTCTCTCCTCTTTTCTTTAGTCCTTGTCAAAGGGAAAATAAAATATTGTGAACTGAACTCACTGTAAGTTTGTTTTATGTATAAGTGTGTATATGTATGTGCTCTCTCTCTCTCTCTCTCTGCTCAGGATGGAGGCATCCTCACCAACAACCCTTGCGGAGTGGCCATCCATGAGGCTCGTGTCCTGTGGGGTTCTAATGTACCCATCCAGACCGTGGTCTCCTTGGGCACTGGCCTGCCACGCGGTGGCGAGGAAGGCATGGCGTGCAGCAGCACCAGTTTAAAGGAGAAAGTCTTTAAAGTAGTGGGAGGAGCCACTGACACAGAGAGTAAGTGTTGTGGTGTGTAATTAGTGGGTGGGATGCCGAAAATGAGATATTTACTTTTGTATCTAGTCTAATATTAGCCTTATCTAAAGTTACTGGCCTATATTTGTGAAATAAGGATATGCTTTTCAAGATTTCAGAAGGGGGGTGGAATTTTTTTGCCCCTTCCTCCTTCTCTCACTTGAATCTCTAGCTCTGGTAATGTTTCAATCCTCCATTTACACGCATTCCTGTTGAGGGTTAGTCACAACTTGCACACAAGCATACTCACATATGCACATAATATATAGAGGGTGTTTTATATAACAGCGCACATGCATGGAAACATAATGGACTACCTTCTGACTGGTAGTGTCCAACTGCCCGCCCTTCAGTGCTCTAACTAATTATTTTGCCTTCTACAAAGCTTTGACTCCAATAAATAACACTATTGCCTCTGGCTCCATTATCTCTTAACTTTTACTATTAATATACCAAAGAATTAAAATACCAGAAAAGTGATGGAACAGATCTTTGGGCATCATTGGCATGGAAGCACTGAGGGTTAGCACTGGTACAACTTTGTACGCTTCAGAGTAATGTTCCTCCTTTACAATGCATTTTCTCTCCTATGTTTAATACTATGTTAACATACTTCATGAAAATACCTGTATGTGTAGCTGTCCATTCTATTCTCAAGGACGTCTATTCTCCGTCTGTCTACTTCAGATTCCAACCCAAGCTCACTGAAGACATCAACATAGATGAGAGTAACTTGGACAAGCTGCACCTTCTCTGCCAAAATGCAGAGCAATTCATACTGGAGCACAAAGATGTGCTAGGAGCAGCTGCCAGTAGCTTGACGAGGAAGAAGAGGCCTCACCAGATGGTGCATGATTGGTTTCAGGGGCACTGGGACAAACTAGCTCATGTAATTCAGAACAACAGCATACAATTTAGAAGAAAGCTGTGATTTTTATTTTTTTATTTTTATTTATATCATGTCACATTTGCAATATTTATTCAAGATGCATCTTCTTTCATTATAATGATAATAATTATGATGATAATAATAGTAATAAAATAATAGTAAAAAATAATTTTTTTTTTTTTAATTCAAGCCAAGTCATACTACAGCAATGATGTGCCTCCCACTTCTGTGCTCTTCAACTATCGACATATTCGCGAATACAAAGACTGGCATTTGTCCCACCAAAACCAAATGAGTTCTTTAGAGCCATTCGTGGCTGGTCATCCTTCCTATGCCAGACTACTGGTCCACTGTCTGGCTCATTCACATACCGGAGATCAAATTCTGGCTCTTTATCCTCCAAGTTCAAGTTGGACGGAACAAGTCCCTTGCAAACACTCAGTATGGCAAGGATCGTCTCGACTGTGCCTGCTGCTCCAAGCAAGTGGCCCAGACATCCTTTGGGAGCATATACCAGAGAATCTCCAAGAACTTGCTGAATAGCTTTGGTCTCTGCCAAGTCACCGAGAGGCGTGGATGTTGCGTGAGCACTAACAAGACCAACAGACTCTGGTCTAGCACCAGCATCTTTCAAGGCAGCATGCATGGCACGTGCTGCTCCACTGCCATCTTCAACAGGTGCCGTGATGTGGTAGCCATCCGAGGACATTCCATAGCCTAGTATTTCAGCGTAAATGGGAGCATTGCGCTTCTTGGCATGTTCAAGTTCCTCCAGTACGACTGCACCAGCTCCTTCGCTGGGAACAAACCCGGCTCTTTTGGCGTCAAACGGTCTTGATGCCTTCTGCGGGGCGTCATTGAACTGTGTGCAGAGAGCCTTGGCTCTGCTGAAGCCTGCCAATATGACAGGATTGAGGCTACAGTCAGAGGAACCTGCCACCATCACGTCACACGCCCCACGAGCTATCATGTGACTAGAGTCTCCAATGGCATGAAGGCCACTCGCACAAGCGGTGCTGACGCAGTGGTTGGGGCCTAGCAGCTGATGTTTGATGCTCACCTGTCCCGCCGGAATGTTTGGTAGCACTTGAGGAATCAAGTACGGGGATATTTGCCGATATTTACCTTGCTGTAGGAGCCCTCCATATTTCAAGATAAATGGTATGGCATCACTTGTACCAGTTTGGCCCATAGAAACTCCTGTAGCATAGCTGTCTTCTTTTGTTCTGTGTTCAACAAGCCACCGAGCATCAGTCAGAGCATCTGTAGCAGCTGCTACAGCCAGCAGAGAGTTGAACATCATCTTCACCTCAGATTGCTTCATGTACCTCTCAGCATTTAATTCTCCAGGTTGAGAGAGGGTTGTATTTTTTTTGTAGACAGGAACAAATCCAGCCACTTTGGAAGGAAGATGTTTAAACTCTGGGTTTTCTGGAAGTCTTTTGATACCAGAGTGTCCAAGAAGAACTCTCTTCCACACAAGTTCCACTCCACATCCCAATGGTGTACACAAACCAAGACCTGTCACCACAACCCTCCTTGGCATCATCTCACTAACCAGGTTCAAGAATTTTTTAGCACCTTCAGTTCTGGACCAAATAATCAAAATTGTAGTCCCCAAGATGATAAAGAGTTTAAGAATGCCACTGTGTTTACTAAATTTAGATATTTCATAATAGTACTGGGCCCTTGAAGTGTAAAAGTACAAAAGTTTTCTGGCCAAGTCTAGCTTCCTCTAGATTCGGTTTATTGCATTCCAAGCATAGTTTCATCTGACTTCACCCACAGGCAGGGCGGCTCATTGAACCCACACTGAACCCCACACATTGCATGGTTGGAGAGCTTCCTAAAGGTCAGAGCTATGCTACTTTACTAACTAAACTTACACATATTATCTGGTGACTCTTTCCAAGCAAATCAGCTGAACACACACTCATGTTGTGATATGACTCAAAAAAAAAAAAAAAAAAAAAAAGCGGACAACCAGCACCTGCAAGTCTGTAAATACAATTTGGTAAAGCATGTAATACTCTAGAATAAGAACCCAACAAGTTCACTCCGTTCATCAATTACTGAAATAGGTATTCAGTGGAAGCTCTGATAGTAAAATTACCTCTATTTAGTGAACTTCTCACTTGCCCCCTCCAATAAAAAATGTATTGCTGAAGTAAAAAACAACAACCTATTATTAATGAACTAGCTAAAAGTCCTGGTCCCAAATTGTTCTGTTTGAGGTTCAACTGTAATTGTAAGCTAAAGTTAACTAAATGATAATTCACAAATCATATTTTGACTGCATATGAAGTACCTGCCCATGTAAAATAACACAATTTCATGTATATATTATTAAATTTTATATTAATCTATTTTAATGAGATGATTATCAAGGTTGCTGATCTGAAAATCACATTGATTAAAATTGTTTGAATTGAATTAGGATGCCAATATTGCCATAGCAAGTTTGACACATTACACGGCAACAGGTCATCCTCACACTTCTGTGTTCTTCAACTATCGACATATTCGCGAATACAAAGACTGGCATTTGTCCCACCAAAACCAAATGAGTTCTTCAGAGCCATTCGTGGCTGGTCATCCTTCCTGTGCCAGACTACTGGTCCACTGTCTGGCTCATTCACGTACCTGAGATCAAATTCTGGCTCTTTATCCTCCAAGTTCAGGTTGGACGGAACAAGTCCCTTGTAAACACTCAGTATGGCAAGGACCGTCTCCACTGTGCCTGCTGCTCCAAGCAAGTGGCCCAGACATCCTTTGGGAGCATATGCCAGAGCATCTCTGGCAGCAGAATCTCCAAGAACTTGCCGAATAGCTTTGGTCTCTGCCAAGTCACCGAGAGGCGTGGATGTTGCGTGAGCACTAACAAGACCAACAGACTCTGGTCTAGCACCAGCATCTTTCAAGGCAGCATGCATGGCACGTGCTGCTCCACTGCCATCTTCAACAGGTGCCGTGATGTGGTAGCCGTCCGAGGACATTCCATAGCCTAGTATTTCAGCGTAAATGGGAGCATTGCGCTTCTTGGCATGTTCAAGTTCCTCCAGTACGACTGCACCAGCTCCTTCGCTGGGAACAAACCCGGCTCTCTTGGCGTCAAACGGTCTTGATGCCTTCTGCGGGGCGTCATTGAACTGTGTGCAGAGAGCCTTGGCTCTGCTGAAGCCTGCCAATATGACAGGATTGAGGCTACAGTCAGAGGAACCTGCCACCATCACGTCACACGCCCCACGAGCTATCATGTGACTAGAGTCTCCAATGGCATGAAGGCCACTCGCACAAGCGGTGCTGACGCAGTGGTTGGGGCCTAGCAGCTGATGTTTGATGCTCACCTGTCCCGCCGGAATGTTTGGTAGCACTTGAGGAATCAAGTACGGGGATATTTGCCGATATTTACCTTGCTGTAGGAGCCCTCCATATTTCAAGATAAATGGTATGGCATCACTTGTACCAGTTTGGCCCATAGAAACTCCTGTAGCATAGCTGTCTTCTTTTGTTCTGTGTTCAACAAGCCACCGAGCATCAGTCAGAGCATCTGTAGCAGCTGCTACAGCCAGCAGAGAGTTGAACATCATCTTCACCTCAGATTGCTTCATGTACCTCTCAGCATTTAATTCTCCAGGTTGAGAGAGGGTTGTATTTTTTTTGTAGACAGGAACAAATCCAGCCACTTTGGAAGGAAGATGTTTAAACTCTGGGTTTTCTGGAAGTCTTTTGATACCAGAGTGTCCAAGAAGAACTCTCTTCCACACAAGTTCCACTCCACATCCCAATGGTGTACACAAACCAAGACCTGTCACCACAACCCTCCTTGGCATCATCTCACTAACCAGGTTCAAGAATTTTTTAGCACCTTCAGTTCTGGACCAAATAATCAAAATTGTAGTCCCCAAGATGATAAAGAGTTTAAGAATGCCACTGTGTTTACTAAATTTAGATATTTCATAATAGTACTGGGCCCTTGTAGTGTAAAAGTACAAAAGTTTTCTGGCCAAGTCTAGCTTCCTCTAGATTCGGTTTATTGCATTCCAAGCATAGTTTCATCTGACTTCACCCACAGGCAGGGCGGCTCATTGAACCCACACTGAACCCCACACATTGCATGGTTGGAGAGCTTCCTAAAGGTCAGAGCTATGCTACTTTCATTACTCTACTAACTAAACTTACACATATTATCTGGTGACTCTTTCCTAGCAAAGCAGCTGAGCACACACTCATGTTGTGATATGACTCAAAAAAACAAAAAAAACAACAAAAAAGCGGACAACCAGCACCTGCAAGTCTGTAAATACAATTTGGTAAAGCATGTAATACTCTAGAATAAGAACCCAACAAGTTCACTCCGTTTATCAATTACTGAAATAGGTATTCAGTGGAAGCTCTGATAGTAAAATTACCTCTATTTAGTGAACTTCTCACTTGCCCCCTCCAATAAAAAATGTATTGCTGAAGTAAAAAACAACAACCTATTTAATTATTAATGAACTAGCTAAAAGTCCTGGTCCCAAATTGTTCTCAGTTTGAGGTTCAACTGTAATTATGTAAGCTAAAGTTAACTAAATGATAATTCACAAATCTTATTTTGACTGCATATGAAGTAAGTACCTGCCCATGTAAAATAACACAATTTCATGTATATATTATTAAATTTTATATTAATTTATTTTAATGAGATGATTATCAAGGTTGCTGATCTGAAAATCACATTGATTAAAATTGTTTGAATTGAATTAGGATGCCGGTCATCCTCACACTTCTGTGTTCTTCAACTATCGACATATTCGCGAATACAAAGACTGGCATTTGTCCCACCAAAACCAAATGAGTTCTTCAGAGCCATTCGTGGCTGGTCATCCTTCCTATGCCAGACTACTGGTCCACTGTCTGGCTCATTCACGTACCTGAGATCAAATTCTGGCTCTTTATCCTCCAAGTTCAGGTTGGACGGAACAAGTCCCTTGTAAACACTCAGTATGGCAAGGACCGTCTCCACTGTGCCTGCTGCTCCAAGCAAGTGGCCCAGACATCCTTTGGGAGCATATACCAGAGCATCTCTGGCAGCAGAATCTCCAAGAACTTGCCGAATAGCTTTGGTCTCTGCCAAGTCACCGAGAGGCGTGGATGTTGCGTGAGCACTAACAAGACCAACAGACTCTGGTCTAGCACCAGCATCTTTCAAGGCAGCATGCATGGCACGTGCTGCTCCACTGCCATCTTCAACAGGTGCCGTGATGTGGTAGCCGTCCGAGGACATTCCATAGCCTAGTATTTCAGCGTAAATGGGAGCATTGCGCTTCTTGGCATGTTCAAGTTCCTCCAGTACGACTGCACCAGCTCCTTCGCTGGGAACAAACCCGGCTCTCTTGGCGTCAAACGGTCTTGATGCCTTCTGCGGGGCGTCATTGAACTGCGTGCAGAGAGCCTTGGCTCTGCTGAAGCCTGCCAATATGACAGGATTGAGGCTACAGTCAGAGGAACCCGCCACCATTACGTCACACGCCCCACGAGCTATCATGTGACTAGAGTCTCCAATGGCATGAAGGCCACTCGCACAAGCGGTACTGACGCAGTGGTTGGGGCCTAGCAGCTGATGTTTGATGCTCACTAGTCCCGCCGGAATGTTTGGTAGCACTTGAGGAATTAAGTACGGGGATATTTGCCGATATTTACCTTGCTGCAGGAGTGCTGAGTACTTTATGATATATGGTACGGCTCCACTAGTCCCCGTGTGGCCAACAGAAACTCCTGTGGCATAGCTGTCCTCTTCACTTGGTCTCTGGTCGACTAGCCACCTAGCATCTGTCAAAGCATCTGTAGCAGCTGCTACAGCCATCACAGAGTCATTGAACATCATTCTCATTTCTGACTTTTTCACATACTTTTCAGCATTTAATTCTCCAGGTTGAGAGAGGGGAGCATCCTTTTGATGGAGGGGCACAAATCCAGCCACCCTGGAAGGAAGCTGTTTAAACTCGGGCTTATCTGGAAGCGCTTTGATACCAGAGTGTCCAAGGAGGATTCTCTTCCAAACAAGTTCTACTCCACACCCCAATGGTGTACATAAACCCAGGCCTGTGACTACAACCCTTCTTAGCTGCAACTGCATCTCCCACTATAAAAAAAACAAACGATTCGTACCACTAAAGTGGAGGAGTTTCTTGTTTGCAGCGATCTTTACCTAAGTGTCACTGATATAAAACGGAGGTTGTGAGCGAAAGTGCTGATTGTATAGTGCGCGGAACAGAGGCTGTAGAGTTAGTTACTAGTTTACTAATGGCGTCTAAATGTTTATCCAGTGTGGTAAGATGGAGCAGTATAAGACTAGTTAGTCGTAAAAAGTCTCTATCCTTCGCCAGCACGCACGACGCAGGAAAAATCTTTTTACCGAGGCAGCCTAGGGCACTTTGGAGCAGGGGCATGTCCACTAGCAAGAAGCGTAAAGTGTACGTGGCTTTATCTGTACTTGTGTAATACCAGTGAGTGTGTTTGATGCACCGATTACTGAACTAAATAAAATTACAGGGGTAATTCAGTATCATTGGTAAAGCTCCTCCCATGATTTGGTATTATTTTACACTTGATTCCAGTGTCAACGTTACATTTATTGATCGGGATGGTGACGAGCATGTTGTGGAAGCCAAGGTTGGGGACACTCTTCTGGAAGTAGCCAAGGAGCATGATATAGACTTGGAGGGTGCATGTGAGGGGACTCTATCATGTTCTACTTGTCACCTCATATTGGAGCCGGACTGGTTCAAGAAGATTCCTGACCCTCTCACTGAAGAGGAACAAGATATGCTAGATCTTGCTTATGGCCTGACAGACACGTATGTGACCACTAACTGGAAGCTCCGCCTTAAATGAATTTTGAGCTATTTTCCATGATGCTTGTAATAACTCTGTGTGCTGTAGGTCCAGACTGGGTTGTCAGATCTTAGTGGCCCCTGAGCTGGAAGGTATCATGCTTAGAGTTCCATCAGCCACAAGGGATGCTAGAAACACTTGACACAATCTCACCGAAGCTAATCTATACTTCATGTTCTAGGGTCAACACTTATTCAAATTTGATGTTCATATTTATTGTTTTTTGAATACCATTATATTTTTGTGGCGTTTGCCAAACAAAAGAATAACGATTTTTTATGACGAGGTTGTAAAAGGTTTTTCTAAATACAAGTGCAAATTAAGTTAGTTTTGGGCATAAACCAACCTGTTACTATCACATAACTCTGCCTGTCAATACATGATCTGGTAAGGCAAGGATCAGTGAATAAAACTCCAATTGATAATAAAATGAGGTATGAGAATAAAAAAATCAATGTGACAATGAGGAGTATGTGAGGATCGTTGAGTTGCTTGCTACGGAGTGATCACAAGCAGCTGGCAGTCTGAAGTTGGTAGAGCTTGGGTCCCTTCTTGAGGAGGTAGTTCTGGTTGTTCAGAGAGTATATGAGGTCTTCAAAGCTACCCATCTGAAGACCCATAGTCTGCACAGGAAACAAAGCCAGTCATTGTACTATGGTAACCCCCCCCCCCCCCCCCCCCCAACCGATGCTTACCTTCCCAATATCCCTCATCTGCTGCACAGTGAAAGTTGAGCAGCCCTTGCAGTCTGCAACTCTGCTCAGTTCACGAATAAACCTCTTACCCTAATTGTACAGACATCACAATACCTACACAGTACAATAGTTACACCGAACACAGAAAACTATATGCCTCCCAGAAGATTAATTTTCAAGTTTCATCTGAAAGTTATATTTTTCACTCCTAATAAACAGTTTTGTGTAGTAGTTGAGAGGAATGGTTTCTAGTACACATTCCTCTCAATTGGATCATAAGATAAATGAGTTGGTTTTTCTGAGAGTCAAGAGGATCCTGAGAATTTGAATTTAAGGAAGTTGGGGTCACAGAGAGGATGTGAACTAGTTTATAATGCTTCAATCATGCCCAGAATAAAAAGAATGGGCTATGAAGGTATAAAATATATTGGGAATGCTCATACCCCCCCCCCCCCCCCCCCCCCCCCCCACTTTTCCATATTTTCTTGTAACTCATTTTATTTCTTTGGTTCCCAAGATAACCATGTACTAAGTCCAGCACATCTGTGGGCCTACAACAACAACCCCACAACTCTTAGCAAGGACGCTTCTCTGGCAGGGCGTGACTGTCCAATACCTATTGCTCTGGGCAAATTTATTTGGAGAAAGATGATGTCAAGATGCTCCTCATCCCTTACCAAATCGTTGGGGGTTGTCTGAACACCTCCAACCCCTACCCTCTTATACGTATCCAAAGGTGGCTCGGGCTCCAAAGAATTGGTTAGGCCAGGAAGTGGGTGTGTCCTAAACAGGAAGTAGGTGTGTGAATGATCAAGGGAAAAGCAGAGTGTAACTGTGTGAGAGTACTATAAGCACAAATAATTTTTGTGTTTCGATAATCAAAAGTATGAATTTGGTCAGATTAAATTATTTCCTGCAAGATTTTGAGTGTTGAAGTTATGCCAAACATTGTGTAAATTTCTACAGGAACAGTGGAAGCAAGAATCAGATGTTGCGTTGTAGTTAACTATCTAGCTAACTTACAAATGCAGTTCAAGAGTTTGGACTTATATAACTGGCCTTAAAAATGGAGCCAGAGAGCACAGGCCTTAAAAATGGAGCCAGAGAGCACATGCCTTAAAAATGGAGTCCAGCCACTACAGCAGTCTTAGATTAGCGCTGGCCTAGGCTCCATTATTAAGGCCTGTGCTTATCTGGCCCCATTATAAGGCCTGTGATCTCTGGCTCCATTATAAGGCCCTGTGCTCTCTGGATCCATTATTAAGGCCTGTGCTCTCTGGCTCCATTATTAAGGCCTGTGCTCTCTGGCTCCATTATTAAGGCCTGTGCTCTCTGGCCCCATTATTAAGGCCTGTGCTCTCTGGCTCCATTATTAAGGCCTGTGCTCTCTGGCTCCATTATTAAGGCCTGTGCTCTCTGGCTCCATTATTAAGGCCTGTGCTCTCTGGCTCCATTATTAAGGCCTGTGCTCTCTGGCTCCATTATTAAGGCCTGTGCTCTCTGGCTCCATTATTAAGGCCTGTGCTCTCTGGCTCCATTATTAAGGCCTGTGCTCTCTGGCTCCATTATTAAGGCCTGTGCTCTCTGGCTCCATTATGGCCTGTGCTCTCTGGCTCCATTATTAAGGCCTGTGCTCTCTGGCTCCATTATTAAGGCCTGTGCTCTCTGGCTCCATTATTAAGGCCTGTGCTCTCTGGCAGCAGATGAAAATTACATCAACCAAAACTCTACCACGAGTTGACCACACAAGCGGTCGCCAACAAGTTTCAGCTAGGCACGCCCACTTAAATTAATTGTTCACTTTTACCTGAGCTTCGCTTGACAGAGTGCCAAAGTCGTACTTTCCCAATAAAAGCTGCACAAAAAATGGTCTGGCTCAAGTCGGACTGGTCGGACTATTGATGCCGCCCCTGCTATCATAGGAGCGTATTAATAGAAACTCAAGGGGCTAGTCTCCTAAATATGCATTTGACTAACCAATGGACATGAAGAACAGCATATTAGGCATACTATGATATTGTGGACAAAGTGCAACCTGAATCACCTGCGCTCTCTGACTCATCCCAGAGCCGTGCTGCGACCGGTCAAAGTCCAGAGAGCCGTACTCATCGCTGAACGTATCCCTCATGCTGAACTTCATGATCTGTACCACTTCTCTGGCGTCATCGCCACTGGCTTCCTCTCGTAGACACAGACGAGCACGTGCCTCCGACAATCGGATCAGCGACTCCAGCTGCCGAGTGGTAATGGGAGTGGAGTCGTACCTCTGCCGCTGCTGCCGGAGCTCCATGTAGAATTTCTACAAACACACATACACAAAATTGTATTTATTATTCCTGAAATTGTCAATTGACACTGTACCAGTCATTTCAAGTTCCTACCACTTCCCATGTCATTAGTTCTGGATTACATGCACATGTGCTAACGTACCTGCAACACTTGGGCTGCGTCCTTCCCTATCCTAGGATGGACGTACTTCCTGGCATAGCCGATATACTTCCTCAGTAGCTGTACTGGAATGGGGTCAAAGTCCTCACCATGTTTCACCTTCAACCTCTGCTCCAGGTTGGTTTCATCGTCCCCAAGAAGCAAGAGACTAGAGCTCTGGTCTGCAACACTGGTTTCAATGCTGCCCTGAAATACAATGTGTGTGTGTGTGTGTGTGTGTGTGTGTGTGTGTGTGTGTGTAAGCATTTTCTTTTGAACACCGAGTTAATCACACATTGTCGCTTGTTATTCCTTTTAAGTAGCTATTACTCCTTCATTTATTTACACACTTGTTTTTACTCAAGTGTCAAAATTCATACGATAAAGCCATAATATGAAGGAGTGCAAGTGAGAGAGGACAGTTAAGCTTAAAAAAAAAGAAGAAGTCAGAAACCTCTTCGCTCCAACACGCCCGTGCGTAGTTCTGGACACAACTGAATTTTTGTTTAGAAGTACATGTATAGCAGAATTACTTTGAACATTTACTGTTTTGGAAAATATTCAAGGTATAACAAACAGTTTATCACACTCTTTGTACAATATGGGGGTAATGCTTCACTCTCACATTTTTATTTTCACTCGCCTTCAGTTTGTAAAAATACTTGCGTGTGCTCTTGAAATATCTCCCCATATATTATGCTGACTCGTGGTATAAATATTATATATATTGACACACACACACTAAATATATTCTGGCTTCCTAATTGCAAGCATGTGAATTTGGCATGTGGATATTAGCACCTACTCAATACTTAACTTGGTATTCACTAGCATTACCCACCAGTGTTAAGGAATAATTTTATACCATCAAACATATCAACGACAGTTCCTTCTTACCTCACGAGTCCTTCGAGCTGTGGCTCTCAAAATCCCATCTTGTGCCAAAGCAGATGCAGTCCCTTTGTCTTTAGCCTTCTCCCGCCTTCCATGAAGAGACATGACATGCTCAGAGAGCAGACAATCCATTTCTTCGTCAGGCCGGTCCAGTAAAATGAAGACTAGGTCAAAGCGAGACAAGAGAGCACTACTCATCCTACAAGCACGCACACAAGTAACCACACACCACAAAGAAGACTTTGTAAAATATGAACCAACAACTAGGGCAACATGCAAAGTGATCTTGAGTGTTAAATGATATAAGACATACTTTACTCCTTCAATAAGGGAAACTAATTAATATTTAAAAAAGATAAACAAGACCTTCTGTATCCATTTTTATGGCACACACACATGTGCACGCACACACACATGCGTGCATATATACACACACAATAGGTATGAAAAACCACTTACTTCAGGTTTTCTGAGACAGTCTTAGCTTTGTTGTAGTGACCTCCCACTGGGTTAGCTGCAGCTAAGATGGCTGTCCTTGCTGGAAGATTGCATACCACTCCAGCCTTGGCTATACTGATGCACTGTTGCTCCTACACTACGGCAAGCCACACCTACCAGTCACACCCACCACACCGCAGATACTCCACTTACCATGGCCTCCAGCAAAGCTTGGTGCTGGCTACCCATTTTGTCAAACTCGTCAATGCAACAACACCCTGAACCACAACAAAAACAAACAACACTCTGAGCAACAACAAAACTAACAACACCCTGAACGATAAACAAACAACACCATGAAAATAACAGAACAAAGAACTACAAAAACAACAATATTCTGAACAACAACAACAACAACAACAACAACAAATAACACCCTGGAACAACTACAAAAGAAAACACACACAAAAAAAAACAGCCTGAACAATAACCTTTAAACTACAATAGAAATTGGCATAAAATCTATTGCATAAAAAGAAGTGTGTGAACCCACAGCTACTTTGTACCAGATGAAGGTTAATTAACTCAGATTACACTTCAACCAAACAAGGTACAACGAGAAACAAAGCGGGATACGCAGCCAGGCAGGAGATACATACAAACATGAGACACATTTATGAATAGAACAAGCACGAACAAAGTTATTATAGCCAGATAAGACAAACAAAACAACAACAACAACAACAAAACAACAACCATTGCATGATTAATTGTAAGAGGCGAATAACTTGCAAGCAGTGCCTGTAAAATACTAAGTTGATGATGAAGACTATATTAAGTATTGGGGGCTGTCCAGGAATGCTAGAAACTGTGCCATCTCATGCACTTCTCCCTTGTGAAAATTGGATGGTGATCTGACAAGCTATAAAACCCTTCTAGTTATGATTCAGTCGCTCTTGGCTGAAATAATGGAAGTCGAAACATTGAGTAAGTTTTAATTAAAAATTATTGGCTATAAAACTGAGAAAAACTGATATTATGGTTCTAGTTATTTCTTCTCTGTGGATTATGTTTTAACTTTTTGAGTCTGTCAACTAATTTTGTTCACTGTGTGCATGCCTGCAACCTGCAAATATCTTTTATCCAAAATATCAACCCAATTGATTAAACTTTGATTTCACTTAAAAAGATAGTTGACACTTTTAAAATTGTCATCACCCAACAAATCTGTCATCACCCAACAAATCTGTCAGTGCATCTTTCTGATTGTGGCTGAAGTAAGTTATATGGCACCGTACCAACACACACACACACACACACACACACACCACACAAGTGCCTACACACAAATGGCAACAAGCCGGTCATTTGTCTGTTCACTAACTATTTAGGTGGTTGAAGAAAGAACTCCCTGGCAGAGCCAGGATGTCTGTGCACTAAGCAGGCACTGTGAGCTGTGCAAGCAAAACTCCTGGAGCCAGGCTAGGAACTTACAGGAGAAGAACAGGTCTTTCCTCACACCTGTTCCACCTGGTCCTGGACCATTGCTGTTTCATGAGAACAGGTCTTGAATTTGCACTCCAGCAAATGGCAGGTACCCAATCACAGCTGGGTGGACTGGTGGGAGGCAGATGGAAAATCAGATGGAAATTGCCCAGAGTTGGGCTTGAACTCAAGACTTCAGGCCCTGAGCCAAGGACACAACCACTACACTACCCACCCACACCAACACACACATTACACCCAAGTCATTGAAAAAAAAAAGAAAGTGTGGTACTGTATGTCACAGCGGTGCAACACTGAAATAATGATCTGATTGGTCACTGTAGGTCTGCAAGTCGGTCCCTTTCAATGCCCAGCCTCAGAAGCACACAATGTCGCCCAGGAAAATTCCCTCTATCGCAGAAGCTCCTGGACTTGGAAGGGTTCGGTACGCTGCCACCAGAGTTACTACTCCTGAGTGGCCACTGATCTGTTCCTGATACTTTAACTAGTCCCTCTACCTAATCCCTGAGTTACGGTGGAAGGTTGCTTGAGGAATAACTAATTATATTTCAAGTAAAAAGGTGACAGAATAGTGCAGTGGTGCAAACTGAGCAGTGACTAAAAATGGGTTTGCTCAAGGCCAGAATAACCAAGGCAAACCCGGTGGGAAACAAATAGAAAAAAAACAAAACAGTGTAAGCATGCCCAATGGGTGAGCACATGACACTCTAAACTGTTCACGCAATCATTCCACACAACATAGACTGAAGACTGCGTAAGAACATAAAACTGATAAAAAAACAATAAACACATAAATGCTGATGAACAGTCAACTACTATTCTTGTGCATCCCTTAGGACGGCCCCACAGTCACGGCTACCTATCCACGACCTCACCACTATATCTGCTAGGCAATACCACCGCAGCAAAACTCTTGGGCAATGCTATTTAGTAACAGAAATAAAAGTATGAATAATGGAAGAATAAAAAAGGGACGATTTCTTTGACCAAAATATAATTAAAGATGATGATTGGTTAGCTGCGTAAAAAATTATTATTTTGTCTATAGTATTAACTTATGATTGCAGCAAAAAATTTCACTCGGTTTCACCTCATGAAAGTTATCATGCCACTCACGCTAGCTTTCTGTGCTACTATATCTCCATATATATTATATAGCATCACTCCCAACCAGTAGTACAAATATAAGAACCCCACCACCCGCTCACCCACCGTACCTACCTTGATCAGCCAAGACCAGAGCTCCAGCTTCTAAAGCAAATTCTCCAGAGCTGCCAGCTTCTTTGGAGAGAGTGACGGTGAGACCTGAGGTGGTAGTGGTGTTCCCGCACACGTATACACCTCGTGGAGACAGCCGAGACGCAGACTGAAGCATCTGTGGACAACGATACAACGATGTTCACCATACAGTAGTATTAGTCAATCATGACTGAATAAAGAACTGTAAAGAAACATGTTGGTTAATAATGATGAATTGCAATCTCAAGTCCATCAGCATGGATGTTTATCGTATTGTACCTGGCTCTTCCCGAGGCCTGGATCTCCAACTACCAGAACATGGGGATCACCTCGCACTGCTATAGGATTCTGAATGCACACACGCATACACACACATTTTAAATGGACACACTATATCTGGCTTTCTAGCTTACATACCACATGCATTCAAATAGCTCCTTTTAATTTTTTTAATTTTTTTATTTTATTTAATAACTATGACCACTGACCTGAGGGCTGGGCTGTCTCTGGGTGCCTCCAAACAGTCCCAGCACTAGCCCCGCCTTCACCATCTCGTGACCATATATTGATGGACAAAAAGAACTGAACAACAACAACAACAACAACAACAACCTACAATGCAAGTGAGGAGATAGAAGGGAGGAGGCTGTGTTTGATACAGGGATTCAGGTTAAGGTGAGGAAATATCAGTGTGTACACAAGCTGCTAGCAGGGAGAAATCCCAATGTCCCCTTCCCCCTTTCTGTACCAAACACTAGGAGGTGGGAAAACTGAAGGAATTAGGAGTTAGTATCTGTCATCAACTGACTCAACAATTCATACTGCGACATTATGTGGTTATACATGGTCATGGCAACAACACTATTCATAAGTTCTATTCTAACTATTTAGGGGAAGACACCACAAACATACCCCACCATCAACTTGAAAATATCTTTGTCCGAATGAATCTCTGATATCGCATAATAATCCTAACAATAACATGTGAACAAAAATTCTTATCATTACTGAAAACTTAACCACAAGGACACAATACACATTCCTGATACATGCACTTGAGCACAAATGGCGAGCGAGCCTAGTCATATGATTGACTTTAACTTCTAACACTCAAAGCTACTAAAAATAACGTCGAGTTTTTAAATTACATATATACGGTAAAGGTATTTCAATGCCATAGTAACCACTGGCCGCAAAGGTTTGAATTGAAAAAGCAACAACAACAACGACAAAACAATACATGTTATTGAAATGTTTTCTTTGTGATATTCTTTAGCTAAGTAGTAGCTGTAACCCACAATACATTCACACAACTGGACATACCTACACAAGACTTGCCTTCGTGGTTGGTCTAAGTGTACAATGAATTTCCAAGTAAATACTGTTGCATACGGCTTATAACTAGCGCATTGAATTACCACCACCACAAACTCGAACACAAATGGAACTCCAGTAGGCTTTCAAGTTTTAACAGCACCCGCAAAAGAATTTAAACATTTCTAGGGTGATACAGGTAATAATCGATAAACCAGAGGATTCTGTTTAGTGAAGTTTGGGACGGGGTCGACCACCGAACTAACACAAAAATATGTGAAGGTCAAAGTACAAATGACATACGTACGTCCCCACATACAAATATCCCCAATTTTCAATTGAGTTACCCCTGATAGTGTTTCGCTCGCTTCGCTCACTCGCCAATGAATAAAACATTATTCCCCCCCCCCCCCCCCCCCCCCCCCCATATTGTTGATGGTATTCCGGAGGATGAGCCCACTTGCTCCACTATGGAGTCTGGTGGCGTGCTATTGTACAAAACACAAGGCTAATGCTAACCTTGGTGCTAAACTCCATGTGTGGGCCATGAGAGGAGGAGGAGCCTGAACTGTCAGCTCCTCCCACTTCCCCGCTCCCTCCTCCCAGACCCTTGTTTGTGATGACTGAAATGGCTTGTAGATAGAGCACAAACATACACTTGTCTTTGCTATGACGACCGCGACTAGCTATATCACAAAACAACAAAGCACAGAATGAATGCAGGATCACCTGATGCTTGCACACAACAAAATGTTCCTCCAATTAAAACCACACCTTCTTCAGAGTTGCTTGCCTTCACAACTGCAGTGATGGTTACCATGTCACCCGGTATGCAAGAGTCCACGAGGTCAGACGTCAATTCACACTCAATAGTGCGAGGTATCCTACCAGCCTCTCGTCCATCATCTTCAGACAATTCCTGGATCCTGCAGGCAAACAAAAAAAAAAAACAGCAACAAACAAATAACACAATTCACAGGAAAACAAAACAATAGACAAACAAACAAAAGCAAATCACTCAGACGAGGAAATCACCATTACAGAATAACAGCAACAAACAAATAATCTAAGAAAGGCTAGCTTGAGTCGTCAGTGAGTTGCAAGCTGAAAAGAACCACATCTCTCTTCTCAAAAATGAATACATTATTATTACTTCAAGGAGCTATGAAGAGGAGGGGAGAGAAGGAAAGCTTAAATTAAATCTCCTGGCTTACTTGATAGTCTGCCAGTCTGTGGTCTGAGTCATTGAAGAGCTCCTCTGTGGCACAAATGTCCGACACCTGCACTCTGGGTTCACACACTAAATATATCCCACCAACATGTAAACAATAAACATACCACATGACACAAACAATTGTTGTTTCACCACCTTAGTGGGTTGGGAGTATTTGCCGTCTGTTAGCAACAGTGCCTGAGTGGACTGGCAGGAGGAGCAGCTGAAGCAGAGGGTGGTGACTAGAGACTTGATGTTGCTCACTCGGACCACTGTACCCTGCACCTCTACACACTTACCTACCAATGCACACACACACACACACACACACACACACAACATCATGTTACATAATTGTAAAATGGCATGAAATTCATGCAGAATTTGCTAGTGTTTACTACACTACTATAAATCCATATACTCAGACTGTGTCCACATAATAAAACAACAACAACAATGAACATATACATACAATTATACCCCACATATAACCTTGAGCAGGTGAGGAACAGCAAAATAACATAATTGTCACTGCATGTTTTGTTAACTTCACACCACACTAGAGGAAAGCCTACCAAATAGAGGTGCCTTGATGTTTTTGAGGGGAATGGCTGGACCCAAATTGTACAGTCTAAATCAGAAAACAATGTAATGTCACACACACACAAATAAATAAATAAAAATAAAATAAACATGACTTAAAAATAGCCACCTGATATAGAGTCTGGGCATGTCGTCCACTGCCTCCGAGTCCACTGGTCTGGACTCCAAAGTAGAATCATCAAGAATTATTCGCTGTATTCCATCTTCCTGCTGAGAGGTATCTGCTGATCCATGACCACCAGCATCGGTACCAGTACCTTCTAACGTAAGACCTGTCACACCTTCTGATGAACAAGACTCTGTTGCCAAGGAAGACCAAACCTTCCAGCATACAAGACCATCCACATACATACATGAACACACAAACAACAATAACATTAAAAAAAACCATCAAAAACAATATTATACGAACAACAATAACATCAACAACAATAACTTCCTACACTGAGTGTTCACTTGAATGTAGTACTTTAAAATCTATCAACTACTTGATGGGGATGTTGTTCTCACAGTGTGTATGGCCAGAGCCAAGCAATTGAGAGAGGACTCAGGCTGGTCCTTCAGTTCATGACAGAGGTCTGGTAAGGAAGAGGTGAGAAATGGGTCTTGCAGTAGCTTGGCAGCATCCACTGGCACAGAACACTGCGCACTGATGTCATCCTGGATGCGAACAAAACAATAATGTCATATACATAGCTTCACTCAAATAGAGGATAACTGAAAAGACACACAATCTGAAGCAGTTGCACACAAAAGTGTGATACTAATTCTAGATATTTATCCTGCCTCTTATGTTTACTACTACTACTACTACTACTACTACTGATGATGATGATGATGATAATTATTATTATTATTGTTAAACAAATTTAAACTTTTTAACTGATAGTAGTAGGTATAATTTACTATAGTATAAGTCCACAACAGATGTTTAGACTCTGACAAGTCTTCTTCAGTGATCAAGCTGGTTTGACTGAAATCAAATTTGAATGCTAGAGGCTTATTATATATTTTTTTGTTAGTTAAGTGTTTCTGTTTATTTTCACACACACACACACACACACTTCGTTCATTGGATATACCAGCACCAGACTTAAATTGTATTCTTTCTGCGACTTGACTATTGGACAATAGATTTTCAAGGGGTAAGCAATCAAATTTCCAAGGATGATACGGGTAAAGATCGATAAATCAAAGTATTCTGCCTTAAATTAAGCTAGCTGCTTTTCAAAGTACGCTCTGTTGAAAATGCTCTATTGTACCAGAGCTCTAGTATATAAAGCATCATATTGTATTCTATTAGTGACTTGACTATTGGACAATAGATTCTCAAAATAAGAACAGTTCTAGATCTGTTACGTAAGGGGTATAGCTATGACAAACAGCGCACTAAGGTAACTTAAAATATCCACTTACAGAACAGAAAGTGAACTGTGCTACATTTGTAAGACCTAACTGCAAACATCTGTCTTCCTCTGTCTCTGTAGCACTTCACATTAATTTTCTTGGGATTATTTAGAAGTTTTTTCTTCTAAATTCCTTGCGCACATGCTAATGTTTACATTTTAAAGTAGCTTCCGGGAGTGGACACGCATTGACCTCTCTAAACTTTGCCATAAATAATATACCAAAATCTCAATTGAGACTCGTTAATGAGGGTCTCGCTTCGCTCGCCCAATGAAATAATAATAGTTATTATTAATATTAATTTTATTATGCTACTATTGTATAATAATAATAAAAGAAACCATTTAACTTACTATAGAGTACTCATCCAAATGGCGTTTGAAGTAATTAATGAATATTTTCACTGTCGCTGACTGTTTGCAGCCGGCTGTGAATGCTTCACACACATTATTGTAGTCATACCAAGGAGGGTGAACACAATAGGCATACCTTGATCAGGAAAGTACTTCAGCCAAGCTGGATACGGGCAGTTCACTAGAGACGTTTGGACAAGTCGAGCCTTTCTAGACTGAGATTGGTCTGGGACATGCAACAAGAATATAAAAAAAAAAAAATATATATATATATATATATATATATAAATATTCACTTCCATTCAAGCTTACTTTGTTCTCTTTCTAATGAAGAGTCACTGTACTGAGAAGTTTTATCACCATATCTTTTCCCCCAGTTCGAATAACCCCCTCGACCACCTCTGTTGGAACCCCACCACCTTCTACCTCCACTTCCTCTCCAACCCCGACCAGACCAGGAACCTCGCCCCCTGGTACTCGACGGACCACCCGAATCCACTGAGGTACCTCTTCTATTTGCCTGGCTCATTCCCCGGGAATTACCTGGCAGCAGAAGTTCAGTGCTTCATCACACCATCACAAACTGCATTCAGATTGCGCGCGCTTTTACCAGAAGCTGTTTTGTGACCAATTTTTATTTTGCGCGTCTATTAAATTTGCGTTGGTCTCATTACCGCCAAACCATGTGGCCGCTGGCGGCATCATCTCCGGTCGAATGAATTTGAACTGATTTATTCTCTGCTTCTTGTCCCGCCGAACCTTGCGACTTTTGAACCGCCTACAGCTTAGAAGGTATGTTGTTTTTCAGATTAGTAGTGCCTACGTCGTTGTGTTGGGCTGAAGGTCAGCCGCTTTTTAGCGTCGCTACACCTTTGACTTATGATCGTAATTACATGGTTGTGGCCTTGCGTGTATATAGTTTACTCTATCAAAGTACTTTTTGGCGGTTTTTATTTTCAGAGTAGGAATGAGTGCAGGAGCTGAAGCGGGTGAAGTTGCTGCTGGCAGCAGAAAGTGCACCAAGTACATCCTTGTGAGTGGTGGAGTGATCAGTGGAATTGGTAAGGGAGTAATCACCAGCAGCATTGGCACTCTCCTCAAGGCAATGGGCCTGCAGGTCACTGCCATCAAGATAGATCCCTATCTCAACATTGATGCAGGAACTTTTTCCCCTTATGAACATGGTAAAAAGCACATTTGTTGTTAACTTGTCTTTTCTTTTTCATAATTTGAGCTTTTCAAAAATAATATATATATATATATAAATATTATAGTACTTATTACATGAGTCAGAGTGTGATATGGCGAAATATTTCATAAGCAGGCTAATTTATTTTCACGAGCCAGAGGCGAGTGAAAATAAAGCCTGAGAGTGAAATATCTTGCCGTATCACTCTGACAAGTGTAATAAGTGGTTTATTCCACACTAGATTATGTTTACTACTGTAGTTAGTACTAGGGGAAGGGTAACTCACAGGTAAAGTTGGTTATAGGGGCTACCCATACCCCCAGCCTACATTTTAGCAGTACTCTAGCCTGTTGAGCAGGGTACACCAGAGGAAGTTAGCTGTAAAAACCAAGAAAATTGAAACGCTTGGCCAGGTTACTATAACTACAAGGGTAATGAGCTTGTGGTAATGAGCTTGCGCAGTACAGTTATGCAGTACAGCTATCTCGTGAGTTATTTCAGGGTCATGTACCTAAAGATATCATTGTGAAAATATCTAGGGTGGAATAAATAAATATATATATATATATAATACAAAGTTTATGTGTATTGAGAGTAGCAGAGTGCTGTACGGTTAATTTTATTATGCTACTATTGTATAATAATAAAAGAAACCATTTAACTTACTATAGAGTACTCATCCAAATGGCGTTTGAAGTAATTGAGCAGGTAATTTTATTGTGATTTTTTATGTGATTGCAGGAGAAGTGTTCGTGTTAGACGATGGGGGCGAAGTGGACCTTGACCTGGGCAATTATGAGCGGTTCCTGGACGTGATCCTGCACAGAGATAACAACATCACCACGGGAAAGATCTACCAGCACATCATCAAGAAAGAGAGGAATGGAGACTACCTGGGGAAGACAGTGCAAGGTGAGGCTGTTTGATGCTCTTGACTGCCGTGTTTGTGACAGTCTGGGAATTCTAGCTAGAGGAGGAGATCAAAGTTAGAAGCGTATCATTAGGCAATTAAAAAACGCTCGTATCAGATGTCATTGGCTTCATTTGTATATTTTTCCCCACCCTCAGTTTTAAGAAGTTATACTCAACAGTGCATTGAAATTGGAATGAATGCTTAATTCTTATGCATACTATTGTATAAGTTTTGAGGTGCTTTATATTGCCACGTCTCTCTGACCCTTCCCCCCCCCCCCCTCCTCCTCCTAGTGTGTTATTAGGGTAAATGCAGGAATGGAAACTGTACAGTACTACGATAAGACTAATTGAATATGGACTATACACTTGATTCTGAAAACTTCATTAGAGTCGCCTAGCTAAAAACCACAATAAATTTAAAGTTATTAGGTGATTATATAATTGAGTTTTCGTTTAGATGAAATTCCACACTTCCTTAGTGATACCATATGTGACAGGCTCTGGGAAAACCAGGAATTTCGGGCAAAAATTGAAATTGATTATATTTTTTTTTTTTGCAGAATTAGTCTTAGTGACCCTTACTCTAAGTCTATGCCAAATTTCAAATGTCAAAACAACTTAAAAGACCTCAAGCGTGCTGTGGAAAGACAAGCTACTTTTTATTCTCTCTCGTTCTCGAGGTACAATAAACGGGGGATGGGTGGAGTTTCAAACAAGCAGCTAAAAAAAAAAACGGCATAGCTTTGAGAGTATTGTATGCAATCTGCAGCTTACCTTTGGCTGAAAGTTTACTACTACATCGAGTAGAGTAGCCAAGGATTCCGACAAGACAGGCTTCGAGACGCTCTAAAAGCTAAAAAGAACTCTATGCAAAACTTCGTTAGTTGCCGTTAAAAAGCGGCTGCACAATTTAATTGCGTATGCGGAGTACGCCGTTAATTATACGGTAACGTTAATTATACCGGAAGTGAATATTCAATTTATGTTTTCACGATTTCTAGTTCAATTGCTTTGCTGAATACAGCCCAGTTCAACTGCCAGTTTCTGTGCGAGTCAAAGGTTTTCAGAAATGCCTGGTTTTCCCAGAGCCTGTCACATATGTTATCTAAGTACATAGATGATTTTCAGAACTAAATTTCAGGGAGGTCAAATTGAAGTAGGGGTTGTCATTTCTATAAAAATTTTGTGACAAATGTTTTTATGCAAGTCTATCAATTCAGGGAAGTGGGGGGGGACGGACGAAAAGCCAATACATTTCTGTTTCAGTGCTAGTGAGTACTTAGTGGGCACATTGCAGTCATGTTGGTGAGAGGGTTTAATGATTCCTATGTGTTCCGAAAGGATACATGGAAGTGATTGTAGCATAGTGATATCCCTACCATCTCTATGAATTGTTACTATGTGGTTGTTAAAAGCTTGCAAGCGACATGTATTGTTTTATTTATGGTTGTGCGATTTCAGTTAATGAGATTCATGGTCTCGCACCATCTTTGAAACTTGCACGTAACTTACATAACATTATGTTATAGACAGGACTAACTACAGTAGGGCTGAGTGATAGTATTGGTGGGCGTGGTGATTGTGGGCGTGCATGATCCCTGGATATTGTGTGTGTGCGTATAGTGGTGCCCCATGTGACTGACGAGATACAAGAGTGGGTCACCCGAGTAGCTCAAATGCCTGTCCCGCGCCAAGCCACTCCCACTTTTAGGAAGGAGGTGGCTGCACCTGATGTCTGCATTATTGAGGTAGGCACACAGAAAATATCACTTCCATTAGTTGGATTCAACTGGCAACATTAATGTATTGGTTACCTCAATTTCCATTTGCACTGTATCAATCACGTAACAGTTAAACTGAGGTTTTAGTAGAGCCATAGGTGAAGAGATAACAAGGGAAGTCTATGCAGTTATCACCTTGCTAAAAAAATGTAATGCAGAAGAGGATGTGATTGTTTTAAAATGTGTCTAAGTACTTCTACCATTTTTTAATGTTACATGTCACTGAAGCCAAGCCAAGTCATTTGTGCATTCCTTGCTTACTCGAGAAAATGCAATTTAAAGGTGCCACCATGTGGCAGTTATACTCACTAGCACTAGTATGGCCTCACACTTTGTGCATGCTGGGCTGGGAGCTGATGGTCATGTAGGATTAGCTGGCGTCTTTCAGCACAGTCAGTGTCACTGTAGATGAACTAATAGTCAGTTGTTGATGTTTAACTGTAAGAGAGGTTGTCCCGGAACAAACTGTTAATTGTTCTGTTTGTAACATTTTTGTCCATTCTGTTGTTTTGTTTGTTGTTGTTATTGTGCATTATAGTTGGGAGGCACCATTGGAGACATTGAGAGCATGCATTTCATTGAGGCGTTTAGACAGTTCCAGTTCAAGGTTGGGCACGATAACTTTGCCAACATCCATGTCAGTCTGGTTCCTCAGGTTCGTTCCTCTCACTTGAGGTAGCTTGCTGGTGTAGGTATTATAACTGCTGCACTAATGGTCCGACAAGTGACCTTGGCTATTAATGAAGGTCATGTGAGAGCAGTGATTATTTCTGATTTCTAAAAGGTTAATATTTTATTTCTTGATGGGTTTTCTTTGCAGCCCAACAGTACTGGAGAGCAGAAGACCAAGCCCACTCAAAATAGTGTCCGTCAATTGCGTGGCTATGGCCTTTCTCCTGACCTGGTAAGGGATTATGCATATTGTGTATGTGAAATGCATTAATATAAAATTTCCCCCCCTCCCCTTTATGTACAGATTGTGTGCCGTAGTCAGACTCCCATAGCAGAGTATGTGAAGGACAAGATCTCTAACTTCTGCCATGTCCCTCCCAGTCAGGTAAAGTCCCAATATTATTCAGCGAGCGAGCGAAGCGAGCGAAGCTGACTATCAGTCGTGTTCAATTGAGATTTCAGATATATATATATATATATATATGTAGGTATGTATGCGTACGTCAAAAAATTTCGCCCGCGCTTCTAATTACGTAAGTTAGGTAAAGCGTTCACAGTTCCGGTATTTTTCAATTAACGAGCACGGAGAATCCTGCTGCACTGCCTTACGCAACTTTGTTTCAACCAAAAAGTTTATAGCTACTCTCTTCTTGGCGAAAGACTGAATGGCAAATTGTCAAGCTGCGCTTCTTTGCCACTGCTTTCGAAGTTTATTCAGGTAATTCTGTTATTGTTAACTCTTCATGCCTAATCATTGCTATTATTTAGCGATTTCCTTCACAAATCATCTTTACCTATACTCATATATTTACTCGCTCGCCATGCATTTGCGCTATTCGAGCGCACCACTAGTAGTTTTTGTTATTTTAAGGGGAAAACTACGTACGTAAAAAAGGAGTACTGCATTCTACAGCTATGGTGTAAATATATGTAGTTAGCTGTCAGTTTTGATACTCTTTTCTTTTTCCATTTATAATCCTCTAGAGCATGTATGGGTTGCAGCAATCAACAGTTGGTCCATCTAGTGCATAATAGCACTGAACAGAATCGTGCAGCAAGAGAGCAAGCTAGGAGTTGCTGATCTTATTATTATGGCATAAATTGAAGGGGCGTCACTCATACTGGCTTTAAAAATTAAGCCACTATTTTAAGAGCTTGAAGTAATATATTTTTGGCTCCTGAAGATTTCCCAAATGAATGGACAGCATCTGGTTCCGGTTTGTTTGAAGGATAATGAGGAGCCGGCCCGGTTAATTGGATAATTTGTTACTAGTAGTTAGCTTAGTAATTCCTGAAATTGTACATATGGACATAACACACATCCACTGCTCTACAGTAGCCACATAAGAGTTTTATTTATATGTATTCTTGAACTACGTATCTGTTCATGTAAAGTACGGACACTAATAAGTTAACAAATTATGCACACAAAAAAAAAATTATAGAAATTTTTTTTTAACAAGTCATTTTGTGCGCTTGCAGTCGTTCTCTTCAGAAGTCATTCACTGACACTCTTGCTGCTGCTGATCGTTCCAAACTTTCTAGATGATGTTGTAGTTACAAAATAATCGCTATGGAATGAACTTTTCTGAGTGACCAACAATATTAAAGAGTGCCATTGGTCCCTGACTGTTCAGTTAAGAAAAAGTTTGGGTGTGTGTTGATTAAGACTTCTTCTTGTTTCAGGTTGTAGCAGTGCACGATTTGAGCTCCATCTATAGAGTTCCTCTTCTTCTGCACAAACAAGGAGTTGGAGAGTTCCTTGTGCAGCGGCTAAAGCTATCGTGCAGTGCAGACTCTCTCAGTCTGCGCAAATGGAAGAATCTTGCTGATAGGTTTGTTGAAAATTTTAAAAAGTTAGTTTTATTTTTAGTTATTTTATTTTTGAGGATTTCAGTCAATAAATATACAATTGTTAAGTGGAGAGTAAAGACAGGAACATTAAAAACATCAGATATATTAAGTGCCTGAGTTTTTTGTTTTGACTTCGTTTCGCACGTAAAATGAGGCTTCATAGGTGATTCCCCAAAGAGGTCTGCCGATCAAGAAATGACCAGCAGTAAGTACATCTGACCCATCAGGAGAGGTAGAATGAACAGGTAGAAGAGGCCGGCTGTTGAGTGTAGCTTCAACTTCAGCGAGAACAGTAGTCAACTCTTCAAAGGTAAGGCAGTGGTCTCCTACACACTTCCGAAGCAATGTTTTCATTGTTTTGACTCCAGCTTCCCACATTCCACCAAAATGTGGAGACCTGCTGGGAGAAAACTTCCAGTCAATAGAATTTGATGCTAAAAAATTGTAGATGGCATCTGCAGTCTTCTTGTTTTGCAGCATGGAGTGTAGTTCTGTCAACTCATTTTTTGCTCCCACGAAATTAGTACCGTTGTCTGAAAGAATGGTCTTGGGAACTCCGCGTCTAGCCACGAAGCGAGTGAGAGCAGCTAGAAAGGCTTCAGAAGTGAGGTGTGAAGCTAGCTCTATGTGAACTGCTTTGGTAGAAAAACATACAAATAAACAGACATAAACTTTCACCAATGTGGGTTTACGTGGACTTCCCCGTTTGATGCACAATGGTCCAGCGTAGTCCGTCCCAGCATGAGTAAAAGGAGGTGATGGCTGTAAGCGTTCAGGAGGTAGTTGTCCCATAAGCTGATCTGTAATTACATGAACGGCTGATATGACGAAGGAGTGACTTCAGCCCGCTAATGTAGTAGTTATCTGCCAGAATTGCTAGCATAGCTCCTATTCCAGCGTGCCCAGACTCTATATGGACCTGTAAAACTAAACACTTCGTTAAAGGGTGATTACTAGACATAATAATAGGATGTTTCACATTACTAGGGACAGAAGCAAGATTCAATCAGGAAGCTCACGACTCAAATTGATATCGGGTCTTCTCGGCCAATCCTCTGGCGGTCTAAGTAACCACTCCGGTCCTTGCCACCACAAAGAACTGTCTAAGAGTTCTTGAGTGTAAATCCCTCTGTAAGCTAGATCTGCTGGGTTTACTTTGGTAGATACATATCTCCAGTGACCTGCAGGTATCAACTTAGTAATTTGTGTCACTCTGTTGGCGACGTAGACTTTGAGGCGGGTTGGAGCCATGTTAAGCCAACCAAGAACTACGGATGAGCCGCACCAAGTGAATATATTTGATACTGGAATGTCCAAACTCATCGCTGTTTGCTGTACCAGGCGAGCAAGAAGAAGTGCTCCTGAAAGCTCTAGTCTAGGTATAGTACTTCCATTCAAGGGTGCTACTTTGGTTTTAGAGGTAACGAAACTGATAGTGACTGTAGAGTCCTGATGAAGAGACCGAAGATAGACTACTTAGGCTGCCTGTGAAGCATCGCAATAACCATGAAGTTGCTTCTGTATCACAGGTGAATCACTTTTGCTGTATCTTCTGGGAACAGGATTTTCTGTAATAAGATGTAGATTCCTGCTCCATTTCTCCCAGACAGGAAGAAGATCAGAAGGAATCGGACTATCTTCCTCTTCCAAACTTGTTGGAGCTAAATCTTAATCATGACTGAGACGGGTGAATACCAACCCATTACGTCAAATGTTTTTCCCACAGCTGATGCTAATTGACGTTTGGTAGGTATTTCTATGTCATCAAGAACAGGTGTACAGACGTGGAGCGTGTCAGTGGAAGTGTTCCAATGTAAGCCTAAGGTTTTTGGACACTCAGATGGAGAGATCATTAGGTCTGAGTTGTCTACTTCCTTGAGTTCAGTAGGTAGATCAGCAAGTAACTCTTGAGAATTAGATCTCCATTTTCTAAGAGTAAAGCAAGCTAAAGACAAGAGAGAGTTGATATCTGATCTTAGTTGCTTGGCTTCAGCAAGACTATCTGCTCCAGTAAGGCAATCGTCTACACAGAACGATTGTTGAACAACTTGCGAAGCCTTAACAAAATCGTTCTTGTGGTCTTCAGTAACCTGAAGCAAAGCTTTTGAAGCTAGAAAAGGTGAGGAAGTAATGCCGAAAGTGACGCGACACATTCGCCAATCTTGTATCTGACCGTTGGCATCTTCGTGAAGAAATCGATGAAGGTCTCTGTCAGATTCTAATAGGCCAACCTCCCGAAACATTTTCGAAATATCTGCTGACATACCAATTCTGTGAGTCCTGAACTGATTGATAATAGTACTAAGAAGAGGGTAAAGAGATGGGCCTTGAAGCAAGATGTCGTTAAGGGATAATCCATTCGAAGAAGCAGCTGATCCATCAAAAACAATTTGAAGCTTGGTGGTAGTACTGCTTTCCTTAATCACTCCATGAGTAGGAAGGTAGAAAACATCGCCTATAGGGTTGCGTATCTCCGTCCTTGGTACCAATTCAGCATATTCAAGGACTCGATATTCGTCTAAGCCTAAATGGAATGCTTGCCATTGATTTTTATTGCATAAGGAGCGTTTGTTTTGCTGGTACCGTCTGAGTGCGATATTCCTAGATTCTCCCAAAGAAAGAGAAGGAGTTTTCCTTGGTAAGGACACTGAAAATCTTCCTTGAGAATCTCTTATTGTGGTGGTTTGGAAATTTTCTAAGGCTCGCTTGTCTTCTTGGCTAAGTAAGGATTCGCTTGGAACTTCTTCCTGAGACCAGAAACGCTGAAGAATTTCGTCCGTGTTAGCAGCAATGGATGCTGAAATGTTCATGCAAGATGAAGAGTTAGTAGGCTTAGAAGTTTGACCTCCAACAATCCAGCCAAACACTGAATTCCAAGTGCGAAAGGAACGGTCAGGCGTAGACTCAGATTGGTCGTATAAACAACGGTTGGAGTCAGCTATGCTTAGGAGTAAATCGATTCGACCTGACTGGCCAAATTCAGGGTCAGCAAGTTGACTTATGTAAGAGACTATGGTGTTTGCTACCACACTCCCTACAAGTGTTCTTGCTAGTGCAATTTCTATCGAGTGGGACTTGTTTAAGAAATTAAAACATAGATGGTGTCGTCTAGTTATATTGTATCTCTTGTCCGCGAAATTGTGGACATTGATAAATTGAGTGACCAGAATCACAGCAGGGACAGCGTTCTTGATTCTGTCCTCGAACGTAGGGCTGGGCGGTATTGAGCAATTTAATACCACTATATTTTTGGACAAAATATTGCAATATTACTAGATACCTACTATTTCAGGTCAAAACCAGTAAGTATAATTGAAGGAAGACATGGTAGTACAAACAATATAAAAAATAAGTTTCACTTCAAGTTCCTGCTTAGAAAGGTTAACATATCCACTTTGTCTGGCTTCAAACTTGTTCTTAAGGGAGAGACGATTTTTCCAGAACAACTGAAGACACGTTCAGATGGTGAACTAGAGGCACAAATGCATAAATATTTACGAGCCAGAGCAGAAAGAATAGGAAAGCTTTGAAAGAACCATTCCACCACAATAGAGGGTCATCTTCGAAGTCTAGTTTTGGAATACCAAGGTATTTCTCAATTTCATTTTTGCGTTTGTGTTCTGGAGAAAGACTCGCTAAACTAGGTTCATGGTCAGCCTCCTCCTGCTCCTTAAAAATTGTACCCAAATTTCTTTTTTCTTTTTGCAGGTGAAGGCTCGAATAGAATAATTGACTCTATACCGGATGGTCCAGGCTGGCTCTGATCACATGGAACTGAACTAGACACAATAACTGAAGTGCTCACGGAAGAACTCTGAGTAACAGAACTTGCTACATTGGTTGAAATGCTTGCTTGAATTATGGCTTCCTTGATAGAAGCAATAATAGACTCAGAGAATGGCTTGCACTTAAAGCGAGGATCAAGAAATGTGGCCAGCTGTAACGTCGAACATTTCGCCGTTACTGGGATATCGGCTAACTAGATCAGCAATAATGCTCCTCTTAATGTCTTTGGTCGGTGGAGTATCATCTTGGCCATCTTTAGCTAAAAAATATGTAACAGAGTCTGTAAGTTCTTTCCACCGCTTCCCTTTTTTTCCATATGGCTGGATAGTCTCTAGGACCGCTGTGGCAAGGGACTAGTCCTAGAGTCTTTTGTGGTCATTCCGCTCTTCATCAGAGCCGTTACCTCGCAATGTAGCTTGGGATGGTGAACCCGTAGATGAGCGAGTAAGTTTGAAGTGTTTCCGTGCTTAGCAGTGACTGTTTTTCGACAGGATCGACAAACGCAATTACCGTTGTCCACAACGCTTCCGTCACTGTCTTTCTTGAGGCCGAAATAGTGCCACACAATACTCTTCGCACCCGGCTTGCAAACCAAATCTGCCATTTTTTAAAGAAGGTAATGCATTTTTTAAATTTATTTATTTATTTTTACTGTATGCCACGTGCGCAATTTTTTTTTGCGCATGTGCGGTATTTTGCACAAATTATTTATTGAACGGTATATTTTGACGTAGCCGGTTATGACTACATACCAGTATACCGCCCAGCTTTACTCGAACATGCAAAGCTTTAGGTCGATAAGAAGGATGTGAAGTCATTGAAACTTGGATTGAGACGAAGGTTTGGGTGGAACTATGGCTTCTACAGCTTGAGAACGACGACGTTTCAGAAATTTGAGTAAGTCAGCAAGAGTTGGTGGTAAGTCAGACCACAGCTTAGAGAGCACAGTAAGTAGCAGAGGTTCTACCATAGCAATGATTAGTTGTTCAAACGTGGCTCCATCACACGATTTCATACCGTAGCTGTGGCGAGTAAGATCTTGTACAGTTTGACATAGACTTTCATAAGTATCTTGCACGGGCTTAAGTTGTGACAGCTTCTGAACGTGGTGTCTGTATACAATCTTATTACGATCATACCGTTCTTGGAGTGCTTTAACACACTCGCTATAGGAATCACTAGCACTATGCACTCGGACGATAACTTTGGCTCCTTTGTCAGACATCGCATTCTCTAAGCAGCTTATCTTTTCATGTTCAGACAAACCAGATTCTCTGCTCAGTCTAGCACAAAAGATTGACCAAAACTCGCGCCAATCCAACAAGTCTCCTGAAAAAGTAGGAAGATCCAGCTTGAGTCTGCTGTGTGTGATAGTGAGGTATAGCACATTCTACGCTAGACGTACTTGATGAGCTTTCGATAGTAGAAGTGCAGTCAGGCTCGAAGTCGATAGAGGCTTTGTCTAGCAGTCTTTTAAAAAGATCATCAACTTCGTCAGCTAATGCCTTAATATCGGGACAACTAAAGTAAGAAGGAACTAAAGTAAGAAAATCTTTATATTCAACTTTAAGGATTTCATAAGAATCTCTGCAAGCTTTTGTATTTAGTGAAGAAGTATTAATGAGAATGCTCGCGTCATGCTTTATACGACTACCAGAACACCAAGTTTGATACTGAATATACAAGTTCAAAATCATCCAACATCTGGGAATGCTTAAAGTAACACTTGATTATCTTTAATAAATTCAGGATTATCCTCACTAGGTGCAGTAACTTCTTCAATACGATTCTGTAATGCTTCATGTTCATTAACTAAATCCTTAAGTTTACTCATACTAGTAATTTCAGCTGATTTGATTTCCTGTAAAGGAGTTTTGGAAAGGGTGATGAGATACTGTTCTTGTCGAGTAATTGTACTCTGCCGAGATCTCCTTAGTACATCGACATCCATGAGTTCGGAGTAGATGACTTCGTAGTTGTTGGACATGTTAAGAGAAATCTAAAGTGATAATAAAGTTCAGAAATGAAAAGGAAGAGACTTACATTGGAAGAAGATAAAGATTCAAGATAATTGAACCCGGCTCGAAGGACCAAAAATGGACGGTCACATCCTGCCAGAGAGACGCCTTTTCCGCGATTGTGGGGTTGTAAATCCTACTGACGTTCTGGACTTTGCAATTTGATAATACAGAACACAATAGCAAATGAATAATGATTCAAAAATGTGTAACTAAGGTAAAATGAAAAAGTGTATGCGTTATAAGTTAGTGCAAGTCAAATGTCGACGAACATTGACGATGGTTAAATGAGCACGCGTGCTTTCCTTCAGGTATCCTTGCAGTCCTGAACAGCTATATCAGGTGGTAGAAGATATAAGAATGAATAGAAATACGTTTGCTACTACAGTCACAAAAGTTAGTCATCAAGTGCCATTATTATTATTATTATTATTATTATTATTATTGTTGTTGTTATTATTGTTATTACTATTTTTTGGCATTTTCAGATATGATGGCTATGACCAGGATTGTCACAAAGTGAGGATAGTTCTGGTGGGAAAGTACACAAAGTTGGCTGACTCGTACACGTCCGTCGTAAAGGCTCTGCGTCATGCGGCATTGGCATGTCGGCATGGACTGGATCTAGTTTGTGTGGAGGCTGACATGCTCGAGGAGAAGACCAAGGAGAAGGATACTGCTGGCTACCATGAAGCATGGACTGCCGTCTGCAAAGCCAAGGGGATAATTGTTCCGGGGGGATTTGGGCTTCGGGGTACCGAGGGAATGATAAAGGCTGCCACGCATGCTAGGACCCACAAAATTCCTTATTTAGGTAAGTTCTCCTAGACTTAACTGTATGATATGTCTCATTTTGGTGACTGATCCCTTGCTAGATTATCCATGTAAGCTTCAGCTGATAGTTTGTGTTTTTTAATTTATTTTTGACTGCACATGAAGTGTATAAAACTGCAATTTCTACAGGAAAAGAATGTCATTATGTGTTTGTTTCTTTCCGGTGTGCAGGTGTTTGCCTGGGTATGCAGCTGGCTGTGGTAGAGTTTGCCAGGAATGTGCTGAATTGGAAAGATGCACACTCTACCGAGTTCAACCCGGACACCACCCACCCGGTGGTGATCGAGATGCCTGAGCACAACCCGGGACAGATGGGAGCTACCATGAGGCTTGGCAAGAGGAAAACTGTCTTTAAAAGCAAGGACTCCTTGCTCAGTAAGTCTGTGCGGTCAAGTTTTATGTTTATGTCATTGGCTTCAGCTACCGCCTCAGATTCAGTACTAACACTGTTATATGGTAAAGTGTGGTTACTGTTGTGCCTTATTTGTTGGCTTTTACTCAAATTTGTTGTGTATGTGCTCAGGAAAGTTGTACAGCACAACTTCAGATGATGAGAATCCCAACTCTGTGGAGGAGAGGCACAGACATCGCTATGAAGTGAACCCCAAGTGTGTGGAGGATATACAGAAGGCTGGACTCCATTTTGTGGGTCACAGTACAGACAATACTCGCATGGAAATGTGTGAGCTCCCCGGTGAGGAAATATTCCAGTTGATTTATATATTATTTTTATTTATTTAATTTTTTTATTTATTATAATAATAATAATAATAATAAAATAGTCAAACAAAACAAGTAAATAATAAATAAAGAAAGAAATAATTTTTGTTTTTTTATATCATTCTAATGTAGAACACCCGTACTTTGTGGGTGTTCAATATCACCCCGAGTATCTGACTCGTCCTCTCTGCCCATCTCCTCCGTACCTTGGACTTTTATTGGCCTCATCTGACAAACTTCAGGATTGGCTCAGCCGAGGCTATAGGTTGTCTCCACGGGCAAGCTATGACTATGACAGTGAAGATGACGAAGTTAGCCAGGCTTTTTCCAAGAGTAAAGATTCTAGTGATATTGCTCTGGACTCTGCAGATTCAGATGAAACTGTGGTGCCTAATATCTCTTAAAGAAATATATGTATTGTGGACCTTACTGTAAAATATTTCTTATTATTTATGTAGTTTTTAAATTATAATATGGTAAGTCGTCGCCGCCACTGCACTAATGATAAGCAAATCACCCGCGAATGTTTGAATCTAGAAAAAAAAAAGAACGGTTCTAAGGAAAGAGGATGAGTGCACCTGTTGAGTTGAACAACCAGGTAAGACTTGGGCCTGTCGTTAGAGATTAAAGCTATGTAGTTATGTTTTAGAATTACAGCGAGGGCTTCACTCCTAAGAAAATTTTACGTAGAAGTCCTTTAAACCGGACGTTTACTAAGGATCGTCCAAGTCGACGTGCTAGGGATGAAAACAAGGTAAATGTCGCAATCAGCGTCTTGTTTTAGCACTGATCTCTTGTTCAGCACTGGGTCTTCATTTTTATAGAAGGTGTGGCAATACACACCCCTATACTGTATAGTTTTATTTCGGTAAAGGGTTTACCATAGTTTAAATTTGTTGTGACCTAATATCAATACTGTATTTTAGAGTCCTTTAGAGCCTTACTCAAAGACTGCTAGAAAGTCTTCTACTCCCAGAAGAGGTAAACGTACAGTACTTACCCAGAATAGCTCAATAATTCAGGGAAGGCACCATCAGCTGAAGGATGATGAAGCAGAATCTGTAGCTGTTGAAGAGACCACAGATTGGACACTGTCAACCTGTGGTGTCAACACTGGTGGACCTGCTGCTTCATCTCCACGAAGATGCTTGCAGCGCACTCCGCCTGTCACAGCAAGATCTGTCACAAAGGCAGAGGAAAAAATGGATGACCCATTCACTCCTAGTAGGTCTCTGAAACGCACGCCTCCTTTGTCCAGACCTCTTGTCTCAGCAATGGAAATCACTGAAGAGATGGATGAAAAAGTGAACCCATTTGCAGCAGCCAAGTCACTGAAGCGCACTCCTTATGTCTCCAAGCCACCTGTAGCGGTAAAGCTGGAGTTTGAAGGGGAAAAAGAATTGGAGGGTTCACTTACCCAAAGAGATGCTAGGAAACACACGCCTCCTTTACCGGATTCAGCAGCCAGATCTAACTTGAAAGGCACAGAAAGAATAGAAGACCTAGTCAATACTAAAAGAGATACGTCTGTGAAAATGAAGGCAAGGAAAAGAGGAGTAGCTTCTGTACCCAAGTCCAAGAGATTTAATACTCCTCCTGGAGCGAAAGGGACTGAAATTGTTACACAAGAGTCTGCAACAACTACTGGAGAAGTTCCCAAAGGTTCTGTGGACGAGGAGGTATTTGATGCGGGGAAGAGAGGTGTGCAAGCGTCTTGCTTCACACCAAAGAAGACTCTGCGAAGATCCCTTCGTTCGTGTCCAGAGCCTTCACAGGTATGTTATGTGCTCGTATTTGTATATTCATTTTGTAGTGTTACGAACTGAAAAAGAAAATTACATCACTAGGAGTACAGTGAGTGGCTAACTAATTTCTCCATTGGAGACTTAAGTGTTCACTATAATCAGTTTTTTGGTCCCAAGTGTGTGTGTGTGTGTGTGTGCGTGTCTGTCTCTCTGTCTGTCTCTCTGTCTGTGTGTGTGTTAGCTTATTAATCTTGTCCATGTGTATCTGTTGTGTGTGCACAATTCTTGAGCAGGCTGATCTTGCCGGTGCAGTCCCACCAACATCCACCTGGGAGATAGCTAGGACTCCAGTGTCTTCTAAGCCAGCAACTGATGGGCGGGACATTGAATCAAAACCACCTCAGCAGTCCTCTAGTCAGGCCAATATATCTTTGGCTCAACACAACAAATCAACTCCTGAGGGGAACAATGATTCCCAGACAAAGGTAAAAGACAAGAGTTCAACTTCAACTTCCCAAAGTACAGAAGTAAAAAAGCCCCAGTCTAAGAAAAGGGGTCTCATAGCTTCTAAGAGGGAATTATTCATGCCAAGTGGAGTTGGTGGCTGTGCAGAAGATGTTCCACCTCCTGCCAAAGTTGAGATTCCAGGAACACCTCTTGCTAGCCAAGACCAAGTCCCATCCAACCAAGGTGATCATAAGTCCACCCAAACACAAGCCGCCTCCCACACGGAAGTGCCTGTCACTGCTCCTGATGCCTGTCAGGCGGTCCCTCCCACTTCACACTGGGAAATTCCTAGAACTCCACCTACTCAACTATCAGTTCGTTCTACTTCGGGTTTTTATCCTACTGCTACTGCTGTTATGACAGAAGATGATAGGTCGAACCAAGCTGCAACTACCGGCAGCTCCACCACTGTCACCTCTTCATTATCTTCTGACCACACCCCTTCTCTAAAGAGGACACCCTCATTTGAACTGGCTGCCAACATTGTGAAGTCCATTGCCTCAAAATCACCCACTGTAATCAATAATTCATCCATGAAAGAGATCCGGGAAGCTTTAGTCAGTCAGAGCAATGTCACGTCACAAGGACACCCTGCATCAAGTTCCAACGTAGGGGAAGCTGCCTTGGCAATGGGCTTGACTCCGCCTCCTAAATCTCAGTGGGAAATTCCCAGAACTCCAGTGGAGGTAGTTAGCTATGAGAATGTCCAGTTGAGTCCCAGTAAACACGGATTCTCTCGTACTCCTTCCAGAACTAAAGTTCCAGCTCATCCACTCTCTGTCATTACCTCGTCCACACCTAATGTGAATATCTCTCCATTAGACGCCAGTAAATCCACAACCAGTGACGCGCATGAAGGTCAGCAGCCAGCAAACACGTTGCTTCTGAAAGAGGGTACCTGTGGCTCCTCTGGTGAGTTTGTATGTTTTTGTAGGGTTGTTTTTTGTTTTTGTTTTTTGTTTTTTTTTAAGATTTTTTTTTATGTGCAATATATTCCCTATGCTTTTATCAACATTTGTAGAGCAATTGGCACTTCCAGGCTTGCAGTGTACAAATGAAGACCTGGCCTTCTTGGAAAGGAGGCGTAATCTTGTTCGGCTCAAGGAACTTCAGGTATGAGTTTGGTTTTGTTGTTGTTGTTGTTGTTTTATTTACTGCTTTTTGCAGACGTAATTTATAATCTAATCAAGTGGTTGATTACCGTTTATTCAGACCAAAAGTGACAAGTTGTCAAAGGAGGAGAAGTCTGCCACAGAGGAGAAGGAGCAGTTAGAGCATGCGTACATGAAGGTGCAACGTGACATTACTGCTATGAGGGGCAGCTACTGGGATGTGGTCACAGCGGTCCAGGCTATGGTGGAAGATCCAGTCCTCACCCATCTCCCTGAAGTGCACCCACCATCTGGAGAGGATACCGGCATTGTTGTGCTGCCTGCCGTGAACAAGAGCGACTCAGAGCAGCTCAGGAAACTCAATTTGCAAGCGTCTTCACAGCTGGACAAGCTGGACAAGAAGCTGCAGGCAGTGAAGGTGGAAACAGAGGCAGCCAAAACAGCACAACAGCTGAAATTGTAAGGAAACAGTTTTGGTTGGATAACCATGAGGTGGATCACTGTATTTATAAACAGTTGCTGTTTGTGTGTCTCTAGGAAACTTCAGGAGGAAGAGAGAGAGGCACTAGAAGCCAGGATCTCAAGTTTAGAGGTATCAATGAAATTTGTATTGTTCATTTATTTACTCAAACAATGTATTCTTTTTCTCATAGGCTCAAAAAACTGTTTTGAATCAAAAGCTGTCTGGAGTGGCGTCTCACCTGAAATCAGTTGAGGTAAGCAGGGTTTTTTTTTTGTTGAGTCTGTGTCTATATACATAAGTAGCAATAAGATAGCTACTGACTGAATGATAATGTTGTGCTACATTTGCCACAAACTAAAAATTGTTTATTTTGGAGAATGATGCACAATTTTAGTTACTCTTTATGTCACTGCTAGGAGGACACCAGACTGCTGCACAGTGAAATAGCCAGACTGGAGGAGTCCATTGCAGCTGAAAACAGCACCACTACACACCATCTCGCCTCTGCAACAGCCAGAGAGTGCCAAGCCAGGCTCCAGGAGAAGGCAGTGGTTGAGGAACGGCTGAAAATATTGATCCATCGCTGCCACCTGTATTGCAAACGACGTCGCATGCTTGAAGATATGGGGGTCATCAAGCAATCACGGAGAAACTGATAATTTCTGGATTGCTTTTTTTTCTCAAATCCTTATTTTTACAATCGTAGTGTAACAATTCATCAGATTATTTCTAATATTTTTTAATACAATAATAATATCAATGGTAATTTGAAATCTAATAGAAAGTATATGCCAAGTGTTCTCCAAAGAAAAGAAAATTGCCAAAAAACATTACACAAAAGGACTACATATATTCCTTTTTGTGTCCTGAGAGTCTGTCAATTCTTTTCCTGTCCCACTTGATTAGTTGGTACAACATGAATGGCGCCACGCCAGCCCACAAGAAGCAGTACCACACTGTCTTTGGTGTGAACTTGAAGTGGTTAACGGTCGTCTCCCTCATTGCGCCCCACCTCTCAATAGCTGGATCTCTCTGTACACAAGCAAGGATAGCAGCAATGTAATTTTTATCAATGCATTAGTACGAGAATTAACCCAAGTTTGTATGTTAGTATTTTTATGCAATACACACTACTAATGACAGTAGCCAATCACAAATGGAGTTGGCCAAACATATGTATAGGGCCAATTGTTTTGGAAGTTGGGTAGCTAAACAGGTCATAAACGTCAACTAACGTAGTGTCCTTGTCGATGTTATATGGACCCACTCAAATGCTAACATCTCAGCATGTAAGTACAGCCTGGTGACGCTGTGCTACTTTCCTAGGTTGTCTCACCTCCAGAATACCTCGATATTCTAAGGGCACCTTCAAAGGGTATACCAGCTTCGGATATTTGTAGTTTTTTCCAGCCATTCTCTCTCAGCACGGCAGTAACTGACACGCGAAATCCACCACCACCAACAAAACAAACACTTTTATTAGTGCGCACCGCACACTTTTTATGTCGACGTCAGCGAATTTCAAACTGCTTCAGTAAGTGGGTGTGGCTTACTGCAAGCTGTGGCATGATATTGCCACCCAGACATGACCTGATCTAGTAAGCGGGGCAGCACAAGGCAAGCAGGTGCAGCCCAAATCTCAGTCACAACGAAAAACAAAGTTACAAACAGATATGTCTTCATCAAAGGAGGTGTTAATTTTAAGTGCAGCCAGGACTCCCATTGGAAACCTCAATGGGGCTCTGTCCACCTTGCCAGCCCATGAATTGGGGTCAGTTGTAATCCAGGAGGCTCTTCAGCGAGCTAAAGTTTCCCCTGACCAAGTATCTGAAGTCCTAATGGGCCAGGTTTTGACTGCAGGTGAGCTAGAAGAGACAAACGGGTGTATGTTTCAATGATATTCGAAAAGTATTTATTCCTCGTACATCACTTCCAATATTTACGTCAAGATTACAAAGTTAATATTTTATCTGAGAAATATGTGAGAATGTTACCATTCAACTAGAACACTACACAAGTGCTGGAAGCCAACAGCCAATCTTATCAAATTATCTTGACAGCACAATCCATTTGCTTTGCAATTAAAATCATTGGTTGTTTAAATGGTATTTTTCTTGCAGGCTCAGGCCAAAATCCAGCCAGACAGGCTGCCATGAACGCAGGCATTCCCAAGGAAGTTCCGTCCACCTCCCTTAATATGTTATGTGGCTCAGGTCTGAGGGCCGTCTCTCTGGGTTACCAAGCCATCCTTTGTGGAGACGCCGACGTGGTGGTGGCTGGTGGTCAGGAGAGCATGAGCAAGGTAAGCTAGAAGAAGTAAGATAGAAGAAGTTAATGTCTTATCAAGTGGGCGGGGCTGGCTAAAAAATGAGTAGGTGGTGAATCGAGTCTGCAAGCCAGGATTTTTTTAACTTCCCACTACCACAAATACAACACAGATGTTGTTTATGCTTAACTTCTTCTGCTTTAATTAGTCTGATTGATCACATTGATGTAGTGAAGTGTTAAATTGAGTGAAATATACTTTCGGTGTTAGACATTCTACAAGTTAGCATGTCCATGCCAGCAGAATGGATGCTAATTGGGAGCACAGACTGCAAACTGTTCCAATTAAATAGACTGTCACAATCTAAAGTCAAACTAACCGTAAATGCAATCTATCACTGTTTCTACACGTATACTTAAAACTCAGCTCTGTGAGTGCTGCAGGGAGTTGTCGAGCTGGAAGTGGATGGAGATGAAATAAGTAGATTTTTTTTAATTATCTATTTAATGTTACCTTTTTATAACAAGATCCAATAGCTGATTTTTCTCTAAATATGATTTGTACAACTATAATGACTCTTACACAACTGGCCAGAAAATGCAAAAACAACAAAACTAGACACTAGTTACAATATTTATTGTCTCAGCTCTTCACAACCAGTGTTTGTGGCAACTGTTGTTCGTGTTCACATTTGGAATAATCATTAGTCATTAATTTCCTGTACAAAGAATGGTTCACGTTTCTTATTTAACAGTTGTTTCATTTGCTCCTTTTCTCAATGATGAGCCTTGATAAAAGTTTCAATATTGATCATATAAACAAATCTATATTTCCTACTGCTATGACAGTGACAACCCTTCTGTGTATCCAGGCTCCTCACTGCATGGAGCTCAGGAATGGCGTCAAGTTTGGCGACGCGACTCTAGTTGACACGATGATGAAGGATGGCTTGACGGATGCCTTCCACAGCTACCACATGGGCATCACTGCAGAGAATGTGGCCAAGCAGTTTGATGTCTCAAGGGACCAACAGGATGTGTTTGCTGCACTCTCACAGAACAAGACAGAGGCTGCTCAGAAGGCCGGCTGTTTCTCAGCAGAGATTGTGCCTGTGCCTGTGAAGTCAAGAAAAGGTATGTATGTGTGTGTGTATGTGTGTGTCTCACTGAGGAGCTGTTATGTCTACAGAACTGTTTCATCTTAATAAAAGTTTACTCTGTTACGTACTTAAATTATTGTCTTTTGTATGGATGGAATACTTAAAAAAGATATTCTCCCCCTCAGCTTTAAGGTTATACCACTTGCCTAAAATATTGTTTTGTCCGCCCCCACTTCAAAATTTTACCTCTACAAAAAAAAAAAAATCCTTTGATGTTACAGTCACAAAATTGTTGGTTATCGCTGTCATTAGCTGTATTTTGTACTTGTGTGGACTAGGTACTACTGTTGTTGACACTGACGAATTTCCGCGTCATGGTACCACTGTGGCTGCTCTGGCCAAGCTCCGCCCTGCCTTCATAAAGGACGGCAGTGGCACTGTGACTGCTGGAAATGCTTCAGGCATTAATGATGGAGCTGCAGCAGTTGTGCTGGCCAGTAGGGACAAGGCACAACAGCTGCAGGCCACACCCATGGCCAGGGTGGTAGCCTGGGCCCAAGTGGGAGTGGACCCTGCTATCATGGGAATGGGACCAATGCCGGCCATAGAGGCTGCAGTAAGTGTGAACTAAAAATGAAATCTTATGCTTTTTCTGGTCTGTATTTAGAGTCACTGGATTGTGTGTTTGCATAGCTTGGTAAAGCTGGATGGAGCACTTCAGATGTGGATTTGTTCGAGTTGAATGAGGCATTTTCTGCCCAGTCTCTGGCAGTGGTCAAAGAGTTGGGACTAGATGCATCCAAGGTGACTATAATACACTTCTAGTACCCACACAGCCACACGCATATTGTTAGTCTATTGACTCGGTTGTTTCCCTATTGTCCAGGTGAATATCAATGGAGGTGCACTGGCTCTGGGACATCCTATTGGTGCTTCTGGATGTCGCATCTTGGTCACACTGCTACACACCCTTCAGAGGACTGGTAACAAGAAGGGTGTGGCAGCTCTCTGTGTGGGTGGAGGCATGGGTATCGCAGTGTGTGTGGAGAGGACTGACTGAACCTGTCGTTTTTATTTATTTTATTTAAATTATAACTTGTAAATAACAAGTTTTGATGAACAACAACAAATAATACTTCAAAAAATAGTAAATACATAATGATAATCAAAAAATAAATGTAACTGGCAATAATAATAATAATATAGTCATTATTGGTGCACATTGAGCTGATGCAGGAGATGATTACTTCAATTATTTGAAGATTTTTCATATCTGAACAATACACACACACAACACACAAAAATGAGTAACTCTTTAATCCATACCACACTTCTTCCCTCCAACTCACTGCGTCTATGGCATCTTCCTCATCATCATAATCTTCCACCATGTCATCGAAGAGCACATCATCATCTTCCTCACCTCCATATGTGCCAGTCTCCACTAGTTTAGCTGCACAAAATCATAAGACAGTGCTAATCTTCTACATCAACACTCATCATTATTATACACTCTTTTCTAGTTGCAGCTGTACAACAAGATAGGATAAGACTCTAAAGTTCATTAATTCAAGAGACAGGATGTGCATTCAATTAGTAATAGTATGTTAGTATGAAGCTGAGGTGGTGGGAGCACTACAGGATAAGTACAAGTGTGAAGATAGCTAAAAGTTCATGCATCTGCACTCTGGACAGAGTTCGTTAAGTAGGAAATAGTTCCAATGAGCACTATAATGACTAGTCGTATCAAGACCAATTCTGTATGGATTCATCAGCTCATACATACAGAGAGCACATTGTGGAAATACTAGTTGTTCAGAACTCAGTTTAGTTCCACACAGAAGTAGTGTTGGGGACTAGGTTTGTAAAGGTCCAATTAGTGCTGTATTTATAACAAAGCAATAACCGGTTGGGTGCAGTGCAGTCAGTTTTATCATGTCACACACAGCTCCACAGTACAGCACACGTGCACATTCAACACATGGTTTACCAACCACAACCACATCACTGGCAGCTTGTCCAACTCCCTCATCACACCTCCCATTAATACTTGCACTGGAACTCTCTCTCTGAAGGAGAACAGACTAGTGCATGCAACACTCAGTACCCATTCCTACCTGAAACTACAACCTGCAAACTTCTAACCCCCCCCCCCCCCCCCCCCCCCCCCCCCCCCAAATCACAGGAAATAGGTAAATAAGTGTAAGCAGTCAGTGAGATCTTCCCATGTAATTGCCACCTCTAGTCCGGTGACTTACAATAATCACTTTGGTACACTCACTTCAGGTCAGAATTAGCACCACTAATAAACCCCACCAAACCCCCCCCCCCCGCCTCCCCCCCCCCCCCCCCCCCCCCCTCCCCTATATGGAACTTGCACCTGCTAACCACTGTATTCTAACAAACCCTGTGAAAACACATTTAAAGTCAGTCTCACCCGTTTCAGGAAGCTCTCCGTATGCCTTGAGATTTCTGGCCTCGTCAGGGTTGTAACGCAGAATGACATCTGCCTTGGCATCCTGGTAGTCCCTCAACCCAATCAGGATAATGTCTCCCTGGTTGATCCACACCTGCCATCAACACCAATAAACCATGTGGTAAAAATTAGTAAGATGCCATGATTATAATTATATGGCAATTGTGTAAGGTCTTAGCATATCTTAAAAAAAAAACATTTAGCCGTTTCAGATCCATTTCTTCTTCTAGAATTACTTTCGCTATGTGTGTTAGTGTGTGCTCACCACCTCCAGGGAAAATCTTGGAAGATAGAGTAGATAATGCAATAATACACAGTTGACATCCTACAAGTTATAAGATGTATTACGGACATTGGTTATTTCCACTGTGGTGGCTGCAAGTGCTTCAGACCCTTCAAGTAGTACAGATTATATTTGTACAATGATATTGGGTCATTTCATTATTATATCTCTCTGTGAATCTCCCACAGCGTAATTTGGGTTGTCTCTGATGCCAACGTACAGGGGTCATTGATAAAGTGCACAATTAACTGACTGCCACAAGTAATGGGCTAGGACTTGCTGAAAAATCCATTCACAATCCAACATATTACTATCAATATTTGTATTGTATGTGTAACTACATAGACGTTGTCCAAATTAGTTCTTCCTTAAAGTATAGGTACATATATAGTATATACGAGGTTACATGCTTAGCATTGGGGAAATAGTATTGCCATATTATTATCTGGGACTCCTCACTGGTCAAGTAAAATTTGTAAGAATTGAGCAATAGCTATTTATCTATACTAATGACCTTCCAGTAAAAAAGTCAACTGGTACTAAAGTTCAGTGCTTGTGTGCACTACACTCACATTAGCATGGACATGCAAGTGAAGCGTCGTAGCTTCTATAAACTCAATGAAGGCATAAGACTCTATAAACTGCTGGGAAAAGACATTTCAATGTTGCTGGTAGAGTAACATGTGTGTGTGTGTGTGTGTGTGTGTGTGTGTGTGTACGTGGGTGTATGTGCAGCAAAAATTAATTCATCAAGCGATTACACAGATCAGAAAAAAAACACCAACAAAGACAAAATATATATTTAAATAGTCTCATATTTTATTGGTAAGTTTTGTACCACATAAGATTTACAAACGACAGAATGAATAACTTGCCGACTACTGCAATTACACTCATATACATGCATACTGAAGGGTTGTACTCTAATTATAACTGCAAATGAGCCATACATATGTCACATGCTTTAACCAAGTTTACCATGGCACTTCCTGGTCTTTAAATATTTCTACCTTTTTTCTCAGTTTTCCCCTGATATGGCAGAGACGAGACACTCCATCAAAGCAGGTGGCTTCTAGCCTGCCATTTCCCAGCATCTTCACTACCTGAGCATACTCCTGGCCGTCCTCCTTGAATATCAACTCTCTCTTGTCACTTTCATTTTCGTTCTTGCCTCTGCGGCGATTCTTTCCTCCCTTTCCTGATACAAACACACCAACAAGTTAATGTGTTGAAATCACAGCAGAAGCTAAACATCACTTTATGTCCATTAAATACACCATTACCAACCTCGTTAAACGGTCCTGGAGTAACTAGCGTTTTTTTCTCTACTTCACACAGGGATAAATAAGCCTACCTATTATTCAGGGCCTCACACTCTAGATCTACCAGACAGTCACTTTTTCTAACTTTTCAAGTCTTCTAACTTTTCAAGTCTACTTTCACCACAACAACTTACCTTTATTTTTAGGCATGTTACTTTAGATTATCTTGTACCACTTTAAAGAAACTTCAGTTACACTACAATAAATAAGTCTCAGAGACCTTTTACCTCATGTCAAAGTTACGCAAGAACTGACTCAGCGGAATTGGGGGATTATTAAGTTCCATTCCCCAAATCCGCCCAGGAATCCGATTCCATGACATCAATCTCCATGACGTAATGCGAGAAGCCTCACATGATGAGGGGCGTGGCTAGACTACGGTTCAAAGGTCGCTAAAATGGCTCTTGTTCTTGGAGAGGACAGCGAGAGCGATGAAGAAATCAATACCGAGCAGCTGACTGGCCTGGTGTTGACCCCAGATGGGTCCATTTCGGGGTACCAGGGATTAATGAAGAGTTCTGTTCAGCAGAAAACCGCAGGCGTAGTGATGGGAGAGGATTGTGAGACTGACGAAGAGGAAGAAGACAATCCAACAGCCAAGGATGGGTCGGAGGACCGGAGTGATTCGGGATCCTTTCAAGGAAAGCTTTCTGACAGTGTGTCTTCGAGCACCCAACCAGAAAGTAGGGGAGAGTCTCTGGAGCCTTCTATTTCTATACCACCATCGTAAGTATCCATTTCCACTTTCTCGTGGTGTATTTCTATTGTAAAAGTATACTGTATGGTAGCTTCTATACATGCTTGAGATTATACAATATGTTGGATGCTCTTGTGAATTATAAATGTCAATGTCTGAGCCAAGAACGCAAGTTTCTAATGTATATTACACGAGTCCAATGTACAATATGGATATTTTATGAACATGCTTAAACATTGTACAACGAGTGTAATAAATAGTTGGGTATATTTTAAGAACTACATGTAAAGCAACAATGCAATAATAATAATAATGTAATAAAATAAAATAAAGTAAAATAATAATAAAGAAATAAAATGAAGTCAGGTTGTGATGCCTCCGTATACTGATACGGAGTTCCCTCGCTGAACCGCAATCGAGAGACGCTGCAGGAGATAGTCGGTTGAACGAGGTTCCCCTGTCTCCAGCCTGATCCGTCTACCCAGATCCCTTACCAAGGCCAGCGACTTGGGGCCCAGCACTCCCATGGTCTCGATTGCAAGTGGAGAAAAGAAATGGCTGGGTGGAAGGCTACTATATTTATTTTATTTTGTCTCCTCTGCTGCGACAGCCACTCTCCCTGGTGCTTGGGTAAGCATCAGTTCTATAGGATGGTGTGAAGGTGTCTGGGCAAGTCGCGTCCCATACCAGCAAACGACCTGATTTCCAAGTTGCCAGGGTCACACCATCTGGTCTCCTGCCATCTGACCTGACCAAACCAGGCGGCTCCAGTCGAGACGGGATCTTGGCTGATGACAGAGCCCGCTTCACGATGTCATTCAGTGCGGTATGACGTTGATGTCTTCCTTCACTTTGTCTGCAACTGAGGGCATGCCTACCTAGCTCATCAACTATTACTGAGCAGTGCTGGCATTGGTGTGGTCCACATATTGAGGTCCCTAGACGAAGTCCCACTGCCACCCACACTGTGTTGTCATCCATGCGGAGGCCCAGAGAGGACACTGGCAGGGCTCTCAACCACGCACCGGACTCCTTAGTAGACACAGCCAGTAATCGAGCGTGTAATAAATTGTTTATTATTATAAAATAATAAATTGTTTATTATTATGCATTGGATATTTTTCCAAACAGCAGAAAGGTTTGCTAGTATTTGCTTTGACACCTTTTCCTTGCCTTTTTAATGTTTTTCTCTTCGCTTCTAATGTCTGGTGATTCCCATTCAAATTCTTTGTTAAAATACGATACTCTTTCCTCAATCACATGTGTGCCTATCCAAGCTTACTAGAGAAGATAAGCTACCAGGTTCATATTCTTCCACATTTCACTTCTTTTACAGCCATGAGAAAGTGGCTTAGCAACCTGTGCAACCCTGAAATTGGGAGGTGTTCTATTTTCCTTCCTTCATTGATATTGTCTAATCCATGCTTTAAATCACTCTTAACTTTTAATGCTGTATTTTTAGCCGTATTAGAGTCTATGAACTGCTTCATAGCCTCGTCATTCTGAGGTAAATTGGCCATACTTCTAAAAAAAATCAGGTGTCCACTACGACAGGCGCATTGGAGCATTCATGGGAAAATATTGAATGCTTGTGTGATGCAGAAATACTAAAGGAAAACATCCCATGTAATACACACACACTATATAAATATATGTTATCCACTAGGTATGTTGTTGTGATGGTCTAGTAGATCATAGGGTTATCTTCTGTCTTAGTAGGAGTAATGGCTACTATGTAGTGGGTTGCACTTATAGGTTTTAAGAAAATCCAAAACAAAACAACTACTTTTATAGGATCCTAACAGAAGAAAATGAATGGTGAATGTGAACAGAAATATAGACTTTTTTTTTGTCATGTGAGAATATGTTTGTTACTCTATGTATGCTACCACAAGCACGAAGTCTTTGAAATACCTTTTGCTGAAACACCTTCACAAATGAAAAGTGAACACTGTGTTCGCCTTTAGTTGCATAGTTACGTGAAATGCCAATAATTCTGGTTGTCCAATCATGTTAAATTAATAGGTTACACAGAAATCAATGGCAACAACACAAGCCACATTTAAGATGGGGCGTGACGAGATAAGTGATGATACACGTGACACTGAAAAGGATGACAGTGAATGATTAAGAATATACTGTAAAAAGAAAACAGCAGATAACTTGCTTGAAGTCACTTTTAAATGGTAGTGTTTGGCACAAGTGAGTTTTCTGCTGAATCTTATAGGCTATCCAGTGTCCTATTGTGCCTCTGCCCATGATGACATACGTTGTACATACATTTCTGTTACTCTGTGCTGTAGGTTACTCCACAAGAAGCTGAGGGAGAGGAATCAAACCCTGCGCAGGAATGTCATAGACAGGATCATGAAGCTGTACAGCATCACTTGCCGCAACCTCACTCTTGTCAACAACAACCTCAGCAAGGCACAGGGAACAATAGAGGTCAGTTTATATACGTTAGAAACATGGGGGACACTTTTAAGGCACAGGCACAGGAACTAGTGTTGCACCGATAATCGAGTCGAATCAGATGACAACACTAGTATCGGCTATTGGTATTGGTTGAGCTGATGTTTACTGATATTGGTCTTGTGCACACAGCCAAGAGCACTTGCCACTAAACTATCATGAACAGATCAGGGGTAAAGTAGTTGGCCACTAGATTGATATGTGAAGGGAAAAAAAATTGCTCAGAACCCAACAAAAAAAAAAAAGATTCTTTTATTTAGTTTACCTGAAGTTAATACAAGTATATAACCACTGACCATTAATTTTTGGCTTCTTATCTCAATTTTCCCCGAGTAGTGGTAGCTTCTATTTATCAAGAATAGCCACCCTGACTATATAAATGACCAGTTGCTTCCGACAAGAAGCACTCATACTACAAACAGCAGTTATTGTAATTGGCGAGCGAGCGAAGCGAGCGAGACACTATCAGGGGTAACACAATTGAAAATCAGGGATATTTGTTTATATGTGACCGGTTTTGGGAAAAATCGGCCTAAACGCGGCAAACCATTTTTTTTCAGTATCCCCGGGTAAAGCCTTAAAGGTCGATTTTTTCGAAAAAATTTTTATGGCAGAAATGGATAGACACCAGTTAGCTCTAGCTTATGACGCAGTTGTAAGCTCTGGCGTGCTCTAGAACTCACACTAGGAGGCTAGAAACACTAGCCGGTTGGAGAGTTGCTAAGAAATTATTGGCGGGCTTTTCACTAACAGCGGGGAAAAAACTGTAGCTGACTAATTCACTTACTATTCTACATAATTCACGTACTCGTGCAATTCTCGCCATCATAGTTTCTTAAGGAGCCCTGCATTAAGCCTTTTAGACTTCTTTCAATCCGCCTGTAACCGGTTTATTCCATAGTGTCCCGGAGACACGCAGTAATAGTATACGGACACAAGGCACGCCCCCTGACCTTAGCAACGCCTTTACCCGGCGTTTTTCGAACTCAGCAATAATAAGTTTAGCAGAAATACTGAAGTGTTGTAGTGCGTAGGGCGAAGACGGCTTGAGCTACAGCTTCCAAATTAGGAGGACGGCATCCCAAGGCCCCGTGCAGCCTACTGGTAGAATAAATTAGAAAACTTTAGATGCCGCGTTTAGGCTGAATTTCCCAAAACCGGTCACATATATATGTTTGAACGTACGTATGTCATTTTTGTACTTTGACCCTGGCATTTTTGTGTTAGTTTGGTGGTCGACCCCGTCCCAAACTTCACTAATCAGAATCCTCTGGTTTATCGATCATTACCTGTATCACCCTAGAAATTGAATTGTTCATCGTTTTGAATTCTTTTGCGGGTGCAGTTAACACTTGAAAGCCTACTGGAGTTCCATTTCTATTTGAGTTTGTAGCGGTGGTAAGTCAATGCGCTCTTTGTCATGGTTATAAGCCGTACGCTACAGTATTTACTTGAAAATTAATTGTCCATTAGATTAACCACGAAGGTAAGTCTTGTGTAGGTATGTCCAGTTGTGTGAAAGTATTATGGGTTACAGCTACTACTTAGCTAAAGAATATTAAAAAAAATTATATAACGTGTATTGTTATTGTTAATGCGAGTGGAAAGATTTGATAGCTTCGAATCTATAGCTAATACCAAATCCAGTTATTACCTCGAGAAAAATATAGGATCATACAGATAATCAACTTTACAAGGTAAATACAGATACAGATGTAATAGAATTAAAACTGGATAAAATAGCTAGCAAACGGATAAGAAATGAGATAAAACTAAAAAGAGTAACAAAGTGATAGAGTTCGACGAAGATCGATAAGTTGCCGCGAGTGAAGTGCGTGAAGTATGAAATGTAGGCATGAGCATAGAGTGCGCAGTGATTAATTTAAGATGTTATGAAGCTTGAACAGTTATGTTGTTGTTGTTTGTTTGTTTTTCAAATCAAACAGTTGCGACGAGTGGTTACTATGGCATTGAAATACCTTTACCGTATAAACATAGTTTAAAAACATGGCCTTATTTTTAGTAGCTTTGTGTGTTAGAAGTTAAAATCAATCATATAACAATAGTGTAGCTTTAGGCTCGCTCACCATTTGTGCTCAAGCACATCACTAGTTAAGTCTGGTAAAGGGTAACATAGTAACTATTCGACACAGGTTTTTGCTACTTGCGTAAAAAAAGAGCATTTCTTGTGAATATCGCCCAGTTTTAAACTTAACCCTAACCATACCTATATACAAAAAGCATAATAACTGGTTTCAATTATTGACCTCTAACATTCACTTTACTCGCTTGCCAGTAAATGGTTGATTTATTTACACCAAGTTCAGCTACAAATGGTGCATATTTAAGGACATGAATTATGTAGTTTATGTTCAATGTAATATTAGAGGAAAGTGTATACTGTGTACATATTTAATCTGTTGGATGGGAAGACATAAACTACACCACTTACTAACTCGTCTCACTGTCAGTTCGTTTGGACACTTTTTGTTGTCATCCTTTGTTGTTGCTTATTTGTTTTCATGTTTATGTTCAGACTGTGAATTCTAATCTGAAGCGGAGTGAGCATGACCTGTCTGATCTCAATTCCATTCTACGTGATGTTAATCAAGAAGCTCGTTTGCTCGCTCCGTATCTCAACACTGAGCATCTGACTGTACCTAAGAAGACTCCTCCTTCTCCAATAGCCCACAAGATTCTGAAAGGGTTTTCAGCATGGGGAGCTGCAGCTGGAGCAATGGCGACTTCCAAGTCTTCCACACCTCCAGCTAATATTCCAGAGGCACAACCTGGGGGCATTCAGGGTGTTCAACCTTCAGAAAATACAGCAAATAAAAACTCTTAATCAATTTTAAACCTTTTTTTGTTGTTTGTTTGATTTATTTTTGGTTTGGCTTTTTAAGTTTGTTTGCGAGTGTTAATATGATGCATCACATGATGTGTTCAAGATTGCACATCATTTTTAATATCATGACATAATGACTCCAGAGTCAGTCTGGGTTATTTTAAAATCTATATTGTGCTCCATACGTTTTTACATATGAACCTTGTAAAATGATACGTAATTGCTCATTAAACTAACAGAATAATTGACAATTATTCAGCGAAGCGAGCGGAGCTGACTCTCTAATGAGTCCGCGATATTAGTGGTGTGCTTGAGCACAAATGGCGAGCGAGCCTAAAGAGAAGACTATACTATTTTTATTGACTTCTAACACTGAAGCTACTGAAAATAAGGTCCAGTTTTTAAATTTCGCATACAAGACAAGGTAAAGGGATTTCAGTGCCATAGTAACAACTCTCTGCAACTGCTTGAATTGAAGGAAAAAACAACAACAAAACAATACACGTTATTTAAAAGTTTTCTTTGTGATATTCTTTAGCTAAGTAGTGGTTGTAACACACAATGCTTTGACACAGCTGGACATGCACCTACACAGACTTACCTTCGCAGTAGTCTAGTGGACAATGTATTTTCAGGTAAATACTGTGCACACGGCTTATAACCATGACAAAGAGCGCATTGACTTACCACCGCCACTAACTCGAATAGAAATGGAAGTCCCTTAAGTTGTCAAGTTTTAACTGCACCGGCAAAAGAATTCAAAACGGTAAACAATTCAATTTCTAGGGTGATACGGGTACTGAGCGATAAACCAGAGGATTCTGTTTAGTGCAATTTGGGACGGGGTCGACAACCGAACTAACACAAAAACGCGAGGGTCAAAGTACAAAAATGCCTTACGTACGTCCATACATATATACAAATAAACTAGTGGTGTGCTTGAGCACAAATGGCGAGCGAGCCTAAAGACTATACTATTTTTATATGAATGATTTTAACTTCTAACACTGAAGCTACTGATAAGGTCCAGTTTTTTTATTTAGCATACAGGATAAAGGGATTTCAGTGCCATAGTAACAACTCTCTGCAACTGCTTGAATTGAAGGAAAAAAACAACAACAAAACAATACACGTTATTTAAAAGTTTTCTTTGTGATATTCTTTAGCTAAGTTGTGGTTGTAACACACAATGCTTTGACACAACTGGACATGAACCTACACAGACTTACCTTCGCAGTAGTCTAGTGGACAATGTATTTTCAAGTAAATACTGTTGCGCACGGCTTATAACCATGACAAAGAGCGCATTGACTTACCACCGCCACTAACTCTAATAGAAAAACTGCA